>Ga0315336_1002234_pt1 | contig 30945 bp, 22 predicted proteins | sample ASW5metaG_FD_204512 | JGI IMG/M metagenome (GOLD analysis project Ga0315336, IMG submission 204512) | Ammonia-oxidizing marine archaeal communities from Monterey Bay, California, United States - ASW #5 | ecosystem: Environmental > Aquatic > Marine > Intertidal zone | place: USA: California...
CTTTCGGCTGGGGTGAAATAACCCTGAAAGATTTCGAAGTTTTCCTAACTGGCGGCATGCTGCTAAAGCCATCACTCGACCATATGAGCACTTGGCCAAGTTTCTTTGAAAAAGATGTCACTTATCTTTCTCACGATTGGGATTTATCGAACGTCATGGAACGCATCGATTGGGCGATAGAAAATCGCTCTGAACGTCTAGAGATCGCTCATCAAGGCCAACAGCGATACATCGAACACACGTCAGGCCCAGATGCAGCGGATCATTTCGTCGCACACCTGCAAGATGTGATTTCCTCGTGACCACCAATACCGACCATGCGCCTAAGAAAATCCTGCTGCTAATTCGATCTTTAAACATCGGTGGAGCCGAACGGCAGGTCGTGTCCCTCGCAAAATCGCTAACTGCGCTAGGGGTCGATGTGCACGTAGCGGTGAAAGTCGCTGGCGGACCACTTGAAGCTGATCTAACTGCGATTTCCGAAGTGAAATTTCATGTTCTGGGCAGCCCCGGACTAATAGGCAAAATCAACTATTTCTTCAAGCTACGAAAACTCATAAATTCCAACGGATTCGACGCTGTATACGGCTTCATGCCAGTTCCGAACCTAGCCTTACTTGTCGCCAGAACCATCCGCCATCGACCATTAATTGCATGGGGAATACGATCTAGCGATGTTGATCACTCCCAATATGATTTCCGCGTAAAACTCACGATGCGGCTTGAAAAGTTACTTTCAAGATTCGCCGATCGCATCATCACCAACTCACAAGCAGCACTCGATGAGTACCGAGAAAATGGCTATCCTGCTGACAAACTTTCTCACGTACCCAACGCCATAGACGTTGACAGATTCCGACCTCAACCCGACGCACGAGCTACGGTCCGAGAAGAGCTTGGAATCGATCTCGAGGCACCGCTGACAGGAATATTCGCCAGAATCCACCCCATGAAAGATCACAACACTTTCCTAGAAGCTGCGCGACTGCTTCTCGACGAGATGCCAAATGCCAAATTCCTTTGCGCCGGAGAAGTTTCAGAAGGTTTAGCAGAGTACAACAATAAAGTTCGGGCCAAAGCCAAGACACTAAATCTCGACAATGTCATCCATTGGGTCGGACCGCGAACCGATCCGGAACGCCTAATGGCTGCTTGCGATCTGACAACTCTTACTTCCAACAGCGGAGAAGGCTTCCCTAACTCTGTCGCCGAATCGCTGGCGTGCGGAACACTGTGCGTCCCGACCAACGTAGGTGACGCCTCCATTATCGTAAAAGACTTTGTAGAACCGATCGCCAAATTCGACTCGAAAGCCCTCGCTTCAGAATGGCAAGCGCAGCTCAACGCTCTCGATCAATCAGATGGTTTAGGCGAAACACTCAGGCGATCAGTCGTAGAACACTACTCCCCTGAAACCATCGCGAAAACGACTCTCAAATTGCTTTGGCGTTAAGAAGGATTCCGAACCCGGCATCCTGCTCCAAATAGATTTTATGAACGCCCGATGTTCACTATTACGTACAACCAACTGAACAGTCGATTGGAACCTCAATACAGCTACGATTGAACTGAACATGCAGAATGACAGCCAAAAACTGAAAATTGTCCACCTAGTCACCAGCCTAGAAGTCGGTGGGGCCCAGCACAACATGCTGCTAGGACTACCGAACCTCGACCCTTCTCGTTACAAGCACATCCTCATCTCGATCATGGATCGCATGCAGATGAAGCAGCAATTTCAGCAAGCCGGCATTGAAGTGCACACTCTTGGATTGAGGAGAAAAACCGACATAACGTCTGCATGGCGACTGCGCTCGCTGCTGAAGAGCATCCGCCCCGACATCCTGCATACATACCTAATCCACGGAAACGTCCTTGGAAGAATCGTAGGGCGACTCGTCGGAGTCCCAACGATCATAGGATCCGAGCTCACCATCGGGCAAGCAGGTCGAATCGGCAGGCTCGTGACAAAACTCACAAACCCACTTACCGACGCGGTTGAAGTGAATTCAGAAACCGGCGGCAAGGCGGTAGCCAGCGATCTTGGCGTTCCAGAGAGCAAAATCGAAGTCGTACTACCCGGCCTCGATCTCGATGCATTCGGCAGTACCGATCAACGATCACAAACAAGAAACGAAATTGGTGTTGAAGACTGCGAACATCTCGTTTTGTATGTCGGTCGTTTGCGAACTGTAAAAGGCGTTGAATACGGAATCAGGGCTTTCGCAAAAGCGCTCGAACAATATCCGAACATGAAGTTGGCTCTCGCAGGCGAAGGCGACCAGCAAACAGAACTCGAATCCCTGAGCACTAAACTCGGGATCGAAAACAACGTGAAATTTCTGGGCGCCAGAACAGATCTTCCAATCGTTCTGTCAGCGTGCGACAGCGTCATCATGCCGTCACTTGCTGAAGGCTTCCCGCGTGTTGCAATCGAAGCGATGGCGTCATCAAAACCAGTCATCGCTACACGAGTTGGTGGCACGCCAGAGGCGATAATACACAATCTAAGTGGCATTCTCGTCCCATCGAAAAACGTCGAAGCCATGGCGAATGCAATCGTCAACGTCGCCAACAATCCTGAACTGGCATCCAAATTAGGCTCCACCGCCCGCGTACGAACTGAACAGCACTATTCCGCCAGCAATTACCTCACTCGACTTGACGATATGTACACACGACTTTCGATCCTCTCAAATCAAGACTCAAAGGTCACTCCGACGCTAGGAGCAGAATAATAATGCTGTCAGCACTTATGCGCACAGTGAGATTTTTCAAATCGCCTCGAACTGCCACCACCTGGGCCGCCGAGTTCATAGACGACCGTATTACAACGCCGCGCCATCGCAAACACCTGAGCTTCTATGCAGAACGGCAACTGTCGGTATCGGAGGGAATCACTCGGGCACTAGATATCGAAAAGTCAGTCGTAGACCAACAGCTCAACAATCTGCCAGACTTCCTCGTGTCAGAAAACAGAGATCCTGGGATGACTATCCAGTGGTCAGCCACTTCCGAACTAGCAGCAACAACATACGTACTGGTAAAAATCTTGAAGCCTGCCATAGTCGTCGAAACAGGTGTCGGTGCTGGCGTCAGTTCATGGACAATCCTCAAGGCAATGGAAGAAAACGAACATGGTCACCTAGTCAGTATCGATCTGCCAACTCCCAACACTGAGCTACTTCCCGACGTCGGCTACCTAGTCCCTGCTGAACTACGACACCGCTGGGACCTTAGAACAGGCCCATCGAATCGGCTTCTATCTCACGCGCTGAACGAGCTTGGCGAAATCGACATGTTCCAGCATGACTCTCGCCACTCGTATTCCAACCAATTCAGCGAATACACCACAGCGTGGTCATCGATAAAACAGTCAGGAATTCTCGTGTCAGACGACGTTAGCAACGACGCGTTGTACGATGCCGCTCTCATATGGAAAGCCGATCCAGTGATTATTGGTCAAAGCAAACAATCGCCAATTGGTCTCGTTCGAAAAATCTAGTCTTTATTTATTGCTTTAATTTGCCAACCGATCATCAAACCACAAAACCACAATCGATAGCTCTCGTTGTAAACCAAAACGAGATCTTCTACCGACTTCGTATGCCCTGGGTCCGGCTCCTCCGAGAGAACGGCTACAAGGTTTATGCTGTCGTCGCCAGCGGAGCGTGGAACGATCTGATCGTCGAAGGCGGAGCCGAATACGTCGAATGGAAACTCAGTCGAAGCGGTCGAAACCCATTCAGTGAAGTGCGCTCTGTTCTCGGACTAACCAGAATCCTAAGACGAATCAAACCCGACATCGTCCAAAACTTCCACACAAAACCAAATATCTACGCCCCAATAGCATCGAAGCTCGCCCGCGTACCTGTGTCGGTGTCGACAGTTACCGGGCTTGGTTATACGTTCGTCGAACGCAGTGGTTTGGGATCAAAACTAGGTCGGAGAATGAACCTTAGTATGTACTCATTCTCAAACCGACTCGCCAGCGAAGTGACGTTTCAGAACCCCGACGATATGGACCTGCTCAGGGCAAATAAAGGGCTATCTCAAACCAAAGGAAAAATGATCCCGGGCGGATCAGGCGTGGATGTCACAGAGTACAAGCCAAACACTCGCAAATCACCCGAAGCAATCGAGCTAAGACGATCGCTTGGCATCGCCCCAGATGCATTCGTCGCCCTGTTCGTAGGCCGCCTCCAACTCGATAAAGGTCTAGTTGAATTTGTCGAGGCTGCTCGTCAGATAAATTCACGTCGCAGCGACATCGTTTTCGTCATGGTCGGTGCACCCGATCCGGGAAACAAAAGATCAGTGTCCGAACAAACTCTCTCCCAATGGAATTCGGAGGGCAATGTTGTGCTTACAGGCCGACGTGAAGACGTCCCTAGCGTGATGGCAATGGCCAACACAGTCGCCGCCCCCACCTTTTACCGAGAAGGTCTTCCACGTACGCTCTTAGAAGCAGCAGCCACCGGTCTCCCGCTAATCGGAACCGATATGCCGGGTGTACGTGAAGCTATTAACAACGACGAAAACGGTATTTTGATTCCTACCCGAGACTCTAGCGCCCTTGCCATGGCCGTTGAAGAACTAGCCGACGACCCCCAAAAGGCAGAACGATACGGACGAGCTTCGCTAGACCGAGCGATAAACGAGTTCGATCACCGACGCGTGATCGATGAATATCTCAAAATGTACGAACGGCTCTGGGCGAACTAACCTCCCTCCGACTGCTATTCCAATCCGTCAAGCCATTCCTGTCCGAGGCAAAACTCTATTTGCTGTCGGTTGTACGGTCCCAGCGGAAGCTCTCTGAGTTCGAGTGAGTGTACGTCGGAAATTTCATCATGGTTATGCACCCACCCTCTCTGCAAATTCGAAGCCAAATACCTAGCATTGGCAGTTCGTCCATCAACAAGAATCAATGTCCCAGGCGCTAGAAAATGCTCAAAGGCGAGTATGTCCGCGCTCATCGGCATTCGATCCGGATGGCGCGTGCTGATTCCACGGATGTCCCCGCTAGCTATGAACTGGTCTGGCGCATCGAGATATATAAGATCAGGTGAAATATTTGGCATGTTCTCGTAATAAGTCGCAACCCGACCGTCAACGCTCGCCATCGTCACATCGCTCTGCTGAAAGTGAACAATCTCAACCAAATCTTCAGGCAATAGAGATTTTGTTTTCTCCATAAATTCAGCGTCGGCATCAACAGCATGAATTTCAAACGCGTTGTTTCTTCGAAGATTGGAGTTCACAAACTCGCCGTAATCTTGTCGATTCTTGAGTAACGCATCCGCCATTACCAGCGTGGAGTAACCGACTCCAAATTCTAGAACGGTTGTTACTTTCCTCGTTCTGACTGATCGATGGAGTCGGGCCAGATCCGCCGGAACCGGTGGAAACGGAATGCGATTATCTGGGTCTACGGCTGCCATAATTTCATGGCGATCTGATTCGAAAACCTGATCTGATGCACTAAAATCTATGTACTGACCAAGCCCTTCATCGATCAGATAGTCGAGTGCTGCGTTATCCAATATCTGTGCTCCAAAAATTTTGACTCAATTCAGTAATAGATTAGGATGACCTTGCCTTTGTCCATCTGAAAACCTGAACAAGGCAACCCAGTAGGTGAAATAGTCGAGCTTCCAACTACGAACATTCTTTCACTTACCCATACCTCACGGCTTGGCAGCAACCAACAAGAATTAACAAATTTCATCAATGACAGAAGTTTTGGCAATAGTTCCGGCCCGAGGTGGAAGCAAAGGTCTTCCCGGCAAGAACCTGCGCCCACTCGCCGGTCACCCCCTCATCGCGTATAGCATCGCAGCTGGCACCCAGGCGAAATTAGTCAACCGAGTGATTTGCTCAACCGACTCAGAAGAAATCGCAGATGTAGCTTTGCGATACGGAGCTGAAGTTCCATTTTTACGCCCTGCGGCGTACGCTCAGGACAGTAGTCCCGACACTGAATTTTTCAAGCACGCGTTGGAAGAATTGGCAAAGTCCGGTTATCGACCAGACCTAATCGTGCATTTGCGTCCGACGGATCCCATACGGCAAAAAGGGTTAGTTGATACTGGCGTACAAATGTTGATCGACAATCCAGATGCAGATAGCGTCCGAACGATAACCGAGCCCGGTTATAGTCCCTACAAAATGTGGACGATCAATGAAGCCGGAACTATAGACCCCCTGCTCACTGTGCCGGGGATTCTAGAGCCATTCAACCTGCCCCGCCAAGAGCTACCTGAAGTTTGGTGGCATATTGGTGTGCTCGATATTCTTCGACCTGAAGTCCTAAAGGTACCGGGGGCACTAAGCGGTACCAAGATTCTTCCACTGAAAGTCGACAGACATAAATCTGCGGACATAGACACTCTGGATGACTTCGAGCGTGCCGAGAAGACGATGCTGGGTGTGGACTGCGTGAGGCCGTAGTTGGGATTAGTCACCGATTATCCATGTTTTTGTAGTCAGATCATTTAATGAGCAAACGCCTTGTAATCGATAGCCAACTTGCCGTTCGCGACCCAGCCGGTATTTTCGACGAGAAGTGGAGCTGGCCGGTAAAGCAGTCGGAATACGACCAACCTATTTCAGAGTTCTTCGAGTGGTCTGATGAACTTCATAAGGAACTTGCAGACCTCCCTCAACTGCTGTCGGCGTTTCTGCTGATCAAGACCGATCTTCTAAAAGACCTTTCGTACTATGCCGCCGCTTGGCTTGATGTAGCCGCGAGCGAACGTGCTGGTTACGAGGTTTTGTTCGGTCCAAATCAATACATTCACCAGTCCATTGTTTCCGGAGAGTACGGTGGCAAATTCCCGACTGAAATCCTGAGACGTCCGATATCGTCTGGCATAAAGGGAAAGGTGCGCAGACAGTTGTCTCAGTTGAAGCGCACTAGGGGCAACAAGCGGGCACTCGACTCACCGGCGACGAGTGTCCTCTTATTCCAACCGAACCATCTCAGCAACGAAATATCGGGTGAGGATGCACCTCGGTTAAGGCTACTGGCAGGCGATGTCGATCGCTGGCGCAGAACTCTGAGCGGCGTACCTAACCGTGTCGACGAATTGGCCAGCTATATCGCTGGAAAACTTAGTGAAATAATTTCGAGTCATGGCTATTCATCACCACAGGGGTTCGACAATCACACCCGAGCTATTTCATCGCACTATCTTCAGATCGGTTGGCATGACGCTGGCGCAGGAGCATTGCTACCAATCACTCGGAAAAAATCTACATTAGTAACCGGCACTGGCAGTGGGTATCCGGCCCGGTTGGTGGCATACCAGTCGCTTTCGGAGGGGCACCGGGTGATCCGGACTACACATGGCGGTGACCCACCGATGTTCGATGACGTTCTACTGCCGTCGATCGATTTCCATTTCGCGACAAAGTATGTTGTTAATGGGGCTGTCGGGGCGGAGTCATTGACTGAATCTATAAAGCGCCGAAGTGAGTCTACTCTCGATAACTACACTCGCTTGGTGATTGCCGCAGGATCTGAATTGCATTCTCGAATCCGAGAAGTAGCTAGTGAATCGCCAACAGGCCAAATAAAGACGGTGAGTGTAATCACTGCATCGCTCACCGGCATGATTCGGGTTGTTCCTCGAATGAAACTTCACGACATGGTGTATCTAGAATGGCATCGACGTTTGTTGGCGTCGATCAAACACATGGGTTACGAGGTGATTTCGAAACGTCACCCAAAGGCTTCATTGGCAGGTCAGAGGATCTTCGGCGGTATACCTGATGAGGAGTTGATCAGCACGCCAATGCAGGCTATTGAGCAGCGTACAGACGCCTACGTGATTGACTTCGGCGCCAGTGCATTCATGGAGGCCTTGTGCACATTGAAGCCGGTGATTCTTATCGACATGGGTATCAGAATGTTGAAACCTGAAGCACGCGCTGCTATATCAGAATCGGCGGTGATCATCACTTCGCGTTTCGATGATCGTAACCGTGTAGTAATCGATGATGACGAGTTGAAAATGGGTCTCGAAAAGCCGGTCGATATTCAGGCTCGGGATAGACTAATACAAGATTATTTACTCCGGCCTTCCACCGATATCGGTTCTATTTTTGAGTAATTATTCAGTCGGATCCGCTAATCGACGATTCTAAAAAGTAACGAATGCCCAAATCTTCATATCGAATAAAACTGTGGAAATTTCGGCGGATGATCGCGCTCAAACTACGCGGCCGCGTCCGACATCATGATCGGTTCGGATTAACTTACTGGCTTTGGGCGAACAACCGCACTCTTGCCGTTCCTAAAAATCATCCCGGAACCGACGACACTGGCGTGCTCGAGCAGATAACCCGAATTTACAAAGCGACTAGTGAATCGGACAAACCGACTATTAGCATTGATGTAGGTGCTTATATCGGGATCATCAGCCTTAGCATGGCAAAGTACGGTCCCGAAAATCATGAAGTTCACTCATTCGAAGCTGATGATGTGAACTACGCAAAACTCAACGAAAATCTTTCATCGAACCAGCCTCACACGATACACCCACATCGAACAGCGGTTGGTGACGAGATTGGTACAGCTCAGTTCACTCGCACGTCAGATCCAGGAACAAATCACCTTGGCGTCCAAAATAATTCAACCGATCTCAGGGCTGTGACTTTCGAGGTACCGATTACGACGCTCGACTCATTTGCAGAAATGCACGACTTCGACACTGTCAAACTTCTCAAGATCGACGCAGAAGGAGCCGACATCCACGTATTACGTGGTGCCTCGTCCCTACTCAATGACAAACGAATTGAAGCCATCATTGTTGAGGTGCCGCTCTTTGAGGAAGCCAGATCGGAGATGATCGAATTCCTCAAATCGCACGGAATGACTGCTAAATACATCCAACGAAACAGTGACCGACTTCAACCGCCGAACGAAGAAACCTATAACGGTTCGGTGCGAGCGCCGCTCAACATGCTTGCAGTCAGAGCTGACCTGGTATCGCTGCTGTTACGTTAGCCTGAAGCATCGGCTTATTCTTTTTTCGCACTCAGAGATCTGGCTCCGTCACTTACTTGACGGGATCAGCAATCACGAACCGAGACAGACTTCGGCCTCCCGACGAGTTCCACTCAATGTCCGCCAGTGCGCCAGTAGAAGCCTCTTACACGACAGTGGCTGAGGAAATGGTCTCTGTCGGGTTGTCTGAAGCACCGGAAAATCCATGTGAACAGTATTAGTTAAATGAAAACGCCCCGGAGTACCGAGGCGAATTCGTGGTTACTCAAAACCGACGGTTACTTCTTCTTACCTTTGCTCTTAGGAACAGAAACCTCTACTAAATCAGATGAAGTATTTCCGTACGCATCTGTAGCAGTAACTGTGATCGTGTAAATCCGACCACTTCCTCCACCATCACGCTCAGCGCGCAGCAGGAGCGTATTCCCGTCGAGTTGTGCATCGCCCGTCGTGTTTCCGTCACCACTACCGTTGTCATCTTCACCACTGGTGACTGTGACAATCACAGTTACGTCAGATGCAGTATCTGATGCACTGTACGAGAGACCAACATCCACAAGCTTGTGGTTAGGCGACCAAAGAGTGTCACGTAACACGCTCGCACTCACCTCGGGAGCAGTTGTATCAATAACTTCGACCTCGAAAGTTGTTTCTGATGAATTTCCTGCCGAATCGCTTGCTGAACAGACCACAATCGAAGTTCCAAGTGCAAAGACCGATCCAGATGACGCAATACACGACACAGGCACCACTCCATCGACAATGTCGACAGCAGTTACAGGTGACCATGTGACAATCGCTCCGGTTGGGCTAGTTGCCTCAACAAGCAGAATGTCACTTACAGGTGAGATCACTGGCCCAGTTGTATCAACAACAGAAATTACCACCGTATCGGTGTCGATTCCACCATTGCCATCATCTACTGTCAGAGTTACCTCTGTTGAACCCAATGGGAATGTTCCGGTAGGAGTCAAACTCGAAGCGTCATCTAAAACCACTAAGCCACCGACCCAATCGGTCGACAGCGGGTCGGAATCTGGATCGTTGGAACCAGAACCATCAAGTACCACAGATGCGCCAGCTGATGAAGTTGCCTCAATGTTTAGCTGATCAAGCCCGGCATCCGCCACTGGAGCGATGTTTTCGAGGTCGTACTCCACATCGTCGACGAACTCCCACGTCAGAATATCGTGTGTAGAACCCGCGTAACCTGTTGCTGCGGTAAATCCTACGTAAGCGTCAGTCGTTTCTAACAGGTCTTCCAAATCTAGCCCAGCCAGCGAAGCGGTTGGAGTAAATGGTCGTGTTCCACTCAATGAAACTCGGACTTCTAAGAGTTCAAGGTCTCCGTCATAGTCGACCCATGCATACCAGACTCCACCAGCGTCGAGGGTGCCTAATGTATCGAGGCTTGCTTGGATTACAGAGCGAATTTCTCCATCGAGGCTAATGCCAACATGATTACCGTCTACGTCATCTAGGTCACTGTTGTGCCATGTGTCAAATTCGATCGCTAGGCTATTTTCAATACCTGCGTAGCCAAGTCCACCTCCAGTATTTCCTACGTTGTTCCCGTTCGGTTGAACTACGAATGCCAGACCATCCGCTCCAGTGTTTAGCGGATTACCAATTTGGAAACTGAAATTAGTGCTAAACGAAGCGGAATTCGTAAGGTCTGTAGTGCTCGTTAAAAATGCACTTCCTCCTTGACCTTGGGCGGACGGAGTCAATCTCAGCACACCATTAGGGTTGGTTGCGTCACCATTTACCGTGAGAAGGCTCACGTCTGAGAAGTCGGTGAATACCACTGCAGTACTCGCCGAGACAACCCCTAGCGTTGCGATGAGCGTTACGGCAAATGTGCCAATAACAGCCAACATCTTGTGTTTGATCATTTGAGCACTAATCGATTTGACCATGATCTAACCATCCTGTTTCTGACTGTGTGCATCGTTACCCATGAACCAATACTCAGACATTGAATTATGGAAGTCAGGGTCACACACCTGACAAGTTACACAGAACATTTAACGTAGGTCTTTTTCGCAAACTACTACCTAAATATCTGTGTAGATTTGGTGCAGCTTGATGGGCCATTTCACCGGATTTTGAGGAAAAAATATTTGCTATATCAACTCAACAACCACTACCAATTCATCGACGCAAACCTCGTACATTCAAAGTGTCACGTCCGGTTTGAAGTTTTCCAACTCATCTTGGAAACCAATTTCATGAGCATGGAGCTGGGTCATTTCTAATGTGGGATGCCCCAATAGTGATTGAACATGAAATTAGTTCACACCGTGTCGAATTGCGTCACACGCGAACAATCTTCTAAACGAATGGGCATTGCACCTGATATCAGTTCTCTTACCTAGAGCGACTAGCAGTGACGAAATACCTGCTGCTGAGATTCCGAGTATCTCTTCGCTTACCTGTCTCATCGAAATCCAAGATTTCAAACATGAAGCTGTTACGTCACCGAATCCAACAACTCTTCGTTTCTTGCCTTTGCCGACTATACGAATTGTTCGAGTATCCATATCTACATCGTCAACTCGAATGGATGCAAGTTCACCGCGACGAAGGCCAGTGTCCGGTAACAACATGACCACGACTTTCTGAATCTCCGTGTCACATACTTTCATTATCCGACGGAGTTGTTCTGTAGACAAAGTATTACGATCAGCATTCGGTACTTTGATCGATAATTTCTTACGAGGACTCACTGCGATGTTCTGCTCTTCAACTGCTTAATTGGAGAGTGTTCTTGCGGCCTGCAAATAAGCATGTTTTCCACCCGGTGCGCAGGTGAATGCGGAGAGGAACCTACGCTTTTGAGTTTCAGTTGCAACCATTAAGTTCTATAAGGACTACCTTGAACGACTACAAAAAGGCTTTAAGTCACCAGGATCGGTTAAATGAAATCGCCCCAACGAGATGGGGCGATTTTCTCTGTTTAATGTAGGACGGTACTACTATTTCTTGCCTGCGTTGTGAGCTGCTTGCGACTTGGGATTGAACTCCTTGTCTAAACCAGGAGCGTTCTTGATTCCGTTGCCATCAACCCCAGAGTCACCGAGGATGCAACCTTTAGTCTTGCAATCAACCAGATCGATCCCGATTGTACTAGCTTGAACGTTGTCCCTAATGTTAGCCACTGATGCTTCCAGCGTGTAGGTTCCATCTGAGCTTGCAGTCCAGCTCCACGGAGTCCAGGTCGTACTTCCACCATTGCCAACCATACTGACATCAGCGAAGAAAACTATTTCGTCACCCTGAACGATTCGCACCGTTCCACTGTCGTTAAATGGGAGGTAGTCAGTGGTAGCGAAAAACGCCCATCCGCTTATTACGTCTCCGCTGCTGGCGACAAACTCTTGGGAGATTACTTGTGGATTAGAATCCCCCCCAATATTAGATGTTGAAGTGACTGCGAACCAGCCATCTTCAGGAGCTGTGTATGCACCCCAACTTGCTACAGCTGATCCATTCCCATTATGAACCCAACCAGTCAGGTCACCTGTTTCAAATCCGGGGTTGGTAAGCGATGCCGCTGCTGAAACGGTTGCAGTCACTCCTAAAACCGTAACGGCCGTGATTACTCCAAGCATGGTCAGGGTTCTGAGCAATGTACGTTTCATTTCCATCTCCTCAAATGATGTTGCGCACTACATCGCGCACCCCCACAACCTAGCACAAGGAATCTGACCAGATGCAATATAGAGGGTCAATCTTTATGCGGTAGAAATATCTGCTACGAGCAGCCTATTTAATCGTAATAATCTTGTCTCGGGTGAGCCTGCAGATTTGTCACAATCGGTCGATACTGAACAAGGGCATCCTCTGCCACAATTTCGTGCGCGTAGATCCTTGTCATTTCGAAGGTTGAACGTCCGAGAAGCGCCTGAACGTGAAACTGATCCATTCCGTTCCTGATTGCTTCACAAGCAAATAATCTTCGAAACGAGTGAGCATTACATCGAATGCCTGTTCTTCGTCCCATAGCGACCAGAAGAGAGGACACACCAGCGGCAGATAGTCCGAGGAGCATTTCATTTTCGCTATTGAAGTTAATCCAAGCCTCCAATTTTGAGGCCGTATACTCGCCGAACCTCACGATTCGTCTTTTTCTACCCTTGCCAAGAACCCGAATAGTTCGATTTGCTAGATCAACATTTTTTATTTGAATCGAAGCGAGTTCACTTCTCCGCAATCCTGTGTCGGCAAGTAGTGACACGACAAGTTTTTGAATATCTGTTTCACATGCATTGAGAAGTATTTGGAGTCGATCAAGAGTCAACGTATAGCGATCTGGGCTTGTCACTTTCACAGAGATGTACTTACACGGGTTTTCGGCGATATATTGTTCTTCGATCGCCCAGCTAAAAAACGTTCTGCTGCTCTCAGATATGCGGCCTTTCCGCCGGGCCCGCAATCAAGGTTTCTTATATGCGAAGCATTTGGGATTTAGTTGTAACCAATACTGGTGACTTAATGCCTTTTTTGTAATCGCTCTAGGTAGTCCTTATATAACTTGACGGATGCAACTGAAAGCCCTCTTGAATTTCTATCCTCTAAGAGAGCTTTAATAGGGTCTCCTGGTGCAACCGAAAATCCGTGAGCAAATGGCTCGTCGGATCACAAAAATCACACGACGTATATTCGATACACACGTCAATCGCTTGAGCTAACGTTGTCTTACTTTGTGTGATCGGATTGCGCCGACAGTGAAATCCGTTGAAACGGCGTCCTGAACTGTATAGAGATTGCTAACGCGAATACGGCTATCCTATGTTCAACGATTTAGTCGCTATCTGCACCAAAACTAGTTATCGGACTAAATGGCGTGAATCTCGTCGACTAAACAAAGGAAACGGCAACAACAAATGGCTTCCAGAATAAAAATAGGTAACACTGAAGTCGGCCAAGGCCAACCTGTTTACATCGTCGGCGAAATCGGAATCAATCACAATGGCGATATCGATGTAGTCAAACAGCTTGTTGATGTTGCAGCCGAGACCGGTCTAAACGCAGTTAAATTTCAAAAGCGAACACCTGAATTGTGCGTCCCACGCGATCAGTGGGACATCGAACGTGACACTCCGTGGGGCGTAATGAAATACATCGACTATCGATACAAGGTCGAATTTGATGTATCTGAATATCAAGAAATATCAGATTATTGTGCGTCTAAAGGAATAGATTGGTTCGCTTCGCCGTGGGATGAAGAGGCAGTTGATTTCCTTGAGGGATTCGACACCCTCTGCTACAAAATCGCCTCAGCATCAGTCACTGATATTCCTCTACTCAACAAGATCCGTTCGACCGGTCGCCCCGTAATCATGTCATCGGGAATGTCGACTATGGACGAAATCAGACTAGGGGTCGAAACTCTTGGCACTGAAAATCTGTTGATCTGCCACTCAACCAGTGCCTACCCTTGCCCGCCCTCTGAGCTCAATCTAAACATGATCAAGACACTGGCAGACGAGTTCGACGTACCTATCGGATACTCAGGTCACGAGACTGGCCTCTCAACCACCGTCGCCGCCGTCGCACTCGGTGCTTCGCTTGTTGAACGTCATATCACGATTGATCGTGCGATGTGGGGTAGCGACCAGGCCGCTTCAGTTGAGCCACAGGGTGTGGCGCGGCTCGTCAGGGACATACGTGTCGTTGAATCGGCCCTCGGAGATGGTCAGAAACGTGTCTATGACAGTGAGATTGGCGTAATGCAAAAGCTTCGTCGAACCCCAAGCGCTTAGGACTCATATCAACATGCTCAACGTCGGTTCATTGAGCCGCAAGTTCATTCCCAGCTTCGCCTATAGTCGTTTGCGGGCGCTTCGAGGCGATTATCAGTATCAGGAACGACTCGGAAAACTGACTCCTCCATGGACCGCATATGGGTTGCTGATGGCGGTCAGAGCCGCGACAAAATACGGCAACCGTTCGATTTCAGTCGCGGAGTTCGGAGTAGCTAACGGTCGAGGACTCCGCAGAATGACGAATCTCGCCGAGCGACTCTCGGCTCAGTCCGGCGTCAAAATATTCGTTTACGGATTTGATACAGCGGAAGGATTGCCCGCCCCCGAGGATTACCGGGACCATCCTGAACTGTTTGGCCAAGGTGATTATCCCATGCAAAATTTCGATCAACTGAAATCTGAGCTAAATGGCCGAGCTGAACTGATTATCGGGGATATTAGACAAATTGGATCATTGGATCAGGTTATTGCCCCGTCAGCACCTTTGGGATTTGCATCAATTGACGTAGATATCTACACATCGTCGAAAGCAGCGCTTCATCTAATTGCCGGTTCTAGACCTGAATCGTTGCTGCCCACAGTTGGCCTACATTTTGACGACGTTTGGTCGGAATGGGGATATAACCGATTCGCGGGCGAACTTCTGTCTATTGACGAAATCAATGATGAACACTCGCTTCGAAAGATAGATCGCGATCGTTACGTTGATTATTGGCATGGCGGATTCTCGCCTTGGCATGACGCGATGTACATGCTCCACGCATTCGATCATCCAGATCGATTTAAGTCTTTACGATCTAGTCAGCAAGTAATAGCCTCGACCTGACTTGGCTACGCTCCAACATTTGGAATTCGCCGTTAGGCCGTTTGCATCACGACTAAAACAGATTTCGTATATGGGATTCAGTAGACTTTTTGGCTTGAAAGACAATAAGTGGAATCCTTATTCAGGGAACAGCTAGCCTCACTTACAGATCGAATTAGTCGTACAGAATCTAAGCACCAGGCGATCGAGCCAACAACAACTTGAATAATCAGACCGCTGACATCACCGAAGCACGGATCGAGCGAGCCATCATCTGGATAACGCTTGGCGCGTTGTTCATGATTCCGCTCCTGTTCAGCTATTTCAGAGTGGTAGCTACATATCAAGAACTTCGAGTGACCCTGCTCCACTTTGCGGGTGGCTCTGTTGCTGCTCTCTGGTTGTGGCAAATCGTGATTCGTTGGTACAAGGACGAGGGCAAAAAACGAGAAGACGTATCGTGGGATCTAGCGGATTGGGCAAAATCGAATGCCGCAAGATGGACCGTCGTGGCGTTAGTTATTTTCCTATTTATCCAAGTCGCCTCAACGCTTTTATCACCCCTACCGATTCTCAGTTTTTTCGGTGCTGACGATTCGCGTTCCGGCTACAACCTGTATGACAGCCTCTCCATGACTGTCCTCTTGTTTACCATCGCAATCAGGTTCCAATCGACACGGCGACTCGAACTACTCGCCTACACACTAGTAATTTCCGGAACAGTCGCCGCCTCGTATGGCGTCGCCCAACATTTCGGATGGGACCCAATCGGTGGAAACGCAGGTCGAACACGTGCAATCGCAAGCTTTGGCAATACGCTCAATTTTGGCGCCTACATGGTCATGTCGATCCCAGCCTCGATGGCCATCTGGCACATTCGAACAAAACGTCCACCGATCTGGATGGCGGTCGTTACCGCCGCCTTAGCCATCCAGCTTGCGGGGATTTGGTTTGCCGGTGGTAGAGGGCCATTCGTGGCTGCCGGTGCCGGAATTGGGTTGTACTTCCTGACTGCAGGGATACTGCTTCCAAAACGCGACACTCTCAAGATTGCCGGAGCAAGCATCGCTGCTTCGATCATTGCAGCAGTTATCGTCGCGATCCCCTCAGCACAGGGTGACGTAGGTCTGGAAAGATTCGTGAGTATTGGTGATCAGTTGGGCGGAAGCTCTACTCAATCCACCGATATTGAAGGTGGTTTGAAGGGTCGTTTCTCTATCTGGGGCTCAACCCTCAAACTCGCAACCCAGTGGGACACGCCACGAGATGAACCAACGCTCAACACAGTGCTTCGCCCTGTGTTCGGCATTGGCCCTGAAATGTTCGTCACTTCGTTCCCTTACGTTGGTGAACCTCAATCCGACCTAGCGCTTGTCGACCATGCCCACAATCTCAGTCTTCAGACGCTGATTGAACTTGGCTACGCGGGTCTACTCAGCCTCGCAATAGCTGTTGTATTGCTGTTCTACACCGGATATCGAACCGTCCGTATGGCCCGCTCCAGCAGCCGCGCGGTCAACAAAACATCAATACTAATACTTGCTCTTCTACCCTCTCTGTTCGGCAAGCTTGTCGAAACACAAACTGGAGTACCTAGAGTCTCTGATATGGCGATGATGTTTGCGCTTGTAGGATCCGTTATCGCACTCTACGAAATTGCGAGGCGACTTAAGCCTGACGCAGGAGCTCACGTTCAAGAAAATCTACGCTCATCGACCACAATCACAACTTCTCGCCCGGTTTTCGTTGGATCTATGCTGCTCGCTGCGATCGTCGTCTCGGCGGTATTCATGACAATGTTCATCGGCTGGGACGTCCGCCGAGTCTCTGCCAGTCGGCAACTAGCTACCACGTATGACAACCCAGACAATCTCGTTTTCACTCTAGGCTGGCAAGATGCACAATCTCGGGCACCAGAACGAGACTCATTCACTCTGTATCTTGCCCAGTTATTCATGACAACATCCGTAACCGCAAAAGCGGAGGGACGTGACGAGGAAGCCGTCGACGGCATCCTGTTCGCCCGTGACATGCTCCTTGAGTACGAGAAGCGGGACCCGTTCCACCTCGACACTCAAATTGGTCTTGCCCAGGCGGCTACCAGAATGACGCAGTGGGGATACACCGAGTTCGCCCAAGAAATGGTCGACCGATATATTCTGATTGTAGAACGATCACCTAACTTCCCGAGCCTCACAGGAACAGCAGCAACGGTCATGGTAAGTGCCGGGCTTTTGGAATTAGCTATCGAATACGCCGATAGTGCTATCGCTACCGAGCCCACAACTAAGCCGTGGTCCAAAGCTTGGTATGCCAAAGGACGCGCACTCTACGAACTGGAACGAGATGAAGAAGCAATAGTGGTCCTCAACACCGCTATCGAAAAAGAGCCGGAATCCGATGGCGCCATCCTCGCCCATCAAGTCCTGGCAGACCTCTACCTTGACCGTGGTGACAGCGAGAACTTCGAACTTCACGACGCGCTAGGGAAACGCCCACTTAACGGCGGTTAACAACCTGCTCGGTCCTTAATTTGAATCACATTAGGTAACACTAAATAAGACCGCACGCACCCCACGATCACTTTTTGTACCTTAGTCGATCAAAACGCCCTGAAAATTGTCCCCATGAAACAATCTGCCTGCTCACCTCACCACTGTAGAAGTGATATGTTTAACAGGTAGTTTGAACTGTCTTCAGTTCGGCTCTGCGGGGGTAGCTCAGCTGGCAGAGCATCTGCCTTCCAAGCAGAATGTCGCGAGTTCGAATCTCGTCCCCCGCTCCAGATCACCATAAAGAAAGCCTTCGGAAGAATCCGAGGGCTTTCTTTATGGTGATCTATGAACAGGCAATTGTTGGTTGTAAACGAATATCTTTCGTAGTCGGTGTTCCTGATTCTAACCGCGAACAGATCACTGGAATAGCATCAGCAAAACAAAACCTAGTTCGTTCATGAATCATCCCGATATACTGAGCGAACTATGTTCAGTAGGACAGTACTCAGTGGGAATTCGCCTTGCCGCTCTCCAACATGTTTTTGAATCTACAAAATCGATTTAGATTCGGAACCGTCGGCGTCGTAGGTATCCTCGCATTTGCCGGTGCTGCCTGCGAGAACGCTAGCCCACCTCATGCCACGGCAACTACATTCACCTCGCCAATACCTACCTCAATTCCAATTCCCAGCGCGACCACCTCACTAGACAGCGCATTGCCCACCTTGACCGCATTCATATCGTCGTCGGCAACCGCAGGCCCTCGATCAATAGTCGGCAGCATTCCAACGCCAGTTGCAACCTTTGCCTTAACGGCACCACAGGTTCCGACTGAACCGCGACCCACGGCTGCCTCACATTCGACACCATTTCCAACAGGTATCGTGCCGGAGGCGGTCATAGCCACTCCTCTCATCATCCCGACACTGCGCTCAGAACCTACCCTTACACCGGCACCGTCAATTCCAACACCAACAGCGACGTCCCCTCTTGTACCAACAGTCAATCCACCGGCTACCTCACCCCCTGAACCAACATCGACTCCTATCCCGCTAGATTCAATCCCGCCAACACTGGATTCATCGTCAATATCGTCGACATCAGTGGAGCTCGGTGAGGCTTTCGGTATCACCTTCAGAATCTCGGACACTGGTAATTCCGGTCTGAAAATTGTCGTTTTAGAAAGGGCTAATGACTCTGATGGTGTACCGGGAATTTGGGTGCCATTCGTGCAATCTAGGGTTTCTGGATCATCTGACCTTGGCTTCGTGAGAGATACTCCAGGAACCGCAGGCAACTATTGGTACCGACTGCAGGTTTGGGACAATGAAGCCAACTTCGTATACGGCTTACCGATTGGACCAGTAGAGGTCGATCCGTTGGTCTTACCGACAAGCAACATTCTGTTTCCGACCAGCGGGTCTATCGATGTATCTACCACCCCGACGCTCAGCTGGAATGCTGTATCGAAAGCTGAAAAATACTGGATATTGATCGCTGCTGATGAGAGTGATTTACCCACGGATATTGAAGCTGACGAATGTGCCGATTGCCTCGCGAGCATCATCACCACGAGCACCAGCTACACACCTTCTATAGCACTCTCGAACGGCACAACTTACTATTGGCAAGTACAAGCATTTATAGACAGTGGTGCGGAAACTAAACAAGGTTTTTACACGCCAGTTTCTAGTTTCTCGACGGTCATCCCGATGGTAACTCTCACGCTCTACACCCACGATGGCGCCGGGGGACCTCTCATTTCGGGTGTGTCGATCATGGGAACCGACGCTTCTGGGACACCATTTTCTGAAACCACCAACGTCAGTGGATACGTAACTATCACAGGGGCAGCCGGCACATGGAATTTCACGGGTGTTAAAACCGGATACGCGGATCGAACCTGGACCCAATTAATCGATCTCACAGGCGACGTGCATACATTCATGTAGCGCAGTTCAGTTTTATTGGACAATCAACGTAAAGAGAATTGATATGTCGAACATGAAATCTCGACCAATCACAATCTTAATAGCGATCTCAATTTCCTTCGCATTTAGCGTAGGTATTGTCACGGCATCCGAACGCGCCGCCCAACTCCCCAGTGGCCCTATTGTCGTCAACGACAGATTTCAAGACACCGCCGGAACGACTCTCACCTCCCACCTACCCGAAACGGACTTTGTTGGTGACGGTTGGCAAGTTGAGTTCGGACCCAATTTTGAAATAGCCCCTTCTGGCAACGAAGTGCGCAACACCTTCGGCCTCGATAGTCCGTACTTCGCAGTGATAGACGGCAAGCTGGAAGACAATGATTTAACTGTTGACTTCTTGCGGACAGGCCAAACGAGCGAGGTGGGACTTGTGTTCAGGTGGAAAGATTCAGAGAACCACTATCGCGGGGTGTTTGACGGCAAAAAGGGTTATCTGATCAAAACAGTCGGTGGAATCGATTTCATACTCGATTCCGGCAAGGCAAAGTGGAAAAACGGTGACACAGAATCAATGCGCATCGTTGCGCACGCAGCCGATATCAAGCTCTATCTCGGTTCCAAAGAAATCGCTTCCAGTACTGATACTGAGCTGCGGGAAGAAACTAGCATCGGGTTATACTACAAGAATGAATCGACCTCATCGATCGGTAACTTCACAGTCCGGGCGCTCGGAGACCCTGCGACCGCTCCCCCCCCTACCCTCGGCTCACTTGTCTTAGAAGACACGTTTGACACCGGTGCAGGAGCTCTTGACTCTCGTCCCGCAAACAACGTTCTGAGTGCAAACCAGTGGGTTGACATAGTCGGGGCATGGGAAGTGACTGCAGGCGGCCAGGCTCGGCTTCTCACAGCATCGGGAAGCGGTGACCAGATTGCAGCGATTTCAACTAGTCTCGATGAAGCAGATATCAGCGCAGACCTCACGTGGTACAGCGGTGCAGCGGGTCTGGCCTGGGCGGTGGATGCAAGCGACGATCGGGCCATTGCTTTTTACGACGGCTCCTCCGCAATTGTCGCTGGGATGATAACTCCGGGCACCGGCGCGTTCTCTGAACTTGGACGTGCCTCTTATACATGGTCGCCGGGTGAAACGAAAAACCTTCGAGTTCGAATCAACGGGACCAACGCCAGAATCTACGTCGATGACCCGGTGGTAACCGGTGACGAGATACAGGTTATGGTATTGGCTATTGGAACTAGCATGGGCACTCTTCAACGCGCTGGGCTTTTCTCCAAAGACTCAACAAATTTTTTCGACAATTTTAAAGTTCGAAACTCAGTGGCACTCGCCCAGGCCGACGGCGTGATTGGCGTCAGCGTGCCTCAGGTTCTCGATCCACCAGCAATTCCGGCTGGTGCGTATCTTTACGACAGCTTCACGTACTACAACGGCGACGTAATCGAGAATCACACACCTGATCTAGATCCATCCGGATTAGGATGGCAAATCGACAGCGGAAAGTGGAAGTTTTTTGGGTTCGAAGTTGGGGAGCTTGAAGAAGATGCCGGTGACAAGTTCTCGTACATCGATACCGGTCGCGACGACTACATAATATCTTCCGAACAGATCTGGGATGGCGGGCGCACCGGGATTACGTTTGGCGGATTAGCTCCGAGCAGCCGAAACACGTTCTTATACTTTGTTCAATCCAACGGAGATGTCGTACTGGGTAAGAAGATCGGTGGAGTGTTTTTTACACTTGACTCCAAGACAGTCAATTGGAAGAGCGGCGCACGCAAAACTATTAGCGTCGAGGTACAAGGCAACATACTCAAAGCCTACGTAGGCAAACGAAGAGTTTTCACCGTGACAGATAACGATCTGCCAGGCGCCACCTGGGCTGGAATTTTCAGAAACGCGTTCCATAACGATCGATACGACGATTTCTTACTGAAACTGCCCGCTGGCGCTCCGACTCCGACACCAACTCCTCCGCCAGTACCAATCCTGGAAGATCAATTCACGGCGACCGACGGAACCAATCTCGTAGGGCGCGCTCCCGATTCTGGACCCGGTTCTGTAACGTGGGTGAAATCCACTTCCAGAGGTAACTGGGAAATCACCGGCAACAAATCTCTGGAATTAGGTACGTTCGATTTTGGTATCAATGATCGAAGAATCCTCATCGATGCTGAAGTAGCGAACCATGAAGTGTCGGCGGATATCACACGTGTCGGACCTCAATGGACCACCAATTTCAGTCGGGACATGTTCCCTAGAATGGGTGTAGTCACACGCTCCACGGCAAACGATTCTGAGTTCGTTATGTGGTACTTCGACGGCGCTAGCGACGTTGTCGCCAGATCGCACAACGCTGAATTGGGTCGTTCATCGTTCACCTGGACGGTCGGTGATACTCACAACCTGGCCATCACCGCGAATGGCGACACACTCATATTTAAAATCGACGGTACTACTAAGTTCTCGGTGACTCATTCGACAGGCAATGCCAACACCCACGTTGGTTTCTACTCAGCTGAAATCGAAGCAGGTAAGGCCAACACATATGATGATTTCAGAGTCATGCCTTTACCTTAGTGCGTTTGTTCTAAAAGCAGCGCCAATATCAACGTAAAGCTGCAAACGCATCGTGGATAAACGGATACGGCTCTGTATTGGTGTACTTGTAGATAACGAGTCCTCTAGTCGCCTGGCCAGGTTGGAGATTTATGACGTCATCTAGCAACTTCGACCTCGTATCGTACATGTACAGCAGGTTAGGCACGGCCAGGTCTACACCCTCAATAGAATTTGATGATTGAGGGGCATACTCGGCGCCCATTTGACTGACTAATGTCAACTGTGCCAAGTCAAACGTCATCGACGAATCGATTGCTGCAACTTCGACTAAAATTGCAGCAACCGATTCGCCATCATCAGATGATTCAACCCGTACATATCGCCTAGCACCAGAAGAAGAGCTGATATCTATTCGCTTGCCAACTCGGGGTTCACTGATTCGCACAACGCCACCCGATGTCTGCAATTCTAAAACGAAGTTAGGTTCCTTTATCCACCTTCGTACTACATTTCTAAATCCACCAACCGGCGAAGGGCCCTTCGATAGCCGTCCCCACAAACTACGAAGCAAAAAAGCGATTGCGCAGAGTCCGATGATCCAGATGCCCAATGCTGTGTGTGTCACAAAACTAGCGTTTGCCTGCACGGTCACAGTATGTTCACCACCAGGTAGAACGACAGCCTGAACTAGACCATACGGAAACATTTCGATTTCACTATCGCCATCCAGAAATACTTTTCGTCGGTCAAATGCTCGAACCGAAAGCACGGCGACAGCCGGTCCCTCAGACTGATATTTGAACTCGAATTCTGATGGTCCTAGTTTCTTGTGTTCGTAACCGAATGGCTCAGGCCAAACCTCTCCATATCCTCCAAGTTCGGTTTTAAAATACGATCGTACGGCGAGTGCCAAGTCTATATCTCCACCCGGGTTCACAATGGTGTGGTTGCCTATATTGCAACAAACCCAATAGACAGCTCCCTCCCCGATTGAGCGCTTCTGAATAATGGGGATTACTTCGCCTGTTGAAGCTCTGGCAATCATCACGGCGTCACCAGCATTGTCGTAAAAGGTGCCAAAAAATGGCTCATTGCCAGATTCGAACGATTTCAATTCAAGTGGACCTTCGGCCGTTTGCAACTCAAGAGTCTCAGGGACAACACGATTCACACCTTCGATACCGAACAAATCTTCCCCTCTCAGATTCGGCTCCTCGAGTATCACTATGCCTCCGTTAGTCACATACTCGGTTAAAGAATGTTCAACATCAAAAATTTCGGCAATCGAGTAGGCCGATAGAACAATGGCATCCACCGAATCGAGAAGAGGTGAGTTGAGATCGCTGATTATTATGGAATCGGGAAGCATACTCGGCCAATACCGCGACGCCGCAATCCCATTCAACCCAACTGACCTGTTAGCTTGCATCACTCTTGAATTTGGCCGTTCCGACTGAAGCAAAACTTGAGTATCTATTGTTTGCCTTTCTACGAACCCTTCTCTCCTCAAGGCCTCACTAAGATTTCCGAACTGCACCTCCTCAGTGAGTACTGTTCGAACATCCAACAATGCGAGTTCCCTCAACGCCCTTTCGGGGAATCCCTGTATCACAGCAGAATCTATTTCCGCTAAACGCCCAATCGTGTCCTTTCCGCTGAGCCTTCCAATGAAGTAGTAAGGAGCGAAATCCTTCATCCCATTCCAGAACGCACGACCATCATTGGAACTTGCCGCCGCAGCACTCGAAAAACTTAGCTCGTTCGTACGAAGATCCGGCGCTATCCGCACCGCCAGCGGCACAGCATCGAAAAGAACTGCGATTGTAACTATGCCAATACCTAACGCGGCAAGCAATTGCCTATTGCGGTTCGCAGCATTTCGCAAATACGAGATCTGATAGTTAACTCCAAATCCTATTACCAATCCAATGGCAAGATAAGCTGGGAACAAAAATCGACGAGGTTCCAGTGCGGATGCCAATGGAATCATGTCCCAAAATGGAGTCATTGTCCCGGTCGCTAATACGTAGCATCCTAGCGCAGCCGCGAAATAAACTAAAACTCGTTTTCGCCACGATAGAATCAACATCGTAACTGCCGCAATCACTAATCCGATACCCGCATAATTTTCGTTAGCATCCCTCAATCCGTAATCGAACGAATTGAGTCGTATTGAAAACGGCACGATTTCAGAATCAAAGCCAGTTGAAGCTCTCACACCTGCGCCCCCACCAAGTGTGTTTCCGACACTGTTGTTAGAGACCGAGAGTGTCGTTATCCCTTCAGGTAAGAATATCCACGAAGCGATAACACCCAACACAACCATTGCCAACGCAAGCGCTAGCCGTCGCCAAGATGTTTGTACGATTAGGAACGTCCCGATCGCAATCATCGCCAAACCGATTCCCGCTATGTAAAACATCATAGGATGGAAACAAACTGAGAGAATCGTTGCTACAAGCCCAACTACCCACCAGCGTTTCGTGGGGTGTTCGATGATTGCCATGACGGCGGCCATAACGAGGGGCAGAAACGCGAGCGCCAACACCGCCGGAAATCTACCCTGCGGAAGCACATTAGTCAGCAGGAATGGCGCGTAGCCAAACGAAACTGCCCCAAATATGGCAGGTACTAACCCGATCCGGTCTTTGAAGCCGAATAAAAAACTAAGCTGGGCCACAAGGAGTGCACCGAACATCATCGCGGTAAATGCGAACTCAGCACTGCCAAACACGATTGAGGTGCCCAATCCGACCCAGTAACTGAACTGGGGATAAGTAGTTCCAGTTCCATATAGATATGGACGTCCACCATTGACCGTTTCGGAAATTGGCCCGATTGGTTGTCCAGTGCTAAACCGATCGAATGCTTCATCGATTAACGCTATGTGCCAGTACGAGTCAGTACCTGGAACAATGTTTGGCTTAAACAGCACATCGCTCATAACCCAGAACAGAACCAACGTAAGCAAGGCTACAGCGATGATGCTGTATCGGTTCTTAATCAGAAATGGAATCACTACATCGGGCCTCAATCGCTTGAATCGCCAAATTGGCGACGGCACCAAACGAACGGTATTCGGGAGAGTTGATCGTTCATGCCATATTCACCGTGTCTGACACATTGCCATGACCAAGATTTCCCATGTGAAACATACTGTCTCCCAAAGCACTTCGTCCGTTCATGACGCAGGAGATACACCATAATGCTCAAACTAGAATTATTCTTACATATGTTCAGGTTCGGGATTTTTCGTATGTTTACATCACCTTTAAAATCTTTCACCTTCGATTGAACGCCTCAACTAGCAATCAATGTCTCCCAGCAAGCAAAAAGTAGATCTAATCTGGACAGATCGTGATCCTGCTAGCGAGGCGCGGTTCTTCGCGCAGATTGAAAAAATCGAGGGAGTCGAAGACCTCCAGATTGAAAGCACGCCGGAATCAATCTGTTCTGTTTCGATTCAAATAGACGTTACCCCATCAACCACTCAAGCGTTGACTCAAGCTATTACAGGGCTACCCGGCTTCTCTGTCAAAATTCAATCGGTTTCGGCCGAACCTAACTCTCTTTCTATCGTACTCAACGCTGCCGTTGAAGGCGCACCATCTACCGAACAGCAGCCCACTCAAACATCGACCGATCATGAAGAAACTATCGAACCAATATCACTACATGATTCTTCTGAAGAATGGACGCCCTCAGAGCCACTCATTCACTCGATAAAGTGGACCGGAAGTTCAAAAAAAACACGTTGTTTGGTCTTTTTTGGAATCATCTTTAACCTGATCATCTTGGCATCACTGTTCACTGGGTGGTTGAATCTGATGTCCAATGACACCCATCGACGTCGCCAAGCGTCTGACTTTTTCTCTATATATCAAGGTTCAGCAAATATCTTCCATGGTCGAAGTGTGTATGCAGACGACGGATACGATCTCGATGTTCCATACCGTTTTGGATACCGCTACATTCCTTCAGTAGCGTACACGTTTGCTGCACCTTTATTATTGATCGAACCATGGAACGCATATTGGATATGGGTCGGTCTGTTAGAAGCTCTCCTGCTGCTCAACATTGTTCTGACCCGACAGATGGCAATATCGCCCAATCGGGCAAACATTTCAACGGCGATGTGGCTCTTGTTTACACCGCTCTACTCAGAACTGTATATGGGCCAATTTTCGTTTGTTATGGCCAGCTTGTTCCTGTGGATGATGGTTGGCGCATGGAAACTCCAACCACGAACAACAAAATGGACATGGATCGGTTCGATTTTGCTCAAATCCAACTCGCTCCTGTTCGCGCCTGCCTTACTGCGAGCCGGAAAGATCAAATTTTTAATACTTGCGGCCGTGGTCGTAGCCCTATTAAACGCGCCCTATTTCGCGCTAAATCCAGGTGATTTGAATAAACTTCAGGAAAGAAATACTGGCACCGCAACCGCGACCTACACCCAAACCTATGACGCCGGAGGAATGGGTGCCCAAGCCCTGGTCACGATAGTGGGTTACTCCCTGGAAGATCGATTCAGAACCGGATTTGCTGCGCCCAGCACACTCTCGGTCGCCCTCGCTCCTGACCCAGGTTGGAAAATACCATTCCTATGGTTAATGGGACCAGGCGTTATTTTGGGTGCGTTGATCGCTACATTTCTGGTAAGGAAATTCGATCTGTTACTTAATCTAACGATCTGGGTTAGCGTCTACCTCATCGTATTTAAAGACGTCTGGGAGCATCACTATCTAATGCTTCTTCCGTTCTTGATACTTCTGTTCGTCCGGGGAAAAAATGGTAGTACAGCTGCATTGATAGCGTGGCTGTTTCTGGCCCTACCAAGTGCTCACCTATTCATCGAATGGTGGATCATCGCATTCGACCCAACTGGAATAGTCAGAGATACATCGTTTGATCCGCAAGTTTACTGGCCTCAAAGTTTGTCGATCCTCTATCACGCCGTAAAACCAGTCCCGTTGATTGTCTTCTTTTTGTTTCTGCTCAGGAATTCGTTCAGTTCGGGTCAACTAATACCCATTCGGCAAAACATCCAGCGCGTTAACTCAAGCTGCGAACATCTGTGGTATTTGGTGGATCAACGCTGGTCGTTCAGTCCCAAGATTATTCGTGTTGGTCGACTCTTCGCTAAGCTAGTTCCGGCAGGATGATCATTGCCTTCAACCCACCCAATAAAAGAGAACTCTAATGCAGTTTCCGGACGAAGTCCTGAAGCTTCACAATCCCGAATATTTCGCCGTATTGTCGACAGTGAGCTTGCTCCATTTATTGCGATAGTCTTTCTCGTAGCGATGACCGGAGCAGGCTATCTGCTGTTCAGCGCAAAGGGAACTAGTTCACTGATCAGCACAGCACCTGCTGATAGTGGCTACACAGCACTGGCATATGCCCGAAGTATCGTTGACGATTTGCATCTCGGATTTTCTGACGTCAGCGGAACCTCTACGACCTCCGGAATATCGTGGGTATTGGTGCTAGTTCCTGTGCAATTGGTTGCGGATTTCATGTCAATCCCATCAATGCTTCTCGCGAAATTTGTAGGCCTGATTTTTCTGGCAACGGCTGGCTTTGCCGTACTCGGCATAGTGAAGATTACGTCAGGGACTCGCTGGATCGCGTTCGCCGCAGTCGCTCCCTTGTTGCTTGAACCTCGGTTTGTATTCGCGTCGATCAGTGGTACCGAACACGCCATGTTTGCCGCAACTGTTGCGTGGCTAATCCTATTTCGAATGCGGAAACAGGAACGCCGAACGATAGCATTGGCCACTGTTGCAGTCGGTTTTTGGCCGATCGGCTCTCTGATTTTCATCGGCTATGCAATGGATGTTGTAGCGCGGATCCGCTGGTCCGCAACAACAGCTGAAAATTCAACCACAATATCACTCCCTCAATTGGCGCTACTTCGACGTAGATTAATCCCGCCTTCAGCGGCATTCATTACGATCGGAGCCATAACCTTCTTTAGCGACAACGGATTTCTGCCCTCCACATTCTCTCTTCAATCACATGCGTTCCAGTGGGGTGATTGGTCGAACATATGGAAGACCATTGAACATTTGACCGTTTACTCAGCCTTTGACACTCCATTTTTCATTTTTTCACTGGCGCTTATTTTCGTGGGATCAGCCGCCATCTGGAACCGCATCAAAATCCTGTCTGTCATTCTGCTTCCAGCCGGCTTGGTCTATCTTTATTTAGTCTCAGGCTGGCGTGACATGAGCCCTCGGTCATTTGACGAGTGGAGCTTGATCACCTTGATATGGCCATTAGTCGCCATTCCACTTGGTGCGGGAATGGCGCACCTTCTCGCCGTATCTTTCGAACTCAACGCGGGTAAAACGGTTGCTGAACAAGTTGGAGAGCCTGTTGCACGGATAGCTCCTAGCATCGTCGCCGTTCTGCTGCTGTTGGGAGTTTCATCTGCATGGCCCAGCGACTGGCGGATGCTACCTTCTGAATATCATCAAGGAGCACAAGCCACTCATTCACTACTGATAGAACCAGCCCAATGGTTGAACGAAAACGGTTCGCCCGACGATGTTGTAATTGCGGTAAAGGCCGGTGCCATCCGGAGCGCTCTCGACCAAGGCCACGTCTATGATCTAACCGGCGGCGGTACACAAGGCATAATCGGCCGACCAATCAACTCAGCTACTCTCAACGAATTTACCGCAAATTGGATTGTTACTTGGAACGACAGCGCAGCACGTTCCATAGCTGAACTTGAATTTGCCGAAGGTTTTTCTGAACCCGGCGGGGTTGAGTATCCGTTCGGCGAGATTGCAGTCTGGAAGACAAATCATAATCTGACTAATGTACCGCCCGATGAAATCCAATTGGCAATATACGAAAATCTACCCGTTCTCGGAAGTTTTGATATTGGAGACCCACAATCAGAACTCGCGGCGAACTACATCGGTGACGCCGATAGATTCGTCTACGAATGGGAATCCGCTTATGGGGTCGGTTCTCGACTAACCGAAAGTTACAGCCTCCAACCTGAAGGTGGATTCGATAGGTTCACACTGCCAAGCAAACCAAATGAACCTGCCCTGCTCGTAATAAGATTTGATCGAACACGGACCGGCAAGCTTGCGATAAAAGTTAATGGTGTGGATCTTGGAATTGTTGATTTACTCGAAACCGAGCAAGTAGATTCAATCGCCACTGTCCCCATTCCAGCTGCCATATCAGATTCCGACCAATTTCAAATCGAAGTTGGATATGAGGTTGCAGATTCATCGCAACTTGCAATACTTCACTACTGGACGTTTGCAGCAAGTCCACAACTAGTAGGTCGAGGTCCAGACGTGATTCTTCCCAGTGAGTCTGACACCGTCGTGATATCGGATTCTTTTACGGATCTCAACTTGATCGGATCTGGTCTTCATTTTCCAGATATTGCCCGCAACCCAACCAGCTGGCGCACTGACCGTGGAATCTGGGCGATCAACCACGGGCAGATGCACGAACTACTCGGTTTGCCACAAGACACCCGACTGTTGATTGAAGCGGCCGACGTGCGCGAAATATCAACTGATGTAATCTGGCAAAATGGACCTGTAGGAATCGTGTACGGATTCGCCGATCCGGCGAACTGGATGCTCTACTATTTCTTCCCTGACGACCGTGGTTTCCAGGAAGTCCGATTTGGAGTCATGGTAGATGGAGTGTACTCACGCACGGAAGTGTGGCCGATCGATAATCAAGCCGCGGGGGAGTCATTCAACCTTGGGATTATTATCAACGATGATCTTTCGGTTACCGGACTACTTGACGGTGTTTTCACCATTTCTACGCAATTGACTAAGGAATTAAATGGAGCAGAACTAGTTGGCCTCATGTCTCACGGAGAAGGCAATGCTTTCGATAATTTTGAAGCACATTCGGCCAAAGTACCATGAATCCGCTATTACACGATTCACGCTCAGTATTCGTCACCTCACTCTTCTCTGTCATGGCCACAATGGATTCGTATGATGGTTGATCAAGATCCTGCAGTACAAGGTCCGAACTTTTCTGCGCCCACCAGCATTGGTGTTCTAATCATAGTTGGATTGGTAAAGCTTCCATCGACAGTCATCAATGCAATTGCGAGGTCCGAACATGTTAAAAATGTTGAAACACGTCGTAGTGGTACTCAAATTGAGTTAACTCTGGAACTTATCCGTCCCGCCACAATCTCACATCTAAAGGTAATCGCCGAAGAGCTTGACGGATATGACGTTATTTATCAAGGCAACCTATCCCGCCCCTACCCAACCTTGATTGCCAATCTCAAGCCTGTAAAAAGGTCGAATGGCTTCTTGCGGGGCAGGTTGAAGCAGATTG
>Ga0315336_1002235_pt1 | contig 30890 bp, 24 predicted proteins | sample ASW5metaG_FD_204512 | JGI IMG/M metagenome (GOLD analysis project Ga0315336, IMG submission 204512) | Ammonia-oxidizing marine archaeal communities from Monterey Bay, California, United States - ASW #5 | ecosystem: Environmental > Aquatic > Marine > Intertidal zone | place: USA: California...
GAGCCGTGCGCCTCGTCCTTGCTTGAGGTCCTGCAGTTCGATATCCCCGACCTCCGAGCGCCATCGTCCGCGTCCGTCATAGATCGGCTGGCTGACCTGTTGATTGCGGAGCACGACATGCCCTTGCTGGTCCTTGGCGCCGCTCGACTTGAACCAGTTCTGAGGACGCTTGTGATACTCGAGCAGTTCCGGGCTGTAAGTCAGCTCGAGAAAGGTGCAAATCCGCTCGACGACCTTGGACGGCTCTTCCACGAGGTCCTCGTAGCGATAGATCAGCACGTCTGGTTCGCCGCGCTCGGCAAGGACGAGACCATTGTCGCTGATCCAGCGGTCGAGCGCCTCTTTCGGATCCCCCAGGCGTTTGGTCAGAGAGGCCACGACGTCGCGGCCGTCCCGCACCGGTATGACGAACCGGGCTCCTGGCACCAAATGCCGGATTCGGTCGACACGGCGGATATGCCGGGGTGTCTTTTCAAGCAGCAAACTCTTGCCTGCCCGCCTCGCCGCATGCTTCAGCTTCCAGTAACGGAACATCGCCAGCGGTGGCCATTTGAAGAAGATGTTGGTTTCGTCCAAGGGCAGGTAAACGTCCGGATGGGACGCCAGGATCGTGGCGATCAGCGTCGTGCCGCTATGTCCGCAACCGCAGACGAATCCCGTTCGCATCAGCGGGCGCCCGCTGCAAGCAGGCCAAGAAGGATCTTCTCGGCCTCGGCCATAACCGCGTCCCATGGCCTCTCGCGCTTCGAGACGAGCACAGCGGAAGGGTAATAAGGCGTGCGGTCGCCTTCAACCGGCCAGGAGCGTTTGAAGCCGTCGCCTAGGATGAAGACCGATGGGATGCCGAGCGCGCCGGCAAGATGCGCGCCCGTATTGCTGATGGTCACCACGGCGTCCATGGCCGCGACCTGCGCCGCGAAGAGATCCATGTCGACCAACTGGTCGACGGTCCTGTCATAAAGGATGCGCTCCGGCTTACCCTCGGTCAGCACCTTCAGATCGTTCTCGATCGGGCCGTATTGCAGCGAGACGAAGTTGAGGTCGGATTGGCCTATCAAGCCGCGCCAAGCGGTGAGCGGCGGCAGATCCTTGCCGGGGTTTGAACTGCCCCAGGCGACACCGACCAACGGCCGGCCGTCCTTGCGATAGAGGGAGCGCAGCTCGGCGATCCGTTGAGGATCCGGCTTCAGCGGCATGAAGTGCGACCGGATCGCCGTTTCGTCGGTTTCGAACAAGGCGGTCAGATGCTGAACGCCTGCGAAGACCTCGGCCTCGGCATAGGCTTTCTTCGTTGCGGGGCCCACGGGTCTGACGTCGGCCGCGGGAAATGTCCGTTGAAAAAGCGGAACGAGCCGGTGTTCGACGAGAACGATCACCCGGGCCGGACCGGGGAGCGCCCGGCTGACCGAACTCGCGTGATGAATCGCGGTGGCCAGCCCCTGCTTCTCTGTCTCCATGAGATCCACGAGCAGCACTTTTCCGGAGATGTCCTGTCCGAGCCACTCGCCGTCCGATCGGCCCTGGACGACGTGGCGCCTGGCGATCTTCAGCTCGGCCGCTGGACCGTAGGCGCCCATCCGCATCAGCCCCTGGCCAAGCTCGTCGAGCAAACGGACTTCTCCCTTCTCCTTGGCCCTTGATCCCAGAGCAAGGGCCTTGGGCAGCGCAGCCTGCCAGTCGCGATCCTCGACGCTCTGCCGATAATCAGCCATCTCGACGGCCAGGTCGCCATCGCGTAGGCGGAGGAAGAGCTGGCGGCGGTGGCGCCTGAACCAGACCTTGTACCGGTAGCCCGCCAGCGTGGCCACACGGCGAATACCCCGCAGAACCCGGTTATCGCCGATCATGAGACCCACCCAGGATGCTTTTCGCCAGATCGGCCGCTTCCTGCAAGGCAGGCGCCCAGGCGCGGCCGCCCTTTCGGATCAGTCGCACGCTCGGATAAGCGGCCACGGTGTCGCCGAAGGCAGGCCAGGACAGGCGGAAACCGTCGTCGAGCATGACGATGGTCGGCACGCCCAGCGCTCCGGCCAGATTGGCGCCGGTGTTGCTGATCGTCACCACCATGTCCAGCGCCGCGATCTGCGCTGCAAAGCGGTCCATATCCGAGAGCTGGTCGACGGACGTGTCGTGAACAATACGGCCCGGCGCGTGGCGCTCGAGTTCCGAAAGCGCCGGTCCGACATCGCCATATTGCAGGCTGACGAGCTGGCCCGGCAATCGGCCGAGCAAGTTTCGCCAGTCCTCCAGCGCCGGCAGGTCCTTGCTTTTGTTCAGGCTTCCCCAGGCAAAGCCTATCAGGGGGCCCGGACCGCGATCCAGATACTTGCCGCGCAATTCGGCAACCAGTCGGGGGTCTGGTTGCAGCGGCACGAAAGGGACACGCGCCGCCGGGTCGTCCGGCCAGAAACGGGTCGCCAGCGTCTCGAAGCCCGAGAAGACGTCGGCTTCGACGGCGTCCAGGTCTTCTTCTCCCTCGACCCTGACATCGAGCTTCGGATAGGTCCGGCGATAGAGCGGGGCCAGCCTGGGCTCGACGAACAGGATGCATCGGTCGGCGGCTGCGACAGCCGGACCGATCAGCGACGCGAATTGAAAGAAGATTGCCAGGTCGCCGGCTCGACGGTCGACGAGCAGGGTTCGGCCGGCAAGATCGCTGCCGTCCCATTCAGCTTTGCCCGATACGCGCTTGCTAGCCGCTATCAGCTGCCAGGTGCGGTTGCCGCCGTGAAGGCGTCTCAGAGCCCGTCCCGCCTTCTTGAGAAGGCCGGCGTCGCCAAGACGCTCACCGAGCTCACCCAGCGCCAGCGCGTGGTCCCTGGCGGCCAGCCAATCCCTGCGCTCGATGCTCTTTTCCATCAGTCGCGTGTGCCGCTGGACCGTCGCATCGGCATGCCGCGAAGGTCGCTCGAAAAGACCTTTCGCCTGTTCGACGATCGCGCGCAGGCACTTGCCGACGCTGCTTTGCGGTCGAAGGTCCGCCGCCTTGGCCTTTTCAAGGATCGACTGCGTCATTCCTGGCTGCCTCCGGTGCCGGAAGGCCTGGCCAGAATCGGAGCAAGGCGGCGGCCGGCCTCGTCGAGCACCGCCGGCCATTCGCGGCCGTCCTTGTGCACGACTAGACCGTTTGGGTACCAGGGGGTCCGGTCGCCGATCACCGGCCATGCCGTCTGAAATTTGTCGTCGATCAGGAAAACGGCCGGCACGCCGAGCGCCCCGGCCAGATGGGCTGCGGTGTTGCTGATCGTCACCACGGCATCAAGCGCCGCGATCTGCGCGGCAAAACGATCCATGTCGACCATCTGGTCGACGCTCTCGTCGTGGATAAGGCGCGCATCGTTGCCTTTGCGCAGGCGTCGCAGGGCCGGCTTGATTGGACCATATTGGAGGGAGACGAAGGTCGCCGGCGTTTCGGCCAGGAACCTTGCCCATTCGGGAAAGTCCGGAACATCCTTGGAGTGCGACTTGCTTCCCCATGACAGGCCAACCAGCGGCAGATCCGTCATCGCGCGATAATTCTTGCGGAACGTCTCGACGAGGCCGGGGTCCGCCCGCAACGGCGTGTAGCTGGCGGCAAGCTCTCCGGCGTCGCGGCCGAACACCCAGGCGAGATGCTCGAAAGTCGCGAACTTCTGGCCGGCTGCCGGCTGCCCGGCGGGAACGACCGTGGCCTTCGGGAAGGTGCGTTGCAGAAGCGGCACGATGCGCGGCTCGACCCTTATCGTCGCGTTTTCGGCGCGCGCGGCGGCAGCACCCGCAAGCCGTGCGTGTCGGATGACGCGGCCAAGGCTGCGCGGGTCATCCTCGACCAGATCGATCAGCAGCGTATCGGCGCCGACATCCTCGCCGCTCCAGTCTCCCGGGCTTTCGCCCTTGCGCTGGTGCCGCGCCGCGAGGCGCAATTCGGCCGCGCGCGCAAAGTCGCCGAGGCGCTCATAGGCCTGGCCCGCTTTCTGCATCAACTGAGGGTTTGCGGTATCCCGGGCCAGTATGGCCATCTCATCGACGCTGGCCGCCAGACCGCTCCAGTCCCGGCACGCGATCAGAGCTTCGATCCTGGCCTGCTGCGCCGGAGCCGGAGCGGACACGCGACCTTTGGTCCGGAACAGCTCTCGCAGCGCCTTCATAGTCCGTCCCAGGCGCAGGCCCAGGCCGCTGATCGCGTAACGGACATAGGATCCATGGTAAAAGCTGGTCATGGGCCTTGGCGAGACATCTTGCCCCCGTCGAGGCGCTCCGCGCGGCAAGAATCGAGTCCGACCTTCGGGGTCATGCGCGAAGTTTCCTGCCGCTTTCGACCACCGCCGGCGTCGAGAGATGGAAAATCGAGCGGTAGATTTCGCAACGTTTGGCCAGTTCCTGATGCGTTCCTGAATCGACAAGCAGGCCGGCGTCGAAGACCAGGATGCGGTCGGCCGCCTTGATCGTCGAAAGCCGATGCGCGATGCAGATCACCGTGCGTTGGGAGGCGACGTCGAACGCGGCATCCATCACGGCCCGCTCGTTTTCGCCGTCAAGCGCGGACGTCGCTTCGTCATAGATGACGATCGGCGCATTCTTGAGCAGGGCACGCGCGATCGCGACGCGCTGCTTCTGACCGCCCGACAGATTCGTGCCGCCCGGCCCAACGAGGGTGTCGAGCCCGCTTTCGAGACCGGATGCAAAGCTGCTGACCTGGGCGAGGTCGGCTGCGGAGTCTATTTGCGCGTCCGTGGCGCTCGGAAGCCCGTCGCGTATGTTGTCGCGTATCGTGCCTTCGAACAGGAACACGTCCTGCGACACCAGCGCGATGTTGTCCCGGATATCGGCCAGGCTGATTGCGGCGCTGTCTTTTCCGTCGATGAAGATCTTGCCCTTGCCGGGCTCGATCAGCCGAAGAAGGAGATTGACTATCGTCGTCTTGCCGGCGCCGGAACGTCCCACCACCGCAAGCTTCTCGCGCGGCCGCACATCGAAGGAAACGTTGTGCAGCGCCGGGCTGGCGCCGTCATAGGAAAAGGAGACGCCCTCGAAGCGAATCCCGCCCTGAACGCCGCTCAGCCGTTCGCCGACGTTTCCTTGCGATTGCTGCACCGGCATGTCGATCAGGTGGTACATCTGCTCCACGGCGACCAGTTGCTTTTGAATGTCCACATTGACGCGCGCCAAGCGTTTGGCCGGCTCATAGGCAAACAGGAATGCGGTAATAAAGGCCATGAACTCGCCGGGCGTCTTGCCGTTGCCGAGGCTTTGCCAGCTTGCATAGATGATGAAGAGACCGATTATCAGGCCGCCGCCGGTCTCCATCAGCGGGCTCATCATCGCGGACGTCCGGTTGATCTGAATGCCGCGCTTCTCCATCTTGCGGACGGCCTTGGCGAAGCTGGCGACCGCCTTGTCCTCGAGCTGGAACGACTTGATCGTGCGGATGCCTTCGATGGCTTCGGTGCCGATCGACTGAACCATCGCAGCCAGCTCCGTTTCTCCCTTCGCCAGCGCCTTGATCTTGCGTGTTATGGCGCCCACCGACAGAAACAGGACCGGCAGAATCGCCACGGATATCAGCGACATCATCGGGTCCTGGTTGATCATGACACCTGTCAGGCTGATAAGCGTCAGCATGTCGGAGACGGTATTGCTCGTCAGGGTGAGAATGACGGAAGCGCCGGCGCGGGCGTTGAACATGATCTTGGAGACGAACTTCGCCGGATGCTGATTGGCGAAGCGGCTAATGTCGAAACGCATCACCCGGGAAAACTGGCGGTTTTGCAGATCCGAAACGATGGCGCGACGGATCTTTCCCGTCGTGATCGTCTGGCTGTATGCGGCGATGCCCTTGATGAGCGAAATGCCGATGATCACGGCGCTGATGCCCCAGACGGCGGCGGCATTCCGTTCCACATAAATGGTATTGATCATGACTTTCATGATCCAGGCAGATGCGCCGGTGGCGGCGGCGGCTGCGATCGAGCACAGCAACCCCGTCAAATACAGCATCTTGTGAGGCGGCAGATTCTCCACGATCAGTCGCTTCGCCAGCGGATACGCCAACGCGACCGAAACTCGTTTCTTCGCCTTCATCACATCGTCCGTCGCGATCCGGGCCGTCACGAATTCACCAGGCGGTTCCCTGGTTTCTGCGCGGCTCCTAATACAAACCCTGTCTGTGGCTTCGTTCTCGATTGCAGTCAATGCCAAAGGCCTTTGCCCGAGGCGCTTGGAAATCAGGCTGCCCGTCCGATCGGGACGCGGAAACTTGCACGATAACATTCGTATATGCTTATTAGATTTCAGAGGGAGGACGCCTGCTGCTGCCGGCGGTGCCTCAAGTGGCAGGCTTCGTGATCGATCAACGGCGAGCCGAGGGGAGCGCACCGCGTCGCCCGTCACTGGCGACTTGGCATCTTGGCCCCGTTCGCGGCAGCACATGTTGTTGACGTTGAAGAGGAAAAATAAGGACGTGTTGTCGGCTAATAACCGCTTTCTCACATTACCCGGGCGGACTATCCGTCCCAGCAGTACAAGCTGCTTGATTGTGACGGCGCGCTTCGGGTTCGGTCGCGAGGCCGCCATTTGAGCAAGGTGAGGAAATACACGGCGGCGCGGCGCGCGCTTCTGCGAAGCCTCGTCATGATTTTCGGCAATCGGGCGTTGCTTCAGACCGGCTACCCGGGCCAGATCGCCAGATGGCTAGGTTGCCCGCCATCCGTGGTGCGGCCGCATCCCTATACGCTCTATGAACTCAATCCAGCCTGGCGTTCTGACGACGGCGGTTCCATGCACAACAGCCTGGGATTTCGGGGACCGGAAATATCCACCTTGAAACCGGAAGGCCGCCTCCGGATCGTCTGCATGGGGGAGTCGTCGACCTATTGCACAGGCCTGGATGACGTCAGCACGTATCCTTACCGGCTGGGGGAACACCTGAAGAGGTTGAAGCCAGGGGTCGATCTCGAGGTCATCAACGCCGGAGTAGCCGGCTATACCTCCATCGAGAACATCCTCAGGCTGCTCTTCAATATCGTTCCTCTGTCCCCTGATCTGATTGTCTATTATTACACCCACAACGATGTCCACCCGCGCTGGTACGAGGGTCTGTCCCGCGACTATCGGGAATATTCGTGTTCCTGGTTCGAGCCACCGTCCGGGGGCCTTTCGGGATGGCAGAAGAAACGCCACAAGCTGGCCACGGCCTATGTCGGCAACATTGTCCGGCGCCGCGACAAGCGGTTGCGCAGCGCCCGACACATTGCGGGCAATCGGCCAGACGCGTTCCGCGCCAATTTGAGCGCCTTGGCGCTGCTGGCGAAGGCCGCAGGAGCCTCTGTCGTCTTCGTCAATCCCAATTACCGGCCACCGGATTCGGGTGATCCCGCGGCGGACGCCGTCTGGGAACACAGGCGGGTCGTGGAGGACATCGGCGAAAGGGTGGGGGCCTCGATCATCGACCTCAACGGTCGCCTGGACTATTCCGCAGTAGGCAACAGGAGTTTGAACGACAACTACCGGGACGCGGTGCATTTCACCGGGAAAGGGGCCGATGCGGCGGCGAGGATCATTGCCGAGCAGATTGTGGCTCGTGATCTGCTCCGCTCTGGTGCGGACAAACCCCTTTTGTATTGAGGGCGCGCTCATTCGTTCTCGCGGTTATGGATATGTACGGGCCGTCGGTGTTGCCTAATTGCTAATTTAGTGACAGATGCATTCCAAGCATTTGGTAAAATCGGAGACCGGATCGGGTTCTTGATGGCGTGGGGCCAATGGATGTTGAGCGGTTTCTGCCTGAGATGCTGACTGGTTCTGGCGCAGAAGGGCTGGTTGCGGCGGATGCCGGTCTTCGTAACGCGCGCATCTTCGACGGCAACATTGAAGGCAGAAGCTTTCTCGATATCGGGAGTCACCACGGCGATTTGTGCCTCGAAGCGCTGCGCCGCGGCGCAGCGCGGGCTGTCGGAATCGAGCTTCTACGAGAGAATGTCCTGATCGCCAGGAACCGTGCTGAGCAGGCTGGGCTTGCGGCCGAGTACATCGAGGGGGACTTCGAGCACGGAGAAGAGCCGGGAAAATTCGATATCGTGGCCTGCCTGAATGTTCTGCCCCAACTTTTCGATCCGATTCACGCCTTGCGGCGAATGGCGGCCATGGCGAGCGAGAGGCTTATCATCGAGTTGCCTTGCCGGCGCAGGGGATGGCTTTCGCGTTTTCGGGCGGTTGAACCCGTCATCGATGTCCCGCTGGCGGCGAGAATGCATGAGGTTGCCGGTTGCACCTTCCTGCCGAACGCAGCGGCAATGGCGGGAATTCTCAACCAGCACATGGCCGTGTTCGAGCCTGTCCAGGTCTTCAGCTCGAATGCGGGCAAAAGCTTCCTGGTTGTTGCCACCAAAAGGCGCATCAAGCACCTTACCGTCGTGGCGGGACCGTCAAAGGCCGGAAAAAGCACGTTCAAGAACCGCATCATCGCCGATGAGGCATTCCGGCGGTCATTGGGCCTGCCCGCCGAGGTGACGGCGCAGGCCGACGCGAACGAGGTGCGACGCCTGCCGACCGGCGAGCTCGCGCACGTCGTTCTGCACTATGATTTCCTGCGGCCCTTCGATCGCGCGCTGGGCACATATGAGCGCGATCCGGCGGTGGAGCTCTTCCGCAACGCCGAGCAGGTCTCGATGTTCACGCTTATGACGCCCAAGGCGCGTTTGCGGGCGCAACTGGCCGCGGAAAAGTTGAAGCGGAAAAAGCGGGAAATCGGACCGCCGCGGCGCGATATCCTTTACGCGCTCTACGACACGCCGGACTTTCTCATGACGTGGTACGACCGGTGGTTCCGGTTTTGCGACACACTCGATTTAAGGCACACAGTGGTTCGCAACGATGCGACCTACGAATTTTTCGACAGCCGGCATTGGCAACGAATTCACGCGGAAAACCATGGCGACGGTCTCAAGTCAGCTTAGAAACAAACTGTTGCCGTCCGACGTCTTCGGCGGCAGGAAGGTTGCCGTCTTCCTGGCAAGGGATGGCCAGCTTGGCGAGGCGATCCGCCGGACCGGGGCGGTTGATGTCGCAATCTATGGCCGCGGTCCGGCGTCGGCTCACGAACTCCGGTTCACGTATCGAAACGCGCGGGACGTCGGCCGCAACAACGCCGATGTCGTCCTGCTCGAGGGCCCATCCCTCCGCGCACTGCATTCGCAGGACCTGAAGCATATCGGCGGCGCGAAGCTGTTGCTGGTGCGACCCGGCATCCGTTTGCTGCTTGCGGGAGGGCACCTCGTCAACCACTTGCGGCGTGGGCGACTTGTCCTGCGGGGATATGTGACAATCCGCACCGAAACCGGCGGCCGCTCCCGATGGCTGGTGTTCGAGACCACATCGCGCAAGCAGCGCAGCGCCAAATACTACGCCGCGCTCGGGCGTGACATCACGCAGATGTTCGCGTCCATCGCCGATCTTCGCTACAGCACGTTGCGGTCGGCGCAGAAGATCAAGGACCCGTCGAGGTCGGGGGACATCGATCTCCTGGTCCACAACGACGATGCTGACGAACTGGTGCGGCGCGTGACGGCGCGTTTCGGCACGCTGCCTCTCGATATCTACACTCCGTTCAGCGTGCCGGGGCATTCGGACGGCAATGTCGCCTATCTGCCGCCGCCGCGGGCGCTCGACCTATTGAAGCGGCGCGAGGTAGGCGAGGCGGGAGAGTGGCGCCCCTCTGCCACGGACGCGCTTCTGAGCTATTGCTACCACTTGCTTTTCCACAGGCAGCCGTTGCTGCTGGGTGATGGCGAGACCCTACTGGCGGGAACCTGGGACGATGAGGCGCGCTTCGCCGAGCTCATGCGGCTTTGCGACGGCGCCGGCGTCAGCCGGGTTCGCACGTTGGGGGACATGGAAGCGCTTTTGCGGCGCGAAAGATGGTTCCCCGAAAGCGAGACAGTCAATTTCCTTGCCAGAACCAGTGAATTCGTCCGGTCGAGATACGCGGTCACATCGCCCTATCTGCCGGGGCTTGCCGTGTTCATCATTCGCGAAGCCGCCCTGAAATACGATCTGATCGGCCCGATCGAAACCATGCTCGCCGGAGAAGGCTTCCAGATCATGCTATCGGAAACGATACCTGTTGAGCGTCGGATAGAGATTGCCTCGCTCTTCCGAGGCGGTAACTGGGTGTCGGCGCAAGACAGTGAGCCGGCCGGTGTTCCGGCCCACTATATCGTCACCTTCGATCCCGAGCCGCTGCCAATGCCGGCCGACGTCGGGGTCGAGCGCTCCTTCGTCGACAACAAACGCCTTCTGCTCAAGAAGCGGTTAAGAAGAGAGACGGCGAAGCTCGCGGGCAAGAAGCGTCTGAACACTGTGCATTCGAGCGACAATTCGGGACAGGCGCTCGACTATATCGAGCAACTGCGGCCGGACCGTTTCGCGGAGTTCGAGGCTATGGTGCGGAAGCCTTCGAGCGCGGATGCAAATGATGTTTCGCGTGCGGGGGAACGGCCTGAAAAGACAGTCCGCGTGGCATGACGCCAGCAAATGAATCAGGGCGCCTTGACGGGGAAGGGGACAAATGTCGGACAAAGTTCAATCAAGTGCCTGGTTTTCAGACATGATATCAGGGCTGGTGTTCTACGGCGTGATCTTGCCGGCGGGCTTGGTTCGTCGGCTTATCAAGACGCTTCGGCCACAAGCGCCAAGCAACACATTCTGGGTCGCCAGACGGCCAGGCCACGACGCCAACTCGATGAAACGTCAGTATTGAAGGCCCGACCGTGACCGGCATCCTAGGCATCTCGGCCTTCTACCACGACAGCGCGGCCAGCCTCGTCGTCGACGGGGCCATTGTCGCGGCCGCTCAGGAAGAGCGTTTCACGCGTCGCAAGCACGATGAACGTTTCCCGTCGAACGCCATCCGCTCAGTCTTGCAGATCGGGGCCCTGACCCTGAAGGACATCGAGCATGTGGTCTTCTACGAAAAGCCGCTGCTGAAATTTTCCCGGCTGCTCGACACCTATCTCGACGCCGCGCCTCGGGGCTTCTCGACCTTTCGCAAGGCCATGCCCGCCTGGCTCAGTGGCAAGCTGTTCCAGAAGCGGATGATTTATGACGAATTGAATAGGATCGACCCTCGTTTCGTCGACGCGTCACGGATTCTGTTCTGTGAGCATCATCTGAGCCACGCAGCCAGCGCCTTTTTTCCCTCGCCCTTCGAGGAGGCGGTGGTTCTGACGCTCGACGGCGTCGGCGAGAAGGCGACCACCACGGTTGCGATCGGCCGGGGTTCCAATCTCGATATGGTGAGGGAACTGCACTTTCCCCATTCGCTCGGGCTGCTGTATGCGGCCTTCTGCTACTATCTCGGCTTCAAGATAAACAGCGGCGAATACAAGGTGATGGGCCTTGCTCCTTACGGCGTGCCGCGGTTCAAATCGCTGATCCTGGAAAAGCTGGTCGACCTGAAGGAGGACGGAAGCTTCCGCCTCGACCAGAGCTACTTCGACTATGCGACCGGCGTGAGGATGACGAACGCGCGTTTCGCCAGCCTGTTCGGCCAACCGGTCCGGCGGCCGGACGTCGACCTGCTCACTGACTTCCACATGGACATGGCGGCCTCGATTCAGGCGGTGACGGACGAGATCGTCCTGCGGCTTACCCGAAGCCTGGCGCGTGAATTCCAGATACCCAATCTTTGCCTTGCGGGCGGCGTCGCGCTCAATTGCGTGGCAAACGGCAAGGTGCTGAGGGACGGCGCCTTCAGGAGGCTGTGGATCCAGCCCGCCGCCGGTGATGCCGGCGGCTCGCTTGGCTCAGCCCTTGCCGCCTGGCACATGAAGCTGGGCGGCCGGCGGGTGCCAGCGGTCCGGGATTCGATGAGAGGCAGCCTGCTCGGGCCGGAATTCAACCAGGACGAGATCGAGAGGCAACTTACGGGCCTGAAGGCCGTGTTCGAAGTCATGCCGACCGATCGGCTCGTCGACACAACGGCAGCCGCGCTGGCGTCCGGCAAGGCGGTGGGCTGGTTCCAGGGCAGAATGGAGTTCGGGCCCAGGGCGCTCGGCGGCAGGTCGATCCTGGCCGACCCACGTTCCGACCATATGCAGAAGACACTGAATCTGAAGGTCAAGTTCCGCGAGAGCTTCCGCCCCTTCGCGCCATCGGTGCTGTCGACGAAAGCCTCCGAATGGTTCGAGCTGGATGTGGATTCGCCCTACATGCTGCTCGTTGCCCCGGTCAAGGATAACCGGCGACGCGATATGACCACTGAGGAGGCGGCCATGTTCGGGATCGACAAGCTCAATGTGCGGCGCTCCGAAATACCGGCGGTGACGCATGTCGACTACTCGGCCAGGGTGCAGACTGTCCATCCGGACACCAACCCGCTTTATCACGCGCTGATCACCCGGTTCGAGGCCCTCACGGGGTGTCCCGTTCTGGTCAATACGAGTTTCAACGTTCGCAGCGAGCCTATCGTATGCACGCCGTCCGATGCTTTTCGATGCTTCATGGGCACTGACCTTGACATGCTGGTGGTCGGAAATTGCGTCCTGCAAAAGTCGGCCCAGGACATGACGCTGGCCGTGGACTATCGGAATGAATTCGAGCCGGATTGACTCCATGCTTTCGCTCTGCCGTTGCCGGTGCTTCAGATGAGCGTCGCCAGGAAACGTTCCAGGGTACAGCGTGCCGTGTTCAGGAGCCTGGTGATGGTCTTTGGCGACCGAGCCTTGCTCCACGCTGGCTACCCCGGCCGGATCGCCAAATGGCTTGGTTGCCCGCCGCCATTGGTGCGGCCACATCCCTACACGCTCTACGAATTGAACCCTGCCTGGCGATCCGAAGACGGGAAATCCATGCATAACGACCTTGGATTCCGTGGGGCAGAAATCGCCGTGCACAAACCAGAAGGCGTTCTCAGGGTCGTATGCATGGGCGAGTCCTCCACCTATTGCACCGGCATAGACGACGACCGCGACACCTACCCTTTTCGCCTAGGCGTGCACCTGAGGAGGATGCTGGCGAATACCGATATCGAAGTGATCAATGCGGGTGTCGGCGGCTACACATCGATCGAGAACATATTGAGGCTGCTCTTCCACGTGGTGCCTCTGCAGCCGGATCTAATCGTGTACTATTACACTCACAACGATGTTCATCCCCGTCGCCTGGCGAACCTGTCCCGAGATTACAAGGAGTATTCCTGTTCGTGGTTCGAGCCGGCTACGGAAGGCGGATTCTACGGCTGGCTCAAGAGACGGCAGAACCTCGCGACCGCGTATGTTGGCAATGTCGTGCGTCGGCGCGGAGGCGGTCGCCGTAACTCGAAGCACATCGCGGGCAATCCGCCGGTCGCCTTTCGCGCAAATCTCACGAGTCTGGTCGTTCTGGCCAAGGCCGCCGGAGCCTCGGTCCTTCTCGTCAATCCAAACTACCGGCGGGAAAGCGCCGTCGATCCCGTTCCCGGCGCGGTCTGGGAGCATCGGTCGATCGTGCAGGATATAGGCGCAAGGATGGGCGTACCCATCGTTGATTTGCACGGCGCGCTGGCTTATCCGGCGGAAGGCGGGATAATCTTGAACGAACATTACAAGGACGAGGTCCATTTCAGCGAGAAGGGGGCGGATGCCGCGGCCAGCATCATTGCCGACGCGATCGTCAACAATAACCTTCTCGGCTCGGATACAGGCCGGATGCGTTTGATATTCTAGGCTGAGGAACAATGAGCAATTTTGTTGTCTGGATCGCGATCGCCGTAGTGATCATCGCAGTGGCGGCGGCATTGTTTCGCGCGAGTATCCGAGGGCGAAAGAGCAAGGACGAGGCTGACCCCGAAGACAACTATCCCCTCTGGTAACCCAAAAGGGGCTGCCGAGAGACAAAAGGGTCATCTTCTTTCGTGTCGAGGCTTCGCTTCGACCTCGGGTGCCGCCAGCCGAGCAGCCTCCATAGACCTGAGCAGGTTGTGATGTCCGACACCAGACCTGCTTGCATGTCTGCGCTTTTGATGCCTTGCCTTTCAGTGAGGGTGGGAAGTCGACGGAAAGCGAGCGAACCAGCCTGGGTTACTTGGCAGTTCTGTATGTCCCAAAGACTATTATAGTATAATTGATTACTAATGGAATTATAATTATAAGTGTGAATTTTACAATTGTGCCATGAACAAAGCATCCGCTTTGACAGAAATTTTGTATCTCATGATTTAAATCCTTAGAAAACCAGAAAATTATCAGTCGAGCAAAAACCACATTAAAAAGCAAAGTTGCAAAAAGACTCAGCGATGTTTTTGCTATTGCTGATCGAAATCCTGAAAAAATAGATCCATTCGCCCAATCATAATTTAACAATTGAACGGCATGGAGGCCTGCCACGAAGACTGTCGACGCTCCTTCCAGAATCGCAATCAAAACGGCTGCGCTGATCATGATGTCTGCATCGAACGCCCAGTCAATTGTGATCTTGAAATAGACAAACGTCCCAATTACCCAAGCGATAAGCAGTCCCGCCATCAGTGACCCCCAGACACCGCTATAATATGTGCTGATCCTAAAGCGCGACAAGGCGGACCAAGGTCGGCTGCCGGATTGGATTTCGCCCTGCGCGCCTAGTCGCGCCAGTCCATCGACGTGCACCGGGTCGCCGTTCCTCGTACCGCCGCTTGCCCTTGACGTCCGGAGAACGGCGACGACCGGACAAGCTGTCGCTGAGGCGAGAGTTCTTTCGCCCGTGAGCGATCCGTTGTCATTGGCTGGTCCGCTGGCGCCATCGGAACCGGATCGTCCCGCGCCGCCAATTCAGGCCCGCCGACGAGTAGGGGCCGCTGCTTCGGTTTCGGCGAAGCAAAAGACAGAAAAAGACTTCTTTTGACGATCAGGCGCGGATGCTCTTTTGCGGGACCTAGAACACGCTAGGTCCGCCCGGGAGGCGACGCATAACAAGAGAGCGGCTGCGAAACACCGCAGGCTTAGGCCACCTGAAGGGGCCGATGCCGCAACAGCCATGGGGAACCACGATAATGAAGACATTCCGAAATTGCCTGCTGACCGCGGTCAGCGCAGGCCTGCTGGGCTTGGGGCTTGCCGCTCCCGCCGACGCCGGCGCCATTCGCCTCGGCATGACCACCTGGGTGGGCTACGGGCCGCTGTTCCTTGCCCGCGACCTCGGCTACTTCAAGGAAGCCGGCGTCGATGTCGACCTGAAAGTCATCGAAGAATCAGCGCTTTACATGGCGGCCGTGGCCGGCGGTGACCTCGACGGCGCCGCCTCCACAGTCGACGAACTGATGAAGTACCGCTCGGACGAGCTCTGTTTCAAATATGTCGTGGCGCTCGATGACAGCCACGGCGGTGACGGCGTCGTCACGCAGGCCGATGTCAAATCGCTCAAGGATCTGAAGGGCCAGCCTGTCGCTCTGAACGAGGGCTCCGTTTCCGAATTCTGGTTCAACGTCCTCCTGAAGAAGGAAGGCATGACCGAGGACGATGTCAGCGTCACCAACATGACAGCCGACGACGCCGCGACGGCCTTCATCGCCGGCCAGGTTCCCGCCGCCGTGACCTGGGAGCCGCACCTCACCGAGGTCCGCAAGGGCGGGAAGGGCAAGGTGCTGATCGATTCCACGACCACGCCTGGCCTGATCGTCGACGTCATCGCGCTCAAGTGCGACCTGATCGAGAAGCATCCCGCGGATGTGAAGGCTCTGATCAAGGGCTATTACAAGGCGGTCGAATACATCAAGACCAATCCGGACAAGGCCTATGAGATCATGGCCAAGGGCATTGGCGGCTATCTCGAGAAGCCCGAGGATTTCGCGGCCGGCGCCAAGGGCGTGCGCTACTACGACCGCGCCCGCAACCTGGAATTCTTCGGCACGCCGGAAAAGAGCGAGGCGTCCGACCTGGTGAACTTCGCCCAGGACATCTGGGGCAAGGCCGGCAAGCTCAAGATGACGATCGACGCGAAGACCATTCTCGATACCGATTTCATCAAGGAACAGTGAGCCTTCGCCATTAACGGGCCCGGCCCATCGGGCCGAGCCCGTTTCCCGAAGCCATAGCTGGCGGCCCCGAGCGGGCCGGCGCCGTTTTCGGGAAGCCAGGGTTGGTCGGCCTCCAGGGGCCGGCACCGTATTCCCGAAAGCCACCAATTTCGCGCTCAAATCAACGGAGGCCATCTTATGGCACAGAGGCGGACGGCGTGGACACGCCTGACGACCCCATTCGCCAACATTCCCGCCAGCACGGCAACGTCGCTCGCGCTGGGGATGTGGATTGTCGTGATCGGCGGCTGGGCCTTGCTGTCCTACGGCCGCATCGTGCCGAACATGTTCCTGCCGACACCCGGAACGGTGCTGCAGACGACCTATCGCATGTCGCTTGACGGCAGCCTTTTCTACCACACTTTGACCAGCGCCAAGGTGGTGATCCTGGGCTTCATCGTATCTTCGGCGATCGCGGTGCCGCTGGGACTGTGGATGGGAACCTACCGGGCGGTGCAGGCGCCGCTGGAGCCGCTGGTCAATTTCATCCGCTACCTGCCGGTGACCTCCTTCGTGCCTCTGTTCATTCTCTGGATCGGCATCGGCATCGAGCAGCGCATAGCGGTGATCTTCTTCGGGACGTTCTTCCAGCAGCTCGTGATGATCTCCGACTGCGCGCGCGGCGTCTCCAGGGATCTGGTCAATGCCTCTTACACGCTCGGCACCAAGCGCAGCGAAGCGGTATGGCACGTCATCTTCCCCGCTGCACTTCCGACGATCCTGGACACGCTTCGCGTCACCATGGGTTGGGCCTGGACTTATCTGGTCGTGGCCGAGCTCGTGGCCGCGTCGAGCGGTCTCGGCTATATCAGTCTCAAGGCGATGCGCGGCTTCCAGGTCGACGTGATCTTCATGGCGATCGCCGCTATCGGGCTCCTGGGTCTCATCACCGACACGGCATTCCGCATTCTCAGGGCAAGGGTCGCGCCATGGGCACCTTGATCTTGAACGCATCCTCGCAAACCACAGCCGGATCAAGGGTAGTGATGACCGAAACCATCAAGGCGAACAATCCGGCCGGTGGGGCCTCCGCCAATGTCGATGCGCGCGCCCCGGGCATCACGATGGCCGTCGAGGACGTGACGTTGCGCTACGGCGACGCCAATGGCGTGCTGGCGCTGGACGATGTGTCGCTTAAGGTGGCCAGGAACGAATTCTGCGTCATCGTCGGTCCTTCGGGATGCGGTAAATCCAGCCTGCTCTATCTCGCCGCGGGCCTCAACGACGCGACCTCGGGCAGCATCAAGGTCGACGGCAGGGAAGTGATCGAGCCCGGCCCCGACAGGGGCATGGTGTTCCAGAGCTACACCCTGTTTCCCTGGCTCACCGTGCGCGCCAACATCGAGTATGGACCGAAGCGCAAGGGGTTGCCCGCGGAGCAGCGCAAGCAGATCGTCGACCAATATCTCAACGAGGTCGGGCTCGCGCCTTTCGCCGATCATTATCCCGCGCAGCTGTCCGGCGGCATGAAACAGCGCGTGGCGATCGCGCGCGCCCTTGCCAACGACCCGGCCGTCCTCCTGATGGACGAGCCGTTCGGCGCGCTCGACAGCCAGACGCGCGGCACCATGCAGAAGCTGCTCCTGCGCGTCTGGGAGCGACAGCAGAAGACGGTGCTCTTCGTCACCCATGACATCGACGAGGCGCTGGTGCTCGGCGATCGCGTCCTGGTGATGACGGCCCGACCGGGCAAGATCAAGGCCGAGATCAAGGTCGACATCCCGCGGCCACGCTCGATGGACGTGATCCTCGAACCAGACTTCATCGCGCTCAAGCGCCGCATTCTCGGGCTTCTGCACGACGAGATCGACGAGGATCACTAATGCATGTCGCCCAAAGCGCGCAGCGGTTTTGGGCGAACGAGATGCACAGACAGAGACTGAAAGCGCGTGCCGCGCTTTAACAGCAATCTCAAATAGTTGGGGGCGGCTCCGCGTGCAAACGCTGAACTGCCCAAAACGTCCAAGGGTGGAGGAACCCTACCTTTGGCCGCGATGCGCCGAGCCGAGTATCATCTCGGAAGCCTTCTGCCCAATCATCATGCTTGGCGCGTTGGTGTTGCCGCCGATCAGCTTCGGCATGATTGAGGCATCGGCGACCCGGAGCCCGTCCACGCCCCGCACCTTGAGCGTCGCCGGATGGACGACGGCCATGTCGTCCGTTCCCATCTTGCAGGTTCCCACTGGGTGATAGACGGTCAGCGCCTCGGCGCGCAGGTAGGCGAGGATCTCGTCGTCTGTGCGGACATCCTTGCCCGGCAGCATCTCCTTGCCGCGCACCTCGTCGAACTCGGAAGAGGCAAAGATCCGGCGCGCGATCTTGATGCCTTCGACCAGCACCATCGCGTCGTCTTCATGCGTGAAGAACCGGTGGTCGATGAGGACGTCTCGTCCAGCATTGTCGCGTGACAATTTGATTTCGCCCACGCTTTTCGGCCGAAGCACGCAGGTGTGGATGGCGTAGCCGTGGCCGTATTCGATCAGCCGGCCGCGATGGCTGCGATAGCCTGGCACGAAGTGGAACTGGATGTCGGGAAGGCCGTTCGCATGCCTGGTCTTCGCAAAGCCGCCGGCTTCGACATAGTTGGTGGTGAGCATGCCCTTGCGGCGTGCGAAATACTGGAAGGGCGCCGCCGCCACGCGCGGCAGGTTGGCGATCGACAGGCCGAGTGTCCTGGCGCTCCTGGAGCGCACGGTGATCATGCCGTCGACATGGTCCTGCAGGTTCTTGCCGACGCCGGGCAGGTCGAGGACCGGCGTGATGCCGATCTGCCGGAGCTCATCTGCGGGGCCGATGCCGGACGCCATCAGGATCCTGGGCGAGTTGATGGCGCCGGCCGAAAGCACGATCTCGCGGTTGGCGGAAAGCGTTTTCTGCTGGCCGTCGTGCCGCACGCGCATCCCCGTGGCGCGGCCGTCGGCGATGACGAGGTCGATCACCTCGCATTCGCTGAGCAGCGTCAGGTTCTTGCGATCAAGCACCGGACGCATGAACGCGCTGAAGCTGCTGAAACGCTGTCCCCGGTTCTGCGTGACGTTGTAGATCCCGAGGCCGAACTGGCTTTCCGCATTGAAGTCGGTGTTGGCGGGCAGGCCGGCATCTTTCCCGGCCTTGACGAACATCCCGGAAAGCACGTTCGGATCGCGCGGATTGTCGACTAGGAGCTCGCCGTCGCTGCCATGATAGCGCGGGTCCTGGCCGAGCAGATTGCCCTCCAGCTTCTTGAACACGGGCAGCACGTCGCCGTAGGCCCAGCCGGCGCAGCCGAGCCAGGCCCACTCGTCATAATCCTCGGCGGCGCCGCGAATATAGACCATCGAGTTGATGGAGCTGGAGCCGCCCAGCGCCTTGCCGCGGTTGACAGGAATCCTGCGGTTGTTGAGCTCGGGTTGCGGCACGCCGACGAAGCAATAGTCGTAGTTCGGGTTGCCGTAGAGCGAGAGGATGCCTGCCGGCACTTTGACCCGGAGGCTGTCGTCGCTGCCGCCGGCCTCGACCAGGCACACTTTGACCAACGGATCGGTGCTCAGCCGATTGGCGACCACGCAACCGGCCGAGCCGGCGCCGACGATGACGTAGTCAAATTCCGTCGCTTCCATCCAACCCCCAAGACGCGGCCTCAGGCCGCGGGTTCTTCCCAGACCGGTTTGCCGCCGACGATCGTTTTCAGCACCGATATCAGCGATTTTGTCCGGCTCGATCCGTAGCGGATCATCGGAAAGGACGATGAAGTCGGCGAGCTTTCCCGCCGCCAAACTGCCTTCGTCATCTTCCCGGTGGCCAGCAAAGGCCTCTCCCAGCGTGTAGGCATGAAGCGCCTGGGCGACGGTGATCCTCTGCGCAGGGACCCAGCCGGTTTCCGGCTGGTGGTCCCGGCTCTGGCGCAGCACCGCATTGCGAATGCCGACGAGTGGATTGAGGTCGACGATCGGCCAATCGGTCCAAAGGCGCCGCCGCCGCCGGCCTCGAGGATGGAGCGAACAGGAAAGGCGCGTGGCAGGGATCCGGGGCCGACACGCAGCGCGCCATTTGCATAAAGGGTCTCTCGCGCCATTTCACTCCCGGCCATCGTCGCTCTGATGCGGGTGGGCAGGGAACCACTAAATCCACGCCACAAGAATTACTTTTTCCAGCATCCGTGCTTAGGGGCTGCCTAAGTTTTTTGCGATGTCGAAAGAATGACTTGCCGATCCTGATCGCTCGAATTGGGTGTCTCGGCGATCCTGGCCCAGCGTTTAGGGATAAGCTAAGCACTGACACATGAAATCATAATTTTCGCTCCGCCAGCCCGTCAATAAAAGCAAAACCGGACCTCCATCACAGTGGCGAAAGCCCGATCGAAAGAGACGTGGACATGTCGGTTGAGAAGGTAGACACGCTCGTCGTTGGCGGCGGCCAGGCCGGGGTGGCCATGAGCGAGCATCTGGGCAAGTGCGGTGTACCCCATCTCGTCCTCGAACGAGGCCGCATTGCCGAGCGCTGGCGCTCGCAGCGCTGGGACTCGCTGGTCGCCAATGGACCGGCCTGGCATGACCGGTTCCCGGGCATGGAGTTTCCCGTTACGGGTCCCGACGGATTCCCCTCCAAGGAAGAGGTTGCCGACTATTTCGTCGCCTACGCGAAGCAGATCAATGCGCCGATCCGCTGTGGCGTGGAGGTCAAGCTCGTGCAGAGGAATGCCGGGCGGCCGGGATTCCGCGTCGAGACGTCGGGCGGTGTGATCGAAGCCAACAGCGTGGTCGCCGCGACGGGACCTTTCCAGGTCCCCGTCATTCCGCCTCTCGTTCCCGCGGATGGCGGCATCCTGCAAATCCATTCCAGCGCGTACCGCAACCCGGCGCAGCTGCCAAAAGGCGCGGTCCTGGTGGTTGGAGCCGGCTCGTCGGGCGTGCAGATCGCCGACGAACTCCTGCGCGCCGGCAGGCGCGTGTACCTCTCGGTCGGCCCGCACGACCGTCCGCCGCGAGCCTATCGCGGACGCGACTTCTGCTGGTGGCTGGGCGTACTCGGCAAATGGGACGCCGAAACGCCGGGGCCCGGGACCGAGCACGTCACGATCGCGGTCAGCGGCGCGCGCGGCGGCGAGACGATCGACTTCCGCCGTCTGGCCGCGCAAGGGCTCACGCTCGTCGGCATGACCAAGACTTATACGGATGGCGTGATGAGCTTCGCGCCAGACCTTGCCAGGAACATCGCCCGCGGCGACGCCAGCCTGATGTCCCTGCTTGACGAGGCCGACGCCTATGTCGCCCGCAATGGTCTCGACCTTCCCGAAGAGCCATCGGCCCGCCGGATCGACCCTGACCCGGAATGCGTGGCCAATCCGATAAGTGAGCTCAATCTCGCCGAGGCCGGGATCACGACGATCATCTGGGCGACGGGTTTCGCGGTCGACTACAGCTGGCTGAAGGTTGATGCCTTCGACGACAAGGGCCGGCCAAGGCACCATCGCGGTGTCTCGACGGAGCCAGGAATCTATTTCCTGGGCCTGCCCTGGCAGTCGCGGCGGGGGTCGAGCTTCATCTGGGGCGTCTGGCACGATGCCAAGCACATTGCCGACCGTATTTCGACGCAGCGAAAATATCTGGCCTACCACGACGCCGCGAAGCGCGAGCCCGTGGACGCTTGACCAAAGCCGACGCCGCGAGCCCGACCCTGATGGAGACCAAGATGGCGCATACGCGAATTCGTAAATTCAACACCAAGGACACCTATCCCGAACAGAAGCTCGACAACGATCTCTGCCAGGCGGTCGTTACGCGCGGCGGCCGCACAGTCTACCTGCGTGGCCAGTGCCCGCAGGATCTCGACACGGCCAAGAACATCGACAGCCACGATCCGGTCGAGCAGACCCACAAGGTCATGCAGAACATCAAGCAGCTCATCGAGGAGTGCGGCGGCAAGATGGAGCATTTGGTCAAGGTGGTCGTCTACATCACCGACGTTCGCCATCGCGAGGCCGTCTACCGGACGATGGGCGAATACATAAAGGGGGTCTATCCGGTTTCGACCGGCTTGGTCGTGTCGGCGCTCGCGCGGCCGGAATGGCTGGTCGAGATCGACGGCACGGCCGTTATCCCGGACTGAGCGCCATGACGTTCTCCATCGTTGCGCGCTGCCGGCACACGGGCATGTTCGGGGTGGCGGTGTCCTCGTCGTCTCCCGCGGTCGCGGCCCGCTGCGCTTATGCGCAGGCGGGTGTCGGCGCGGTCGCCAGTCAGAACGTCACCGACCCGACACTCGGGCCTCGGGCGCTGGAGCTGATGGCGCGGGGCGCCTCCGCCACCGAGGCCGTCGCGATCCTGAAGCGCACGGCCGCCTTCAGCGAGTACCGGCAGGTCCTGGCCGTGGACACCGCCGGCGGCAGCGCGATCCATTCGGGGCCGAGAGCGCTCGGCATCTGGGCCGAGGCGCGCGGCGAGGATGTCGCCTGCGGCGGCAACCTGCTCGCGAACGCCGGTGTTCCGCAAGCCATGGTCGACGCCTTCCTCGCCTCCGAGGGCGATCTCGGCGATCGGCTGATCGCGACGATGCGTGCGGCGCTGAAGGCCGGCGGGGAGGCGGGGCCCGTCCGCTCGGCCGGCATGAAGCTGGTGCGCGATGTGTCATGGCCTGTCGCCGATCTGCGTTGCGACTGGACCGAGGCCTGTCCGATCGAGCAACTGGCTACGTTGTGGGAAATCTACAAGCCCCAGCTCGATGCATACGTCACCCGCGCCCTCAACCCGTCCGATGCGCCGAGCTACGGCGTTCCCGGTGACGAATAGTCCGGTCAGTTCTGGAACCGGCATAAGGGAACTCATTCAAAAGGAGTGGGTCGGCAAGGCGTCCGCGATCCGTTTCGGCGACAAGGCGTTCATCGACGTCATCGGGCTCTGCGCATCGCCGGTGTTCACGCAACTGCACCGACGGGCAGTCGTTCGGCCAGCGTCGCTGCCGTGGCCGGATTGATGCTGGGGAGGGCCTGGCCCGAGCGGGCGTGCACCGCCTTGCCGCCCTTCGGCTGCACGCAGTCCGGCTTCGGGCGCGACTGTCGCTGCATGCGCTTGACAACATGCCGCGCTGAAGACCACCTGGATCAAGTACCACGGAGCGGCCACGACTTGATTGCAGCGACCAAACGGGCATCATAGAAGCCCATGCCGCTCCGTTTCACGCTCAGACAGCTCGAATATTTCGTCGCCGTTGGCGAGGCAGGCTCGATCGCCAAGGCGGCCGAGCAGGTGAACGTCTCGCCGCCCTCGATCTCGGCGTCGATCGCCCAGCTCGAAGCGGAATTCGGCGTCCAGCTCTTCGTGCGCAAGCATTCGCATGCGCTGGCATTGACGGCGGGCGGCCGCCTGTTCCTCAAGGAGGCCGCGCGGCTGCTCAACGATGCCGACGCGCTGCACGACATTGCCGGCGATATCGCCGAAAAGGTCCGCGGACCGCTGGCGGTCGGCTGTCTGCTCACCTTCGCGCAGATCGTGCTGCCGGCGCTGCGCCGGAAATTCGAGGACGCCTATCCGGATGTGCGCGTCCGCCAGTTCGAGCGCAACCAGGGGCAGTTGTTCGAGATGCTGCAGCGTGGCGAGATAGACGCCGCGCTCACCTACGATCTCGAACTGTCGCAGGACATGACGTTCGAGCCGCTGATACAATTGCCGGCCTATGTGATGCTGCCGGCCGCGCATCCTCTTGCGGGGAGGGAGGGCATCACGCCCGAGGAACTGGTCGACGAGCCGATGGTGCTGCTCGACCTGCCCTACAGCCGCGAATATTTCCTCTCGGCTTTTCAAGGTCTGCGACCCAGGATCGCCGAGCGTACGGGCGACATCGCCGTGATGCGCTCGATGGTTGCCAATGGTTTCGGCTACGGCATCGCAAACATGCGGCCGCTCAACGCCATGTCGCCTGATGGCAAGTTGCTGGTCTTCGTGCCGCTGTTGGGCGATCTCAGGCCGCTCACCATGGGAATTGCGCTGCCCAACGCCGAGCATCGCACGCTGACCGTGCAGGCCTTCATTGACCACTGCCGGCGCTTCGTGGTCGAACAAGGCGTCTTCGGCACAGAACGGATCGTCAAATGAGGGATGTCACGGCCAGCCGTCGGCGAGGCGAGACAGCAGCCTCCCCAGCATCTCGTCGCAGCGCCGCAACTGTTCGACGCTGACGAATTCGTCCGGTTTATGGCCCTGCGCCATCGAGCCTGGTCCGCAGACGACAGCGGGCGTTCCGAGATCGCGGCTGAACAATCCTCCTTCAGTGCCGAAAGCGACCTTCATCGTGCTGTTGGCGCCGGTGAGCGATTTGACGAAGGCCACAGCTTCGGACGTGGCCGGCGTGTCGAGGCCGGGATAGCTGTTGGTGATCTCGATGTCGATTGCTGCCTCCGGCGCGATCGGAGCGGCATCCACGGCAATGCGCGAGGCGGCGTCGCGCAGCCTGTCGAGAATGCCGGCGGCATCGTCGGCGGCGACGTTGCGGATCTCGAAATCGACCACGCAAAGATTGGGTACGATGTTGAGCGCCACGCCGGCATTGATCTTGCCGACATGCACGGTCGTGTAGGGAATGTCGTAGTCGCCGTCGCGAGCGCCTTCGCGGGCCAGCCGATCCTGTTCGTCGCGCAAGGCGCGCACGAAGTCGCAGCCGAGATGGATGGCGTTGAGCGCCAGCGGAGCGAGCGCCGAATGGCCCTCCCTTCCCTTGCAGAGGGCGCGCGCCGCGAGCTTGCCCTTGTGCCCCGTCGCCACCTGCATGTCGGTCGGCTCGCCGACGATGCACAGCAGCGGGCGCTGGGGCGCCGCGCTCAGCATCTCGATCAGGTCTCTCACGCCGAGGCAGCCGACCTCCTCATCGTAGGAGAGCGCCAGATGCAGGGGCGTGCGAAGCGCCATCTTAGAGGCTTTGACGCAGGTCGCGAGGGCACTGGCGACGAAGCCCTTCATGTCCGCCGCGCCGCGCCCGTAAAGCTTGCCGTCGCGCGCGGTCATCGCGAATGGCGGCAAAGTCCAGTTCTGGCCATCGACCGGAACGACGTCTGTGTGGCCGGAAAGCATGATGCCGGGCTTGTCTGCCGGGCCGATGTTGGCAAAGAGATTGGCCTTGTGCCCGTCCGCGCTGCGGATGATCTGGCTGGCGATGCCGCTCGCCCCGAGCAGGTCCGCCGCATAGGCGATAAGGTCGAGGTTGGAGTCGCGGCTCACGGTCGGGAAGGCGATCAGCCGTTCGAGGATACCGATGCTGTCCATTTCTTTGTCCCATTGCGGCAACCGGCTGTGTAGCATCGCGACGCGGCGGCGCTGAAGTCGCATTTGGCTCAGCCCCGGTTCATCTGAGGCTAATCCGCGCGACGCGCTATTAGGCGCGTCCTAATCCGCACAGAAGAATTCCGTAGTTTTCCCGCGCCGGCGTCAACTTATGAGTAATCTCGGTCGGATCGGCAGGGCTGAGCCGGCATGAAGGAAGCTATTATGCGCGACCCACGCTACGACATTCTGTTCGAGCCGATGAAGATCGGCCCGGTGACCGCCAAGAACCGCTTCTATCAAGTTCCGCACTGCAATGGCGGCGGCTATCGCGATCCGTCCGCCGCGGCCGAGATGCGCCGCATTAAGTCGGAGGGCGGATGGGGCGTCATCTTCACCGAGCAGACGGAGATGCATCATACTTCCGAGATCACGCCCTTCATCGAGCTCAGGCTGTGGGACGACGCCGACATTCCGGCCTTGGCCAAGATGGCCAGGGCCATGCACGAATACGGAGCGCTCGCCGGCATCCAGCTCGCTTATTCCGGCATCAACGGCCCCAACCTCTACACCAAGGAGGTCCCGCGCGGGCCGTCGGCGCTTCCGATCCGCACCTTCACCAACGATCCGGTGCAGGCGCGCGCGATGGACAAGCAGGATATCCGCGATCTGCGCCGCTGGCACCGCAATGCCTTCAAGCGCGCGAAGCAGGCGGGCTTCGACCTGGTGTGCCTTTATGGGGCGCACGGCTTCGGCATCATCCAGCATTTCCTCTCGACCGCCACCAATCAGCGCAGCGACGAATATGGCGGCTCACTGGAGAACCGCTCTCGCCTGATGCGCGAGCTGATCGAGGAAGGGCGCGACGCGATCGGCGAGACCTGCGGCCTGACGCTCAGGCTGTCGCTGGACGAAATGATCGGCGAGCTTGGCTTCGCCAACTCGGAAGTCCGCGACATGATCGAGATGCATGCCGACCTGCCGGATTTGTGGGACCTCGCGCATGGCGCCTGGGAGGATTGCTCGGGGCCGTCGCGCTTCAAGGAAGAGGCGGCGCAGGAGAGCCTCGTCTCCGGCATCAAGAAGCTGACCTCGAAGCCGGTCGTCGGTGTCGGCCGCTTCACCTCTCCGGACGTGATGGTGCGGATGATCAAATCGGGCACGCTCGACTTCATCGGTTGCGCGCGCCCGTCGATCGCCGATCCTTTCCTGCCGCGGAAGGTCGAGGAGGGCCGGATTGAGGACATCCGCGAATGCATCGGATGCAACATATGCATAACCGGCGACATGACGATGTCGATCTCGCGCTGCACGCAGAACCCGACCTTCATGGAGGAATGGCGCAAGGGCTGGCATCCGGAGCGCATGCAGGCCAAGGGCGACAGCGACAGCGTGCTGATCGTCGGCGCCGGACCCGCCGGCCTTGAAGCCGCCCGCGCGCTCGGCCTGCGCGGCTACCAGGTGGCAATCGCCGAAGCCGGCACCGAGCTAGGCGGGCGCGTGGCACGCGAGTGCCTGCTGCCGGGCCTGTCGGCCTGGGGCAGGGTTCGCGACTATCGCCAGTACCAGTTGAGCCAGATGCAGAACGTCGACATCTATTTCGAAAGCCGGCTGACGGCCGATGACATCCTGTCCTTCGGCTTCCAGAATGTGGCCATCGCCACCGGATCGACATGGCGGCGCGACGGCGTCGCGCGCGCCCATGTCGTGCCGATGCCGATCGATCCCGCCATGCCGGTCTTTACGCCGGACGACCTGATGGACGGCAAGGCGCCGTCCGGCAATGTGGTGCTGTTCGACGACGACCACTATTACATGGGCGGTGTGCTAGCGGAGCTGATGGCGCGCCAGGGCGCGAAAGTGACCCTGGTGACGCCATCGGCCTATGTCTCGGACTGGACCCGCACCACACTGGAGCAGGGCGCCATCCATCGCCGCCTGGCGGGGCTGGGCGTCGATATCGTGCTGAACAGGACCGTCACGAGCATCGTTTCGGGCGGAGTCGCGACGGCCTGCGTCTACACCGGTGCGAAACGGGACCTTGTCGCCGACGCCGTCGTCCTGGTCACGTCGCGCGATCAGGACGATGCCATCTGGCGCGAACTCAAGACTCGCGAAGATGAGTGGGCCGCCAATGGCATCCGCTCGATCAAGGTCATCGGTGACGCCGAAGCGCCGGGGCCGATCGCCTGGGCGACCTATGCCGGCCACCGCTTCGCCCGCGAGCTGGATGAAGCGGATATCGGCGACGCTCTGCCTTTCCGGCGCGAAGTGGCGGCGCTGGCGGAGTAGGGCGTGTCACCGTTTCAAGGGATCGGCGATCCTCTTCGTTTTAGGTAACCGCCAGCTATGCCGGGAGCCTCGCGATTGGTCGCGTCAGCCACACGTTGCCGCAGACTTGAGCGCTTCGGCACGGGAAGGTCCTGGCAAACTTCCGATCCGTCGAACAGAGGCGTAGAATTTCGGATAGTCGCCTGCGCACAAGTCGAACAAGCGAATAAAGGCCGGAACCTGTTCGCCATAGACCGACGTCGCGGCGAGCTTCGCGTTGTTGATCGGGCTGTCGAACCAGGCGTCGTATCCGCGATATCCGGCCCAGCGCTTGTCACGCATCTGCCGGTAGCGCATCCGTAGCCTGTCGATCGTGGCGGCTTTGGCGACAGCCATCTGCTCCGGGCCGCGGGGACTTCCATAGACCTGCTTCAACTCGTTCCGGGTCTTCGATATCAGTTCGAGAAAATCGGCGCTGCGCTTGCGATTGGCTTCGTATCGGCGCAGTCCGGCGCGGTTGCCGGTGGCGCGCAGCCATTTCCTCGCGCCGGTCGTCTCGACGGCGACCGCGAAAGCCTCGTTGAAAGCGGAGTCGCCATTCACATAGACTTTCTGATGCGCCAGTTCATGAAAGATGAGGCTGGCGATATAGGTGTCGTCCTGGCGGAGCATGGTGCTCAGCAGCGGGTCGCTGAACCAGCCCAGGGTGGAATAGGCGGTGACCCCCGACACATAGACGTCCAGGCCCTTCCGCTGCAGTTCAGCGGCGTTTTCAGCCGCGGAGTTCCGGGAAAAATAGCCCCGGTATGGAACGCAGCCGAAAACCGGAAAGCACCATGTTATCGGCGTGAGCGAGAATTGCGGCGCGGCAAAAACCGCGAAGGTCACATTGTCCCGGCCGATGTCCACATAGCTGCGGTAGCTGTTGTTATCGGGCAGCGCCAGTTCTTGCGTGGCAAAGCGACGTATGGCGCTGGCCGACGTCAGCTTGGCGCGCAACGGCTTTGGCGTCGACGGATCATCGATCAGCTTTGCAACATTCTTGCGCGCCGCCATGATCTGCACATGGCCCTCCAGCGACTGCGCATAGTAGGAAATGCTGGTGCAGCCGCTCGCGCCGGACGCCAGGGCAATAGCGGCAAGCAACCGAAAAACGCGCTTCACTGCTTACCCACCGCTTGCTCGCCTCCCATGGAGCGAATGTCGCCATTCGTCTCATTGTCTCAAACAGGCGCACCTGTTCTCGTCAAGACCCGGAGCGGGCAACGGGGCGGACTGTCGGACGCGGGCCATAACGGAGCGGCAACGACGAAACCTGACGGCATGCCGATTTCGTTAGGATTTGACGATTTCCGTCACGCAATGGACGTAGTCCATGCGATGGCTTTCGGGAGCTTGCGCGACGTCGGCTTCATAGGCGCCGTAGAAATCGTCGATGATGGCGGAGCGTTCTCCTGGCGGTCGCGAGGGATCGAGCGCGTTTGCGAAAACAGTCTCGGACCAGGAGCGCAGCGTCGGCACATAGGCCCGGGCGAAATCCTGGGCGTTGCGGTGGGTCCTGAACGCCTCGGCATAAGGGCAGGGCGTCACCATGGTGAACATCGTCTCCAGCTTTAGCCCCGCCCGCGACACCGGCGAAGCGGGATCCCGAAACGGCGCGGCGAACTCGTCCGGTGTCTTGTAGAATTGCTGGAACGTCGCGTTGACGTACTCCGTCTCACTGATCCGTCCGGCGCGAAGCAGGTCGCGCCAATGGCGCGCGAAGGTGTCGAACATGTCGGCGCCCGTCGTATGGCCGAGATAGCGCCCCTCTTCATCGACACAGAAATTGGCAAGTGCCAGCCTGCCGCCCGACCTCAACTCGCGCGCCCTGGCAAGCAGGATCGTGTCCCAGTCGCGGAGGGCCTGGGCGCGAAACTGTGCCCGCTCGGCTTCGGTCGCGCCGACCGCCTGGACATGATCGGCGATCATGCAGGGCCGCTTGCTGATCCAGTGCATCGCCGTGGCGGAAAAGCCGAACGACAGCGAATTGTCGGGAAGGATCTGGCGGTAGAAGCTGGTGCCGCTGCCGAAGATGTAAAGCCCGGGCGTCTCGGCGAGGGGAACCTCCGTCGAGGTTCCAAGCAGTCCCTGGCTGAGCCGGAACAAGGTCGAGAAATCGTTATGGGGCAGGTCCGTGTAGGTGATCGATATCGCCCGTTCCGGTTCTGCTTGCCGGATAGCGCCGACCAGCCGCCGCATCATGTCCATGGAGGTGCCCCCGTCGGCCGCGCCGAAATCGGCGATCGCGAAGGGCTGGCCCTCGGCCAATCGGGGCATCCTGGCGACGGCCTCGACGACGAGATCGCCGACCTTGTCGATGACGTATTTGGCGCCGACGGTGTTGGCCGAATAATAGCCCGCCCCCCGCATGGCAATCTTCAGGCCGTCGGCTGCGCTCATCGTTTTTTCCCCTTATTCATCGTCAACGCGTCCGCCACCGGCACCGCGGATACGCGACCTTTCGCTTTCCGGCACGTAGGTTCTGGCCGCGAAGGAATTCAGCGCGGCGAGCGTTCGCTCGTCGATCGATCCGCGCCGGCTCGTGATTGGCGGCACAACCCCGGCGCGGCTCTCGATGATGATATCGGCCTGAGGTGTCAGTAGCCCGACCGGCCGCGCCATGTGCATGTGCGAGCAGCGCAGCATGGCGTCGACCCAAACCGGCAGACCGACATCCAGGATCGTCAGCGGAAGCGCGCCTGCCGGTAGCGGATCGTCGAGCAGCAGTGCCGACGTCCGGATCGGACAGAGCGGTCTTCCGGTCGCGACGTCGGCCTCGCCGTTCCGCCACCGCGTCGTGCGGGCAGGATCGGGCGGCTCGAAGGATTGGGCGTTTTCGGCAAGGCTCAGCATGGCCTCGCCCCAATTGGCGTCCTCGACCGCAATCCGGCGCGCCGCGCGGCCGATATCCTCGGCCAGTCCCCATGAAAATCCGGCGCCGCGCGCCGTCTTGGTGCTCAGCGTTTCCACCTCGTTGAGCGAGAGCTCGATCACGCGGCCTCTCCCGCCATCGTGGCGACATCCTCGATCAGCGGCTCGCCGCTGAACAGCGCGATGCGCAGCCAGCGGTCGGAGCGCGGGTCGAAACTGCGCGCGCCGAAGAACGCCAGCTTGGCGCGCAATATGTCGACGGGCCGCAAGTCGGCGCCAATCAGATTGTCGTGGATCTCGGCATAGGGAAACTTGGCGACGATCTGGGCGCGTCGCACCGCATGGCGCCATTCGGGGCGGCGCAGGAGGAAGTCGGCGACGCTGGTCGATGCCGGCTCCTGCGCCAGCGCGGCCGCCAGAGCGAGCGCGTCGCGAGCGGTTGCGAGCGGCTGTTCGAGCTCAGCGCCGTC
>Ga0315336_1002236_pt1 | contig 30885 bp, 56 predicted proteins | sample ASW5metaG_FD_204512 | JGI IMG/M metagenome (GOLD analysis project Ga0315336, IMG submission 204512) | Ammonia-oxidizing marine archaeal communities from Monterey Bay, California, United States - ASW #5 | ecosystem: Environmental > Aquatic > Marine > Intertidal zone | place: USA: California...
GGCCCAGTTCGAGCAGGAGTTGGCTCTCACCGACACTGGCACCGTGTAGCCAGACGAGCGTGCCGCCCGGCATGCGGCGGGGCATGTTGCGCGCGAGCCGCTCATTGATGCGGCCATAGTCTTCCTTGCCGGCGCGGGCACGACGTTTCATTAAGCCGCCCAGAAAAGGCGAGGCGGCCTGCGTCAGGGTCCGGTAAAGATGGATCGCGGCTGTCATGTCTTGTCTGAATCCGATTGCGTCTCAGCAGGATAGCCCGCCAGCATGTCGGCTCTCCGGGTCGCCTCATCAAGCCGTTTCTGCAATTCGGCCTGAATCTGCTGAGGATCGCTGTCGCGTGATACGAGGATTGGTTCGCCATATACAATGGCACCTCGTGCGAACGGATAGGGAATAATCAGGCGGTCCCAGGTCGACAGGCGCGAGGCCGGTTTTACCGAGAGCGCGTAGGGCAGTATTGGCACGCCCGCGCGCTGGGCAATCATGACCGCACCGGGGCTGACGATTTCCGCCGGACCGCGGGGGCCATCGGGCGTGATACAGACCACAGTACCCGATTTGAGCAAACGGACTGCTTCGGCAATCGCGCGGATGCCACCCTTGTCCTTCTTTGCCTTTTTCTTGTTCCCGGCTGAGCCCCGAATGGGGTGAAGCCCAAGATGGGCGATCGCGCGGGTGACGGCCTCCCCATCGGGGGACAATGAAACCAACATCGCGCCGTTCTGTATCTGTCCGGGCCAATGCTTCATGTTGCGGATCCAGCCACTGGGCAGGAGGAGGATACGAGAATGCCAGCCCGTAAGGACGACGCCGTTATAGTTGGTCCACAAGCTGCGCGCTGACTCTTCCCCTTCGACCTTCCACCGGACGGAACGCGCAATGAGGGACATCCAGCCCCAAATCAGAACGCCGAGTATGGAGGTCATAACCTTGGATCGGAACAGGGATTTCATCGCACCGCCTTATACTGCGCTTCGGCGCGCTCACCATGAATTAGATGCGCGGGATAAGTGAATGACAGGTTGAAGCAGGGCGCAACGGGGCGAATGGTGGGCGATAGTGGGTTCGAACCACTGACCCCTGCCGTGTGAAGACAGCGCCCTGACGCTTCATGACTTGTCATCCATTGTTTTTCCAGCCTCTTTCGCGTCATTATTGCCCGGCGTTCCGCTTTCGTTGTCAGTCAGGTGCGCATAATGCGCGTCCTTCTCCAGCAATTCACGTGCACGATTGGTTAACCTAATGCCCCAGAAGGGGGAGTTTCCGCGAGATCCATCTGTCCACTGGCCCAGCTCAACCAAGCCATCCGCCTGACAATCCGCCCAGCTAGACGCATCGGTGGGGATCGGCTTATCAAACGGCCAGTCTTGTCTCGGGTCTTCAAGATAGTCTACTGGAACCCAATAACGCCAGCTCACCTCTTGATCTGAGAGGGGCTGAGTAGACACGAGCAGGAAATCCTTCCCCGGTTTTGCCCCTCGCCTTTGAAGAAAGCGCAAGTTGTAGAATGTCCTGACTTCGGCCTCCGTTTTCATCCCACAATCCTCCTTGTCACATTCCGGGAATAATCCTCTGAGAACCGCGCATAGTGGCGTTTCACAGTCTCAACATTGTCATCCAGCAGGTAGGCCGCTTCTGCGAACGTGCCCCCATTGCTGACCAGCCACGAAGCAGCCGTCCGGCGCATATCGTGAACGGTGACGTCTTCAATGCCTGATATGCGCTTGGCCCTGTTGAAGGCAGTCTTCACGGCTTTGACCTGTTTGCCCTTCCAGTGGACCACATAGGGGCCTTCAGCGAGCAGTGCGGCCTTGCCTAGCTGGATAGCCAGCGGCGCATTGCAGGCCACCCACGGCGTGCGGGACTTGGTGCTTTCGGTCTGGGGGAACCAGATGCCAGCGCGGTCCCAGTCAATATCGTCCCAAGTGAGCTCCAGGATTGCGGCTTTGCGCTGTGCGGTGAACACGGCAATGGCCAGAAACGTTTGCAGGTGCGGGGAGGATGCATCCCACAGGCGGGTGAACTCTTCCCATGTCAGGAACCGGTCACGGGCCTTGGCGGGCTTTGGCGCTTCGATATAGGGCAGCCGGTCAATCCAGCGCATCTTGAAGGACCAGTGCAGCGCTGAGCGTAGCGCGCGACATTCGGCATTGATTGTACTGTTGGAGACGCCAGCGGCGCGGCGGGCAGTGTGGTACATGCGCACTTGCGGGCGGGTCAGGTCGTCAGGCTCATATGCGCCAAGGATTTCCTTTATGGGCTTGAGCCGATAGAATACGGTGGACGGGTCGCGGATGCCGTCTTCGGTGCGGTCCTTCAGGTAGGCATCACAGATCTCGGACACGAGCGCCCCCGGTTCCGGCATTTCCATCTCGGTGATGAAGCGGGCTTTCCACTGTTCGGCTAGCCTCTGGCTTTCTTCACCGGTAGAGCGGCGATGACTGCGGCCATTCTCGGACCACGTGACGAACCAGACGCGGCTTCGTTTTCCATTGATGATGGGTCGTTTGAGATGGTACTTTCGCATTCGATATAGTCCTCCAGCCACTCCATCTTGAACCGCAATAGTTTACCAAGTTTAGCGCATTTCAGCTTACCCTCATCCACGCGCCGACGCACTGTGGAATCAGAACAGCCCAGATAGTCGGCTGCCTGCTGAACCGTCAGAAGGGGTTGCGGCCTGCTCACTTCCCGTCCTCCGAAATCCTGAAGCATAGAGAATGCAACTCGGTGAGAAGATCTAGCGCGGGTAAACCCTTCTCATACGCTTGTCTGCGTGCCCGGAAGAACTCCGCCTCGTTCATGTGCGATAGGTCTGGGTTTCTTGCCAGCCATGTAGCCTGCCACGCGCTGAGGGCTTCAGCGATCAAGGCAAGCTGATCCGCAGTAATGGTTGTCTGCCTGCTCACTTCCCGTCCTCCAGGGCGCGGAGAAGGGCGATCACAACGTACTTCGGCATCGTTCGGTAATCTTCGTCACCGCTGGCGATCCATAGGTCTACGCCCTTATCGAGCACTTCGATAAACTGTTCTCGGGTTTCCGTCTTTTGCTCACACAGAGCTATGGATGCGTCTAGGGATGTGGTATATTTGGGGAAGTTTACGGGCTTGCGGCCATGAATGTCATCGCCGGAAACAATCATTTCCTCTCCATCTCGCGCGACGTACCACTCCATATTTCCTGTTTCGTCTAGTGCTAAATGAATCTCGGCATCCAACTCCCTTGAACCGCCCTCTTTCTCTAAACGCGCAATAAGATCAGCTTTGGTCATGGCTTTGGTCCTTTAGGGCGTCACGGGCGAAATCTCCGACAACCTGCGCAGCAAGAATTTGTCTGCACTGTTCATCTGTGATTTCTGTCAATTTGAAATCATTGAGGGAGCAACCTTCACGCGGGATGCGCTGCCATAGGTATTCTTGGGACGGTATTGATGCAGCCCTATGGATAGTCATGACGCCAAATGTGGCGGCGTAATCGTCGCCGTAGTCCCACCGTTGTTCTGCAATTTCCTCCGGGCTCGACCAAGCCTCCTCGGGGGCGGCTTCATCCCAGAACATGTCCGGCTTGCAGCGAGTGCTCAGCTCGGCATTTTCAAGCCGCAGCCTCTCATTCTCTTCCTGTAGGGCGGCTGCATCCCGCGTATCAGGTTCCGCCCCTTCCTCCGCCACAACACTCGCAATCTCTTCCAGCCCGACTCTCCATTGAGCCGGGTCTTTCATTCCGAGGCCGTGGTACTTGATGGTGAGACGGCGGACGGACTGGAGGTCTGCCTGTAGGGTGCGGATGATGGCGATCAGATATGGAATGTCATCGACACTTTTAACTAACGCGCGTATCAGCTCCTCCCTTTCGGGAGGCTCCCACTCATCGGTAGCCATAACCTTGATGACGAGACTAACGCGCCGCGCCTCGATCTCCTCCACTTTCACTTCATCAGTCATTGGTCTGGTCCTTTGTTGGGGGCTCCGGACTGCATGTCCCGCCAATACTTTAGGCGGTCACGCGCCGCTGCTATCAGCATGCGATCTTCCGGCTCCAAGTCTTGCAATGGGAATGCCTCGGATTCCACGACATAATCGAAGTTGGCGGAGAGAATGCCGCCAATGAAAAGCAGGTCGATAAGAAGGCGGTTATGGTCTTTTAGCGGATCGTCCGTCTGTTCGTTTCTTGTCTCGGGTTTCATCCCACTTCATCCTTCTGCTTAAGGTCTATGCCGCCCAGAGCGTGTATGTCGGCTAGGCGTTCGTTGACGATGGCCAGGAACTCTGTGAATCGCTCCTCTGCTTCCTTGATTTCGTCGGCCTTGCGTTCGATGCGTTCGACCTTGGTTTGCAGGTGCGGATCGAAGCGCCCGTCATAGCTCATCCAGTCATTGTACTCCCGGCCCGTGCAGGCCATTTGCCAGATGCATTGCCAGCGATAATCTTCGTTGAGCGGTGCGCCCAAAAGGCTTTCAAGATGGGTCTTCGGCGTGGGGCATTTGATTTCCAGAAGCCCGTCCTTGCCCACCAGCCGGTCAGGTGATGCGCCGGCCCATTCGATTGTCGGGTGACGCACAAACGGGGATTGCTCCAGCGTTGCGCCGGTCATCATCTGATAGGCCAGCGCGGCCTCTGCCTCTGTGTCGATCCCGTGCTGCATGGCGGGGCTGGTGTAGTGGTCAGCCGCCTGATTGGTCAGCCGCTCCTGCACGAGTTCGTACACGTAATCATGATACGCTTTCAGGGGCTTGCCGTCACGCACTGAGCGTCGAATGATCGTGCCTGCACGGGACGCCGTGGCGTGTCCGATGCGCGCCTGAATCCAGGTGGCGGTGCCTTGCGGATTATCCTGCATTGGATTGCTCCGCTTTCTGCTTGATCCAGTGCGCCAGCTGGCGCTCGATCAGGTCAAAGCTCTCGAAGGGAAGGCTGGCCAATTCGGTCGCCTGAAAGCCCTTCTTGCCAGCCCATGCGAGCAACACACTTTCCTCGGTGCCCAGCTCTTTCAGGAGCGAATTGATACGGGTGACCTGCTGCTCCGTCAGGACAGATCCAGACAGCTCCTTGATGCCATCCCGATCTTCCCCGCCCAGCTGAATGCCGAGCACGTTGCAGAGCGTGTAGCGCTTGCCGTACGAGACGGTGACGCCATGCTGTTGCAGGATGTTCGTGCCCCGTGCATCGGTCATGACCGGAAGCGGGAGCGTGTCGCGTTCTGAATGCCCCTCACGGTGCGTGCAGATGCAGGTGACGTGGATGTTTCCGTCGATGGTCTCGGTTGTCCAGCGGACTGAGAAACCATACTCTGAAAGCAAGGGACGCACGGCTGCCTGAATGTCTTCAAGCTTGGCGTAGCTGGATTTTAGGTGCAGGTTCTGGCCCGTCTTCTCAACGGCTGGCAGCTTGGGCTGCATCGCAGCCATTGCCCGCGAATAGTCCTGCTCTGCCTTGTAGCGGTCGCTGTCGCGTTCCATTGCGATGATCTTCTCAAGGCGGTTCACGTCGATGGTCGGATCAAGCGCAACACGCTGGGCGAAGGTCAGCCCTTCCATGTCGTATTGAACAGCGGGCGCTTTGCCCTCTTCCTGCTCGACAATATCGTATTGGGTATCAGCCATTGTTCATTCCTTTCTCGTGAAACGCGTCGCACTTTGCGTGGTCATGCTCCGAAATAAGCAGGGTGACTCCGTGCTTGTCCTTGCAGTGCCATTTCCGGCCCAGCGGTGTGTTGAACGGGGCTCTGCAGATCGGACATGCCAGGGGATGCTTGCTTGTGGGTGTGAGGTTGGCGGGGGTCATTGCGGGCTCCCTTCGTCTTTCCAGTGTGGACAAATGTAGATGTCAGGAGTTATCCTCATCTGGCCTTCATTTCCGGGAGGCGTGCAGTATCCAAACTGTGATGCCTCGAACTCTGGATGAAACCAGACGTCCATAAATGACTCGCCGCGATGGAAGCAGTTTGCGCAGGATGGCTTGTCTTCGGCCATCAGCCTTCTCCTTTCAGGGTAGCGAGGGCGGCGCGGGCTCGGCGCAGGTGTCCCACGTTGAATGCGCGTTTGATTGTGGTCGGAGCGCCTACGTGGTAGACTGTGACGTTAACCGGAGTTCCGTTTGTCCAGTTCAGAAGCTCATCATTGAGGGCCGCAAACGGCTCCAGCGCCTCCACAGCATCCAGTAGGGCGGGGAGGGCGTTGATGGCCTCGACTATCAGGGCGGCGTTGACTTCACCATTTGGCTGGCCATCAAAACCCGCCCACGCAACAATCTCGTTGCCGGTCTTGTCCATGATGGCTTCTGCTTTGCCAGCTCGGGTGAAGTGGTGCTTACGCTGGTAGTAATTGCTAAACGTCTCCCAGGGCCCCTCAGTCGCCTTTGCTCGAAACTCTCTCAGTCTCTCAACTGTATCTGTGTTAGTCATTGGTCTTTTCCTTCAATCCGTGTAGGCGACGTATTCAAACTTGCCGTTTCCGAAACTTTCAAACCGCCCCCCAAATGTGCCACGCACGCGAGACTCCACTTCGTTTCTGGTGGTTCCCTCTGGATAGACGCCCTTCTTCAGCATGGACGAACCGCTATGCGGGAAAGACCGGAAACTGATCTTTGTGGGGTCCAGCGGTGTCGGCTTGTACAGCCTTTCAGCGAGGCCCGGCGCAAGAACGCGTTCCTTTGGCCAGTCGTCTTCGGACGCCTCCCACCCGCACTCTGGGCAGTATTCGCGGGGGGCGGCGCACGCGCCGCAGGGCGGGTTTATGTGGCAAGAGCAATTCTCCACAGGACTGACTTCGATGATGCCTTTGCAGCGTTTGCGGCCGCACGCTTCACCCTCAGTCCAGCCTAGCATCCCTCCGTCGATGTGCCCGCTCATGCCGCTTTCCTCTCGATCTCAATTGCGGCCCACTCACATTGGCGGGCGGTGTCGTAACGATTGAACCGCTTGCTTGCGATTGCTCTGGCCTGCACCCAATGGTCATGGATGACGGCTCTCAGGTTCGGGCCTGCTTCCCAGTAGATCCGTTCGATCTCCTGATAGTCAGCCAGCTCTGCGAAGTGGGCTTGCTTCACATCAGCCAGGCGCTCGGCTGCGAAGGCTCCCTCTATGGCGCGTGACTGGATTTTGCAGCGCATCGGGTGGCGGGATATGTGGTGGGAGAGGTTCATGATTGGGACTCCATGACGTACTTTTTCGCTTCGTCCTTGGACATTTTCTCGCCAGTCCAGTCGTTCCAAATCTCCTCGCAATTAACGGCGTCGATTAGGTCGCACACGGCTTGCTTGTGGGCGGGCGTCATATCTTGAGCCGCCGCGCTCATCGACCAACTGAGGCCGCGCGTATCGACGTCCTTGGCGACCTTCTGCGCCTCGTCGCTGACGAATCTCCACGCCTTCAGTGTCCCCCACTTCAGCGTCAATGTGTCTTGCTTGTCTTCGGTCATGCCGCTTCCCCTTTCCGATAGTGTTGGTCGTGGTATGCTTCTGTCAGGATCATGATCTCCCGCACCTTCATTGCGTCGTCTGTGAGCAAGTCGGTTTGGTCGGGAAGGATCGCGCCAAGGTCTTCGCCCAGCATGACCTGAAGGTTCGGGTAAAGCAGATGCAGGACCCCGCGCTTCGAGTAAGTCCTGAACAGCCCATCAAGGACCATCCGAAGCTCCCCGTCTGCAATCTCATTGAACCGCTCTTGCTGGCTCATCTCTTTGCGATGGTGGCTCTGTCTTTGGTCGTAAGCTGAGGTGAGCATTAGGCTGCCTCCGACTTCTTGGCGCGAGCGGAAAAGCGCGGGGAGAAAAAGTTCTCCAGCTTTCCAGTGTTGCGGTTCAGGTGGTTCTGGATGCCCGCGATGTCGTGTGCGAAATTGAAATCATCGGCCGCAAGCAGGCGAGCGAAGTCCATTGGGTTTCCGTTGGCGTGTGTCGCGCACAAACCCATGTGCAGGCTCATGCGATCAACAAAGATGAGCCGCGCAGGGCAGCGATCCAAGATTTGCACGATCAGGTCAGACTCGTACGGGCTGATGTCAAATGAGATGTGGTTTGCCATTGGTGTCGTCCTCTTGTTCGATAAGTGGGGGAGGGGGGGCTCAGGAGCCCTCCGCTTCGAGGCGGTCAGCCAGATTGAGCATGTCACGCTTGAAGGCGGCGGGGTTGGCGCCGTACGGAGTCATCGTGACGAGGACGTTTTTGGGCACCTGGCCAAATCCGGCGTCGTCCCAAAACTCACGCTCGTTACCGGAAAATATATCCCCGTCTAGGCTGTACCCCCCCCAGGACATGCTAATGAAGGACAGGCACTCAAAGAGTGCTTCCCATTTGGGGCCGAAGTCGTCCCAGCGTTTTCCGCCAAGTTGGCGAACGACAGCGCCTGCTGTGCAGGTTGCGCAATCGAACCAGTCGTATTCAATTCCGGCCCGCTCCTGCGCCTCAACATCAGCCACCGCCATGCGGATAGCTTCGCTCATGCGGGCTGGGGGATTGTCCTTGTCATAGACCTTGGCAGGCTCTGTGCGGAAATAGTCGGTGCTGTCGAATGGCATTGGTGTCGTCCTCTTGTTCGATAAGGACAGTCATACGCCCCGTATGATGAAAGGTCAATACGCTGCGTATTATTTTTTCTGGTAGAAACCCCTTACCCGAAAAAGGAGAATGATATGCGGGCTTTATTATGCGGGCTGGGATTCGCCGTCATGGCGGGAACAGCGGGGGCGCAGTGCTTCGGAACGGATTCGTTCAAAACGTGCACTGATGCGCAGGGCAATAGCTATACGGTGCAGAAATTTGGTAACCAGACTATCGTGAACGGGCAAAACCCGCGCACCGGCAGCACATGGAACCAAAGCTCTCAGACCTTTGGAAACCAGACCTTCACACAGGGGCAGGCGTCGAATGGCAATTCCTGGAACATGACGCAGCAGCGGCTCGGGAACGGCACATATACCTACGGCACAGATAGCCGGGGCAACAGCTTCAACGATTTTGAGTTAGACCAGCGCGGACCGCGTAACTAGTCTTCTTTGGCGATGGCTCGGCCCATAGCGAGCCACGCCTCTTTCTCTTTTTCATCGAGAATGCGTGACCAGATGTCGATGACCTCTGCAGATCCCCGCATTTCACCCTTGCCATTCAAGAGCCACTGCAGGTTTACCCTGTAAAGGTCGCTGAACCGGATCGCCTTTTCGGCCTTCAGGGTGTTGCGTCCGTTCTCGTGGGCCTGAATGGCCGATACCGAATACCCTTCACCCAGCCGCTCTGCCACCTGCTCACGGGACAAACCTGCTGCCTTACGAGCCTCTTCGAGTCGGGCACCTATGTCTGCGTCTGAAGCCATGTGCCGCAAATACTCTTTTTAGTCATACGTAGCGTATTGACGAACATTCATACGCAGCGTATGCATATCATATGCCTAAACATATGATCCCCCCAAACGTAAAGAGCTTTCAGAAGCTTTGGCCGAGTTATTCGGACTTCGCGGCTGATGCTGGCGTTGAGTACGGGACCGCGCAACTTTGGCGGCACCGGAACTCTATCCCGACGGACTACTGGCCTGCCATCCTAAAGGGTGCCGAGAGGCGGGGTCTGGATGTGTCCATTGGGCTTCTGTTCCGACTGAAGGGAATAGAGCTGCCAAAAGAGCAGGGGGCCGCCTAATGCCTCTCAGCCGCTCGCCTCATCTCGACAACGTTATGTCCTTGACTGGCTTCGAACTGAGCCCACGCTTTCATCATGCCTTCATGACAGGCCCAGAAGATGTGCGGGGGCAGGGCGTACTCAGCAATGATCTGCTCGGACCCGTCCGGCATTCGTCGCCAGACAGTCGCATCGAACATCTGAAGGGTTGCGTTCCAGTTGTACTTGGCGACGTCCTTCATCACTTGCTGAAGCTTTGGCATAAATCCTCCCAACTGGCGTTCCCTGTCTGTTCCGTCTTAGGACTCAATTCCTATTTTGGCAATGGGAACTTTCGTGCATCCCCCGATGCGGCTCTCAATGGTTACGCAAAGTTTAACGTCACACAACTGAAACATACCCCCGGTACGCGAATTAATCGCGTCCTGACACGCACTCTCAATTCCGCCCGTCAATACGGGTTTTCCCTTATGGGGAGAGCGGGCTGATGGCTGACTGGGATCGTATTCTTTCGTCGGCTCCCCTGAACCGAACGGCGGCAGTCGTGACGGGCGGGAGCGATGAGCCCGCAGGCTTTCGTAAGGAGATTGTGGACCCGTATTTGCAGGATGGCCCGCACCCAACGCGCAAACCGCAGGCTCATCCAGAGTTTCGCGACCTGACGGGCAAAAGGTTTGGGCGGTTCGCCGTTCTCGGCCTCTCAAACATGAAGTCGACCGCTTCGGGCGGCTCCATGTGGTCGGTGCGCTGTGACTGCTCACGATACACGCTCAGGCGTATTCGGTCCCTTGAAAATGGCGGTGCGCAAATGTGCGCCGAATGCGACCATGCCGAGCGGGTCAAGCGCGGAGAAGGCCTCATTAATCTTGCAGATCGGGGGGATGAGCCATGCTGATCGGCCTCGCCCGCCTCGCGCTCCCCTCTGAGCAGCTACGCCGCCAGCTGCGGTATCAGGGCCTCCTGATCTTCTCTGTGGCTGTGTCCGTCATGATTACTGCGGGCCTGATCATCTGGCCGTTGCTCCGGTTCTGGGGGCGTGCGTGATGGGCATTATCTGCCGCTTGGTCGGGCACAAGATGATCGCAACGACTTGGGTTGTCGAGGATCTGGATTCGAACGATTTCGTCTGCACGGTTCGTATGGTCTGCCCGCGTTGCTTGCACAGCATCTCGGAGGAGGTGGGCCGCGTCCACCGAATGGATGTTAGTCCGCGCCTCTGGTGGAACTCAATGACTGAGCGCGTGACCAAAGCTCTCGAAACGGCGGGGCGCTGACATGGCAGTTTATGTTGACGATATGCACACAACTCGCATGGGCCAGCTTGGCCGCATGAAGATGTGCCACATGATTGCAGATACAACCGAAGAACTTGTCGCAATGGCTGACAGGATCGGTGTGCAACGCAAATGGCTTCAATACCCCGGCACGCCCCGTGAGCATTTCGACATCGCGATGAGTAAGCGAGCGCTGGCTGTTGAGGCGGGCGCTATCGAAATCACCATGCGCGAGTTGGCCAAGAAGACGCGGGCTCGCAGCCGGGCTTGGCTCGCTGAGCGGGCGGGGCGCTGACATGGCTGGGGGGACAGATCATCCTTGGACCTGCCCAGAGTGCACGCGCGTCGTGGAATACTACGAGTGCGGCAAGCGTCGTGACCCGCGTTCTACCAGGTTCCGCTCTGTGTGTGGGGATTGCTTTGATCGGATCACGAAAGGCGCCAGCCGTTCTGGTGGGCCTTATCGCGGTGAAGTCGGTTCAAAGGGTGGTGGCGCCAGCTGGGACGCTGCGGAGCAGATGAAGACCAAGGCGGGCCGTTTGCGTGTCCAGTGCCTCGACATGATCGCCCAGCATGGCCCTCAAGGCGCTGACCGTCTCGCGTTCCTGATGGACGAGCACACAGATGACATCTCGCCACGCCTTTCGGAGCTTGTGACCCAATACGGCCTGCTCGTCAAAGGCCCGAAAACAGCCATCACAGACAGGGGCGGCAAAGCCCACGTCTACCAGCTGGCAATCACTCAACGAGAAGGGGCGGCGGCATGATGATTGGTTGGAAGCATTACCCAGACAAGAAGTGGTTGGCAGAGCGCCTCGCAAAAAAAGCGGCGTGGATAAAGCACTACGAAGCCAAGGGCTGCAATCCCGCGAAGGCGCGCAACGTGGTGGAGCGAAATCGAAAATGGCGGACGTGGCCCCCGGCAATCACTCAACAACAAGGAGAAGCGGCGTGAGCGATGCGATTGATATTGAGGCAATTCGGCCACCCCTCCGCTTGGCGTTGGCTGCCGCATGCAAGGATGCCCAAAAGCATGGAGTGGGTGACGGCATGTCCGTGATGGCCGCCCTCATATACGAGCTTTGCGCGGTCTTCGCAGAGGTGGTTGGGGATGTTCCTCAAGAAGAGTGGGAGGCTGCCTTCCTGACCGCGCTTAGGGCCGTCGAGGGCATGGAAACGGTGAGGGTTCAATGACCCGCTGCACCCGCCCCAACTGCCCCCACACAGCAGAGCCTTCCAAGACCATCACCGGCCAGCCTCTGTGCCATCGTCACATGATGGATGACCGCTGGGCCGCCCGCTCTGGATCTCAACGCTACGCACGCAATGCGCAGATGCCAGCCACATTCAAAAATCATAAGGGGGTATATTGCTGATGAAAAAGCTCGCAATGCTTATTCGCTGGGAGTTCATCCGTTACGGCTATCTTACGATGGTCCATGTCGAGGACATTGCCAAATATGTTGGCTGTTCAGAGGCGACCGTGCTTCGGATTACCCGCGATTTCAAACTGCGTCGACCTGGAGGAAAGCGCGTCCGCAAGAAGCGCCGCGTCACGTTCAATCATACCACAGGCCCGCGCGTTAAGTCCATCGGCAACCGGGAATCTCGCCAGCGTGGAGCCATTGCTTCGGCCATGGCGCAGAGAGAGACGGCCCCGATCACGCTGGCTGGCCCTCATTGGTCTGTCCCCCTTCGTGAAGGCGTCCGCCATTCAAGCAACCTACGCCTCCCATCCAATCCAAAGCGCGCCCTCGCTGACATGCAGGCGGAGCTGGGAAGGGGGCGGGGATGAGTCAAGCCCGCTTCGCAATGGTGCCTGTTGACGCGATCACAGATGACGCCCTGACAGCAACCCAGCTCCGGGTTTTGCTGGTCATCGGGTCATATCTGTCACGCGACAATAGCGCTTTTCCCAAGCAGAAAACCATTGCTGATACCCTCGGAATTGCCCGCGAAACGGTGAACCGGTCCGTCAAGGTGCTTGTAGAGCGCAGATACATCGCAGTCACCCACAGAAAACGAGATGATGGGGGTCAGCGTGAAAATTTATACCATGTGTTGTTAGACCCCTGTGATCCTAGCGTCACAGCCCCTGTGACACAAGAGGATCACACCCCCTGTGATGATACGGGATCACACCCAAGACCACCCCACAGTGCCACCTCATCTTCTGAAGAAGATGAGTTACCCCTGAGCACCCCCGAACAGCCAAAACGCAAAGCTGCCCCAAGAGGCGCTGCGCGCAAGTGTCAGATTCCAGCCAGCTGGGCACCTGACCCGACAAGCTACGCCTACGGCTCAAAGCGAGGCCTTACCCCCGAGGAGATGAACCATGAAGCAGATCAATTCCGAAATGATGCCGTCGCTAAGCAAAAGCGGTTCATCGACTGGCACGCAGCCTTCAGAACCTGGCTTGGCAACTCAGCCAAATGGAAAGCCGAACGCGCAGCCCGGAGCAATAATCGCCCGAACACCGCAGGACAACCTCGCCGCGGCGGTCTCGTCGCTGCAGGCCTGCGGGATATCAGTGAGTCACGAGGTTACGGGGAGTCGGTTTCCGAAGAACGGGGGCTGGGAGCCGGTTATGTCATTGACCGTGAGGCTAGCTGACCAGATCGACGCAGACCGTGCGCGGTCGGTCCTTGGTGGCCTGTCTGGCCCTGCCAAGCGCGAACAGATCGTTGAGTGGCTGACCATCTGCGCGATCAAGACGGCACACGCGAAGGACGACGATATGTCCAGCGAGTTGAAGCTGAAGGTCTTCACCAGCGAGCTTCTCCAGTTTCCGGGCGATATCGTCCGCCACGTGTTGGCGAAGTGGCCGAGCAAAAGCAAGTGGTTCCCGACTTGGAAGGAACTGGAAGACGAGATCACACAGCTTGCAGGCATACGCCCACAAATCATCCAACGGGTGCAGGAGCGCCTAAACCAACAGGGGGACTAAACCATGACCATTCTATCCACACCGATCACGAGAGCCTGCGAGTTTGCTGGCGTACCGCTGGAGGTCATCATGAACCCGTGCAAGCGCCCTGCTCAGGTGCGTCTGCGCTGGGCCTTCTGGTATCACCTCGTAATCGTCGAGGGCTGGAGCCTTCCCCGCGCCGCCCGCCGTGTGAACTTCGATCATACCACCGTGCTCTACGGGCTTCGCCGGTACGCGGCTGATGAGTTCGGCACTGACGTGAAGTTCACCCTCGCACAGATCCGTGAAGCCGTTCGTGAAATGGAGGAAGCCGCATGACCCACTGGTATGCCTTCAGTTGCCGCGCAGACCGCACAGAAGCGGCTGCAAACCGTCTTGGCGATTACATGGACTGTGACGCCTTCGCTGTGTGTCGCACGCTTCGCAAGCGGCCTCCCCGCAAGCCAGCCCGGACTGTGACCGAGTGCGTGTTGAAGTCCTACATCTTCGCAGGCTTTGACCGCTCGCCTAACTTCCTGGCTATCGAGCACATGCCCGGCCCACGGATCTACCCGATCAGCTTTGCCGGAGCCATCAAGCCGCTCAATGGCATGGCGGACCTGAAATGGATCACGGGCGATTTGCCGAAACCCCTGCACCGCCACTATAACATTCCCCGCTTGAGAGGCCAGCACGTATGGACCGCGGGCGACCATGTTGAGGTGGAAAGCATTGGTCAGGTCGAGGTTGAATCTGTTGACGGCAATCAGCTCAAGCTGGCCTTGCGGTTGCTGGGCCGTCCGGTGATAATGCGGGCAGAGGATGCGCAGTTGGCTTTGAGGCGCGTCGCATAATGGCAAACACCATTCCCATAGAAGAACTGAATGAGCACGTTCGGTATTGCTCCGAAACAGGTAGGTTTTGGTGGAAGCCTCGGGACCGAAAGTGGTTTAACAACGATGTGACTTGGAGGATGTGGAATACGCGGTTTGCGGAAACCCCTGCTTTTGAAACGCCAAATACGCGAGGATATCATTACGCTCGCGTCAATGGCGTCCACTTGAAGGCACATCGCGTAGCATGGGCACTCGTTCATGGAGTTTGGCCAAGCGAGCAAATCGACCACGTGGACGGCGACAAGTCCAATAATCGCATTTCGAATTTGCGGGTTGTTCCATTCGTGGTGAATATGAAAAACCTACCCCGATCTACGGCTAACAAGAGCGGGGTGACTGGAGTTTCCTGGAGCAGGTATCACAAGAAGTGGTGCGCGCAGATTGGTGTAAACAACAGAACGCGGCTTATTGGCAGGTTTAGGAATTTTTCGGATGCCGTCCGCGCACGCAAGAAGGCTGAGAAAAGATACGGTTTCCACGAAAACCATGGGCGTTGACAACTGCCCCCAAATCACCTGATAAGGGAAACCAGACACCGAGGACGTGCTAGATGCTTCGCCCGGTGCGTGGGGCTGGAACACCGCGAGCGCGATCACCAGACCCTTAGTGCGAAGCCTTCCCGAAATTCAGAGCAAGCAGCGGTCGTGTAGTCCCCCAAACCATCCAGCCGTTGCAAGCGAGCCCCGTGTTTCCTGATTGGAGGCGCGGGGCTTTCCATTAGGTAGAGGCGTCCCCCTGATGTCTCTCCATCACCTCTGAGCCTGCGACATCCCTGGTTGTCCTTCTCCTAACGTCGCAGGCTCTTTTTCCACAGGTGTTTTATGCGCAAACCTCTTCACTCATTGCCGCGCCGGAATTTGAACGCGCTTGCTCCGCCGGAGAACGTCTTTGCGCGCAAGGATATCGGCGCAGCAATCGACATGAATCGCCCGAAGATAGAGAACGCAGATGGCTCCTTCTCGACGGAGGAAACGATTACGATCCCCCGTGGTAATCGGTGGTACAACGTTCCAACAATTGTAAACGGTCAGCGTCTCAGTCCTGCGGATGTCGAGTACTGGTTTTCACAGGGTGATCCGAACATCCCGCACGTTGGTGAGTTCGGGACATTGGACGAGGCCGTTACTGCGGCTCGAATGCGCACTGATCAGATTGGGAACGTGAGGACCACGGGACCTCACACGCAGGTTTTCGAGGGTGGTGCGCGCCCGGCGCCTCCACCAAATGGTGGGCTGAATGCTTTGTCGGGCCTGTCACCATTCAAGAAATAGATTCCCCATTGGCGAGTACGGCTGACGCAACGGTCAAATATCGAAGCGGTTTGCATAGGCGGCGTTGTAAGGCCGTGCTCCCCAATGTGGAAACGAAAGGAAAGTGCAATGGCAATCACGCACGCCAAGAACCTTCATGGTGAGCCTGATGATGACATCCGGCATTGGGCGAGGGTTTGCCTGCTGGAGGAGGAGTTGGCCCAGCATCAACCGGTAGACTACGAAACCATCTACGATGTGCTGGCCGAAACGCTTCGGGAATTGAGGCTTGCAGTTGACCGATTGGATGACCTGCAGGGTGGACGAAAGTGAAGGACACGAGCATGAAATACGAAGTCAAAGGCCTGACCAGCTACGGCGTTTACGATGGCGACCGCTTGCTTGGCAGCTATGAGAGCGAAACCACGGCACAGTGTGTCGCTGAGGCGCTGAATGAAGAGGCGGAGCGTGCGGATGGCGCTGTGAAGACCGCCTATCGGCGCGGTGTGGATGCAGCACGCACGATCAAACCGGTTACGTCGGGCACGAATGGCGGCGTTTGTGGGCCTGACGGCCTGCGTTCTCACCCGAGTACGTATTCAATGGCTACGCCTTATCCCGGCGAGGACTCCACCTCCAACGGCCACGACAAGGAGACAACCTAATGGCTATCCTATCCCCCGAGGCGAAGAAGAACGCCAAGCCCTTCATCAATGGCCTCTGGACCGCCCTTGTGGTCATGGTCTGCATTGCGCTGGCCTCCAAGTACATCCTGAGCGGTTATCCCCCGCTGATCGCCTTCCTTGAGCCGTTCGCTGAATTGACCATTGTGCTTGGCGTTATCGGCATTGGCCTCATCGTCGCTGACCGGAACCCGCTGGTTAAGTGATGCTGGCCATTGCCTCCGTTGCTGCGTTGGCTCTTGGTCTCATCATAGCCTTTGACCAGTACCGACAGCGCACGTGTGACCACGACATGTTTGAGCTGCACGGCGATGCCAGATCAGCCATGATGACTCGGTATGTTTGCAAGAAGTGTGGAAAGCGCGCCTGATGCCTCCCCCCGAGATCATCTTCTACCTCCTGATAACCGCCATCATCGTTGGCGGCATCATCTGGTTGATGAAGGGCATACTCGGTGACTAGCCTCATCCCTTACGTAGCCGCCGCCCTCTTTGCCTGCGCTATCGTATCTCAGCTATGCTGGCTCGCAACCGAATGACCGATCGCAAATACACTTACCGCTCTATCGCCCTGACACTCACGGCGCTGGGGCTTTTTGCTTTGTGGGGTTTTCTCGCAACCTGAGTTTGCAATCCCCGCCGGGTGGATACCCAATCCCGGTAACCAAAAGTAGCAATGTATCGACAATCGATCTTGGACGCCGCGAAAGTGGCGGGAAGGATGAAATGAGTAATACGGGCCGCCCGCCGCTATACGATGATCCTCTCGTCATGGAGGCTAAGATAGATCAGTACTTCGATGATCTTGAAAAGGGTAAGCCGCCAACTGTTGCTGGCCTTTGCTATTTTCTTGGGTTCTCTGATCGCGGCGCACTCTCTGAGTACGAAAAGCGAGAGGGCTTTTCCCGCACGGTAAAAAGTGCGCGTCTCAGGATTGAGGTAGACCGCTCTGAAAGACTGATATCTAGCGGCACGCCAACGGCTGGTATCATTTTCGATCTGACCAACAATCACAACTGGAAGAATCCTCAGCACATGAAAATGAGCCAGGATGAGGATGGAGGGCCACAAGAAGTTATTGTCTCGGCGACTGATCGCTTGAAGGCTCTTTTGGAAAAGAGTGCCCAGCCCAGCTGAGGATCTGGCTGCTCTGCCGCAAGCGGAGCGTGATGCATTCGTGGCGAGCCTTTCTGAAGAGGAGGCGGTTGCGCTTCTGAATGATTGGCGTGGCTTTCTAGCTCGCCCAGAGCAGCTTGCGCCTGATGGTGATTGGGATATTTGGATCATCCTTGCTGGGCGCGGGTTTGGGAAAACCAGATCGGGCGCTGAGTGGGTCAAGGAGGAAGTGGACAAGGGCGCTAAGAGATTTGCATTGATCGGGGAAACGCAGCGCGACCTCGAGCAAGTCATGATTGAGGGTGACAGCGGGCTGCTGAGCACGTGCCCCGATGGCTTCATCACCCGCTACGTCAAAAAGCCCGTTCAGATCGAGTTTCACAATGGCGCTGTAGCGTTGGGGTATAACGGAACCGAGCCTAATCAGCTTCGAGGCCCGCAGTTTGACAGGGCGTGGTCAGATGAGTTGGCCAAATGGCGTTACGCCCGCGAAACATGGGATCAGCTTCAGTTCGGCTTACGTCTCGGCGATCATCCTCGTCAATTGGTTACAACCACGCCCCGCCCAATCGAGTTGGTCAAGGCAATCCTTGCGGGTCATGAGGGGCGGGTCTCGATCACTCGTGGTCGCACAACAGACAACCGCGCCAACCTCGCGGGCAGTTTCATTCAGAAGATCGAGCAGCGCTATGGTGGCACGCGTCTTGGTCGGCAGGAGCTTGAGGGGCAGGTGCTTGGCGATATGCCTGGCGCGCTCTGGCGTCAGGAAGATATTGATACGTACCGGGTGGACAAGGCCCCGGAACTGGATCGCATCGTGGTTGCTGTTGATCCGGCGGTCACGAATACAGAGGAAAGCGACGAGCACGGCATCGTGGTTGCTGGCCTGAGTGGTGATGAGGCTTTTGTGCTGGAGGATGCCAGCCAGAAGGGAACGCCCCTCAGTTGGGCCCGGCGCGCCATAAGCCTCTACGATAAGTATGCCGCAGACGGCATCGTGGTCGAGGTAAACCAGGGCGGGGACATGGTGGCGCATACGTTGCGTTCCGTCCGCGACACAATTCGGATCATTGAGGTGCGCGCTTCACGAGGAAAGCACGTTCGGGCTGAGCCGATTGCTGCGCTCTACGAGCAGGGCCGGGTTCACCATGTGGGTTCGTTCCCTGAGCTTGAGACACAGATGACCATGACAACCTCAGCCGGATATGAGGGTGAGGATTCGCCCGACCGTCTGGATGCTGCGGTCTGGGCTATGACGACGCTTTACCCTGATCTGATCGTTACGCCGATCCAGGAGGATTTGATGTCCACATTGTATGGAAAAGGATCGCGCCGACCGGCGGGATATTTGGGTAATTGAAGACTGATACTTTCCTGAAAGAAGTGCGCGAACGATACGATCTCGGCTGGTCTGCCGATATTCGCAATCGTGAAGCCATGGAAAGCGACCTGCGCATGGTTGCTGGTGACCAGTGGCCTGAAGACGTGCGTCTTGAGCGTGAGGGCGCAACCCAGCCCCGTCCCTGCATCACTGAGAACCTGTTGCCCCAGTTTGTGCGGCAGGTAGGCAATGACATGCGGGCCAATCCTCCGGCTGTGAAGGTCATTGCGGGCTCTGGTGGCGCGTCCAAGCCGGTTGCAGACATCCTGACGGGCATGGTGCGCAATATCGAAGCGCGCTCAGCCACGTTGCGGCCTTACGTGACAGCGGGCGTGTCAGCGGCCCGTTGCGGCATTGGGCATTGGCGTGTGCTGACGGATTACACTGGGCCAACAAGCTTCGAGCAGGAACTGAAGATCGAGCCGATTCACAACCCGTTTGCGGTTGTCTGGGATCCGTGCGCTGTGGCGGCAACCCGTGAGGATGCCAACTGGTGCTTTGTCATCGAAGAGATGAGTGAAGACGAGTTTGAGGCGCAGTACCCGAAGGCTAAGCCGGTTTCGTTTGACGGCAAGGACAATGAGGCGTGGTTCAGTGCGTGGCTGAATGGCTCACGCAAGACGATCCGGGTGGCTGAGTACTGGCGCAAGGTGCGTGAGCCCGCCAAGGTCTGCCTGATGATGGATGGCTCATCTGTCTGGAAGGATGAGTTGCCGAAGGAAATGCACGGCCTGATCGTGCGCGAAAGGGAGAGCGACCGTGTCCGTGTTGAGGTCACCAAGACCAACGGTTTTGAAGTCCTGGAGGAAACGCAGGCTTGGCCGGGCAGGCATATCCCTATCGTCCCGGTCGTGGGCGAGGAATACAGCGTGGGCGAACAGCGGGTGCGTCATTCGGTAATCCGGTTCGCCAAGGATTCCCAGCAGCTCTACAATTACTGGCTGTCTACGCAGACCGAGCATCTGGCCCTTCAGCCGAAAGCGCCATACATCGCCACGGCCAAGCAGGTCGCCAAGTATGCGGACATCTGGAAGACGGCGAACACCGACAATCACAGCGTCCTGATCTATGATGCGGATTCAGAAGCGCCTAACAGCCGCCCACAGCGCGAAATGCCGCCACAGGGCTCCATTGCGTTCACAGAGCAGGTTCGGCGCGCTGCTGACAGCCTGAAGGCCACGACCGGCATTTACGAGGCAAGTCTTGGTGAGCAGGGCAATGAGAAATCCGGCAAGGCAATCATGGCCCGCCAGCGTGAGGGTGATGTTGGTACGTTCGAGTTCCGCGACAATCTGAATGCCTCGGTCGAGCATACGGGCCGCATCCTGATCAACCTTATCCCGATCATCTATGACACGCACCGCATTGAGCGGATACTTGGCGAGGATGGCGAGGAAGATTTCGCCGAGCTGAACAAGCCTGTGCTGGATCAGTATGGCCAGCCGGTCATGAATCCGCAAACAGGTCAGCCGGAATTGGAAAACAACCTCGCTGCTGGTGAGTATGGCGTGTTCGTACGCTCTGGCCCGTCCTTCACGACGCGCCGCCAGGAAGCCGCAGAGAGCATGATGCAGTTCGTACAGACCGCGCCGCAGTCGGCTCAGATGGTTCTGGACCTGATTGCGAAGAATATGGATTGGCCCGGCGCGGATGAGTTCGCCGAGCGGTTCAAGAAGATGTTGCCTCCGAACCTTCAGCCGGAAACGGACGATCCGGAGGAACAGGCCCAGCGTCAGGCCGCCGCACAACAAGCCGCAGAAGCGGAACAAGTGCAGAAGCGTGGCGTGATGGCCGAAATAGCAGAGAAGGAAGCGAATGCCGCCGAGTCGCAGGCAGACGCTCAGAAAGCTGCTGCTGAAGCTGCTCAGACCCAGATGGAGACAATGCTCCAATCCGGTCAGATGCAGCAATTCGTGCAGGCCGCCGTTGAAAGCCAAGTGAGGCAGATACTGGCAGCGATGCAACCCCAGCCGCCCCAGCCGGCACCTATGCCAATGGGGCAATTTTAAAAAACAAGGAGGCTATTTCTGTGCCAGATCAGGAAGCCATCGAGGTAGCGCAGGCTGACCTCGCGGATGTGAGCCAATCATACGGTGATCCGTCCGAAAGTGCGACCTCAGACGTTGAGATTGTCGAGGAAAACACTGAACAGCAGCAGGAGCCCGAAGAGGCCGCGACTGAAGAGGTTGTGGACGGCGAGGGTGAGAGAGAAACGGAGACCAAGTCGCAGCGGCGTCGTCGCCTGCGGCGGGAACGGGAAGAAAAGCGTGAAGCGGATATACGCCGCCTGACGCAGGAGAACGAACGTTTGCGGGAGCGATCCGGCAAGCTGAGGGCTCCAAGACGGGAAGAGTTCTACGACGAGCCCAGCTACACAGCGGCCCTTGCGGCCTACAATGTACGCGCACAGGACGCCGAGGAAGCCGCAGAGCGGCTGACAGGCGAGTTCACAGGGCTTGAGCGGGCAGACCAGAACAGCTTTCAGGAAACCTTGGGTGATTTCGTGTCTGAGGGCGCGGAAAAGTACAAGGATTTCGCGGAAAAGCTGGAGCGCAAGCCCGAGGATGGAGGCCCGAACATTTCGGCTATCATGGCGGAAGCGATGATGGAAACCGATAGCGGGATTGACGTTGCCTATCATCTGGCAACCCACCCAGCCGAAGCGAACAAGATTGCGAAGATGCCGCCGGTTGCGCAGGCAAGAGCCATCTGGGAGCTGGAAGCCAAGGTATCGAAGCCGAAAGAGCCGCCTGTGTCGAAAGCCCCTCCGCCGGTCAAGCCGGTCCGGGGTGGCGCAGCCAGCAACACCAAACCCGTCTCCGAAATGAGCATGTCCGAATACGCCAGTTTTCGTCAGCGCCAGATGCGCGGCGAGGCGTAGCGGACTCCATCTGATCCAGGAGCAAGAAAATGGCTAACGCCCTAATCACCCCGAGCATCATTGCCAAGGAAGCCCTTGTGCAGCTCGAAAACAACCTCGGCATGGCGAACAACGTCCACCGGGAGTACAAGAAAGAGTTCGTGAAGGTCGGCGACACGGTGTCTATCCGCAAGCCGGTCAAGTTCTATGCCGCAGACGGCAAGACCCGCGTCAACCAAGACGTTGAAGAAGCGAACACGTCGATCACCGTGGACAAGCAAAAGCACGTCTCATGGAAGTTCAGCTCGAAAGACCTGACCTTGACGGTGGAAGACTATTCCGAGCGCTACATCAAGCCCGCCATGATTGCGCTGGCCAACACAATCGACCGTAGCGGCCACAACCAGTACACCAATGTCTGGAACCTTGTTGGTACGCCGGGGACGACTCCGGCCAACTTCGCTGCGATGGCTGCTGCTGCCCAGCGTATGGATGAAATGGCTGTGTCTACGGACATGCGTCGCGCCATGCTGAACCCAGCCGCTGGCTATGCTATCGCAGGTTCGGCCACGGCCCTCTATATGAACAGCGTGAACCAGCAGGCATATCGCAAGGGCTCCATCGGTGAAATCGCCGGTCTGGAAACCTTCCGTAGCCAAAACGTGGTATCCCACACTGTGGGCGCTTATGGCGGCACACCGCTGGTCAATGGTGCTTCCCAGAACGTCACTTATGCGGCGTCCAAGAGCACGAACAGCCAGAGCCTTGTGACGGACGGCTGGACGGCAGGCACGACCGGCATCCTGAAGGCGGGCGACGTGATCACGATTGCGGGCGTCTACGCCATGAACCCGGTTCCGGGCGAAGGCACGACGGGCAAGATCCAGATGCCTTACCTGCAGGAGTTCACTGTGCTGGCGGATGCTGACTCCGGTGCGACGACCGGCCCGGCTACGCTGACGATCAGCCCGGCAATCATCACGTCTGGCCCTTACCAGACCGTGAGTGCTGCGCCTGCGGACAATGCTGCCATCACGGTGAAGACCGGCACGGCATCTACGGCCTATCCGCAGAACCTGGCATTCCACAAGAACGCCTTTGCGCTCGTGACCTGCCCCCTGGAACTTCCGGACGGTGTCGAGTTCAAGGCGCGTGAGACCCACAAGGGCCTCTCTGTGCGTGTCGTGAAGCAGTACTCGATTGATGCGGATGACGATATTATCCGCCTCGACGTCCTGTACGGCTGGAAGTCGATCTATCCTGACCTTGCTGTCCGGATTACCGGCTAATGGCTGAAGACCGCATCATTCGCCGCTGGGGCTATCATGCCAAGCAAGAGGCGAAGATCTTCGAACTGAAGGAGGGCGAAAGCCTTCCTTCAGGTTGGTTCGATTCTCCGGCCCGCGTTGAGGTGGTGAAACCAAAGCGCAAGCCGAAGGCTGAAGAGGCAGAGGACAAATCCGAAGCCGAAGCCGAAGAAGACCTGACGGAAGAAGACGAAGATGACGAAGACAGTCAGTGACTGTTGTGACCGGGCGCTCCAGCGTCTGGCAATACTCGTGGGCGGAGAGAGTGCAGACACGGCTGATGCCGAGATTGCGCGCTCCGCCTTTGAGGGCCTTGTGAATGGGTGGCTGGCAGATGGTTTGTCAGTCACCAATTCCGCTGGCACGGCCGTGGTGTTGGCCGATTATGCGCTTGCTGATGCATTCCCGATTTCCGAAGTTCACTTCGAGGGCGTCGCTGCCATGCTGGCGGTGACCATTTCCGATGATTTTGAAGTTCCTCCCAAGCCGCTCGTGCTGAAGGACGCCTCACGGGGCGAGCAGCGCATTTATGCCGCGTTCATGCCGTCTATGGTGACGAAAGTGGACCGTATGCTCAACCGGCTGGATAACAGCCTGCTCTGGCCGTCGCAGGACTGACATGCCTCGCGCAAATCTAGCCTTTGAACACTGGGAGCGCGAGCAGGCCGGTGAGCCTGAAAAGATTCTCATCAACATGTATGGTGAGGTCGATCGTTCCAACCCGAAGCGGGACAAGCGGCTCGTGACCACGCCCGGCACATTGGACGCTGACACAGGCAATGTCGTGCTAGGCAATATCCGCGCGCTGGCGCAGGCTGATGCGTTCGCAGATGGCAAATTGCTGATCCTTGACGGCACGACGCTGCGCACACGCACGGCAGGCGGCACATGGGGCACAATCACCGGCACTGTGAGCGGCACTGACCGGGCTGACACGGCGATCAGCGAGACCGAGCTCGGCATCCTGAGCGGGGGCGACATTTACGTCTCTGACGGCTCTACGATTGCGGCTGTGACAGACCCGGATTTCCCAATCACGATCACCAGTCTTGCCGTGATGAGCCAGCGCCTGCTGTTCAGTTCCTCTGATGGCCAGTTCTGGTTTTCCAGCGTGTTGGCTTTTGATGATATTACGGGCCTCAACTTCTACACGGCAGAAGGTGCGCCGGATGGGCTGATTGCTGTGCGTGTCTGGGCAGAACTGGCCCTGATGTTCGGCACCAAGACGCTTGAGATGTGGTATTCCGAACCCTCCAACGCGAATGACCCGTTTTCGAGGGCATCCAGCGTTGTTCCGGTCGGCTGCAAGGCGCGTGATACGATAGCGATCTGTTCCAAAGGGCCAATCTGGGTGGATCCAGAGGATAATGTGGTGGCACTGGCCGGGGCAGATGCGCCAACCGTGTCTCCACCGTGGGTGAGCCGCCTGATCGCAGCAGAGGATGCCGATGACCTGATTGCGAGCACTTACAAGGCTGAGGGACAAGAGTTCTACGTCCTGAACGGGGCCAATTTCTGCGCTGTGATGAACCTGAATGATGGCGCATGGCACAAGCGCAAGACGAATGGCTCTGACACATGGGCATGGGTGCGCATCCTGACAGCAGGCAGCAAGCACTATGTCTCCAAGCGCACAGGTAGCGCGTTCATGGAACTCAGCCGGGAATACCCGACCGATGAACAGGCCGCTGCAGAGACGATGGGCACAGACATTATTCGTGAATGGACTGCGCATATCCCGCATGAAGGCGGACGGCCTTCCTTGGGCACGGTCCTGCTCGAAAGCACAAAAGGCGTGGCGCGGGCGGCCGGGGATGGCTCTGCGCCGGTTTGCCAGATGCGGATTTCGACGGACAATGGCAATGCCTGGACGAGCTACAGGGACCGCGCAACAGGCGCAACGGGTGTCTATGACCAGCGCACGGTCTGGCATCGCTGCGGGCGGGGCAAGCGGCCTCAGTCAATCTTTCAGTTCAAGCATTCAGAACCGGTGAAGATGGCCGTCACAGGCGTCGTCTGGGGTGAAACCACCTAATGGCGATTACGCCCGGAGACGACATCGAGACCAAGACCGGCGAACCGCTGCCACGCGGTAACTGGCTGGACCGGACAGGCAATATCACCCGTGCGGTGATGAACTACTTCAACGGCAAGGATCGGCTGGCGGGTGAGATTGTCAGCGGCGTGAACCGGAACCGGGCGAACATTGTCCAGCTTGAAACGGATTATCAGGCGGCTGATGGCGCTGTGTCGAGCGCCTATATCGCAGCAGATGCGGTTGTGGCATCCGATGCAAGCGGCGCTCGTGCCACGCTGGAAACCACTCTACGGGCAGAGTATCAGGCCGCTGATAGTGCGATTGAAGGCGATGTGGCAACGAACGCCGCAGCGATCACGACCGAAGCCACAGCTCGCGCCAGTGCAGATAGTGCGTTGGCGTCTGACATATCGGCCCTGACCGCCACGGTTGGCGTTAACACGGCGGCTATTTCGACCGAAGCCACGGCCCGCGCAGACGGTGACAGCGCCGAAGCCACGGCCCGCCAGACGCTCGAAGCCTATGTGAGTAACGTCAATGCAAACCTGCTACCGAATGGCGGGTTTGAGCTGGGCGAAGATGACTGGACGCTGACCAGTAGCGCTATCGGCAACGATACAAACGGCACTTATCTTACGGGGACTTCGGTTGCAGGCGGCACGGTTGTCGCAGCCTATAGCCCATGGTTTCCGGCTGGCGCGAGCCGGGCCTACAGTGTCGGATTGGACTATTTGCACACGCTGGCCACGGGGACATTCCGGGTTGATATTGAATGGTACAATGGCGCCAGCTTCCTGAGCCGGTCTGGCGTGCTGACCATGTTGACCGGCTCGGCATATGCTCGTGCCACGCTGGAAAACCAGACTTCCCCCGCAAACACGACGCGCGGACGCCTGCGCTTCTACTATGTCAGCTCCACCACTAATGACCGCTACCGTATCCGCAAGGTCAAGGTAGAGCAGGCCAGCGAGGCCACGAACTACACAGCGGAGGGGTCTTCGGTCTTTGCGGGCGCATCGGTGTCGGTGCTGAAGCAGGCGTTCATAGATTCGGCGGGTGACGCGATTGCGCAGTTTGTCGTCGAGGCATCGGCGGGTGGCGGCGATCCGGCCCGCATCGGCCTGCGCGACGGCTCTGGTGGGTCAAGCATTGCGCTTGTGGCTGAGCAGATATTTTTTGGCTCTGATACGGTATTTGAGGACACTTACAACACGCTCTACACCGAGGACGGGGGCGGCTATCGCCTGCGTATCCTTGGCCCGTTCCCGGCGTCTGGTGATCTGGTCATCTGGTACGGCGCAGACAGCGTGGCGCTCAATTCCGAAACCAAGACGAATGGTGTGTTCTGCCTTGCGACCGATGGGAAGGTGTATTTCGGATCAAACGATCTGAGCAATGAAGTGGGTGGGATGAGCCTCGCCATGACGGGCGGGTTCTATTCCGGCGCATCGGGGTCCGGTAAGACGACCGGGAACCTCAATTGCACGGCCACGAACACAACCGGCTCGGTCACTTATCTGTGGACCTGTAGCGATTCGGCTGTGTCGTTCACGGCCCCGACCAGCGCCACCACACAGGCCCAGCGCGACATTACGGGCGACGTCACGGCTGTTGCGCGCTGCCTCGTCACTGATTCCAGCGGCTCCAAAGAGGGCTCTGCGCAAGTCCGATGGACCGTAATCTAGCCATGAGAGGGACATGCGGCACTGGCGGGTAATCCCGCTGCTGCTCGTGTCAATTGCCATGCCCGAAACCGGTAAGCCACAGCAAAACGTGTTCGCCAAGGAGGCTGTTGAAAGCCTCAAGAGCTTCGGCATCACGCCTTTCCCGCGCGTCGTCATGGAAGGCAAGGATGGCCGCCTGAAGTCCAACGAGTATGCGCGCGCAGTCCGCTATGACAGCGACCGGGAAGAGTTGTGGATTTCCAAGGCCATCGCGGAAGTGAAGGACATCCGGGACATTATTGACCACGAAGTCAGCCACCTGGCAGCATGGCGCAAGCACGGGATCGAAATCAGCGAGCACGGGCCGGAATGGCTGAAAGTGTGCCGGGCGCACGCCAAGCATCCAGCCGGGGCTTGTGTGACGCGCCGATGATCGCCGTAGAGCCCCGCCGCGCTGAGGCCCTGAAGATCGGTTACGAGGCTACGGATTGGACCGAATGGCCCTCGTATGAGGCATACATAGCAGCCATGGCGGATTGGGATGTCCGCCTGATCGACAAGGACGGCGAAGCTATTGGGGCCGTCTATACCAGAGGGCCGGAGTTCCACATTTCTGTCCTGCCTGAGTGGCGCGGCAAATGGATGACCCGCCGCATCCTGAAAGAAATAATCCCGGACCCTGTAGCAGTCACGCAGGTGCAGGTCGGCCACGAAGACGTTTCGGACATGCTGAAGCGTCTCGGATTTGAAAAACGAAGCGAAACATATGTGAGGCAAAGCCATGGGAATTGATCCGGTCACAGCAATTATCGGCAGTTCCGTAATAGGCGGAATTGGTTCAGTTGTCGGGGCAAGCAAGGCCTCCAAAGCCGCCAAACAGGCCGCAGCGGCCCAATCTGATGCCGCACAGAAGCAAGTCGATCTCAGCCGAGAGATTTACTATGACCAGCGCGGCTTGCAGCAGCCCTACTATCAGGCGGGCCTGCAGGGCATGTATGGCGATAGCGGGCTGATGAACCTGCTCGGCCACACGACGCCCGGCGGCACCACGCAAGCCCCGGCAAATCAGAACGTGTTTGCATCAGGCTCCTATGGCGCAGGACAGGTCAGCCAGCCTCAGAGCGGGCCGGACTGGGGAGCCTACCTGCAAGCCAATCCAGACGTCGCAAAGTGGGCGACCGCCTCTGCCAGCCAGCCTCATTTCACCAAGGGTGCGGGCAGGGCGGCTGACTATAACGGCGATGGCACGCTAAGCCCCGAAGAGATGGCCCGGTATCACTACCAGCAATACGGACAGGGCGAGGGCCGGGAGGTTGTCGATTACCAGCCGCAGAACGTGTTCACCCAGCCTCAGACACAACAGCCTGTTGAGACACCCCAGAAGACCACTGTGACGGACCAGTCAGGCACGGATTCCGGGCTCGGATCGATGACAGAAACCCTGCGCCAGACGCCCGGCTATCAGTTCCTTCAGGATGAGGCCACCAAGAGCCTTGAGAACAGTTTCGCCAGCCGCGGCAAGCTGCTGAGCGGCGCGGCCATGTCAGCCCTTCAGGATCGTTCCATGGGCCTTGCTGACCAGACCTACCAGCAGAGCGTGAACAACAATTTCAATCTGGCGAACATCGGCATGGGGGCGGGTGCGCAGATCCAGAGCGCGGGCAATGTCTTCGCCAACAATGCCAACACCGCTTACGGCAATATGGGCACGGCAGCGGCCAACAGCGCCTATGGGCAGGCCAGCGCATGGAACTCCGGAATGCAGGGCGTCTATGACAGCGCAATGGGCGGTCTCGGCGCGTATGGTTCTTACAAAGGATGGGGCACATGATGAACGTGTTTTCACCAATGCAGGGCATGAACGCCTTTGCTCAGGGCGCGAATATCGGCGGGAACATTCGCCAGCAAGAGACGCAATCCAAACTTGCGCCCCTGGTTGCCAATGGCCAGTACCAGCAAGCCGCGCAAGTGGCCGGCGAGCGTGGCGATCTTGGCAGCGCAGAGCTTTATCGCACGCAGTATCAAGACCAGCTTTCCCAGATGGGAGAGCAGGAGAAGGTGGCCGCCGCAAAGCGCGCGGAAGACCTTGGACGGGTCGCTGTCGGCCTGAAGGGTGTTCCCTATGAACAGCGCCAAGCCATGCTCCAACAGCAACTCCCCATGCTGCAAGCAATGGGCATGGACCCGCAGCAGATACAGGGCTTTGACCCGAACGATCAGAATCTGGACGCGGTATTGGCGCAGGTCACGCCGTTGCAAGATTTGCTGAAGGGGCCGGAATACTTCGCGCCGGTCGAGACACAAAACGGCTTCACGCAGTTCAGCAAGGACGGCAGCGATCCGCGCCAGTTTGAAGGGATTGCGCCTGCGCAGGAGGCAACGAAGTATACCTTCGAGCAGATCGGGGAAGAAATCTACGCGATTGATCCGACTGACCCGGCCAACAAGATGCTGGTTGGCGCGGCTCCGAAGAAGACGCCGCTGGCCACGATCACCAACAACATGCCAAGCAACAAGACGCTTTCGCCCATTGAGCAGAAGATGGACGAACACTATGCCGATGTACTGGTTGACTGGAACACGGGCGGTCAGTCTGACTGGCAGAAGAACCAGCAGCAGATCAATAATATCGCGGACATCCTGGACAGCCCCGAAGGGGAAGACCTTACAGGATACCTTCTCGGCATTACCCCGAAATGGGTGCTTGAGGGCTTCAATCCCGAAGCGGTTGACGCACAGGAATTGGTTGAAGAGGTTGTCCAGCGCAACCTTCGCATTGTTCTGGGTGCGCAGTTCACCGAGAAAGAAGGCGAGCGCCTGATCCAGCGGGCCTATAACCGCAAGCTTCCAGCCTCCATGAATGCCGCGCGTGTTCGCAGGCTTTCCCAACTGCTCGAAGGCCGCGCACAACAGATGCAGTCCCTCAATGAGCATGTCCAGCAGAACCGCACGGCGGCCGGTTGGAATGGAACGCTTGTGTCTGTCGAACAGATGCTGGCCGACCTCGATCAGGTATCGGGTGGGGAGAACTCGCCCATAGAGCCGCCCCCTGAAGGTTTCGTCATCACAGAGTGATTAATCCACGGTCTCATACCCTTGGGGCGGAATGCCGGTAACGCCTTCAACGCGGTCCATGCGGTCGCGGAGGCTGTCCCGCTCTTGCCAGAGCAACCAGACATTAAGCGCCGTTCCAATCGCAATAATCAACGCAACAAAGCCAACAATTGATCGCGTTGAAACCTCGTTTTCGATCCGCTCCGCCCATGCGTGCGGGTCTTCAAGCCGGTTGGCCTTTTGGTTGGCCTTGATCTCTTCAACTTTCCCCATGGATGCCCTTTATGGCTGAACCCCAGATTGACGTGATGGACGAAGGCGGCGCTCAGTCCATCGGCGCGAAGTATGCCGTAAATCCCTCCACAGGCCAAGTCATGCGTAATGACGGGTCTGGATGGAGCAAGGTGAAATCTGCCAAGAATGCGCAGGGTGACATCCTGATCAATGAGGGCGGCTCCTGGATTCCGGTTCCGAAAGGCGGACAGGCACGCGAGCCGATGACCCGCAAGGATGTTGTGCCGCTCATGGCCCGCGAGGGTCTGGAGTGGGGAACCTCCGACGAAAGCGAAGGCGTTCGGCGCACGATGGGCCTGCCGAAATGGGCGGACAAGGCGATCAATGCGACCCCGATGGGCACATTCGCCAATATCGGCATGGGTGTGGGCGCAATCGGTGCTGAGGCTGCCGGTGCAAATATGCCGGATGCCTACACGCAAGGGCGTGATGAGGTGCGCGGCAATATCAATCAGGCCCGCGACGAATACCCGGTCACGTCAATGGTCTCGGAGATTGCAGGCGGGGTAGCTTATCCCGGCGGGGCCATGAAGGGTGGCGCACCCCTAGTCAAGCAAGTGCC
>Ga0315336_1002237_pt1 | contig 30880 bp, 25 predicted proteins | sample ASW5metaG_FD_204512 | JGI IMG/M metagenome (GOLD analysis project Ga0315336, IMG submission 204512) | Ammonia-oxidizing marine archaeal communities from Monterey Bay, California, United States - ASW #5 | ecosystem: Environmental > Aquatic > Marine > Intertidal zone | place: USA: California...
ACCGAAACTCCAGCCAACGGCAAAAACGTTACGCACGCGCCGCCGTAAAGGGAGATTGACGGCGAGACCCCCACCATCGCGGACGGCATTACACGCCCCATCCATCAACCAGACCAAGGTGCCAAATGACACAAATAGTATTGGAACAAGGTGAAAGGGCGGCAGCGCAAGACAACTAAGGGCGCCCGCCATAAACGCCACGCCCGCGCGACGCCACCCCGACAGTCCGGCGATCTGTTGAGAAAGGAGGGAAATCATAAGGAGACCGGCCTGAAACTGGAGCTGTATCAGGCGGGGTCTGACGGATCAGACGTTTCCGTAGTCGCACCGGTTTTTGCGTCGCCAGGTCTACTTTTTGTCTCCAACCGGCGCACTCGTAACCATTTAACCCGCCGAAGATCAGCATCGACAACTTCGAGCTCGAGGCCGCCCGGGTGATCGATCAGCTCGCCGCGCACAGGCACGCGACCGGCAAGCGACACCACCAGACCGCCCAGCGTGTCAATATCTTCATCGCGATCTTCGGGCAGCAGATCGACACCCAATTGAGTCTCCAGCTCCTCAATCAGGACGCGCGCATCAGCTTCAAAGCTGCCGTCCTTTTGCAGTGTCAGCAGAGGGCCTTCGATTTCGTCGTGTTCGTCCTCGATCTCACCGACGATCTCTTCGATCAAGTCTTCGATCGTCGCCAAACCGTCAGTGCCGCCATACTCGTCGACCACAAGCGCCATGTGGACGCGGGTCATTCGCATTTTGATCAGCAATTGAATGACCGGCATGGAAGGCGGCACGAATAAAACTTCGCGGACCATATCGCGCAGCCGTGCTTCCTTGCCAGACACGATAGCAGCAAGAACATCTTTGATATGTATCATGCCCACAGGGTCGTCCAGCGTATCCCGGTACACCGGTAATCGCGAGTGCATGACGTTGGTAAAAAAGCGGGCCAAGTCTTCCGAGCTGGTATCGATCTCAACAGCATCTATATCGGCAAGCGGCACCACCACATCACCAACCCGGCGCTCGCCGAACTCCAGCAAATTCAACAATAGAGTACGTTCTTCGGCGACCAGCGGCTCTGCTTCTCCGTCGGCGTCGTGCTCCTCAATGACTTCCTCGAGACTTTCCCGCAAAGACTGGCTGCCGTTGCGCTTGCGGCCAAAACGGCGCAGCCAGTTGAAGCAGGTACTGACCCAAGACTGATCTTCGGGCGTTTGGTCTTCTTCGTCAGTGGAAACCGTGGGATCAGTCATCAGGATGGCTCCGGCTTTCGCCCGCGTAGGGATCGACAAGACCGAGGTTTGCCAAAATTTCTACTTCCAAAGCTTCCATTTGCTCGGCGTCTTCATCCTGTTGGTGGTCAAAGCCCAGAAGGTGCAGCAAGCCATGGACAATCAAGTGGGTCAAGTGGTCGCCAAATTTCTTGCCTTGATCATTGGCTTCGGCAGCAACTGTCTCGAATGCCAAGACGATATCGCCAAGCATATGCGCCGGCTGATCTGGCCCGGGCTCAGCTTCTATATCCACAGGTAGATCCACATTATTGGTTCCGGGGAATGCCAAAACATTTGTCGGCCGGTCGGCCCCCCTGTAGCGACCGTTAAGTTGCCTAACCTGGGCATCGTCGGTCAGCAAAATGCTGATTTCGGCGCTATCAGCACCATACTCGGTCGCGTTTCTGGCACAGGTCAGTGTCGCTTTTACAGCTGGCAGAATTTCAACCCCCGGATCGGGCAGCATCTGCCGCCACCCGTCACATGTTACCAAAATTTCGACCGGTAATGTCTGTGTCTCTATTCCCACTTGGTCCTACTTAACACAGTCTAGGCTTTCGATTTACGGTCACGATCACGACGATCGTAGGCCTGAACAATCCGTGCCACCAGGGAGTGACGGACCACGTCTGCATCGGTAAACCGGGTGACACCGATATCCTTCACGCCTTCCAAAATATCGAGCGAATCGGTAAGCCCCGACTGCACACCTCGAGGCAAATCAATTTGGCTGGGATCGCCGGTGACCACCATTCTCGAGTTGTCGCCAAGACGAGTCAGAAACATCTTCATCTGAACAGGGGTCGTGTTCTGAGCCTCGTCCAAAATGACGAACGAACTGGACAAGGTCCGCCCGCGCATGAACGCGATCGGCGCCACTTCAATCTCGCCATTGCCTAATCGTTTTGCCACCTGATCGCCCGGCATCATGTCGTAAAGAGCGTCATAAAGGGGCCGCAGATAGGGATCGACTTTCTCCCGCATATCGCCCGGCAGAAAGCCAAGGCGCTCACCCGCCTCAACCGCCGGGCGTGACAGAATGATCCTGTCGATCAAACCTTCCGCCAACATGGATACTGCAACTACCACCGCCAAATAGGTTTTGCCGGTTCCGGCAGGGCCAAGTGCGTAGACCATCGCATTTTTGCGCATTTGGTCGATGTATTTGGCCTGGGTCGGCGACCGGGGCGTAATTACCCGGCGGTAAGTGCGAATTTGAAACCGGGGATCTGAAACCGAAGGGGATCCCAAGGCGTCGCCCGCCTCGCCGGACGCCCCTGTCGGGCCAAGGGCTTCTGCCATTCTGACCGCCGCGTCAACTTCACCTTCCGTCACTTCGAGCCCACCTTCCAAACGCCTGTACAAATCCCGCAAAACAGTTTCCGTAGTTTGCCGCGACGATGGATCCCCGTTGACCACGACACGGGTGCCCCGAGAGCTGACTGACACACCTAATTTTTGCTCGATACGGGCCAGGTGCCGATCGTGGTCGCCAAAAAGCTCGGGCAAATATGCAGAATCCTCGAAATCGATAACCAGCGTTTCAGTTTCGCGGTTTTTGTCATCCATATAGGTTGTTAAGCAAGGTGCTCCCTCATTCAGCTGCCGCGGCCCCCTTTTGCGAATTATGATTTTCGGCTGGTAACTGGCCGCTCAGGCTGTTGGGACCGGCGGAAACTATTTCAACCGGCAGGATCTGACCGTGAACAGAGTCGGGTGCGTCCACGTGGACAGCCTGCATGTAGGGGCTGCGGCCCACACGCTGTCCGGGCCGCCGGCCTTCACGTTCGATCAATATGGGCATCCGCCGGCCAACATTGGATTGATTAAAATCCAATTGCTGCTGGTTCAACAGTTCCTGCAACCGGGCCAGCCGTTCCGATTTGATTGCCTCATCCACCTGAATGCCAGCGGATGCCGCTGGTGTGCCTGGACGCGGGCTATACTTAAACGAATATGCCTGCGCAAATCCAACTTCCGAAATCAAGTTCATGGTCGCTTCAAAATCGCGATCGCTTTCCCCCGGAAAACCGACAATGAAATCACTCGACAAGCCAATGTCGGGGCGCACTTTGCGGATACGCTCAACCAGTCGCAAGTAGTCATCTGCACTGTGCTGACGGTTCATGGCGGCAAGTACCGGATCAGCGCCACTTTGCACCGGCAAGTGAAGGAACGGCATTAATTGCGGCACCTCGCCATGGGCGGCGATCAGATCGTCATCCATATCGCGGGGGTGAGACGTTGTGTAGCGCAATCGCTCGAGCCCCGTGATCTCGGCCAATCGGTGAATTAAGGCGCCGAGGCCTCCAAGCTCACCGTTCGGTCCGACCCCGTGATAGGCGTTGACATTCTGGCCCAACAGAGTGATTTCAGAAGCACCATTGTCCACCAATTGACGTGCCTCGGCTTCTACATCGGCGACCGGACGGGAATACTCAGCTCCGCGCGTATAGGGAACCACGCAAAAGGCACAAAATTTGTCACATCCTTCCTGAACCGTAAGAAACGATGCCGGTGCGACCGGGCCTTCATGCATCGGCAGAGTGTCGAATTTCGGCTCGACCGGAAACTCGGTATCCAGAACCCGATCCCCGGCGGATCTTGTCGCACGGGCAATCATTTCGGGCAGCCGGTGATAGGATTGAGGTCCAAACACCATGTCCACAACCGGTGCCCGGCGCATGATCTCTGCACCTTCGGCCTGGGCAACACAGCCCGCGACCGCAATGATCATTTGGCCACCTTCGGCCTCAGATTGTTCTTTCAAGAGACGCAGGCGGCCTAAGTCCGAGTAAACTTTTTCAGCCGCTTTTTCACGGATATGACAGGTATTAAGAATAACCATGTCGGCACGGTCGGGCGCTTCGACTTGCCGATATCCAAGTGGCGCCAAAGTGTCCGCCATACGACCGGAGTCGTAGACATTCATCTGGCAACCAAACGATTTTATGAAGAGCGTTCTGGACAAGGTCCCTGGGTCACTCCGTCCCGCCGCCGTACTGACAACGGCCTTGCCGCCTGAGCGCACCTGCGCCGCAGCTTTGTTGACGGTTTGAAAAGACTAGCATGGGCGGCATTGAAGTCAATATTCGAGCCTTCACCTCCGCTGCTACGAATTTGCTTAAGGGCGAAGGCAATAAACCCGTATCGAATTCTTTATTGGTCCCCGCCTTCGCCTTTATCAGGGTCCAGCGCGACACCGTAAAGTTCCATTCGATGGTCGATGAGATCATAACCAAGCTGACGCGCAACTTCCCGCTGGATCTTCTCAATTTCGTCGTTACGGAATTCAATCACTTTGCCGCTGTGAACGTCGATCAAATGATCATGATGATCATCTTTCACTTCTTCATAGCGGGACCGGCCATCACGGAAATCTAGCCGCTCCAGAATGCCGGATTCTTCAAATAGGCGAACTGTTCGGTAAACGGTTGCGATACTGATTCTGGGATCGACTTCAACCGAGCGCTGATAAAGTTCTTCAACGTCCGGGTGGTCACCTGATTCCGACAAAACGCGGGCGATTACCCGGCGCTGGTCGGTCATACGCATTCCTTTTTCTGCGCATAATTTTTCTATTCTATCGGGCATGAGTTTATTGGTTTCACTGATTGAGTACGGGGGTGATTGGTTTGACATGCTACGCTTTATTCCGAATGTAAGGTGGACCCCCAGGCCCCAGCCCCCTGGAATGGTCAATACCGATGTTAGCGGGAAATGTCTCGATTAACCTGCTTTTAGCTTTGAATTCATTTGCGACTTATACCACCAGGACGAACGTGCCCTGTGGATGCCGCAATATTTGAGCCGTCACATGCGTGTCGCAAAGTGAAAATCGCTGCGCAGCGACCGCAAATTATACCTACCGCCGCGCCGGGAAATGGTCAAACCCTATCTTTAGGCTCTCATTTCACCATCACTTTTTGCGCCTCGTGCCGAGACCAATTTTTTTTGCCAAAACACGCCTTTGTTTGGCGTAGTTCGGTGCCACCATAGGATAGTCGCCCGACAGGCCCCAACGCTCCCGATACTGTTCCGGGGTCAAATTGTAGCTGGTCATCAAGTGCCGCTTGAGCATCTTTAAGCGCTTACCATCTTCGAGACATACCAGATAATCCGGCATAATCGATTTCTTGATTGGCACAGCGGGTTTTGGCAATTGGCCGTTGCCGGATCCGGTCCGACCTTGAGCGGCATCAGACAGGGTTCCATAAACTTGCTGGATTAATCGGGGCAAATCATCCAGCACAACCTGATTGTTCGAAACATGAGAAGAGACAATTTGAGTCGTCAACTCGAGCAGATTTCCAACTTCAGTGTTTTTGACATTCATTTGTATTAACTTGCAGGTTTTTAATACTACTAAAGAGATTTATATGGTTTTGGACCTGACATCGCAACAATTTATCGAATAGATACAAAAAAAGACCGCTTGGATACCACTATATTTCCGACATTCATTTTCTTTACATCTTAGGGTTGTCGTTTTTTTTTATCTAACGCTTATGATGATTTCAGAAATTCATATATAAAATGTTACATCCGTTTAAGTTGTGGTGCTTTGAAGAAAACCCTTAGCCCGATTAATAGCCAAAGCTGGCGAGATTTTTGCGTAGTATTCTGGCATCGACCCGGGCGGCATTTGGGCGAGAATAGTAGCCGGGTCGTATCGCTACTTCGGCGAATCCAAGCGCTTGATAGAATGATCGAGCGGTAGGATTATCATCCGCTACCTCCAAGAAAATTTGTGCCACGCTCTGTGCTTGAAGATGCCCAAACATGTGTGTGAGGAGACGGGTCGCAACAGAATTTCGCCGAGCCTCAGGCGTGACCCCGAGGGTTATGATTTCACACTCGTCAGCCACCACACGATAAACCAGGGATCCCACAGGGACTATTTGTTCGCCGCCCAGTGCAATTAGGGCATCAGTGCCCGGCATGGCAATTAGTTTGGCGAACACGTCTGCGGTCCAGGATTCGCCCGAATCGGTGCCAAAACTAAGCTCATTCAAAGCGGTCAGCACGTCCACATCGGGGATTGCCCCTGAACGAATCTGTAATTTTGAATAAGAACTGTGCTGTCCTCCCGAAGCGAATTTGTCGGGCGGTTCCATAATAAGGTTACTTAGAGCCCGCACGGGCCGCCGGCAATTTTGCGTCGGGCGGACGCAAGTAGAGAGGACTGGGCTCTCCTGAGCCAGGCTGAGCTGGCGACCGCTCCGCGGCCAAACGTCCAATGATAACTGCGTCCGGCTGACGATCCACTGCAATCAGCCGTAGGTCAGGCCGGTTTGCAGACAGGATATCGGCCAATATCATCGCCCCATCCCCGACCAGGGCACCTGCCCCGAGCGGCAGGTCATCCAGCACCTCCTGCGGCGATGCGGCCCGGGGTTGCGCAAGGGAGCCGAGCTTTGGATCAAAACTTTGCGCGTAGACCTGGCCTCTGCGCGCGTCGAACAATGCGGTTACATGACTTTCACCGGGGTTCAATTCACTAAGCGCGCTGGCGGCGACTGCTTCCAATGTAGTCACGCCGACAACCGGCAAGGAAAGTGAAACCGCAAACCCGCGCGCGGCGGCAATTCCGATGCGGACGCCTGCGAATGTCCCTGGCCCCACAGTAACCGCAAGCCGGTCAAATTCAGCCATGCCAATGCCTGCATCCGCACATACTTGATTGATCATGGGGATCAATACCTCAGCGTGGCCACGCGATCGTACTTCGAAACGTTGCCCGTGGATGGCACCGTCAACCAGCACCGCCACCGAGCAAGCGCGCAAGGCAGTATCGAACGCGAGAATTTTCATGCTCTTCCCAGACGCAAAATCTGATCAGATCAATTGGCAAGCTTCGTCGAAATCGAGGCGAGGGCCGCGCGGCAAGTCTGCAGACGCATCAGAATGTCCGATACTGCACAGAAAGTTCGACTTGATCTGCCCGTCGGGAAAAAACTCCGCATCCGCTGCGGCATTGTCAAAACCAGACATGGGTGCGGTGTCCAGACCAAGCGCGCGGGCGGCCAAAATAAAATAACCGCCCTGGAGCGTGCTGTTGCGAAATGCAGTGTCCTGAACCAGCTGCTCGTTACCTGTGTACCAGTTTTTAGCCTCCGGCATCAGCGGGAACAATTTCGGCAGCAACTCGTAAAAGTGGGTGTCGTAGCCGATTAGAACCGCAACCGGCGCCGCGAGAACCCGATCCAGATTGTTCTCGGAAAGGCAAGGCTTCAAACGTTCTTTCCCGGCATCAGACGAGATAAACACGTAGCGAGCAGGCGCGCAGTTCGCACTTGTCGGCCCCCAACTGACGAGATTGTAGAGCGCCCGCACTGTTTGTTCGTCGACCGGCTGGTCAGTCCAAGCTTGGGCCGTGTGAGCTTCGCGCAACAACAAATCCATTCCTTCATCGCTCAAAATTTTGGTCACACCTTCCTCCGATTAACTGTGATGACATACGGTCCCAGCTTCGCCCTCACCGCCGCAGTTGGCAAGCCCGCACTTGACGGCTCTCCGGACCAACGACGACACCCTCGTCAACTGTGTGTAATTGAAGTAGATTCCACCATCGACACGGTCAATGTCTGAAGGACAGAGCCAATGACCAAAGGCCGACGCATCCGCGCGGCGCGGACCGGAACCTTCGCCTGGCTGACCGCCAGCACAGTAATTTGCGTGGCAGCCTGTTCCGCCCCCCGGGTCGCAATGGCCGCCGAAGCTGACAGTCGCTCGGCTGTGGTGTTTATGTACCACCGGTTCGGCGAAAACAATTACCCCACAACAAACGTCAAGATAGAGCAATTCGAGGCGCACCTGTCAGAGATCGAAAGCAGCGGCTTGGCTGTCGCCCCCCTGCCGGAGATTGTGGCAGCGATCAAAAGAAAGAAACCGATACCAGACCGGACCATCGCGCTTACCATCGATGATGCGTTTAAATCAGTCTATCAGGAAGCATGGCCACGATTGCGAAAGGCTGGCCTTCCATTCGCTTTGTTTGTTGCAACCGATGCCGTTGATGCTGGCCGTCCCGATTACATGACGTGGGACCAGATCCGCGAGCTGTCCGAGTGGGGAGTGACCATTGGCAGTCAAACTTCCAGCCACTTGCACATGCCTATGGCAAGCCAAGAAAAAATCACGGCAGATGTATCTCGATCCATGCGCCGACTGAAAGAAGAGTTAGGGTTTGTGCCAACTTTGTTTGCCTATCCCTATGGCGAATTTGACAACAACGTCAAAGGGGAAGTGGAGGCCGCAGGCTTCGATGCGGCGTTCGGGCAGCATTCGGGGGTCGCTTACGGCGGGATGGGCATGTTTGCTCTGCCACGATTTTCCATGAACCAAAGATATGGCGATGTGGAGCGGTTTCGGATGGTGGCAAATGCGCTTCCGCTGCCGGTAACCGATCTTACTCCGGCGGATGCGGTAATTAAGAACAACCCGCCGCCTTTCGGCTTTTCAGTCGCCGAAAACGTTAGTGGTATTGGGGCGTTGGCGTGTTTCTATTCCCACGAATCCGAGCCCGCCAAACTGATCCGGCTCGGCCCGTTGCGGATCGAAGTACGCGCACTCGAGCCGCTCCCCGCAGGCCGGGTGCGTGTGAACTGCACGGCACCAGCCGGCAATAAACGCTGGCGCTGGTTTGGCACGCAATTCATTGTCCCGCCGCAAATTGCGGACAAGGCACCAGACTAAATCTGTTGCGTGTTTAGGGGTTAAGGGCCGCCAATTGCTGGTCGTCCAACCGCGCGCCGTCAAACCGACCCAGATCGTTCACCCGTATGATGGTTTGCAACGAGTGCACGTAGTCGGCTCCTCGGGCGGAATAGCGCGCGAGGGCAGTTGTCAGCTCAAGACCCACTGGCCTGAGGTTCTGGTCACGATATCCAGCGCGCAATTGGCGCAAATCGCGGTAGGCCCGATGGGTATTTAGGTTTTTGATGTAATCGCGGACCGAATGCATCAGCTCCCTATAAGCTTTCACCTCGTGGGAGGCACCTTGTTCACGTCCCATGGGAACCATTCCCGCGCCCGCTTTGAAGGTCCATTGCCCGAATAAAGCATTGCCCATGCGGGCAAATCGCGATGTTCCCCAGCCCGATTCTTCCGCCGCCTGCGCAAGCGCGAGCGAAGGCGGCACCACATCAACCCGGTGTAGAAGTTCGTTTATATCCCCGCGGAGAACCCGATATTGCACCAACATACTGGCGAGCCACGCCTGATCGGTAACGACCATCTGACGCCCTGAAGTGCGGCGGCTTGCGAGGATCAATAAGCGACCACGATCTGCAAGTAGACGCTCGTTTTCACGCAGCACCAATGGCAAAACCGTATCAACGAAAGCGCGCTTGCGCGCGGCGACCGTCCACGTGGCCAAATCAGCCGGCAAACTATCTTCGAACTGCCGGGGCACCACGACCAAATTTGGCGCAGAGTTTTGCGCCGTAAGATCCCAGTCGATAGACCGGGTCAACGGCTTATATTCCTGGGGCGGTGTACCTAGGAAGAATATCGCGATGGCGATTGAAATCAGCACCGCGGCTGTTACCAAACGGTATTTCAACAAAGGATTTTTCCAGGGAATTGGTTTCGGGTCAGTGGCGGGCGAAATACTCAAAACTGGCGCTCGTCATTTATTATCAACTCGGGTGCAATCAACACACTCTGCCAACACACTCTGCGTATCTTCAAAATAGGTGCTTACTGGACCCCCAAAGCCCACGGCGCGCATTGTTTACCAGATTACAAGCTATAGGTCGAGAAAACCTCTAACATACTGTCGTTAAACGCTTATTCGGGAATATTATGTTGCGGCGCACGCAATGAAAAGCCCCCTGCAATACCGGGGGCCAATCATTTGCGGTTCTAGTGACCCGCTAAATCTGCTGCACTTCGGCAACTTCGGGAATGTAATGCTTGAGCATATTCTCGATGCCGTGCTTAAGGGTCATAGAGGAACTGGGGCAGCCCGCGCAGGCCCCCTGCATGTGCAGAAATACGATGCCGTTTTCAAAACCATGGTAGACGATGTCGCCGCCATCCTGGGCAACCACGGGGCGCACCCTGGTATCCAACAACTCTTTGATCTGACGAACTACGTCGTCATCCTCGGCTCCGTCATCTGCGTCGGGGGCACCGGATCCCGCCTCCAGTACCGGCTGACCGGACGTGAAATGCTCCATAATGACGCCTAAAATAGCAGGCTTCAGGTGGTGCCATTCTCCGTCTGACTTGGTAACCGAAATAAAGTCGGTGCTTAAAAAGACGCGTTCAACACTTTCCACTTCGAATAACCGGCGCGCCAGCGGTGACCTGTCGGCAGCTTCTGAATTGGCAAAATCAGCTGATCCGGTGTCCAGAACTTGCTGGCCCGGAATAAACTTCAGCGTCGCGGGGTTGGGCGTCGCTTCGGTCTGAATGAACATAGTTATTCACCTAAATTGTCATCAATTGGGGGTTCTTTAATAATAGAGTGCTTTAGTCGGACTTTCAAGATGGGGCAGGGAAACAGTCTGTGCAGATCAAGTCAACGCGTCGAGCTGCTCGATAGTCAAATTGCCCGGTACGATCGTTATTGGTATGGGGAATGTACTGGAAAGCTGGCTGGTCAGCGCTGAAACCAGGGGGCCCGGTCCCTCTTCTTCGGCCGATGCGCCCAGCACCAAGACTGAGATTTCATCGTCACCATTGACCAAATCCATCATTTCCTCACGAGTCTGACCGATTCGGATGACAAGTTCGGGCACAATGCCGGACGACTTATTGACGTCCGCCGCCAGTTGTTTGAGCAAAGCTTCGGCAGCCTCCCGCGCCTCTTCCTGCATTAGGGTTTCGACTCCCAGCCAGTGTTGAAACTCAGCCGGCGGCACAACCGACAACAGCATAACGCCGCCGCCAGTATTAAACGCCCGACGGCTGGCGAAGCGGAGCGCCAGCCGGCATTCAGGAGTATCATCAACAATAACCAAAAACTTGCGGCGTTGATCGGCCACAGACTCCGGGGGATTGCTGGCATGGTTATTGTCGTTGTCCGCCACATTCACCTCATCTTCAACCCTTATCCTGCCATCGTGGCGGCCTTCACCGCAAGCCGGGAGGATCAGGGGCGCAGCAAACCAACAATATCATAAACCTCGTTGAGTATGGGCTCGGACAAGGCACGCGCCTTTTCGGCCCCGTCCTTGAGTACTTTATCGATGGTGCCCGGATCTGCCAGCAAACGCCGCATTTCGTCCGCAATCGGGGTCAGTTTATCGACCGCCAAGTCGGCAAGCTCACCCTTAAACGTGGAAAACTGCTGACCGCCAAACTGTGCACAGGTCTCTTCGCGGGTCAGGTCCGCAAGAGCCGCATATATCGTAATCAAATTATCCGCCTCGGGCCGCCCTTCAAGGCCATCGACAGTTTCGGGCAAGGGCAGCGGATCCGTTTTGGCTTTACGGATTTTCTTGGCAATTAGGTCAGCATCATCGGTCATGTTAATGCGCGACGCATCGGACGGCTCCGACTTGCTCATCTTTCGGGTGCCATCCCGCAACGACATAACCCGGGTTGCGCCACCGTAAATAAGCGGCTCGGTCAGGGGAAAAAATTCGGTGCCGTAATCGCTGTTGAACTTCTGCGCGATGTCGCGGGTCAGTTCCAGATGCTGCTTTTGATCTTCGCCCACGGGCACGTGGGTGGCTTTGTAAACCAGAATGTCCGCGGCCATCAAATTGGGGTAGGCGAAAAGGCCGACGCTCGCATTCTCCCGGTTTTTTCCGGCTTTCTCCTTGAACTGGGTCATACGGTTGAGCCAGCCAAGACGGGAAATACAACAGAATATCCACGCAAGTTCAGCATGCGCCGCCACTTGGCTTTGGTTGAACAGGATCGAATTTTCCGGATCGACCCCGGCTGCAATCAAGCTGGCTGTAACCTCGCGGATGCTTTGGCGCAGTTCGTCGGGTTTTTGAAACACTGTGATCGCGTGCAGATCGACGACGCAGTATATGCACTGGTAGTCCTCTTGCAGCCGGACCCAGTTTCGAATGGCGCCCAAATAGTTGCCAAGGTGCAAATTGCCTGTGGGCTGCACTCCGGAAAAAATCCGGCCTTTTTTTGATCCAAACTCCGAGCTCATTCCCTGCGTCCCGCTTATCAGTTTTGTCCCTGCAGCGCCGACACCAATCGCCAACACAGCAGTAAAGTGGCGCTCTTATGTCCCGGCGCTGGCGCGGGGTCAACTCCCATCCGTTCGGAGCCCCTTAATCCGGCGCCGCCTGCCCACCGCGCAGTAAGCCTTTGAGGTCGTTACTGTCAACAACACCAAGCAGACGGGCAAGTACGGTGAACGCTGCCATTCCGCCGACGACCAGTACAGCCAGCGCCAAAGCACGGGGCCCTTCGCCCGCCACCAGCATCGGGCCGAACATGGCCGCACCCCCCCACAGACCGGCCGCCATCAGAGACGCCGCAATCACGGTCCGCGGCAGGCGCCGCCGCAAGCGGGGATCGATCTGCAGATGACCCCGGCGGGCGAGCGTCACTGCGAGCAGTGACACATTAAGCCACGCGGATATGGCGGTTGCGAGTGCAAGACCCACGTGTTTGAGCGGCACCATCAGAACTAGATTGAGCACGACATTTACAATGACGGCGATGATCGCAAAGCGCACCGGCGTGCGGGTATCCTTGCGAGCATAGAAACCGGGACCCAAAACTTTGATCAGAACGTAGGCCGGCAGCCCCGCCGCATAGGCTGTCAAGGCAAGCGCGGTTGCCCTGGTCTCAACCGCGCCGAACGCACCGCGTTCGAACAATACACTGACCAGTGGCCCGGGGATGGTCATCAAGGCGGCGGCAGCGGGGATCGTCAGCAGCATGCCAAATTCGATGGCTCGGTTCTGGCTGTTTAAAGCGGCATCCGTTTGGTTGGCGGCCACTTGCCGCGACAACATGGGCAGCAGCGCCGTTCCCACCGCGACCCCCACGACCCCGATCGGTAACTGATTGAGACGGTCCGCATAAAACAAGTAGGACAGGGAGCCAGTCGGCAGCAGAGAGCCGATCACAACGTCGATCAAAAGATTGACCTGAACCACCCCAGCCCCCAGGGCCGCGGGCGCCATCAAAAGCAGCAAGTTTTTAACCTTGGGCGACAGGCGCGGGCGCGGCAGGCGCAACGAAACCCCGGCACGGTGGCATTCGAAGGCAAGCCACAAAAATTGCAAGACTCCGGCCACTGACACGCCCCATGCAAGCGCATGCGCGGGTGTCTCGGTAGTTCGCGCGAGCCACAGCAAGGATGCGATCAAACAGAGGTTCAGCAGAATTGGTGTCGCCGCCACGGCCGCAAACCGGCCGAGTGAGTTGAGCACCCCGCCCATCAGTGAGACCAAACTTATAAACATCAAATAGGGAATGGTGATCCGGGTTAGCACCACTGCCAGATCGTATTTCTCAGGCGTGGAAACAAACCCCGGCGCGAGGCCCATCATCACCCAGGGCATGAATATTTGCAGAAAACCGACAAACAGGATGAGCACCGTTAGCAACACAGCCAGGGCTTGCTCGGCAAAGCGACGGGCCTCCACTTGCCCGTCAGCGGTAAGCAGTTCCGAAAATAGCGGCACGAAGGCTGCGTTAAAAGCACCCTCGGCAAACAGGCGGCGAAAAAAATTGGGAATTTTAAAGGCGACAAAAAAGCAGTCAGCGATCCAGCCCGCCCCCAGAGTGGCGGCAATCAGAATATCGCGGACAAAGCCAAGGACACGGCTAATTGAAGTAAAGCCCCCGACCGTCGCAACCGAGCGCAACAAATTCATGGTCAAGTGATAGAGGAAACCGAGGGCGCGGAAAAGCCCATCATTGTGATCAGGGCTGTAGGGGTCATCAAAGCGGTTGTGCCTTTCAAAGTTGCCGGCACGATCAGGATCCTGCAACCCGCATCGGCTCGGGTTCGTCGGGCGCTTCGAGCATCTGAAGCAAGCCGTTTTCAAGCGAGCGAATCTTATTCTTGTGGGTAATTTTGTGACCGAACAGATCGCGAATATAGAACACATCGACCGCACGTTCGCCGTAGGTCGCGATGCGGGCGTTGGATATTGACACGTTCAGCCGGAATAGAGTGTAAGTGACATCGGACAGAAAGCCAGGCCGGTCACGGCCGTTGACCTCGATCACCGTGTGAGTGTCACTGGCGTTGTTGTCCACCAGCACCCGCGGGGCGACCCGGAAAACACTGGCGCGCGGCGGCAGAGATTGTTTGTCGGCCAGCACCTCGCGCGGTTTGATGCCGCCATGGAGTGTGCGTTCAATAACGGAGCTTAGACGCGCAAGTTTTTCTGGCCGATCAAAAGCACTGTTTTCGGAATCTTGTATCCAAAAAGTGTCCAAAGCCATGCCGTCGGTGGTGGTGAAGATCTTGGCTTCAACGATGCTCGCGCCAACAACTGCCATTGCACCGGTGATACGCGCAAACAGACCTGGATGGTCGCTCGCAAACAAGGTGACCTCGGTGACCGCCCGGAAGCTGTCAACGCGCGTACCAAGTGACAGTGGCGCGTCATCCACACCGGCCTGTCGCACCAACCGCGCATGACGAACTTGGGTTTCCTGATCAGTCGATAACCAGTAGCTGGCAAAATGCCGGGATATATAACCCTCGAACTCTTCTTCGGTCCAATCGGTCAACGCCTGCCGCAGGTCGGCCTTGACATTCTCGATGCGCTCTTTCCGTGCGCCCGGCGCGTGTCCGCCCAATAACTGAACAGTGGTGCTGTCGTACAGCTCGCGCAGTAGCTGACCTTTCCAGCCGTTCCAAACCCCAGGGCCTACGGCCCGAATATCCGCTACAGTCAGAACCAGCAGCAGACGCAAGCGCTCCGGACTTTGTACCAGTTCGGCAAAGTCGGCCACAGTTTTTGGATCTGCGATATCGCGCTTAAAGGCAAAATGGCTCATGGCCAGATGGGTGCGCACCAGCCACGACACGGTTTCGGTTTCGCCCTCGCTAAACCCCATCCGCGTCGCCAACTTCAGGGCCACCTCGGCTCCCAGCTCGGAGTGATCACCGCCCCGGCCCTTAGCAATGTCGTGAATAAAGACCGCCAGATAAAGCACTCGCCGGGACAAAACTTCGTGGACGATTTGGGCGGACAGAGGGTGGTCTTCGGCCAGGCTGCCGCTTTCGATTTTGGACAATATCCGGATTGCCTGTATCGAATGCTCGTCGACCGTAAAGACGTGATACATGTCGTGCTGCATCTGCGCGACAATCCGACCGAACTCGGGAATAAATTGACCTAGTATTCCGGCTTCGTTCATGCGCCGAAGGGTTATGTCAGGGGCCTTGGGGGAGGTGAGTATTTCGAGAAACAGGCGATTCGCATCTGGATCATCTTGTAGCGTTTTCCCAACAGCCGACCGCGACCGGGTCATGAGCTGCAGGGCCTGCGGATGAATGTCGTAATCTTTTACTTGGGCGAGATGAAAAATCCGGATCATTTTGATCGGGTCTTGTTCAAAGTCATCGTCGGCCATTACATTGAGTCGACGGCCATCCAAACGAAATCCATCGACTTCACGTTGGCGCAACCCCGCCAGCGGCAATCTGAAACGCGGCGAGCGGCGATGCTGCTCTTCAATGAAGGCACAAAATATTCGGGTCAGTGAACCGACACTTTTAGCAACTAAGTAATATTGCTTCATGAAACTTTCGACGCCCTGAATGCCGGCTTTGTCCCGGTACCCCATAAGCCCAGCAATCTCGGATTGAACGTCAAAAGTGAGCCGTTCTTCCGGGCGGCCCGCTAAATAATGAAGGTGGCAGCGCACCCGCCAAATAAACTCTTCGGCCCGTTGGAAAGTGCGCAATTCGGCAGGCGTGATCACTCCATGATCCACGAGGTCGCTGATCTTATCGATCGGGTACAAATATTTGGCGATCCAATAAAGAGTGTGCAGATCCCGCAGCCCCCCTTTACCCTCTTTCAAATTTGGTTCGACCAAATAGCGGCTGTCGCCCAATCGCTGGTGGCGCTGATCCCTTTCCTCAAGTTTTGCATCGACAAATTCGGGCCCGGTGTTGGCCACGATGTCGTCCCGGAACCTCTGCCGGAGGGTTTTATAGAGCTCTTCGTCGCCCCACAAATACCGGCTCTCGATCAGCCCGGTGCGAATGGTCATATCTTCGCGGGCATAGCTGATGCATGAATCAACAGAGCGTGTGGCATAACCGACTTTCAATCCCAGGTCCCACAACAGGTAGAGCAAGTATTCGACGACCTGTTCGCCCCACGGGGTTTGCTTGTAGGGCAGCAGAAACAACAGATCGATATCGGACTGGGGGGCAAGTTCATCTCGGCCGTAGCCGCCGACAGCGACCAAGGACAAGCGTTCGCCGGTAGTCGGATTTATAAGTGGAAACAGCTTCTCAACTGTGACGTCGTACATTACCCGCAACAGCTGATCCATCAGATAACTGTAACTGTGAACCGTGGCCGCGCCGGTGGCTCCTTGATCAAGCCGGGTTCGAATTTCATTCCGGCCTGTTTCCAAAGTTTCTTTGAGCAATGCCAACAGGTCCGGACGCGCCTGCTCAGGCGAGCCTGGTGACCGTTCATACAGTTCATTAATGGCGCCAAGGAGCTTCTTGCGATCTATAATCGCCCTTGGGGCCTTAATTCTGTATCCAGTCATGATCTCGCCTTTAAAATTTCGAGCCTCGCGCCTTGAATTTATCCCACTGTTTTTAAAGCATTATTTCTAAATTGTCGAAAATATTGAACCAAAATCCGCAGTGGCGCCATAATTACGATTAGATTACCGACAAAAAATACAATCTATTATACTGTAATTACAATTAATTAGAGGTATATATTAATCTAATAGGTTAAGATTTGTAAGTACACTTTGTCCAAACCCATTTTCTTCGTTATGCCCTTTAAGCCATTGTTTATCCACCAAACAAACTATCTTTCTATAAGTTTCGCGTTTCCTTGATAGCCCGGGCCTTTAGGTCATAAATCAGCTCCAACGCCTCTCGTGGGGTCAGGCTGTCCGGCTGAATATCATTTAGCGCGTTTTTTAGTTCGGAACCATAATTTTCGGGTGTTTGACCGCTCGTTTGTTGCGCTACCGAAAAGAGTGGGAGGTCATTTGCGAGCCGACTGGCCGCCCCTGCCGTGGGGCCGGCCTCAAGAGTTTTCAAAACTTGTTCTGCTTGCGTAACTACCCTTTGTGGCAGTCCCGCTAGGCGGGCTACTTGAATACCATAAGACCGATCTGCTGCTCCCGGCTCGACCTGATGGAGGAAAACCACCTCGCCCTGCCACTCTTTTACCCGCACAGTATAATTTGCAAGACCATCCAGTTTCGCGGCCAGCGCCGTCAGTTCGTGATAATGGGTCGCGAACAAGCCCCGGCAGGCATTACTGTCATGGAGATGCTGGACCACGGCCCAGGCAATGGACAAGCCGTCAAATGTCGCCGTACCGCGGCCAATTTCGTCAAGGATCACCAAAGAGCGCGGCCCCGCCTGGTTGAGGATGGTAGCGGTTTCGACCATCTCGACCATGAACGTAGAACGTCCCCGCGCCAAATCGTCAGCCGCGCCAACCCGGCTGAATAAACGATCAAGAACGCCAATGTGAGCGTTCTCTGCGGGAACAAATGAACCCATCTGTGCGAGCACGGCAATCAATGCGTTTTGCCGCAGGAAGGTACTCTTACCTGCCATGTTGGGGCCCGTGAGCAACCATAACCGCCGCCCGGTCTTGGGGCTCGCGGGCTCTGGTGGAAGGGTGTCAGACTCTCTTTCCGCGTCGTCTGCCGCACCCAGCACGCAGTCGTTGGCGATGAATGGGCTCTCATGCGCGTCTCCCAATACCGCCTCAACCACGGGGTGACGGCCGCCGGTAATTTGAAACGCGAGACTGTCGTCAACGCGTGGCCGGCAGTAGCGGCGTTCTTCCGCAATGTGGGCAAGTGCGCAGCTAAGATCCAATTCGGCCAGCGCATCTGCGGCCAGCGCAAGACCCTCGCCGTGCCCAAGTACATCGCTCACAAGCTCATCGAACAACGTCAACTCGAGTTCCAGCGCTTGCCCGGCAGCGCGGGCGATTTTCTCCGCGAGGTTGCCCAAGGCTACGGTTGAAAAGCGCACTACACTGGCCAAGGTTTGCCGATGAATAAAGCCGTCTGCGCCCATCAGCTTGTCGGCATGATTGGTGGACACGTCGATGTGATAGCCGAGCACGTTGTTATGCTTGACCCTCAGATTCTGAACGCCAGTCTCTAGACGATACCCATTTTCGAGCCCGGCAATCAGGCGGCGGCTTTCGTCCCGCAGTTCATGTAGCTTATCCAGCGCGTCGTGATAATCGGGCGCGATGAACCCACCGTCGCGGCTGAGCAGAGGAAGCTCCGGCTTTAGCGCGCGGTCAAGTCGATCGACCAGCGCGCCGTGATATCCGAGCCCACCGACCGTTTGTTTCAAGTTAGCTGGAAGGGTGTCCAAATCGCCGCTCGGGGGACTGGCTTCGAGCAACGATCGAATGCCGCCCGCACATTGAAGCGCGGCACCAATCGCTTGCAGGTCGCGCGGACCGCCCCGGCCGATTGTGAGCCGCGATAATGCGCGCTCAAGATCCGGTACGTGGCTCAATTGCCCCCGCAGGTCTTGCCGCAGATCAGGGTGGTCCAGGAAATAGCCGACCAAATCGAGGCGACGGTTGATTGCGACAGGATCGGTCAGCGGGGCACCCAAACGTGCGGCCAATAAACGCGCGCCCGCACCGGTCACAGTGCGGTCGATTGTGTGCAATAAGCTGCCCTGACGCTCGCCGCCCAAGGTTTCACGTAGCTCCAAATTTCGGCGGGTGGCAGGGTCAATCATCAACACGTCGTTGGGTAGCACGCGTGCAGGCGGACGCACGGAAGGCAACTGACCTTTTTGGGTGAGCTCCACATAATCGATGATGGCGCCTGCAGCCGCCAACTCCGCGCGGGTAAAGGCGCCAAAGCCATCCAGGGCTAAGACACCAAACAAGGCTTCCAGGCGCCGCTGTCCGGCCTGACTTGCAAAACTGGCACTGCCGCGCACAGTGAGTACGCGCTTCCAATCCGCCAGCAAGTCAAAGGTGTCGGGATCCGCCTTCATCTGGTCCGATACCAAAACCTCCCCCGGCGCCATACGGGCTAGATCAGCGGCAATTTCGGTAAGATCCGCTGGCCCCACTTGGAACTCGCCGGTTGAAATATCGAGAGACGCCAACGCCAGCTTGCCGCCCGCGCGACCTAGTGCGCACAAGTAATTGTTCTGGCGCGCCTCGAGCAGGCTTTCTTCCGTCAGAGTGCCCGCAGTCACCAAACGCACAATATCGCGCTTGACCACCGATTTGGTGCCGCGCTTTTTGGCCTCAGCAGGGTTTTCTGTTTGCTCGCACACCGCCACTTTAAAGCCTGCGCGGATGAGACGCGCGAGGTAGCCGTCGGCAGCGTGCACAGGAACACCGCACATGGGTATATCCTCACCCAGGTGACGGCCCCGCTTGGTGAGCGTAATATTGAGCGCCGCCGCAGCCGCAACCGCGTCATCAAAGAACAGCTCGTAAAAATCTCCCATACGGTAGAACAACAAAAAGTCCTGGTGGCCTTCTTTGAGCGACAAATATTGCGCCATCATGGGGGTTATGTCGGGTTTGGCCTTCTTACCGGGTCCCGATCCAGATTTAGCACCGGATTTGACCGGTTTAGGCGTGTCGGCCCCGGATGGCTGCGCATCAGGGGCCGGCGGCGCGCAATCCGCGTCGGGGATCCCTTCAAGAGAGGCTGGTGGCGTAGTGGCTTCCGAGCTTGGCATGATGGCCATTTGTACATGAAAACCAGCGGCCACGGTACGGAAACCGGCCGCGACGGACGAGGTTGAATTTGCTGCGCGGACGGGCTTTTTGCTGTATGTGTTCGGGTTCCGCCATATCGATAACGGTCGGCACCCCATGGTCAGCTCTGGAGTTCAGTGCCGCCCGAGAGGGGATTGGGCTCATCGATTGGAGCCCCAGGGGAATAGGATTAGCGGCGCGCCGTCGCAGAAACGGAAGTTGAGATCTATGGATAAGTCAAAAATGTCCTTCACGGACGCAGAAGCCCTGATGTTTCATGCGGGCACCAAACCCGGCAAACTGGAGGTTGTCCCGACAAAGCCGATGGCAACCGCACGTGACCTTTCACTCGCCTATTCGCCGGGCGTCGCAGTCCCAGTGAACGCGATTGCCGAAAATCCGGATGCTGCATTCGATTACACGACCCGCGGCAATTTGGTCGCCGTGATTTCGAACGGTACCGCGATATTGGGGCTCGGCAACCTAGGGGCACTGGCATCCAAGCCGGTGATGGAAGGAAAGTCTGTCCTGTTCAAACGTTTTGCCGATGTGGATTCGATCGACCTGGAAGTCGAAACCGAGGACGTGGATGAATTTATCAATTGCGTCCGCTATCTGGAGCCAAGCTTCGGCGGCATCAATCTGGAAGACATCAAGGCGCCCGAATGTTTTATCGTCGAGCAGCAATTGCGCGAGCTGATGAATATCCCAGTGTTCCACGACGATCAGCACGGAACCGCGATCATCACCGCGGCCGGCACCGTAAACGCCTTGGATCTCACTGGCCGCAAGCTAGAAGATACGCGCTTTGTGGTCAACGGTGCCGGTGCGTCGGGCATAGCAGTCGTTGAGCTTTTGAAAAGTATGGGCCTGCCCCACGACAACGTCATTCTGTGCGACAGTAAGGGTGTTATCTACGAAGGCCGCGAAAAAGGCATGAACCAGTGGAAGTCGGCCCACGCGATCAACACTCCCATGCGTACTTTGGAAGAAGCCTTTGTCGGTTGTGATGTTGCCATTGGGCTTTCGGTCAAAGGCGCATTCACTGCCGAAATGGTGCGCAGCATGGGGGAAAGGCCGATCATCTTTGCCCTCGCCAACCCGGACCCGGAAATCACCCCTGAAGACGCACGCGCGGTTTCGCCCGACGCAATTATCGCAACCGGGCGATCGGATTATCCGAACCAAGTGAACAATGTGCTGGGCTTCCCCTACATTTTCCGGGGCGCCCTGGATGTGCGCGCGACCACAATAAATGAAGACATGAAAATCGCCGCGGTAAACGCCTTGGCCGCTTTGGCGCGCGAGGACGTGCCCGACGAAGTTGCCATGGCCTATGCGGGCGAGCGGCCCCAGTACGGCCCTGAATACATCATACCGGTGCCGTTTGACCCACGCTTAATTAGCCACATCCCGCCGGCAATTTCGCAAGCCGCCATGGATTCAGGCGTTGCGCGCCGCCCGATCATCGACATGCACGCGCACAGCCAGGAACTGAACGCCCGCCTGGACCCGACCGCCGGCTCACTCGCGCTGATTTTCAACCAGGTGCGGGCGAATCCGAAAAGAGTTGTGTTTGCGGAAGGCGAAGAGGAAAAGGTAATTCGGGCGGCAATCTCATTCCGCAACAGTGGCTACGGGACGCCGATTCTGATCGGCCGCGAGGAGCGGATCGCCGAGACAATGGAGGCGGCAGGCCTCGGTTCGGTCGAAGAGATCGAAGTTCGCAACGCAGCCAACTCCGGCCGGCATCAGGAATACACGGATTTCCTTTACAAGCGCCGCCAGCGCCGTGGCGCGCTGTACCGGGATTGCGTGCGGATGGTCAACAACGACCGAAATGTATTCGCGGCCTGCATGGTGGCTCTGGGCGACGCCGACGCGATGATCACAGGTGTGACCCGTGGCTACAACGTGTCCTACGAGGAAATACGGCGAGTGATGGACCCGCTACCCGGCACCCAGGTGTTTGGCCTGTCGATTGTCGTTGCCCGCGAGCGTACGGTGTTGATCGCGGATACTGCGGTTAATCCCAATCCGACCGCCGAAGAACTGGCCGACATCACGGTTCAGGCGGCCGAGCAAGCCCGTCACCTGGGGCACGAGCCGCGCGTGGCATTGCTCTCGTTCTCGAACTTCGGCAATCCGATGGCGGCAAGCGCAGCACCCGTACGTGACGCAGTTGCGCTGCTGGATCAGCGGGACCTGAATTTCGAGTATGACGGCGAAATGTCTGCGGATGTAGCACTTAACCCCGAAGTATTAGCGCTGTATCCGTTCTGCCGCCTGTCCGAACCTGCCAACGTTCTGATCATGCCAGCACTTCACAGCGCCCATATCGCATCCAAAATGATCCAAGGTCTGGGCAGCGGCACGGTAATCGGGCCCATATTAATCGGCCTTGAGAAACCGGCACAAATCGCTCCCATGGGCGCAACCGCGTCGGACTTGGTCAACATGGCAGCACTGGCCGCCCATGACGCCGAGCACTGATCCAGGAGAACAATTACCTTTTAAGGCAGTAGTGCGCCGCGAATGACGTAGAAAATCAGCGCGGCCACTGCGGCCGAACATGGCACCGTCACCAGCCAGGCAGCAATAATTGTGTAGACATGATTGCGCCGCACCAGCCGCCGCTTTTTGGATTTTTTAAGTGCGCGCGCGCGCGATGCCATTTCCAGACCCGCATCGGCCCCCACGGGTGCCGCCGACAAACTGACCGGAGCCGCTTCCCGGCGGCGATTAGCCAAATATTCGCGCAGGAATCCAACCCCAAAAACGGCGCCCACGGCGATGTGGGTGGAGCTGACCGGCAATCCAAGCGCTGACGCGACAATTACAGTGAGCGCCGCTGATAGTGCGATCGCGAAGGCCCGCACCGGATCGAGCCGGGTAATTTTCTCGCCCACTGTGCGAATAAGCTTAGGGCCAAACAAAACAAGGCCCGCCGATATCCCAAAGGCACCAACCACCAGCACCCAAATAGGCACGGTTACCTTGGCAGCGATATCGCCTGTTTCAACCGCCCCCACCACAGCCGCCAGCGGCCCAACCGCGTTCGCCACATCATTGGCGCCATGGGCAAACGACAGCAGGGCGGCCGAGAAAATAAGTGGGATGGTGAACAGCTTGCCAACCGACTTGCGCCTATTCTCCAAGGTCGCCGACGCGCGAATAACGCAATAGCGCACGATGGCATAAGTCACGACGAAGGCACCAATGCCGATCGCAGTTAGTTCGGCCGTGCCTGGAAACCATACGTTTTTGAGACCCTTCATCACCAGGTAAACTGAAAATGCTGCCGACATGATGGCGACAAAAACCGGAACCCACGTTCTGCTGGCGGCAATCCGATCCTCGCGGAATATCACCAGCTTTTTGATGGCCATCAGAAACAAGGCAGCGATGACCCCGCCCAACACGGGTGAGATAACCCAACTGGCCGCAATTTTAGCCATCACCGGCCAATTGACGGCAGTCCAGCCAGCAGCCGCGATACCGCCCCCCAGCACGCCACCCACAATCGAATGGGTGGTGGATACGGGCGCGTTTAAATAGGTGGCCAAGTTCACCCATACAGCAGCAGCCATTAGGGCGGACAGCATGGCCCAAATAAAAGTGGTTGCGTCCGGCATGACATTGGGATCAACGATACCCTTCGAGATCGTTTTAACCACGTCGCTGCCCGCAACGATCGCACCTGCGGCCTCGAACACCGACGCGATAACCAACGCGCCCACGAGCGTTAGCGCCTTTGCGCCCACAGACGGGCCCATGTTGTTGGCAACGTCATTGGCACCGATGTTCAACGCCATGTAGCCGCCGATAACACCGGCAATGACTACGTAAAGGCCCCCTTCGATCCCGCCCGTGGTTAGCGCCACGTACACCACGACACCAAGCAGAAACAGCAAGGCGATGCCGATCTTGGACGCTTGGCGCCCGGCAGCCGCCGTCGCCTTTTCAAGCCGGACAATTTTTTTGAGATCTTTGTCGAGCGTGGTCTTTTTTTTGGGTATCGGCCCGTCGGACACTGAGTGATCCCTCATCTACATCGTGCTTAGGGGCCGACGTACGCCGTTCCCACTGTTGCCACCCCGCAGGCAAAGTAGTCGGCGCACGCGTTCGCTGCAACCAAAGAGATGTGAAATATTAGGACTAATTTTAGGGCGGTGTATCACGCCGATTTCGCGTGAGTACCCACAACAAAATGAGCCCCGGAATAGCCGCTGCGGCAGTGAGAATAAAAAAGTCGACCCAGCCGAGCCACTCCGCCAGATAGCCAGAGCTCGTCGAAAGCCATGTACGCGCTGTTGCCATAAACGAGCTGAAAAGAGCGTACTGGGTTGCTGTGTAAGACAAATTACACAAACTGGACAAGTAAGCGACAAACACGGCAGTGCCCATACCGCCCGCCAGATTTTCAAACCCGATGGTTACTGCCAGCAGCCCGAGGTCAGCGCCTACCATGGCCTGCACTGCAAACATGAAGTTTGACGCGAGCTGCAGAAGACCGCACAGCCAAAGGGATCGCACCATGCCGATACCGTTCATGACAACGCCGCCAATTGCCAACCCAAACATGGTTGCAGTAAAGCCGTACAACTTGCTCACATTAGCGATGTCGAGTTTGGAAAAGCCGATCTCAACCAAAAATGGATTGGTCATGATGCCGGCAAGGCTGTCTCCAAATTTATAAAGAGCGACAAATAACAATATAAGGAGCGCGCTGGGTCGCGAAAGAAATTCGGCGAAAGGCACCACAACTGCGGCATAAATCCAGCCTGCCGCCTTGGCGATTGAGTTGGCAATGTGTGCCCGCGCAAGGACTCCCTCGGCAACTGCCTCTTGGGCTTCTGCGCTCCACTCGCCCTCGTTCCTTTTCACTGGTTCAGGGCGCATTAAAACCGCGATGCCGCCTACCAAGACAAGACCCGACATCACCCCATAAGCACTGTCCCAATCTGCGTAGTGGGCGATATAAAGCGCGCCCGCACCCGAGACCAACATGCCCACCCGGTATCCGAATACTAGCGCCGCCGCCCCCGCTGCCTGCTGGCGCTCCTCAAGCGATTCGACTCGGAAGGCATCAATCGCGATATCCTGGCTGGCCGACAAGAATGCAACGCCAAGCGCCATCATTGCGACACTCAGCGCATCTGACCCCGGATCAATCTGGCCCATGGCCAAAATCGCCCCCACCAGACAAAGTTGAGTCATCAAGATCCAGCCGCGACGCTGGCCAAATATGCGAGTCAAAATGGGCGCCGGCAGACGGTCAACCAAAGGCGCCCATATGAACTTAAGCGCGTAGGGCGTGCCAATGGCGGCAAACAAGCCAATTGCAGATTTATCAACGCCTGCCTCTGACAACCAGACGTATAGAGTCGATGCCGTCAAAGCCAGCGGCAGGCCGCTGGAAAAGCCCAGAAAAATAAGTGCCACGACCGCCGGCTGCCGGTAAACCGTGAAGGCATGGGTGATACGCTGAGGCGACAAATGCACGCGAGGGGCCCAGTTTAGATAAATACCATTGTAAAAAACGACCTGTGTCCGAATCCTAAACCAAACCCGTCAAGACCCCCAAGGGTATTGATTTACGCCAGGTTGAGACCCCATCTAAAGGGAAATTGCCGGGTTTATGGTTGGAAACATCCCCCAGGCACATACATGAAAGGGGGGATTTTTCGAAATTCCTTGTTGCAGGCGGGTACCGCCTATGTTGTAAGGTGCCGCTAATGGGAGTTCGCCTCCCCCATAACAGAGAGTCGCGCGGAACAGTACCCATGACCGAGAACGCGTATGCGTCCGAGGCGGACGCTGAAAACCTTTTCTCTTCTGAATTGGACTTTGATCCCTTCCTCGATCTTGAGGATGAGATTATCCGTCTGCGGCAAGAAAAGAATGCCGTTATCCTGGCTCACGTATATCAGGATGGTGAGATTCAAGATGTCGCTGATTTTGTCGGCGACAGCCTGGACTTGTCGCGGAAAGCGGCGGCAACCGACGCCGATGTGATCGTCTTTTGCGGCGTCCGCTTTATGGCCGAGGTGGCAAAGATCCTGAGCCCCGGCAAGACCGTGATCCTGCCCGACCTGGAAGCAGGTTGTTCGCTTGAGGAATCCTGTCCGCCGGATCAGTTCCGCATATTTCGCGAAGCCCACCCGGACCACATTGCGCTGTCCTACATAAATTGTTCAGCGGAAGTAAAAGCACTGTCCGACATAATCGTGACGTCGTCCAACGCCGAAGCCATTGTCGATCAAATCCCCATGGACCAGCCGATCCTGTTTGCGCCCGACAAATATCTGGGCGGATACCTTGCCCGCAAGACCGGTCGCGACATGACCCTGTGGCCCGGCACCTGCGTGGTGCACGAACAATTTTCCCTGCGCGAGTTGGTGCGATTGAAGACCCTGCACCCCAATGCGCCGGTGGCGGCCCATCCGGAATGCCCCGAGGACATATTGCGCGAGGCCGACCACATCGGCTCCACTTCGTCGCTGACCAACTTTGTGACAACGTCTCCAGCACAAGAATTCATCATCGCGACCGAGCCCAAAATCATTCACCAAATGGAGAAAGTGGCGCCCGGCAAAACTTTTATCGGCGCGCCCGGCTCGGACGGCTGCGTTGGCTGCAACAACTGCCCGTTCATGGCTTTAAACACCATGGAGAAGCTGTATCTGGCATTGCGTGATGGGACGCCCCAAATCCAATTACCTGAAGACCTGCGAGTAGCAGCTGAAAAGCCCCTCAGGCGGATGCTTGAAATGTCACCAATGAAACCGGTGACCGAGACGGCCCGCGCCCGCGCGGTCGCCTAGCCGCACCGCCTGACGGGCTCGCACATCGCCCATGAAACTTTCCACCGACCACATTGACGATTTTGTCCGCCGGGCACTGGCGGAAGATTTGGGCACGGTGGGGGACCTCACCTCCAACGGCGTCATTCCCGAAGACGCGCGTTTGAGTGCCTCCATGATCGCGCGCGAGACCATGGTGGTCGCGGGATTGCCTGCGGCCCTCGCCGTATTCAAGTCGCTTGACCCTACATGTGAGGTCAGTATTAGCCACGATGATGGCGCCCGGATCGAGCCGGGTGAGGAAATTGCGACCGTTGAGGGCCGTGCCCGCGCGCTGCTAACCGCCGAGCGCACGGCGCTGAATATTCTGCAACATTTGTCGGGCATCGCGACCTTGACCCGCCGGTATGTGGACGAACTATCCGGCACCGGCGTTGTGTTGCTCGATACCCGCAAGACCATTCCCGGCCTGCGCCATTTGCAAAAATACGCGACCGCCGTGGGCGGCGGACAAAACCATCGCATGGGTCTGTTTGATGGGGTTCTGATCAAGGACAATCACATCGCGGTCGCGGGTGGTGTTTCCAATGCTGTAAAAGCTGCGCAAGCCGCCGGCCTCAAAGACATCCAAGTTGAGTGCGACACTTTGGATCAGGTACGTGAAGCCTTGGGTGCGGGCGCGGAACGTTTATTGCTCGACAACATGAGTTTGGATCAATTGCGCGAAGCGGTCGGCATCGTCGATGGGCGGGTAAAGCTGGAAGCCTCGGGGGGTGTGACCTTGGATACCATTCGCGGCATCGCTGAAACCGGGGTTGATTACATTTCGGTTGGCCGCCTCACTCAATCTGCGCCCGCAATTGACATTGGGCTCGATTACACGGAACTCTAGTCAGCTTAAGTGGGGTTAAGGGAGAGCACGATGAATGCGACCACGACCGAAGATGCGGGTGTTTGTTTGATCACAGGGGTCGGGCCCGGCACCGGGGCTGCACTCGCGCGGCGATTTGCCACCGGCGGCTACCGGATCGCCATGATCGCCCGCGATCAAGAACGTCTGGACGCACTCGAAAAAGAGATCCCCAACAGTCGCGGCTTCGTGTGCGACGTGGCCGACGCAGATGGGTTCAAAGCGACCCTCGCCAAAGTAAAGTCCGAAATGGGCGCCCCCAAAATCGCCATCCATAATGCCGTTCGGGGTACTTTCGCCACCTTCTTGGAACTCGACCCCAAGGATTTTGAGCTAAATTTTCAAATCAATGCCATGGGGTTTCTTCATCTCGCGCAAACAGTGGTGCCCGACATGATCGACGCGGGCGAAGGGGTGTTACTCATGACCGGCAACACCTCCGCCTATCGCGGCAAGCCCAGGTTTGCGGGGTTCGCCCCCACAAAAGCGGCGCAACGGATCTTGGCCGAATCAATCGCCCGCGACGCCGGGCCAAAAGGCGTGCATGTGGCGTTCGTCGCCATCGATGCGGTCATTGACCTGCCCTGGACACGCAAAATGTTCGGGGAAGAGTCGGACGACTTCTACTGCCAGCCCGCCGACATTGCCGACGAATGCTACCGCGTCGCCCACCAGGCCAAATCCGCCTGGTCGTTCGAGTCGGTCATCCGCCCCTTCGGTGAGGTTTGGTAGGAGGCCCGGCCCCTTTCCCTTACCCGGGGAGCAACACGGAGTTCACGACGACGCCCTGTACGACCGTACAGATATAGAGGTACGGAACCACTGTCCCGGTGCCGCCGACAAGCTTTACCTTGCCGCGGATTTCCCGGCTACTCGATTTGGCAATTATTTCTGGAACACCAACCTGTTCAGCCTTCTCCGGATTATTGGATTGGGCGAGAACCTTCTCCAAACAAAGATCCACATCGGTCTGTTCTTGTTGTGCCGCAAGGTTTGCTTCTGAGGGTTCGTTGTCGCAAGCACTTAACGCCATCATCAGCCCTAAGCTGATGACTAATGACTTGATCATCAAGACCTCCCTACGTCCCCCACACAAAGCATAGGCGGGCTTTTGTTGGCGGGTCAACATCCGCTACCTGAGGGTTGACCTACCCAGGCAAATCGACGCGGCGGTAGCTGAGCGCCTCGGCGATATGGGTGCGGCCAACGCCTTTGGCGCCTTCCAAGTCGGCCAGGGTGCGCGCGACTCGCAACACCCGGTGGTAGCCACGAGCACTTAGCTTCATGCGTTCTGCTGCCTGATGCAAAAGCGTGGCGCCCGCCTCGTCCGGCCGGGCAACGGCTTCGAGCAACTCGCCATCCGCGTCCGCGTTGGTGCGTACTTTCAAGTTTTTGGACTTTTGCCGATAGCGGGCCGATTGAAGAGCGCGAGCAGCCCCCACCCGCGCGGCGACAGCGGCACTGTCTTCGGCGGCGGGCGGCAAGGACAGATCAGCGGCGCTGACCTCGGGCACGTCCACATGCAAATCGATGCGATCAAACAGGGGTCCTGAGATTTTCGACTGGTAGTCCCGCGCGCACCTGGGGGCGCGATTGCAGGCGCGCGCCGGATCCGCCAGATGCCCGCACCGGCACGGGTTCATGGCGGCCACCAACTGCACCCGCGCGGGATACGTCACATGAGCGTTTGCGCGTGCGACCACCGCCTCGCCGGTTTCCAAAGGCTGACGCAAACCATCCAATACAGGCCGCGAAAACTCGGGCAGTTCATCCAGGAACAAAACGCCCAAGTGCGCCAATGACACTTCGCCAGGGTTGGCGCGCTGACCGCCACCAATGAGGGCCGCCATGGACGCCGAATGGTGAGGGTCGCGAAACGGACGCTCGCGGGTGATACGGCCGTCGGTGAGCGCGCCCGCAACACTTGCGATCATCGAAACCTCGAGCGCTTCGGTGGGATCGAGCGGAGGCAGCAATCCGGGCAGTCGCGCCGCCAGCATGGATTTGCCCGACCCGGGCGGCCCAAGCATCAGTAAATTATGACCGCCCGCAGCAGCAACTTCCAAGGCGCGCTTGGCAACCTCCTGGCCTTTGATGTCCTTCAAGTCCACGTGACGCATGGGTGGATCAGCCAAGCGCGGTTCGGGCGGGGTGAGGACCTGCAGCCCTTTGAAGTGGTTGACGAGGGTGAGCAAAGTGGCCGGCGCCAATACCTCTACGTTGCCCGCCCAAGCGGCCTCGCCGCCGCAAGCCTCGGGGCAGATGATGCCGCGATCAGCCGCGAGCGCCTCCACGGCCGCCGGCAGCACACCCGCAACAGCCGTAAGACCCCCATCTAAGGCAAGCTCGCCCAACACGGTAAAGCGCTCGGTCTCCATCCCCGGCAACACACCCATGGCAACCAGCAACCCCACAGCGATGGGCAGATCATAGTGGCTGCCTTCCTTGGGCAGATCGGCGGGCGCCAAATTAACCGTTATACGCTTGGGCGGCAGCGCAAGGCCCACTGACGATAGCGCGGCACGCACGCGCTCGCGGCTTTCCGCCACTGCCTTGTCCGGCAGACCAACAACCGTGAACGCGGGCAAGCCGGACGCCATTTGGACCTGTACGTCCACATGACGGGCATCGACGCCGATAAAAGCGACCGTTGATATGTGCGCAACCATAGACTCACCCCGCAAGTACGGGTCAGCCTAGCAAGAACGAAACGAGAACTAAAGGGTTGTTTTGGGCGCGCTAATTTGCCCGTGCTGCACAGCGGCGGCCGATGGCGTCCCAAATGAGGCTTGCGATATCAGTGCCACTCAGCCGGTCGATCTCTTGAATGCCGGTGGGGGACGTGACGTTTATCTCGGTTAAATAGTCGCCGATAACGTCAATGCCCACAAACACGAGGCCCTTTTCCCGTAACGTAGGACCGATGGCCGCGCAAATTTCGCGTTCGCGGTCGGTGAGGCTGGCCGCTTGTGCAAGGCCGCCCGCGTGAAAGTTTGAGCGCGCCTCGCCTTCTTGCGGAATGCG
>Ga0315336_1002238_pt1 | contig 30835 bp, 25 predicted proteins | sample ASW5metaG_FD_204512 | JGI IMG/M metagenome (GOLD analysis project Ga0315336, IMG submission 204512) | Ammonia-oxidizing marine archaeal communities from Monterey Bay, California, United States - ASW #5 | ecosystem: Environmental > Aquatic > Marine > Intertidal zone | place: USA: California...
CCGGGAAAGATCGGACCGCGTCATTCGACGCGGTCAGGGCCGCGACTGCGGCCCCGGCGCGCTTAGCGCCGCCCCCGCGGAGCCATGTGCCGGAGGCACGTTGGCGTGAGCGCAACAAACACTCACCGCAGCAACCCATAAAGGCCAGCACATAGGAGGATGCCGAGCGCGACCCGGCGATAGAGCATCTCGCTTGATTGCCGAAACAGCTTGGCTCCGACCCAGGCCGCGGCCATGAACGGGATCAACAGGATGGCGGCGCGTTGCAAAGCCGGCCAGCCGATCAGCTCGCGGAACAGCATCCAGGCGATCAGGGTTGCCAAGGTAACGGCGAAGTAGCCGGTAAAGTTGGCGCGGTTGGTTTCGGCCCGATCCTGGCTCGACAACAGATAGACCATGACCGGCGGATTGCCGAGGCTGGTCGAAGCCATGAGCACGCCGGAAAGCGCGCCGACACACAGGGTCGCCGGCAGCCGCTTGACGCCTTGGTAGCGCCAGCCGGTCAACAGCACGATGACGAAGACCAGCACCACGCCGGCGACACCGCGGGCGATCAGCGCCGGTTCCAGTGACACCAACAGCCAGCTGCCGAGCGGCATGAAGACCGCCGCCATGACGCCCATGGGCGCGACCACCCGCCAGTCGATGTGGCGGCGCACGCCGGGCAACAATTGGGCAGTGACCACGACTTCCATGATGATGATGGTCGCCACCGTCTCCACCGGGCCAAACAGCACGACGAAGAATGGCGCCATCAACATGCCCGAGCCGACCCCGGCGAAACCGCGCATCAGGCCCGCCGCGACCGCAATGGCCAGCGCCGTCATGAGGTCCGGGGTCATGGCGCCGGCTTGCCGCCAAACAAGGCGGTGGCGATGATGTAGGTCCCCAAGACCAGAAGCGCGATGAAAAAGACCCGCCGGAACAGCCGCTCCGACAACCGGTGCCGGATGCGCTGGCCGACGACCATGCCGACCACGGCCGGCACTAGCGCTGCGGCCGATAGCGCGCCGAGGTCTGCGGTCAGCAGCTTGTTTTCCTGCAAGGCGAAGGCGAGCGCCAAGGTCGATACCGTGAACAGCATGCCCATGGCCTGTATCAGCCAATCCCGCGGCAGACCGATCGCCTGCAGAAACATGACACCGGGCACGACGAACGATCCGGTCATGCCGGTCAGGATGCCGTTCACCGAGCCAACCAGAGGCCCGACCCACACTTCCTTGCGCCCGGTCACGGCAAAGTGGCGACCGGCGAGGCTGACAGTCGCATAAGCCACGATCAGCAGGCCGAGCAGCGCCGACAAAAGGGCTAGATCGACCCGGGTCAACGCATTGGCGCCGAGCCACACGGTCACGGTCGCCATGCCTAAGAACGGCCAAAGCCGCCGCAAGATCGCCCGGCCATTGCCACCGACCATAGCCTGCCAAAGGTTGGTAACGAACGACGGCACCAGCAGCAGCGCCATGGCCTGGGGCAGACCGATGGCGACGGTCAACAGCGCCAGGCTGACCGTCGGCAGCCCCAAACCGATGACGCCTTTGACCGTTCCGGCGATCAGGAAGGTTCCGGCAACGGCGAGGATGGTCGCAGTGTCAAACATCCGGTCACGCTATCACCGGCCGGCCTCCGGTTGAAGCTCGGGCGGTGCATTCCAGGTTTAGGACCGACAGCCCCGGCGCCGACTATGCTGCCAATTAGCGTCACTGTTTGCTGCGGCTCAAGATCAACCCGAAGGTGATGATACTGGCCGATACGAAACGCCACGCGCCGAAACCTTCTTTCAGAACGAATGTCGATATTAGGGCCGCGAACAGGACACTGGTTTCCCGCATGGCCGAAACCATGCCCATGGGCGCGAGCGCCAAGGCCCATATAACGATCCAATAGGCACCGACCTGCATAGCCCCGCCGACCATGCCTCTCGCCGCGTTGCTTCGGGCGACGTGCCAGATCGCGGATCGCTTCCATATCACAGCGAGAATGAAAGTAAGCAGGCCGTCACCGATGGTGAGCCAAACAGCAAACCCCAATACCGAACCGGCCTGCCTGGCACCCAATCCATCAACCACCGTCTGAGTGGCGATGCAAAAACCAACGGCCAGTGCATAGAGCACTGCCTTAGGTCGCGCGGCGACGCCGTTTCGCTTGTCGAATGTCAAAGCCATGACACCGACGGCAAGACAGATCACCCCCAATAAAGCGACCGGGCCGAGTAGCTCGCCGGCAAACACAAGCGCGCCGACGGTCACCAGCAACGGCGCCGACCCACGAGCGATCGGGTAGACTTGCCCCAAATCACCATGATCGTAGGCAATGGGCAAAAGAAAGTGATACCCCGTGTGAAGCAGGATGGTGAGCGCGAGCAGCGGCCAACTTGCAGGATCCGGACTGGCCACGAAAGGCAGAAACAAAAGGGAAATGACGCTCCCGGCAAACGTCACGATCGCCATCACGGCCACACGATCGCCGCTGATCTTGATCAGCGTGTTCCAGCCCGCATGAAGCGCGGCAGCGAGCAGGACGATCGCGACGATCTCAATGCTCATCGCAATCCATGGCCTTGCATGCACGGCACTCCATCGACACGCGGCTCACGCCGGCAAACCAGCGTGAGCCAGGGCATTGGACAGAAGCGCGCGATGCTCGGGCCGTTGAAACATCGTACATAGGCCGACGTCCGACACCCGCAACTGCGGTCGTGCGGCAAGCAGGACTTGGACGGACGCCTTGGCTTTGTCGGGATCGCCGAGCTCGGCGTAGCACACCGCAAGCAGCAGGTTCCTGAAAAAATCGAGACCGTTGACATCTTTCAGTGTTGCCAGCGCCAGCGAACAATCGCCATTGACGAAATGAGCAAGCGACATCCAACAGCGCATGATGTCGACGGTGTGCGGCGTCTCGGAATGGATCTCCAGAACCTTCTCAAACCAACCGATCGCGTCCTTGGGGTCGTCGGCGAAGAGTGCGAATATGCCTTGGTTGCCGATGATATCGCCATCGTCAGGGTTTATTTTCAATGCCCGCGCGGTGCATTGGCGCGCCTCGTCGATCATCCCCTTGGCTACGAAAACGCGGCTCATAAGCCGGTAGGTGATCGCCTCCTCGGGTGCCAGGGCCTGGCTCCGAAGCGTATATTCATAGCATTCGTCCAAGACTTCGCCGGAGCTTGCATCCCACAACATCCATCCGATTACTAGGCAAAACCCCAAAAGCCGATTTGCGACCACGAAATCCGGATCGAGGCTCAGGGCCTTTAAACAATAGGCCTGGGCCTGCGCCATTTTGGCAGGATCCATATGATGTACCAGCGGCGTGGCAAGATAGGTATATTCGTAAGGGCCGTACGTCTTTGGATCCTTTTGGCCGATGCCTTTGGCAACCGACTGCCACACCAACTCGCCGAGGATCGACGCGACCCGGTGCGCGATTTCATCTTGAACCGCGAACTCGTCGTCCAGCGGCCGGTCGAACCGATCCGCCCATACGTGGCTTCCGGTATCAGCATCGATGAGCTGCGTGGTTATGCGAACACGGTCGCGCCCGCTACGGATGCTGCCTTCGAGTACGAACCCGCATCCGAGCGCCCGGCCAACGTCGCGGATGTCGGGTGATTGGCCTTTGTAGGCAAAAGTCGAATTTCGGGCGATCACGTGAAACGCATGATTGCGCGCCAGCGCGGTGATGATGTCCTCGGTAATGCCGTCGGCGAAGTGCTCGTGGTCCGGGTCACTGCTCATGGCGGTAAACGGCAGCACCGCGATCGACGCCTTCTCGGCAAACCGCACAGGCGGCTTCTGCGGCTCTGGCGGCTCCGCAGCCGCGGCGGTGTCCAGCAACCAACGCCAGACACGGACAGGCCGCGCAATGTTTTTAACAGTGTGGTCGCCGGTATCCTCAAACCGCGCGTCGATCTTGCCGTCGACTTGCTCCTGCACGTTGCCCGACAGCGCGACGCCGCCGGGTTCGCAGAGCCCTTCCAGGCGCGCGGCGATGTTCACACCGTCGCCGAAGATGTCGTCGCCGTCGACGATCACTTCGCCGATATTGACGCCCATCCGCAGCAGCATCCGCTGGCTCTCGGCCAAGCCGGCATTGCGCGGGTCCATGCCCTGCTGCACCGCGATGGCGCACTCCACGGCCGCTACTGCGCTGGCGAATTCGACCAACAAGCTGTCGCCGGCGGTGCCGACCAGACGGCCGCCATGCTGCGCCATCATCGGCGTCCAAAGCTCACGCCGGTGGGATTTTAGGGCCGCCAAGGTACCCGTTTCGTCCGCTTCCATGAGCCGGGAATAGCCGACGACATCGGCGGCGAGGATTGCCGAGAGCCTGCGTTCGACGTTGTCTCGGGCCAAGGTTGCGCTCCAAAATCGCCCGTGGCGTGACACGAGTGTAGGGCTCGGACTTGGGGCTGTCCATGTCGCCTGCTATCGTCGACCAACGTCAGAAAAATGAGGGACTTGGGCATGGCAGGCGACATTTCAGGACACTACACCAGCGGCGACTTGCTGACGCGGCTGCAAGCCGCGTTGGCCGACGATGGCGTCGATCCGGACCATCCGACGATCGAGGCTTTAGCGCCCTTCGACCAATTCCACGGTCGTGGGCTGGAAGCGACCGAAGAGATTGCCGGCGCCCTCACCGTGGCCCCGACTGACCATCTGTTGGATGTCGGCAGCGGTATCGGCGGCCCGGCGCGCTACATGGCGAACCGGTTCGGCTGCCGGGTCACCGGCATCGATCTGACCGCCGAATTCTGTGCGGTCGCGCGCCACCTGACCCGTTTACTGGGTCTCGACGATCGTGTGCTATTCGAGCAGGGCGATGCGCTGGCCATGCCGTTCGCGGATGCCGGCTTCGACGGCGCCTATTCGATGAATGTGTCCATGAACATTGCCGACAAGGCCGGATTTTATGCCGAGCTTTATCGTGTGCTCAAGCCTGGCGGGTGGCTCGTACTGTCGGAAGTCGCGCGGGGGCCAGATGGTGCCATCGACTACCCGACACCGTGGGCGGAGACGGCCGCATCGAGCTTTCTGGCGACGCCGACGGAGACCACCGCGGGCCTCGAGGCCTGCGGTTTCACGGATCTGAAGACACACGACACAGTCGAGAAGGTCATGGACTTTGGCGCCCGCTCGCGGGCCATGGTAGAACGGGGCGAGAAGCCGCCGCATCGCGCCGTACACTTGATCCATGGCGCTCTCGGGACCACAGCCGCCGCCAACACTTCCCGCGGTCTGAGCGAGGGACACATCATCCCCATCGAAGTGTCTTGCCGAAAACCGGGCGCGGACGGCGCCAGCTAAGTCGGCCTGGCGGTCACATCCCGCTGCAACAGCGCGACCGCAGCACCCGCAAGGAGCAGCGCGCCTGATACCCAGAGCACGCCGTCGCTGGTGTCGAGCAGATCGGCGGCGATGCCGCCGGCCATGGGTCCGGCCGTCTGTCCGAGGCCGAAAGCGATCGTAAAGTAGCCAATCCACACCGGCCATTGCTGCGGCACGCGGGCGAGGCGAACCAGGTTGGTTGTCGCCGCGACAACCACCAGAAACGTCGCGCCGAACAGCAAAAACGACAGAAACAGGACAACCGCATGATCCGCGGCCAGCGGCAACAGGGTTGCGACACCGGTAGCACCGGTCACGAAAGCCAGCGAGCGGCCATTGGCGGCGGCAAGAACGCGCCGCCAAAGCCAGAACGACGCGATCGAACTCAAGCCGAGCGTCACCCACCAGAGGCTCGCCTGAAAAGCACTGCCGCCGCGTTCTTGTACGGTCGCGATGATGAACGTCATGTAGCCAATGTAGCCAGCCGCATAGAATGTGTAGGCGGCCAGCGCCGGCACCAGCGAAACGGTGCGGGCTCGGCTGCCACCCTCCTCGACCGCACCGGAGCCGGCCGAAAAGCGCGCGGCGAGCGCCGCCAAACATGTCAGTACAACGGATGCGACACCGAGGCCGATCCAGGCGAGCGGCCAAGCGCCCGCGCCATCCAACAACAGGGGCGGCACCACGGCACCGGACACGACTATGCCGACGCCGGGGCCTGAATAGAACAAGCCGACGCCGAACGAAGCCTGATCGCCAAGCCCGGACGCGACCCGGGCCGCCAGTACGCCGCCTGCAATGAACGCGACCGCGCCCGAAACACCGGGAATGAACCGCACGACCAGCAACCAGGTAAAGCTGTCGAGATACGCCGTCGCCAGAACGGTCAAAGAGGTGATGGCCGCGGCGACCACGAACACGGGCGTGGCGCCTTGCGTGGCGACAATACGGGCCGCCAATAAGGCGCCGGCCAAGTATCCCGCGGCATTGGCGGCGTTGAGCGCGCCTGCCGCCGAATAGCTCCACGCCAAACTCTCCTGCATGGCCGGCAGAATCAGCGCATAGGCAAAGCGCGCCAACCCAACCGCGACGGCGGCGCCAAGGCCTAGGGCGAAACAAACCAGGTATCGACGGGCGTCCGTCAACCCCGGCAGTCCGGTTCGCGGCGCCATGCGCGGTCGGTGTGGTTTGGATTATTCGTCATGCCAGCATTTCCACCGTCCAGCGTTAAACGGATTGATCGGATCTGGCAATGGCCCGTGCCCCGGTAGGACGCGGCGCCCGGCGCCTAAGGTGAACTAACCAGCAAAAAAGCCTTTCAGCAGTGTCTGGTACGCCGATTTGGTCTGTTGTTTATGCGCCACCAGCGCCGCCGACGCCTGCGCCACATCGAAGCCGTCAATCCTGGCCACCACCGCATCGATCGTGTCTTTCGTTGGATCAAGGATTTCCGACAGAAAGCCGCGCACGGTATCGGTCCGCGCGGAATGGGCGATGACGAAACCTGGAATGCCGAGGGAGGCGCACATGCCAGCGCCGTGCACGCGCGTCGTGACCGTCAGGTCGAAGTCGTCGTAGATCGCGGCGTAGTCGCCGGCATCATAGGAATAGCGGATGTCCACCGTCTCGGGCAGCAGGCCGCGCAGATGCGCCACTTCTTCGCTGTAGTGGCAGACCAGGGCACAATCGTACTTTTCGGCTAGACGGCGATAGAGCGCGAGCGCGAAGTCATAACTGTTTCTTGCGATCGGCTGGCGCGCGCCCTTGACACCGCTGGACACGCAAAGCGCTATCCGTTTGCCGTCGCGGATACGGGCGTCCGGCGCGGCGAACAGTGCCGGACAAGGCAGCTCGGTCACCGGAAGCGGCGCCAGCATGGTAGCGACGCGTCTATCCCGCGCGGTAACCAGTGCCGCGCGCTCAAGCAGCCTGCGGTCATTGGCGGGAAAGTTTTTGATTTTGAAATTCCAAATGCCTTCGAAGGCGCCGACACCGAGATAAGCAACAGGCACAGCACTTGCGGCAACGGCTTCAGTAAGCGGGCTCACCATACTTCCGAGCCATTCCGGCGTGCCCGCGAAAATACAATAATCGACATGATCCAAGCCGTGCTTAGGCCGCCAAGAATTGTTCGAACGATTGGCGAAGGGTTTCAGGATCAGGTCACCCGGCAACTTATGCTGTTCGGTCGCTTGGCCGCGCTCGATGGTGACATCAACGGTCCGAAAAAACAGTTGAGGGTGCAGATCCGGGTTGCGATCCCAAATCAACGCATTGTGTTGGGGCAACAAGTCGTTAATCAGGTTTCGAACGCCAAACAAAATGAACTCATCGCCGGGATTCCATGTCCTGGTGGTCGAATACAAAATAGTCGGCGTCATACCCGCAGTCTCCTCGGCTGGCAGCCAATATTATGCCACGGCCGGTTAATAGTTTCAGTCGGTACCATGGGTGAGCCTTTCGCGCCCCTATCTGCTAGAATCCGCATCGGGAGGCGACTATGGGCGACCAGATCCGCGACTGGCTGCAGGCTCTGCAGCTTGAGGGCCATGCCGACGATTTTGTCGAAAACGGCGTCGACATCGCGCTGCTGCCAGAACTAACCAACGATGATCTGAAGGATTTGGGTGTCGGTCGGTTGGCCGACCGCAAACGCATCCTGAAAGCCATCGCCGCCCTTTTGACACCTGATACAGGCACCCCTCCTGCCCCGGCCGCGCCGCCGCAGGAGGCCGAACGGCGGCAGCTCACGGTCATGTTCTGTGACATGGTGGGGTCGACGGAGCTGTCGCAAAAACTTGACCCGGAAGACATGCGGGAGACGATCCGCCGCTATCAAGACGTCGTCGCCGATGCCATAGCCCGGTATGACGGACACGTCGCTAAGTATTTGGGCGACGGTGTCTTGGCCTATTTCGGCTGGCCCCGGGCCCATGAAGATCAGGCGGCACGCGCCATCCATGCCGGCCTTGCCGCGGTGCAAGCCGTCAGCGATCTGAAAACCGTGGCCGGCGGTTTGGCGGCGCGCGTCGGTATCGCGACCGGTGGCGTCGTGGTCGGCGATATGGCTGGCGAAAGTGGCGCGATCGCCGGCGAAACACCCAATCTTGCGGCGCGTCTGCAGGCCGTCGCCGAACCCAATCAAGTCGTGATCGGTGACAATACCCGGCAATTGATCGGCCAGGTATTCGACTTAGACGACCTCGGCGAGCAGCGTTTGAAAGGCTTCCAAGGCGCTGTTTCGGCCTGGGCCGTACGCGGCGAAAAATTCGCCGAGAGCCGGTTTGAAGCCGCCCAGACCGGTGCCCTGACCGCATTTGTTGGTCGCACGCACGAATTGGGTTTGCTGCTGGAGCGATGGCAGCTGGCCCAGGATGGCGACGGTCAAGTCGTGTTGGTGAGCGGCGAGGCCGGCATCGGAAAATCCCGCCTCACCCAGGCCATGCAGGACCAAATGGCCGGCGATAGGCTGTTGCGCTTGAGCTACCAATGCTCGCCCTATCACACCAACAGCGCGTTTTATCCGTTCATCCAGCAGTTGGAGCACGCCGCGGCCTTCACCGACGGCGATTCCGCGGCGGAAAAACAGGACAAGCTGCAAGCCCTGTTCGCCGACCATGCCGAAAGCACAAAGTCGACCGTCGCCCTGTTCGCGCACCTTCTTGGCCTACCCCCGCGGGACCCGAGCGAACTCGCGGAATTATCAGCACAGGATATTCTGCAACGCACCATGCGGGCCTTGGCCGACCGGCTGCTAGCGCTGTCACAACAGCAGCCAGTATTGCTGATGTTTGAAGATGTCCACTGGATCGATCCAACAAGCTTGGCGGCCTTGGAATTGGCTGTCAGGGAAGTCGCCGAATCGGAAATTTTGATGGTGATGACACACCGTCCGGATTGGCAGCCGACATTCGGCCGTCAATCCCACATCACACCGCTGCAGCTCAACCGCCTTGGCCGCCGGCAAGCGACCGATATCGTCCGCGCGGTGGCCGGAACGTTCGTCGATGACGACACCGTCGGGCGTATTGTCGAACGCGCCGACGGCATCCCGCTGTTTGTCGAAGAAGTCACCAAGTCCCTTGTTGAAAGCGGCCTTGATCTCTCCAAGGCGGATATTCCGGCGACCTTGCAGGCGTCGTTGCTAGCGCGACTGGACCGGATCGGCGGCACGGCTAAGGAAATTGCGCAAATCGGCGCCGTCATCGGCCGCTCGTTCACTTTCCGCCTGCTGTCGGCCATAAGCGGCTGGCCGGACGATAAATTGGTGCCGGCGCTGGACAGGCTGATCCGATCCGAATTGCTCCAGGCCAGCGGCACCGTGCCCGAGGCACGCTATACGTTCAAACACGCGTTGGTTCGCGATGCGGCCTACGAAAGCATGCTGCGTGAAACCCGCCAGACTTGGCATGCCAAGACCGGTCAAGGCCTGCGGCAAATGTCCAACAGTGAAAGCGACACGCAAATCGAAGCCATCGCCAGCCATTTCGAAAATGCCCGACTGCCCCAGGAAGCCAGCGAACAATGGTTCATCGCCGCGCGTCATGCCGTCTTGCGCGCGGCCAATCAGGAGGCGGTCCACTTTTCCGACCGTGCGCTCGCACAATTGGCGCTGCTGCCCGACAGCCAGGAGACCCGGCATCAACGGCTGTCGGTGTTGACGCAGAAATTACAGCCGTCCCTGTCGATTTACGGTTACGCCGCCCCCGAGGTCGAAGAAACATCGGCCCAGGCGTTGGAGCTTTGCCGCGAATTCGATGACGACGAAACCCTGTTCCGCGTCCTTTACTATCGGTGGGTCGTGCACCACGCAGCATCGCGCAGCCGGTCATCGTTAAATGAAGCCCAAGAATTTTATACGCGTGCCGAGCAAAGCGGAGAGGAGACCCCCCTGTTGATCGGCCATCGCATGCTCGGGACCAGCCTGGTAATGACGGGATCGCCCCTGCAAGGCTGGCAGCATCTGGCCGCGGCAAACCGATTGTACGTGCCGGAACGGCACGCCAGCCTGCGTTTCCAATTCGGCACCGATCCGTTGGTCACATCACTGACCTATTCCGCTTTCGCGACATGGACATTGGGTTTGTACGATACCGCAAGGGCGGTGACCAATGACCTGCTGAAACAAGCCAACGAAATTGACCACATACCCAGTTCGATCTATGCGCGCGCCCATTCGAACGCGATCTATCTCGTGCTTGGCTTTCCGGCGGACCACCAGCAGCACCTGGAATCGCTAGCGGCCGACCTTGCTGATACACCCAACGTGCTGTTCAAGTCGTTTACGGACGTTTATCTCGCCTATTTCAACTTCATGGACGGTTCGGGCGACGTGGCTGCCGTCGAGGACGCCGTCACAGGTCTTCGAAACCAACACCATTCCCGCGTCTTTGTGGCGATGTTGCGCACCAAGATGGCGGAGCAGTGTCTCACCACCGGCAATTTGCAAGATGCGGATGCCCTAATCGTCAAGGCGGAGCGCGATAACGACGAAGGCTACGAGGTGCATTGGAAGCCGGAAGTGGACCGATTGCGTGGCGAATGCCACGCGGCGGGCGACAGCCCGGACCTGACCGCTGCCGAACGGCACTACCGCGCCGCCCTCCAAGCCGCGGCTTCGCGCGGCATGCGGGCCCTGCAATTGCGCACCGCGGTATCCCTCGCCCGCCTGGCATTGCGCCAAAACCAGCCGCGCGAAGCGCACGACGCGCTCGGCCCGGCCCTCGCCGAAATCACCGAAGGCGACGATTTTCCCGAGGTCGTGGCGGCCCGAGCCCTGCTTTCGGACATCGCCTGACACGAATTTCGACATTCTGCTTGCATTTTGTTGCGCACACCTTTCAAGGTCAGTCAGCCTTAGACCCTGATTCGGCCGGTTACCGGTTTCGGCTGGTACCGCGAAACAATGCGATCGTGTGATCATGGACAACATCGACGTCCAACTGCTTGAATCCCGCCGTCACCTCACAGAAAAATGCGCCCGGTGGAACCACGGCGAATGGGGCCGATCTATTGGCCGCTCCCTCGCCGATACGGTCGCTGGGTTCCAGGCAATTTTGGACTCTGACAGAGAGACCGCGTTGGTGGCGTTCGTGAACGGCACGCCGGCGGGTATGGTTTTGCTGATCGATTGCGATCTCGAAAGCCATGCGCACTTGAAACCTTGGCTTGCAGGCCTATTTGTGCACCCGGACTTTCGCGGCAAGGGCGCCGCCCGGGCCTTGGTCGCGGCGGTCGAGCTGATGGTCGGGCAACGGGGAGACCCGTCGCTGTATCTCTACACGGCCATTCCCGATTACTACCGTTCCCTCGGCTGGTCGACCCATGAGGTGTTGGCCCGCGCCGACATGCATTTCGAAGTCATGGCGAAAGAACTGGACCCTCAGTAGCCGGGGAAGAAGCACGGTGACAACCGACGCCCCATCGACGACACCGTTCGAAGAAGCGCACTGGGATCTGGTGCCAGGGCGTACGGTTCTGATCATCATCGATCCGCAGAACGATTTTCTGCACCCCGACGGCTGGTACGCGCAGAAGGGCATCGACATCGCGCATATGCGACGGGTGATCGAGCCGACGCAACAGTTGCTGGCCGACGCGCGCGCCAAAAACATTCCCGTGGTTTGGACGCGCCATGGCTCGCGCGGCGTCGAGGACGGCGGCCCGTTCATGCGGCTCCGCCCCTTCCTGAAGGACGGTGGGTTGCGCCAGGACACCTGGGGTTATGAGGTTTATGAGGAACTGAACCCGCGCCAAGACGACTGGTACATCGACAAGACCCGGCTCAGCGCATTCTATAATTCCAACCTTGAGGGCGTTCTGCGCGCGCTCGATGCCGATACCGTGCTGATCGCCGGCGTGCTTACCAACCAATGCGTGGCGGCGACCTCCAAGGACGCCATGTTCCGCGACTTCAAACCGATCGTGATCGAAGACTGCACCGGCACGACGTTGCCGCACCTGCACGATCCCGCCATTGAAATGATGCGGGTCGGCTGGTGCGAAGTGCGCGACCTGGAATCCGTGCTCGGGGAAATTCGCCAACTTTCCAAATCGCCTTAAGAGCCGGCTTTCCAAGGCGGCTCGATTGACGCCAGATTGGTGGTCGAATTTGCATTATGCTACTGTCATCGCCAACCTGGGAAAGCATTTTGGAACATCCCCGTTTAATGATTTGACGGTTTTTCTACATGTTAGGTCGGGATCAATATTCTTCGATCGCCGTTTCCAAGGCCGTATTTTTGTTCCAAATCTCGTGCGTTTTACTATTGATATTACTGAGTATTTTAATGACCGCGCTACTGCATACCCATTCCGGTGATGGCGAGAAAAACATAGTTCTTCTGTACAATATCTTCTTCGTCGATAAAGAGAACAATATACCAAGCTGGTTTTCATCAATAAGTTTATTTGTATCTGGACTACTAAGCCTTGCGATTGGGTATATATATTTAAAGCTCAAAATCGCTAACGGGTTTTATTGGATTTCTATTGGTATAGTGTTTTTCTATTTGTCACTGGACGAAGACGTACAAGTACATGAATATTCTATTGCATCAATTAGAGAGGCAACGCAAGCGGGTGGAATTTTTTATTTCTCATGGATTATACCTGCTCTAATAATAATTGTGGTTTTTTCGTTCATTTATGGACGATTTATTTTTGCTCTTCCAACCACCATCCGAAGAATATTACTAACAAGCGCTGCAGTGTATTTGGGAGGGGCAATTGGTATGGAAATGGCCGGTGGATATTATTATGAATCCAGCAATGAGAAGGTGGACCTCACTTACTCTGTGTTGGCGACGATCGAGGAATTCATGGAAATGATAGGCGTAAGTATTTTTATCTATGGATTGTTGAGACATATCGAAACGTCACCATATTTTGAAATATTCCTAAAACGCCGTACTAATAATTAAGTCGACTGTCCACGCCAAATGCGCCGCGACGTCATCTCAGTTGCGATCGGCCAGTGACGTTGCCCAGTGGCTCGGCAGCCGCAGCCAGGGACAGCGGCCGTCATTGGATAGGGTTACGGTCGGCTCGGGCAAGGGCAGATCCGTGAAACAGCCGCCGGCGATGCCGGTCATGCCGGCGAAATGCGCCGACGTCCAATACAAGGTCGTGCCGCAGGCCGCGCAGAAATGCCGTTGCTGATCTTTATCGCCGGTAATGGCGTAAGTTGCCGCTTCGCCGGATTTGCTGAGAATTTTCGAGTCATCAAAATAGGCGGACATGCCAAAGGCGCTACCCGTGCGCCGTTTACAGTCGGCGCAGTGACAGACGCCATGCAACCTGGGATCGCCTTCGACCTCGATGGTGAGCACGCCACAGCAACAGGTCGCCTTTCTAACCACGCCGCGCCTCCCAGCCGGTCATTGGTGCTGGTCGTTGCCGATCACCGGCTTTGGGCTTTGCTTCGCGGACTTGGCGGGCTCTGTGATCATGCGCATAACCACGTTGCCAAGCGGCGCAGTGACCTCGGCGCGGACCGGCACCCAGAGGCCGTTGCCGAGACGAGCGATCCAAGCGATGCGTTCGATCTCGTCTTCATCGCTCGACCACTCGGTGGACTCGCGATAGAAGCCGCCGATCTTCGTAGCGTACAATCGGCAGCGAACGGCGGGTCCGGCATAGGCACCGGGGCGGTCGGCCTCGAGCCGGCCTTGCCCAAGATGCTCGATGACCACATCGTAGCGGCGCCGACCGTCATAGATGCGGGCCTTTCCTTCGCAGCGGCCGGTCTCGGCCAGGCCATCCAACGTTTTGAGCAATACCGTAAACGGGTCTACGGTACCCGCGATCGCGGCGGCCGGTACCGGCGTCACGACTTCGAGATCCGGTGGCGGCACGGCTGTGGTCAGCGGCGCGCCCGCATCACGCCATGCAACCGTCGCCTGGCGCTCACCCTCACCGCCTTGTCCACCGTTGACGTGGCTGAGCGGCAGACGCCGCCCGCGCTGCCGGCGTCCCTGGGTTTCAGCGCTGCCGGTCCAGTCGAACAGCCAGGACAGGGGGCCGCGAACCACAGCGCTGCCCTTAATCGCATAACGGTCCGGCCCGTCGCGCAGCACGACGTCGACGTCACCAAGCGGAACGTCGCCCCAGTGGGCTTCATACTTCAAGCTCAGGGGCTCGCCCGCGCCATCGGCGAACGCCACAGCGTTCGGGTAGGCGATCGCCGCCAAAACAAACAGCACCGCCGTCGCAAATCGGCGTTTCAGGATCGCCATCTTGAGCCCTCTTCCAATCTGCCCCCGCCGCAATCTTAAGGTGTTATGGATGATACGGAAACATTTTACCCGAAATAGCGCCTCGGCGTCTTGCCGAAAACCTCTCGAAATGCGGCGATGAAGGCGCTGGTGCTGTCGTAGCCAACCGCAAAGGCAACCGACGTGACGGCCTCGCCTGCGGCCAACCGCTCCAGCCCTGCAAGCAACCGCGCCTGCCGGCGCCATTGCCGAAACGTCATCCCCGTCTCCGCCTGGAAGGCGCGGATCAGGCTGCGCTCCGACATGGCGACGTCCCGCGTCCAGCTTTTGAGCGGGCGCGGATCCGCCGGATCGGCGGCGAGCGCGTCCGTGATCCGCCGCAAGCGGGCATCCGTCGGCTGCGGCAGCACCAACGGCATGGCGGTAATCGTCTCGATCTCGGCCAAGAGCAGCGCCAGCAGATGATCGCGGCCGCGGGCGTTGGGCGTGGTGGCGATGCGGATGGCGATCTCCCGCATCAGCGGAGAGACCGCCCAAACCGCACAATCCGTTGGCAAGCCCGGCACCGAGCCGGAAAGATAGACCGTGCGCATTTCGACCGCAGTATGGCAACGGATGGCGTGAAACTGCCCCGCCGGCATCCAGATCGCGCGACCCGGCGGCACGACCCACGACGCCGCGTCACTGACCACGCGCATCACACCGCTGCCGGCATGGATGATCTGATGGGCGTCGTGGGCGTGCGCCGCGATCCATTCGCCGGCCTCGTAATCCGTGGCGAGGCCTTCAATGACAAACGGGGACGTGACTGTTGGCATTTCGAAGCTATAAATTGGCTTACTGTCGCAAGTATGTTGGCATCGTTCCACCTAGAGTGTCGAGACCCGATTGAACCGAAGGTCCGACATGAGCGATCGCCGCCAGCTCGCCTTTCTCAACGCCGCCCACTTTGCCTGTCACTATTTCCTGCTGATCTTTCCGACCGCGGCGATCGCCATCGAACGCGAAGGGCCGCGCGATTATGGCGCGGCCCTTGCCCTCGGAACGCCCGTCTATGTCTGCTTCGCGCTCGGCACCTTGCCGGCGGGATGGCTCGGCGACCGCTTTGACGGCAACCGCCTGATCGGCCTGTTCTTCATCGGTTGCGGCACCGCCGCCATTATGGTGGCGGTCGCGCCCAACGATTTCTGGCTCATGGCGGGATTGGGCCTGCTCGGCCTGTTTGCCGCGCTCTATCACCCGGTCGGTCTTGCCATGGTCACGAAATTGAGCGATCGCCCGGGCCATGCCTTGGCCGTGAATGGCGTCTTCGGCAATCTCGGCCTTGCCGCCGCCGCGCTCAGCACGGGCCTGCTGGCCGACGCATTTGGATGGCGCAGCGCCTTCCTTATCCCCGGTGTCGTCGCCATCGCGATCGCCCTCGTCCATGGCCGGCGAAGCCGGCGGGCCGCCGTGGCGGCGCCGTCCAACCCCACCACCGGCCAAACCGTGACCGTGCCCCGTTCGGCGCAATTTCGGGTCGTCGCGATCGTGCTACTAGCGGCGTTGTTCGGTGGCTTCGTGTTTAACGGCGTCAGTATCTCGCTGCCGAAGCTGTTCGACGAACGCCTGGACGCGATGTCCTTCGGATTGTCCGGCATCGGTGGCTACAGCGCGCTGGTCTTCGCAGTCGCCGCCTTCGCGCAATTGCCGGTCGGCGCCCTGCTCGACCGCTTCGGTGGCCGGCCGGTATTGCTCCTACTGATGGCATGCGAAGTCGCCGCGTTGGCGATCACGTCGCAAGCCGGTGGCGCTTTCGTCGTTCCGGCCGCGCTGGTGACCGTCACGCTGATGTTCGCCGGCATCCCGATCACCGGTTGGCTGCTCGCCAAATACGTCAGTCAGTCCTGGCGCGCCCGCGCCTTCGCCCTCGAATACGTGCTGGCGCTCGGCGTGAGCGCCATGATCGTGCCGGCCATGGCGGTTCTGCACGGATCCGGCGTTGGCTTTGACTGGCAATATTTGTTGTTCGCGCTGTCGGCGGCGTTTGTCGTCACGGCCGCGTTGGCTATTCCGAAACAAGGCGCTGTACGCGCGTCATTGGACAAAGCGTCGGTCAGGTCGTAAGTTTCCGGCCATGGAAATCCGCGAGAACCCTGACGTCAAAAAGCTGTTCGACGACTATCCCGGCGCCATGCGGCAAAACATGCTGCGCCTGCGCCAATTGATTTTGGACACGGCCTCGGAGACCGACGGCAAAGGCCATCTCGAAGAGACCTTGAAGTGGGGCGAGCCGAGTTACGTGACCAAAGGCGGAAGCACCCTCAGAATTGATTGGAAACCGTCAAAACCCGATCACTATGCGATGTATTTTCACTGCCAATCGAAACTGATCGACACCTTCCGGCAACTCTACGGCGGAACCTTCGCTTTCGACGGCAATCGGGCCATCCTGTTCGAGGAAAGCGACGACCTGCCTGTCGAAGAATTGGCTCACTGCATCGCCTTGACCCTCACTTACCACAAACGCAAGCACCTGCCCCTGCTCGGCGCGTGATGGCCGCGGCGGTTCAGTTGGCGGTGGCTTGCAGTGCGGTGAGCCAGGTTTGGACCCGGGCTTCGTTGACGCCGAAATCATCGTAGCCGTAGTGGGAGCGGCTGTAGACCGCGAGCGTCGAGCGATCGCCGTCGAGCGCGATGAAACGCACGGTGACCGTATCCGGATAGGATATGAGGCGGGAGCGTTGCACGAAGTCGTACTGCAATTTGGCGTCGTCCGCGGCACCGGCGGTGATCCGGGGCTGCTTGGCGACCATGCCCATCCAGCGGTCGCGCAGCACCGCCGCCGCGACATCGAACATCGGGCTTTCGGCGTCGGCCGTCGCGGCGCAAAGATTAGCCGGGCAAACCAGATAGCGGTTCGGGCGATCCGGCGGTTGCAAGGTCTCGAAGGCGATGTCTTGAAGCTCGACCGGGCCGAATACCAATTGCAATACGCCGTCGCGGCCAAGGGCGACGACCAACAGGCCGACAATCGCGACGATCGCGGCCACGGCCCATCCCAGGCCTTTCAAGAATTTCCTCATGGCGTCGTTTTAGTCGTTTGCCGCCCGCAGGGCCAGAGCGGCGTGACAATTTCGCGCCCCCGTGTGGCCCGGCCATGCCACAGCACGTTCGGGCCAAACGGAAAGACTTGCGCGAATGCCGCTCTAAAGTGCCACGACCTCGACCCGCGTGTCGTTGTAACAGGCGCCTTCGGAAAGATCCGCCTTGGTGGTCGGCGCCAGCGCTGACACGGTTTGGCCGTTGGTCGTGGTCCGCATCCAGGCGCCTTTGGCAGTCACCACGACGCCGCGCGCAACCCCGTCGGTCACCGCCAGGTCGAGATGCACCTCGCCCAGGTCGTTGAACAGCTTGATGCGTTGGCCGTCTTGGAGACCGCGGGCCGCCGCGTCGTCGGGATGCATCTCCAACGGCGGTGCGGTGTCGGAGGCGGCGAGACCGCCGAAAGTGGAGTTGGTGCGCATGTCCGATGACGGCGTCACCAGCGCCAGCGGCCGCGTTTGGGCCGCGACTTGGTCCTCCGCCAACGGGACATATTCCGGCCACGGGCTGTCGAATTTTCTGGTCAGATAGGCCGAATGGATCTCGATCTTGCCGCTCTTGGTCTTCGGCATGGTGTCGATGCCAATGCGGCCGCCGGCCAAGCTCATCGGCACCGCCTCGGTCGTCGGCAAGGCGCTCGGCCGCACGCCGCCGAGCCGCGGGTCGTTCTCGTCCAGGGCATCGTCCATCAAGTCGAAGTCGGTCGCCGCGAACTCCGGATCGTTGAAACCGAAACGCCGGGCCAGGCGACGGAAAATTTCGGTGTTCGGCAGCGCCTCGCCGACCGCCGGGATGACCGGCTCCGCGCGCTGCAGGTAAGACTGGCCGTAGGCGCAGAACAGATCGTCATGCTCGAAATGGCTGGCCGCCGGCAGCACCACGTCGCAATAGGCCAGGCTGTCGGTCATCACCACGTCGGCGCCGACGGTGAAGACGTCCTCGCGGGCCAGGCCGCGGCGCATGCGGTTTTGATCGGGATGCACGATCAGCGGATTGTGGTTGTAGATGAATAGGCCGCGGATCGGCGGATCGATATCGTCCTCGGCCAGATGGCGGCCGACGTCGATAATATTAATCGTGCGCGTGCCTTCCGGCACCCAGTCGGGCCGCGCCAGGCGTTTGCCAGTTCTCGGAAACAAATTGCCGGAGCCACCGACCAGGCCGCCGCCCGCCTGCCGGAACTTGCCGGTCAGCGCAGGCAAGGCAAAGATCGCGCGGATGCCGGCGCCGCCATTGCGGTTGCGTTCCAGGCCGTTGCCGGTGGAAATCACCGCCGGTTCGCTCTCATGATACAGCCGGGCCAACTGGCCGATCGTCTCGGCGTCGACGCCGGTGATCTCCGCGGCGCGCGCCAGGTCGAATTGCCGGGCCCGCTCCATGAAGCCCTCCGCACCCTCGACCGACTGATCGATAAAGGCCTGATCGAAGGCGCCGAGCCGCTCCAGCTCGGCGGCCAGCGCGAAGGCCAGCACCACGTCGGTGCCGGGCCGGATCGCCAGATGCATGTCGGCCTGTTCGGCGATCTTGATACGTTTCGGATCGACCACCACCAGCTTACCGCCGTTCTGTTTGACGGTCTTGATGACCGGCGCCAGATGCAGGTTGGAATAGCTGACGTTGTTGCCCCAGACGATGACCAGCTTGGCGTCAGAAATTTCATCGGGCTGGCACGCGGCGATGGCGCCGAACGTGCCCTGCCAGGCTTCGCTCTTAATGCCGCCGCAAAGCGGCCGCCGGGACAGCAGGCTGGCGCCCAGGCGATGGAAGAAGCGGAGATCCATGGAGCCGCCGGCCAGCACGCCATGGGGCCCGGCATAATTGAACGGCATGATCGCCTCGCGGCCGTGGGCGTCCATGATCGCCTGAAAGCGGTCATGAATGAGGTCCAAGGCGGCGTCCCAGGAAATCGCCTTGAACTCGCCGGCGCCCTTCGCCCCGGTGCGCTGCAGCGGCGTCGTCAAGCGACCGTCGCCATGCACGAAATCCGGATAGAGCCTGGCCACCTTGTTGCAGATGACCCCTTCGGTCAGCGGATTGGTATGCGACCCCCGCACCTTTTGAATGACGTCATCCTCTACAGTCACCGTCAAACTGCAGGTGTCGGGACAATCAAGCGGGCACACACTTGCCAATTCCTGGGCCATCGCGGGTCTCCATAACAAAAGCTCGCCGGCCGATGCCGGCGATGGCTTGGAGTTTACGGGTTATTGGCCGGGGAGAAAGAGCCATTTCATTGGAAATGAATGGACCAATTGGAGGGTGTTATTTTAAGTATCAGATGTAGTAGCTTGAATTTGCACAATTTAATGTTCGTGCATCCATCAATAGCCGAGCGACCAATGTCCCAGTTCAGGGCCGCCGCTTACAAGGCGCCGCCCACTCAATCTTTCCCGCGCCTCAGAAGAACACGTAGGAGCGGACCACCACGTTCTTGCGGCAGGGCGCGTCGGCCGGCGCGGTCGGGTCGATGCAGGCCGTGTGGAAGGACCAGCGCGACATGGAGCCGTCGGTGACGGAATCGTAGCATTTGAGCATCGAGACCTCTGTCGGCGTCTGATTGGGGATCCAATACCATTCGTGGTCCGGGCGGTAGGTGAAGCGGGTGGTCTCGCCCACGCGGTCATCGTAGATGCGGTAGTTGTTGATATAAGGCTGGTCGGCGAATGACGGCCAGGCGCAGAGCACGAAGGGGAACTGGCCCACGGTCTCCATCGGCTTGGCGAGGTTGATCGATACGAACCGCCGCGACATCTTCTCGTCGGCCTCTGCTTCGGTGTAATGCTGCTGGCGCCCGAAGTTCCGCAGGTTCTTTGTAAGTAGCTCGCGGCAGCGCACGCGGCCGCTGTTGTCGTTCAAGTCGTTGTGGACGAGGTTGGCGTAATTGGCGTTCACACCCGGGTTCTTATTGTCTTGGTCCTCGGTGCGGTCGCCGGTGTAATCCTTGTCGAAGATGTCGTGATTGTAGACTAACGCATCCGTCGCGCCCGGGAAGAAATCCAAGAGAAGCTTTTCGATCTCCGCGTAGAAGACGCGTTCCACCTCCGCCGAGTCGTAGAAATTCTCGCATTTGGACTCGCAATGGGCCAACGCGACGCCAAGCTTATCCATGCTTTCAGGACTGTTGGGCGATAGGCCCGGGTAGTATTCCTGCAAGCGCCGAGCGTCGCGCATCACTTGCGGAAAATAGAGGTTCCGACGGCCAATGTCCTGTTCGTACTGGCGAAATGCTTTGGCCTCGGCCGCGCGCGCCGGGTCGTGCCACAGCGCGTTGGACGAGACGATGGCGTAGGACGGCTGTTCATTGATGGTGTAGCGGAGCGGCAGCGCCAAGCCGCCTTCCGGGGTTTCGATGTTGTTCGCCCGAATATGGTCCATGCATTCTTCGTAGTCGCGAAAACCGACGCCCCACTTGGTCTCGATCGGGCCAGGTGGCGCGTTGTTGATTTTGTCGATAACCGCCTGCCCGTCCGGGTCGGACATTTGGGCAAACGCCGCCTCCGTCGCCGCGGCCGTTCCCGCATCCCCGTCCCGATCGAACGCCATGTAGGACAAGCCGCCATTCGCGGCGACCGGCGCCTCTTGCCCTGCGGTAAGTTGCAAGGGGGGTACGTATACCGACGATCCTGTCTCCGTTACCGTCGCGGCAGGATTCTCAACGATTTTGGGCTGGTCCATAGCGAGTCTCCGGTAAAATGGCCTCAATCATGGCACACGGGCGACGCCCTTCCTAGTCGCGGACGAATGACGAAAACGCACGGCTGCCATGTCGGAGCCGCAACAGCGTGACCCATTAACGGTCACCAAAATGGCGCCGCCAGACCGGGCCGACCACGGGATCGGCCTTGACGCGGTTTTTCATGGCAACCAGATGCGGCGCGTCCGCCAGGCCTCGGGACCAAGTGAGCAACATGGCGATGTAGATATCAGCGACACTCATCTCGGCGCCCAACAGGAACGGCCCCGGTGCCACGGCGGCATCCAACACGGCCAAACCGTCTTTCAGACGGGCATCGGCGGCGGCGCCCAGCGCATCGTAGCCGCCGGGATCGGAGGTAAAGCGGAACGGATAGCCACGCCGCAGTATGGCTTCGTACAGATTGACGCTGGCGAATACCAGCCAGCGCAGGAACTTGGCATGGTCCGACGTGCCCGGCGCCGGGCCCAGCCCGTTGGCGGGAAAACAGGCGGCCAGATGGATCAGGATCGCCGCCGCCTCGGTCATCGTGGTGCCGTCAGGCAGCACCAGGGTCGGCACTTGGCCCCAGGGATTGGTGGCGCGGAAGCTCTCCGGCAACGGCGTGCCGGGTTTGGATTCGAACTCATCCAATTCAAACGGCGCCTCGGCCAGGCTGAGCGCCGCCTCGACCACGAAGCCGCCCGAACCGGGCCGGTTATAGAGACGGTAGGTCATGTTTTTCCTCACTCCGCTGGGTCCGGACCCGCAGCATACAGGATGCGCGCCTCGGTATTTTGGCCGCTGGTCATGATAGCTCGGTAGTCGGGCTGTAGCAAAAATCGCCGTTTCAGGCCTTTACCATTGAGCTGCGGCAATAAGACAGGGGCGGTGCTTTGCTGCAAATCGGCTTGATTCGAACGCCCCTTCGCGTTCGGAGAACCGACTGTGCGGCAGCATTCAAAGGTATCGCTGCCGCGGGCACATTGGTCGGGTTCGGCCGAGGTGCGCCAAACTCGGACATAGACCGTTAGTCCCGCCGATGTGGAATTGTCGATGATCTGACTTTAAACTTCTCGCCTGTTGCTAGGGGGTAAGCCATGAACCGAAGCGCGGACTATATCGTCATCGGCGGCGGCATTGCCGGTGCCGCGGCGGCCTATGGGTTATCGGAAACCGGCGCGGTCATGCAATTGGAGCGGGAAAGCGCAATCGGTTATCATTCCACCGGCCGTTCGGCGGCGCAATTGACAGTGGGCCAAGGCACGGTCGTCAAACGTGCCTTGGCGGCGGCCAGCCGCGCGTTCTTTCTCGACCCGCCTGCGGGGTTCGCGGATCATCCCCTCATTGCACCGCGCAGCTCACTGGCCGTGGCCGGGCCGGGGGAACAGGCGGCCCTCGATGCCGCATGTGACGCGGCGCGGCGGGACGATCCGGAATTCCGCAAGCTGGCTATGCAAGAAACCCTGGCCCTGTGCCCCATGTTGCGCCCCGAAACGGTGATCGGCGGGCTTTACACCAGCAGTGTTTTCGCCCTCGACGTGCACGCGCTGTTACATGGCTATATTCACGCCGCCCGCGCCCGCGGCGCCCAATTGTTAAGCGATGCGGAAGTCACCGGCCTCGAACGTCGTGACGGCGTATGGCAGGTGACGACCAAGGCCGGCCGCTTCAACGCCCCTATAGTAGTCAACGCCGCTGGGGCCTGGGCCGATGTGATCGCCGAAATGGCGGGCGTTGCCCCGCTGGGCCTTACGCCTAAGCGCCGCACGGTGATCGGGTTCGAAGCGCCTGCCGACTTCGATCTTGCCGCCATGCCCTCCTTGCGGGACCTTGAGACCAATTTTTACTGCAACAGCGAAGCGGGCATGCTAATGGCGAGCCCCGCCGACGAAACCCCCAGCGCCCCTTGCGATGCCCAACCCGAGGAGATCGATATCGCAATCGCCGCCGACCGGGTGCAAAAGGCGACCTTGTTCGACGTTCGCCGCATCGCGCACAGCCGCGCGGGCTTGCGGACTTTCGTCGGCGATGAAAGTTTCTTTTGCGGCTATGCCCCCGATGCGGACGGGTTTTTCTGGCATGCCGGCCTGGGAGGCTCGGGCATTGGCACCTCGCCGGCCATGAGCCGGATGGTCGCCGCGCTGGCCCACCGCGAAGACCTACCCGCCGAGCTTGCTGCCTTCGGCCTTACCCCCGCCGACTTTGCCCCGCATCGGGGTTAGGGAGCGCCGACAAGTTCCGACGGCCAAAGCCGCCGTAGCAACCGGGGATATCCATCGGCAAGGATACGGCAATAACGCCAGCAAGACGGCGTTGCCCACACCATCGGATAGGCGACGCGATCCCTACCCGAGGCAAGACCAAAGTGCCATAGGCAGAAATGTAGCACCGTCAAACGCGTTCTTGGATTTCCGAGACGAGGACCGTTACACTCTATGCCATGGCAGACGGACCAAATCGTCGACTGACGACAATCGTTGCCGCAGATATTGCCGGCTTCTCGCGCCTTGTCGGGATCGACGAGGAAGGCACGCTTGCGACCCAGCGCAACCACCGCATCGACCTCATCGAACCGCTGCTTGCGGAACATCATGGACGGATCGCCAACACGGCTGGCGATAGCTTTCTGTTGGAATTCCCTTCCGCCGTGGAGGCCGTGCGGTGTTCGGCGGCCATACAGGAGGGTATGGCCGAGCGAAACCGAGAGATCCCAGCGGATCGGCGCATTGAATACCGCATCGGCATCAATGTAGGCGATGTCGTGGTGGACGGCGACGACCTGTTGGGTGACGGCGTCAATATCGCGGCACGGCTGGAAAACATTTGTGAGCCGGGCGATATCATACTGTCGGATAATGCCTATCGACAGATCCGCGACCGTCTTGATTTTGATTGGCACGATGGCGGCGAGCACAAAGTCAAGAACATCGCACGGCCAGTGCAAGTCTGGCGTTGGCGCGCCATCGCCAAGGCGATATCCGCATCGTCCGAGGAAGCGCCCCTGGCGTTGCCTGACAAACCATCCATTGCGGTGTTGCCCTTCGACAATATGTCCGGCGATCCGGAACAGGAATATTTTTCCGATGGCATCTCGGAGGATATTATCACCGACCTTTCGAAGGTATCGGCTCTGTTCGTTATCGCTAGAAATTCAAGCTTCACTTATAAAGGCGAGGCTGTAAACATTCAGCGTATCGCGAAAGATTTGGGTGTGCGTTACGTTGTTGAGGGCAGTGTTCGCAAAGCAGGAAACAGGGCGCGGATAACTGCACAGCTCATCGACGCAGAAACCGGCGGACATGTTTGGGCAGATCGTTATGATCGCGAATTAGTTGATATTTTTGCTGTTCAAGATGAAATCACGAACAACATTGTTGGCGCCCTGCAATTAGCCCTCCTGCCTGAGGAAGCAAAACTGGTGGCGCAAGCGCCGACATCGGATTTTCAGGCCTATGACTATTATCTCAAAGGACGACAGTGCTCTCATTTCTTCAGCAAAGCCAAATTCATTGAAGCCCAGACGTTATTCAAACGGGCAATTTCATGCGATTCAAACTTCGCTCGTGCCTATTGCGGGCTTGCGGACTGCGGATCGCAGCTCTTCCGCTGGGAAGGCGAGAAAATTTATCTGGAAGGAGTATTTGACGCCATCGACAAGGCTTTGGACCTGGAACCGAAGCTAGCGGAAGCGCATTCTTCGATGGGGTTCTTTTTGATGCTGACTGGCGACAGAAATGAGGCGGAAAGGGAATTTGCCGTCGCGACCGCGTTGGACCCCAATCTGTATGAAGCGCATTATTTCTGGGGACAGCTTTGTTTTCGACACGGCGCGCTTTCAGACGCAGCCAAGCATTTTGAGCGGGCTTGGAAAGTTTCGCCGCAGGATCCGCAGACGCCTGGATTATTGCTTGGGATCTATAGAGATCTAAACCGGGATGCAGATGTAAGAATCGTCGCTCAAAAAACGCTTGAAATCGGCTTGCGAAAGCTTGAGCTGGAACCCGACAATACACGGGCGTGCATGTCTTGCGCATTTGCATTTGTTCATTTGGGTCGCTTTTCGGACGCCGAAGATATGGCCGGTCGGGCCCTCGAAAATGATCCGTCGGACAAAATAAATTTCTACAATATAGCCTGTCTTTATGCGCTTTTGGACCAACCGGAGAAAGCGATCGATTTTCTGGAAGTGGCAGTGACCGGCGCGTCCAATTTGAAAAAAGAGCTAAGTACTGACGGCGATTTCATATCGCTTCACAATCACCCTCGTTTCATAGCCATGATGGAAGATTAGTAGGGCGGCCGTATTTATCCCCAGCCAATATTGAATAATCGCGCGATGGCTAGTTTCATTAGTATCTGCTTGCTGAATGGCTCAACAAAACCGGGCCGCATGTCCGGAAGGGGTCAACTACTGCCTGTCTTGGACCGGACAAGCGCGTCCACGTCAGATGCATAATCACAGAGCATTTTCGGTGCGCCGGGAACTTGCGCCTGTACATGACGAATGCCACAATTTTGGGACGCGAACCGATTCTTGGAAGGATTGAATACAATGAAGACGCCGATTGCGCTTGCATGTGTCGTCGCTATTTTCCTTGGCTTAGCGTTCGGTGTCACTGCACAGGAACTACTTCGTCCAAAGATAATTGCCGTGCAAATTTTTGCGGAGTGGTGCGAACCGTGCTCTGAAATGGATGACATAGCCAGTGATCTCGCTGATCGCTTCGATGGCGAACCAATTCTCGGCATCGTTTTGGACGTCACAGACCTTTCAACACGTTATCACGCCGAGCTTCTGGCAGGCGCACTTGGTCTTGATGATTTGTACCGGAAAAAGAAGGGTACGCTCGGAGTAATCTACCTTCTGGACGCAAAGACCAAATCAATCATCGAAACAATAACGCAGGCAGACGAATTCGATACGATGTCGGAAAAAGTTCAAAAAGCATTGGCGAACCAATGACTGACAAAAATCAGCGAAAAAATCAGCTGGTGACAAGTCGTCGCAAATTCGCGATCGGTCTAGTGGCCGCACTTTTCGTCACAGTGACACTAACAATACCTCGGACTGAAGCGGAGGAAATTGAACTCCGTCCACGGGTTCGTCGTCGACGGAGGCGTCGCCGCAGACGGCGGTGCGCATACCACCGGCGCCGGTGCTGATACCGCGAACCCTCCAACATGAACTTGCTGAATCCGTGTTCCAGCCAGGACTCAGAGCACCACCAAGAACAATGATATCGTTATAGTCTAAAAGCATTCGGACCCGTGCTGGTAGCCAAGCGATCAGGCCGGCCTCGCTTTCTCCATATTACGGGATCGTTCTTCTTCTGCCTGCTGCGCTCCGGCCGGCAGCGATCAGGTGCTTACCAATGCCGTCCGGTCTGGGTGCGTTCATTCAGAGTCGGTTTCCCCTTACCAAATGCCACGGCCGCCGTTGTTCCCCAGCGGCGGCCGTTCCCTTTTCAGCCCGGAATGGTCGGCCGGCGATTGGTCGTCAATTGAGGGTTGGACCGTTCAATCTCGTCGCGTTCGCGACCGGATGGTGCGGACTGTGGACGTTCAGGTCGCCGAGAATAGCCGCCCTGGTTGGCTATAACTGCCCCGGGAACGCCTATTTGGGTTCTAAGTTCCCAAAAACCAACATGTTAAGACCCATGGGTCGCTACGGTGAATCCTGGCCAACCACATCCATGTCAGCTATCGGGTGTAGTGCAGGCAAAACCAAAGTGCCACAACCGGTCATTCCGATGACGTTGGATTGGAACTCGCCTTGGAGCTTTGACGTTGCTTGTGGGGCGGAATTCATCCGGAGTACCATCTCGCATTAAACGACAATCTGCGTGTATCAGCACCAAGGATCTAGCGCGATGAAAAGACTTTCAATCGATCCCATTGAATTCATGGCTGGGATTTGCAGCGCCATCTTGTTTTCCGTTTGCCTTCTCGGGGGCGGACCGCTATCCGCCGAAGCCGCCGAAGATTCAGATCTTAGAGCCAACTATTACCCCAATACCGAAACGCTCGGTGCAAACGAAATGCGCTTGATCGCGCTGGGAACCGGGACGCCCAACTTCCGCCATTCGCAGGCATCCGCATCCTGGTTGGTGGAACTCGGCAACGGTGACCGGTTCATTTTCGACATCGGCACCGGATCGCTAGCCAATCTCGCGGCATTGGAGATTCCCTTCACCTATCTGGACAAGGTCTTCATCAGTCACTTGCACGTCGATCATATCGGTGATCTCGACGCGATGTTCATTGGCGGCTGGGTCTCCAACCGGACGGGGCCCTTGAAGGTCTGGGGGCCAAGTGGCCTGGTACCGGAATTGGGGACGAAAAGCGCCATCGATCACATGCGAGCGATGTTTGCCTGGGACCTGACTGGGCGCCGGGGCAACATGCCATCTGCGGGCGGCCACATCGAGGTTACCGAGTTCGATTACGCCAAAACCCATGCCGTTTACGAAAAGAACGGCGTGAAGATCAGGGCATGGCCGGCCATACACGGGATTGACGGCTCGGTGAGCTATAGTCTGGAATGGCAGGGCTTGAAGTTCGTTTATTCAGGCGACAACAATCCCAACAAGTGGTTTCTCAAGGAGGCGGTAGACGCCGATCTCTTGATTCACGAATGCTATCTCACGGTTCAACAGTTTATCGACATCAAGAAGTATGATCCCGAGCGCGCCCGGCTTGTCGCCACGGTAGTACACACGCCGCCGCAGGCCTGCGGCAAAATCTTTTCTATACTGAAACCTCGCCACGCCATTGCCTACCATACCTTCAGCGACTTCGACATCGCGCCCGATACCATCGCGGCGATCCGCGAAACCTACGACGGACCGCTGACGCTTGCCGATGATCTGCTGGTCTGGAACGTCACGCCTGACGCGATTCGGGTGCGGCGGGTGATTGGTACCGACGAGCCGTTTCCTGCTACGCCGCCCGAACCGGCGGGACCGCCAGACCCCAGCGAAAGAACCAAGCTTTCGGACTGGCTTGAAGAGGGGCGCGTCGATCTATCGCAGTAGACGGCGTTCTGTTCCGCTTCGGGTCAATCGCACGCATCTGGCCCTGGAATCGTTTAGTCCGCTAGAGCCTCAACAAGAGACGAAATAGCCACAAACGCGGACATTCTGGGTCGAATGTCGGCTAGACCTCCAGCTCCGGAAGTCACCACGGAGCGATACCACTTTGGCTTGGTGCCATTAGACTAAATCGCTGCGCGATCGATATCTGCCATTTCATTGGATTAGCTGATCGACGACGCGGCTGGCGTTTGCCGGCGTAGGGCGCTGTCGTGTTGGTCGAGGTGATTTTGCCTCGGTTGACAGAGGAGCAGCCGACACCCTCCCCTGTGGCGGCTTCGCTAAAAAATTAGTCGCAACATTCATGGGCAGTACGGCAAAAGCACGAAACTTCGATGGAGCTGTCAGCAATCTGCTGAGCTTTCGCGACTTCCGGGAGAATTACATCTAGGGTCTTGCTATCACCAAGACGTTCGCAGCACTCCGCATAGCCCAGCAAACTCCAAATATTATTCGGATGCTGTGAGGGCCGAACGAGTGTGTCGTCCAGACCTAGGTCGGCGCGGTAGACTTTAGCTGCGTCATCAACATGGCCTTGTTCGAGAAGTAGCGCTCCCAAGGCATGACGTGGCGGCATCATCCACGACCAGGGTTCTGAATAGTTGAGGCTGTCATAAAGGTCGACGGCCTCACGCAAGCGCGCGAAGGCAACGTCGTAATTCTCCCGTCGGTATTCCAGCTCACCGGCCAACATTGCCTCGGCCACCGCGAGAATGTCTCGACTATCGTTTTGGAATACGATGCGTTCGGCTGGGAGCGCTGCGACCGCGGCACGCAACAAACGCTGCTGTTTGAGCGCTTCGTCAACATTTCCCAAAACCGCGTGAGCAATGCCTTTGGCGTATTGCCAGAACGCATGTGTCACGCAGAACAATATCGGATCTTCGGGCAGTGGCTCATCAAGAATGGCTTGCCACTTCCCAAACCGAATGAGGACATGCGCTTTCATTCCGTAGAACGCTTCCAGGTGGTTCACCAGGAAAGCATGTCCTGCATGCAAATATTCGGGGCGGACCGTAGCCTGCATCTGGTTCGCAGCGCGCATTGCCGGCTCATATCGGCCGGAAAACAACGCACCGTAGACTTGAAAATGAAAATTATGAAGACGATAGATATAATATATGCCCAGCTCGTTATCCACCGCGATGTATTTGTCGTCGGCCTCCACCGCCTCGACGTTAGAGGTGATCACTTTCTCGTATTGGCCGCACAAGATATAGATATGCGACGGCATATGAATAAGATGGCCAGCGTCGGGCACAAGCGGGCGTAGCTTGTCCGAGGCCGCGAGCGCGCGCTCCGGTTCGGGGGACATCTCCATGATGTGAATATAGAAATGCAGCAGTCCGGGGTGTTGCACGTCGCCGTTTCGTTCAAGACGCTCTAGCGTGGATTCGATAATCGCGATGGCTTCGACCGTATCGGTCCCCTCGGCGGGAACGCGGTTTTGCAAGTCCCAAAGCTTCCACGGAGTACGAACTATCAGCGCCTCCGCCGCCAAAGCGCTAACATCGTAATCCTCCGGGAATTCGCGATACACGCCCCGCATCGCCTCCGCATAGTCGTCATCCCATTGTCCGAGGACATCCTCATTATCAACCGCGCTCGCTTGAAAACGCCGCGCAAGTGCGTTGCACAAGGCTTTTTCCACGGCGGTGACATTGCCGGATGCGGCAATTTCGACTGCCTTACGCGCGCTCTCGAAAGTCGTCGCGATCGCCCGAGTTCGACCTTGCGGCGCCATCTTGACCCAAGGAATATTATAGTAGGGACCCGTTGCGTAGGCGATGCCCCAATAGCCCATGGCGCAGGCCGGATCGAGTTCAACAGTCTTGTGAAAGCAACGCAGTGCTTCTTTATGGTGGAACGCATAACACCAATTTATGCCACGGTTAAACCATTTTTCGGCTTCATCCGAATTCGTTGAAATGGAACGCGTATAGGCGCCAAGCGAAAAATATGGTTCCATAATCCACTCTCCTGTCGGCACGGACGAAGCTCTAGAATACCAGCCTATACGCGCGAAACGGTGTAGGGGGCGTGTTTTGGGTCCGTCGTTCATGTTACGCAAGCCGGGACTTCCCAAATGAGAGCCGTCCCGACCGCATAGTTTGGTCGGGTTTAGCTTGACCCACAACCCGTTTGATTGTGAGTGATGGCGTGGACGCCCGACGACCGCAAGCCGTGATCAATCCAAGTCCGAAATCAGGGGTTCAACAGAAGCCTGCGGGAAGAAAGCTGACGTCGGTGTTGGCGCGTCCGTAGCTGGCGGTAAACTCCCCGTCCTGGCGGCATGGCTGTGACGGGGGTTTAGTGCCGATTTTGTTGAAGAAGTCGCTGGATCGTGGCGGTTTGTTGTGATTCTCTCTTCTTAGGTGATTTGCTCAGGAGGACGGTTCGATGATGGGAACACAGGTAGCTCCGGAGCAATTGTTTTAC
>Ga0315336_1002239_pt1 | contig 30824 bp, 16 predicted proteins | sample ASW5metaG_FD_204512 | JGI IMG/M metagenome (GOLD analysis project Ga0315336, IMG submission 204512) | Ammonia-oxidizing marine archaeal communities from Monterey Bay, California, United States - ASW #5 | ecosystem: Environmental > Aquatic > Marine > Intertidal zone | place: USA: California...
AACAGGTCGTGACGGGACTCCATGATGGACAGCGCCTCGTCCTGATAGGCGCGGGTCTCCTCGCGGTGGTCCCACGCATTGTGGAGGCGCGCGAGAGTGTTCAAGCTGCGGGCTACGTCGGGGTGCCGAGGTCCGAGAGCCTCCCGGCGGATCTCGAGGCTCATTTCCAGGCGGACCAGGGCGCCGTCGTAGTCTCCGAGGCCGATGAGTGCGCCCGCGATGTTCTCGTGACCTGTGGCCGCGTCGTAGTGACGGTGGCCAACCGCGTCAATCCAGATCTCCAGGCTCTTCTCGAAGAGCGGCAGCGCCGCCTTGGGGTTGCCCTGCTCCATATGCAAACCGGCGATGTTGTTGAGACCCGTGCCCACGCTGGGGTGTCGTGGACCCAATGCGGCCTCGTAGATGCGGATGCTCTCTTCGTACATGCCCAAGGCCAGCTCGTAGTTGCCTTGCCGATGGTGTAGCAGGCCCAAGCTATTCAAGGAGTTGGCGACGCCCACGTGTTCTGGACCCAGAGTCTCCCTGCGGATCGCGAGGCTCTCTTCATACAGCGGCTGTGCGGTTCGAACGTCACCTTGGTTTGAAGCCAACGATGCCAAAGCGAGCAGACTCGTGGCCACATCCGGGCCGCGGCCTCCGCCGACCAGCCGGTGCACTGCGAGGCTCTTCTCGTAGAGCTGGCGGGCGGCTGCGTAGTCCCCTTGATTGATGAACAGCTGGCCAAGGTTGTTCAATCCGATGGCGATACTGGGGTGGTTGGGCCCAACGATGCCACGCTTGATCTCCAGCGAATCCTCGAAATGCACCCGCGCAGCGCCGAAGTCACCCATTGTTCGGCACACCGACCCCAAACTGTTCAGTGACGTCGCTACGTCGGGGTGTGCCCTGCCGAAGATCTCCACGCGGATGTCGAGTGCTTCCTCGATAGCGGCCAAGGCGTCTTTGTAGTGGCCCTGGGCCTGCAACAGGATTCCGTAGTTGTTCAGCCCGGTAGCCACTGACGGGTGGCGATCCCCATGAACCTCCCGGCTGATCGACAGGCTCTCTTCGTAAAAGGGGCGCGCCTCGTCGTAGCGCCCCTCGTGACGCAGAAGGGAGCCCATGTTGGTCACTGGTGTGAGCAACCCCGGATGCCTTGCGCTGTACAGCGTTCGGGCGATCCGAAGGCTCTCCTCGTAGTAGGGCCGCGCCGCGGCGTAGTCGCCGCCCGCCTTGAGGAGCTTGCCCAGATTGCCCTGAACACGCCCCACGGCAACGTGATCAGGCCCATGGACATCGCGTAGGATGTCGAGGCTCTCCTCGTACAGGACTCGGGCGCGAACGGGCCGTCCCATCCTCTTTTGCATGGTGGCGAGGTTGTTCAGAGCCGTCGCGATGTCGGGGTGGCCTTCCCCCCGAGCCTCCCGCAGGAAAGCGAGGGCCTCCTGGTACTGGGCCAACGCATCGTCGTACCGCCCGACAGCCTCATTGAGACGCGCGAGGTTGTTGAGGCTGGTGCCGACGAACAAAGTCGAACGCTCACGACGGAAGATCTCGAGGCTCTCTTCGTAGAGCGGCCGCGCTCCGTCGTAGTCGAGCTCGCTCTCTAGTAGGATTCCCAGTTGGGTCAGGGTCTTGGCTACATCAGGATGCCTTGAGCCCTGGGTTCGGCGCCGAATCTCGAGCGACTCCTCGTAGAGTGCCTTCGCGGCCGCGGGATCGCCCTGGGTCGCGAGTCCGGCAGCCCGGGCCTCGACGGCCGCCAAGTCGACGTCGCCGGCCCACGCCAATGAACACAGCAGAACGACCGACCACCACACGGACTCAGCCTCCGACCCGAGCGAACCTGGCATCCCTCTGCAGTAAGACAAAGGGTGGTTGGGACCTCTCCAATTGCACAAAGTGGTCGAAGCTCTGGGTCCCGATTGACTCCCCCAAGGGAGGGCTACACGCGAGGAAGGACAACATCAACCACATACCGCACTCCTGTCGAACCCAGACTACTGCTCGCCGTGATGCTACGCCGGAGACAGACCCTGTTGCTAGCCACCTGGGTCCGCGGCGATGAGGCGGTGAGAATGGCAATGTTGGCATCGAGAGGTTCGTGGCCCCGATCGAGACGAGGATAGCAGCGTCACTGGACCCGGTGGTTGTGCAAGCCTGGGGTGGAACAGTGGCGGCCGCAGGATGCTTCGGCGTTAGACTGCATCCAACTTCGCCCAGGGGATGGCAATGACCGACCAATCGACAGACGCAGATCAACTTGCAGCATCGCTCGTCAGCGCCAAAGAGGCAGTGGAAGCTGCAAAGGGCGCCCTGGATGACGCCAAGCGAGCCTATGGCAAAATCGAGGCGCAGATGGCCGAGGCGATGGAGACGACAGGCCAAACGGTGCTCAAGGCCGGGGGGCGTTTTGTCAGTGTGCGCACATCGCGCCGATGGTCTGTGCCCAAGGGCAGTAGCGAGGCCGTGATCGGGCTGCTGAAGACCCATCGACCTGGCGTCGTCAAGGAGACCGTGCACGCCGCAACGCTCAACAAGTTGGCCGAGGAGATGCTGAAGGCCGAGGCCCCAGCGGAGTGGTGGGGCGAGGTCGACGGTCTGCTGTCGATGAGCTCCAGCACAGCCGTCAAGGTCACCAAGTCAAAACCCTAGCGGGCGGCTGCGAACTACCGTCGTGGGATTCCCGTGGCGATGAATGCCGCCCAATCCCTCGGTGCCGAGTCTCCTGTTTCCCGCGCGCGCTCCAGAGCCTGGAGCTGTGCCGCGCGAAGTGCCTCGGGAGCTGTGGCCGTGCGTCGTCGTCGCAGCGCCTTGTAGAAGTCCCGCATCAGCTCTCCGGTCGCGACGTCGGGGACCGACCATAGACTCAGAACCAGATGACGCGCTCCGGCGGTTCGAAAGGCACGTCGCAAGCCCAGAACGCCCTCGCCATCCAACATCTCACCCAGCCCGGTCTGACACGCGGAGAGAACGACGATTTCCGTACCACGCAGATCGACTGAGGCCACCTCCAGGGCGGTGAGGATGCCGTCCTCGACCCCTTCGGGGGGATCGGATGCGCCGGCAAGCACAACGCCCGACAGCGCCAGTGGGTGGTAGCCGACCACCGCTCCGGCCGCGGTCCCGGAGATCGCCGCGCGACAGGCGCCGGTGGCAAAGAAGCCGTGGGTGGCGAGGTGCACGACACGCTTGCCAGTCATGTTCGACAACACCGCCTCCTCGGTGGCCTCCGCTCCTTCGAGCACCTTGGCCTGGCCGGCTAGCAAGGCCGCCACCGCCGTGGCTTCCGCTGCGGTCGCAGGCAACGGCGACCAGCCTTCGTGTGCGCAGCCATTCCGCGTCGCCGACTCTTCATTCTCGGCCTCGCCGTAGTCCACACCGCCGACGACCAACGCCCCTTTCCCACGGGACGTCGCCGGCGGAGTGAGCACTTCGGCGGCGCTCTGCAGGAGGGTCAGCTCGACTTCCTCGATCAGGTATTTCGACTCCGCGAGAGGCAGGGCTCCCCAGGGGATCTCGGCGAGCGGCCCGTCTGGCGCCAGCACCGCCCGGCTCTCGACGAAGGGGGCGACGGGATCCCACACCCGTCGGGTCACCTCGCGCCCCACGCTGTCGATGCGGTTCGCGGCCATGGTGGAAGCAAGACGGGCGCGCCAGGCGGCGATGGCGTCGTCGATGGGCTGGGCGGGTCCAAGGGCGATCCGTTGGACCCTGCACTCGGCTTCAGAAAGGACGAACGCGGTGTAGTGAAACACCTCATCGCGGCCTTCGCGCATGGCATGTCGAGTCCAGTCCACCAGTGTGCTGTCCGAAGGCAGCGCCGCGCAGATCTCATCGACGGAGGGCATCGGGTTCCCACGAGGAACGCCGTTCCGGATGGCGATCTGACGCTCGAGGCCGTCGATGCGGCTTCCGAGGTCCTCGAGCTCATCCGACCGCCGCTGTGGATCGTCTCCTGGGATCATCACCAGGTGCGCCGCCTGTCTCCGCAGTGCTGTGAGGTCCTTACCGAGTGCCGCAGTCTCGGGATCGGCCGCCGACAACATGGCGTTCCTGGCCAGGATTCGCCGCGACACGGCGCCCTTGGTAGCCAGGACTGCCGCATAGGCCCGGGTATCGTAGTCCCGCTCGTCGTGGGTGGTGAGCACGACCTCAAGCGCGTCTCGGGAGCGTTGTAGGGCCGCCAGGGCTTCCCTCTCCGACAGGGCAGCGCCCGCAGTGCCGGCGACCTGTACCGCTCGATCGAATACCTCCGATGCCGCCCCTCGGGCCTTCTCCTCCGCGCCGGTCTTCCACAGGGCGCGCGCCCAATAGGTCTGAGCGGCCAAGGTTCTCGCGGAGTGAGGCCCCAAATTCTGTTCCAGGGCCTGTACCGCCTGACCGAGTAGAGCCTCCGCTTCGCCGACCCGACCCATCTCCAGGTATGTGAGGCCCAGAGCGCTTCGACCGGAGGCCACTCGGACCGGCGACACGCCAGGGGTCCCCTCGCGGATCTCCAGGCTCTCGCGGAGGGGGACGAGGGCTTCCTCGTGGCGGCCCGCCCGCCTCAGGAACATGCCCAGGTTGTTGAGCACCCCCATGCGGTCCACCCGATTTCCGTGTCTCTGGGTGAGCGCGACCGCCTCGCGAAAAGCGGGGTCCGCCTCGTCGATTCTCCCCAACATCTCCAGACTGGTTGCGATTGAGATGAGCGGGAAGGCGCGTCGCGGACTGTCGGGGCCCAGGCTCGCTTCAGTCGCCTCGAGGGCGCGCTGCGCTGACCGGAGCGCGCCGACGCCATCGCCCAGGTTCTTGAGGAGGTCAGCGTGCTCCTTGTAGGCAATGGCGGTCTCGATATGCTCGGGCCCGTATCGCTCGAGCCTCCACGCCAACTCGTCCTCGACGATGCGCCTCGCCTCGACAGAATCTCCCCGATCGAGGAGAACATCGGCCAGGTCCAGTCTCTCCTTTCCCCCGCGTCTCCCGGCGGACTCGAGGATCTGAATAGCGCGTCGACTGCTGTGCTCGGCCTTGGTGAGGGCGCCAACTGCGACGTAGGCATCGGCGAGGCCCCCCAGCGTGGCAGCCACCTGAATCCCATCGCGACCGTGCACCGCCTCCCGACTTGCGAGGGTGGTCTCCAGGAGATCCACGGCCTCGACATTGCGGTTGGCCTTGATCAGCGCTTGGGCCAGGGACTCGAACTCCCCCAGGGTCTCGGGGTGTTGCGCGCCCAGGAGTGCGGTGGAGCGTTCGACGACGGACCGCCACAGGGACACAGCGTGATCGACCTGGCCTTGTGCCATCGCGAGGGCAGCTCGCCGCCCGTCGATGCTCAACGACTCGGGGTGGTCGCGCCCGACCGTGTCATCGAGCACACTCTCCGCCTCGTCGAGCCAGGTATTCGCCTCGTCGAACCGGTCCATCGAGCTGGCCAGATGGGCCAGGTTCGTCAGCAGCGGCACGATTCGCGGGTGGCGCGGATCCAGCTCGTCCCTGAAGATCTCGAGGGCGCGGGCCGTAGTGGGCAACGCGACGTTCTTGTCGCCCTGTTGCCACGCCGTCATGGCCAGGTTGTTGAGGGTCGCGGCGAGCTGAAATGGGTCTCTGTCCGTCTCGCCATCGAGGATCGCAATGGCCTCTTCCAGGGCGTCCCTCGCCTCCTGGAGCCGCCCCTGCGCCTTGCGGATGACACCGACGGTGCCGAGGCGATCGGCGATCTTGGCCACGGGGATGTCCACTTGCTCGCGCTGAATCGACATCGACTCGTCCACGACCTCGTTCGCAGCCTCGATGCGCCCGGCGCGATTGAGGGCAAGGGCGTAGTCGGCGAGGGCGTTGCCCACCCGCACGTGTCGGCTACCGTAGACCCTCCTGCGAATCTCCAGGCTGCGCTCGATGAACGCCAGGCCCTCGTCGTAGCGCTGCTGATCGACGCTGAGGAATCCGCGCTCGCGCAGCGCCGCACCGAGGCCAATCTCGGACTGGCCGGACTGCTCGAGGAAGGCGAGCCAGGGGTCGATGACCGCCTCGGCCTCTTCGAACTGCCGTGCCTTCCGGAGTCGCTTGGCAATCGTGAGGGGGTGTTCAGCCACCTGCTGTGCCGTCGGCTCGGGGGCGGGATCGGCAAGAGCATTGCCCGACGCGAGTATGCACACCACGAACACCGCTCGCTGAAGTCGTCCCACCGACGCAGTCTACGCGGAGCCAATGCTGGATGAGGGCTCTTGGCGACCGGCACGAGCCGAATTACACGGCGTTCATGCGCCCTTTTGTTTTTTTGCTCTTGGCGGCGTGTGCAACTCCTGGCGGCGGCGATCGGGCCTTTCTCGACGTTGAATCCAGCTTCTTGAGATCGGCTGTTCACGACGCCGTCTCCGGGCACACCCCGCTCCCGTATTACGACCCCGAGCTGCCCGATACCCACACGGCTATCGACGAGGTGGACGGCGACCCCGACGAGCCCGACAATGTGCTGTTGGTCTACACGCGTCGCTCGGTCCCCAAAGAGACCTGGGGCGAGTACAACCGCGAGCACATGTGGCCGCAGTCGGTCGGTCTCGACGATGTCGCGCGCACCGACCTGCACAACCTGTTCGCCTGCGACACCACCGTGAACGGAGACCGCGGCCGCCTCCCGTTCGACGACTGCGACAACTGCCCGACCCATCCCGAGGCCACCCTGGTGCGGACGGACGACCGGGTCTGGGAACCGCCCGACGAGGTCAAGGGCGATATCGCGCGTGCGCTGCTCTATATGGATGTTCGCTACGAGGGGGGAGACGAGCCGGCCCTCACCCTCTACGATGGGGGCAAATGCGAGGCCGACGCCTGCTTCCCCGGTCTCTCACGGGTACTCGCCTGGCACGCGCTCGATCCGGTGAGCGAGGCCGAGCTCGCCCGCAATGACCGCGTGGAGAAGTGGCAGAACAACCGCAATCCGTTCGTCGACACGCCCGGGCTGGTGTGCGGGATCTGGGGCGGCTGCGAGGAGCCGGAGAGGGTTCCGCCGGCAATCACCGAGATCCACTACGACAACGAGGGTACCGACGTCGGAGAAGGCGTCGAGATCAGCGCCACGGCGGGCCTGGCCCTGGACGGGTGGACGCTGATCGCCGTCAATGGTTCGACCGGCGCCATCACCCACGAGATCTTCCTGGAAGGCGCCCTCGAAGACCAGGGACAAGGCCTGGGATCCCAGTGGTTTGCGATGAAGGGACTCCAGAACGGAGCTCCCGACGGCATCGCCCTCGTCGCTCCTGACGGCGCCGTGGTCGAGCGCTGGTCGTGGGAGGGTACCTTCGAGATTGAGGGGGCGCTCACCACGGATCTCGGGGTCGAGGAGACGAGCACGACCCCGGTGGGCCACGCCCTGGTTCGCATCGACGGCGAGTGGTTCGGACCTGAGCCCGCAAGCCCCGGCGGCATGAACTGATCTAGAGCGGCGCTGCGGGCGTGGCTGCGTGCGTCAGTACACGATGAAGTCGAGGACCAGGGGTCGTATTGGGAAAGAAAGGTCCCGCTGCGCGCGTCGTAGAAGTTGACGTTGATGCTGTCGTCGCAGGCCACCTTGTCGCCATTGGCCGACAGTCGCTGAACGTCAGGGTTTGCCTGTCGTTTCAGCAGTGTGTGGGCTCGCACGTCATGGCGGTGACAATTCGGGGAGACGGGAATGCCAAATGGTGCCAATCTTGAGTTGTCTTCCCTCGAAAACGAGGGATAGTGCGCCTTTCAGGGTGATAGGGGCGACTGGTGTGAGACTGGCACGATCTCCGCAATGCACTGTAGTGAACTCGAAACTGGAGTGCCAGATGCAGCTCGAAAGCCGCACGGAAGACCAAATCAATCCCCGCAATGACGTGGAGTTCCTCGGCGATGTCGACATGTTCGACGACTCGCCGCCAGAGAGCTTCCCCGAGTTCATTGCCATCCACGGGGAGTGGCACACCCTTCGGTCCAAGCACGAGCCGACGGCGTTTCTTATCGCCATGACACTGACGGTCAGCGGCGCCCTCGCGTTCCTCTTCACGCTCTGATGAGGTCTGACATCGCCTGACTGTTCTCCCACCGCACATCCTCTCCGATGGTAGGGAGGTTCGGACAGGGAGCCAACATTCACGAGATCCTTCAGAACAAGTCGTCCTTCAAGGACGCCATCCGGCCCTACCTGAAGTGGTCGATGGCGGCGATGCTCCTGCTCGGGTTCGCGTCCGGTCTTCCGCTGATGATGGTGTTTTCGAAGCTCTCGTTCTGGCTTCGAGAAGTCGGTGTCGACCGCTCCGTCATCGGCGGGTTCTACGCCGTGAGCCTGGCCTATTCGCTGAAGGTCTTCTGGGCGCCGGTGGTGGACCGGGTCCGCATCCCCGTCCTGACCGCGCGCCTTGGCCAGCGGCGGAGCTGGATGCTGCTCGCGGTCTTCGGGGTCATCCTCGGCCTGCTCACCATCGGGTCTTCGGATCCCGCTACCGATCTGCGGCCCACCTTGTTGGGCGCCTTCATCCTGGCCTACTCGGGGGCGACCCTGGACATCGCCGTCGACGCCTGGCGGATCGAGTCGGCACCCGACGACGAGCAGGCGAACATGGCCGCGGTGTACATCCTCGGCTACCGCATGGCGATCATGTTCGCGGGTATCGGGCTCATCATCGCCGCAAAGAGCAGCTGGTTCGTCGCTTACGTCGTGATGGCGGGATCGATGTCCCTGGTCGCGGGCCTGGTGTTCTGGATCCGCGAACCGGTCCGGGCAGAAAAGCTCGCGGGCGCCGACAAATCCCTGCTGCGGAACATGGCCGACGCGGTCGTGCAGCCGTTCTGGCAGATCGTCGCCCGCTATGGCCGCTGGGTGGTTCCGGTTCTCCTGCTCGTCGGGCTCTACCGTTTGAGCGACTTCACGATGGGCACCATGGCGAGCCCGTTCTACTCCGACCTCGGCTATTCCAAGGAGACCGTGGGCGTGATCACGGGCTTGTTCGGCCCGTGGCCCATTGTGGCCGGCGGATTCCTCGGGGGCTTCGTTGCGGTCCGCTACCGGCTCATGCCGGCGCTGTTGTTCGGAGCGGTCATCACATTGCTGACCAACGGCGCCTTCGCCAGCCTCGCGCTCGCCGCCGGTCCCGGTCTGGATCTGGCCGCATCGGGAGACGCCACCGCCGTTGTGAACACCCCCTCCAGCGCCGCGCTGCTGGTGGTCATCGTCGCCGACAACCTGGCCGCCGGCTACGTCGGAACGGTGTTCGTCGCCTATCTGTCGTCGCTGACGGAGCGGCAGTACGCGGCCACGCAATACGCGCTCTTCAGCTCGGCGTACTCTCTGTTCTGCAAGCTCGTGGCGTCCACCACTTCCGGTCCCCTGTCCGAGGTCGCCGGGTGGGCCGGCTTCTACGTCGTTACCGCGCTTTTTGCAGTTCCGTCGGCGATCCTCATCGTCTACATCATGCAGTATGGCCCCGAACACGCTCGCGGCCTTGCCGTCACCGAGGTCGAGCCGGAGTGACTTCACGGTCGGCCCAGGTGCTCAGCGGACGCGAGACAGCATCAGCTCGGTGAGGTCCAGAACCGCACCGGCGGGTCGAACGTCGGTGAACATCGGCAGTCCCTTCTCCTTCTGGAGTGTGGTCAGCGCGGGCTCGAGAGCCGCCATGACCCGCTGGGTGGCCGCCTGTTCCTCGGTCTGGAGCTGCGCCTCGAGCTCTACGTAGCGAGCCTGCAGCGCTTGACCGGCCGCGGCCTGCTTCGCCGGGAGGAGTTCGTTGTACCGGGCCTGCGCCGCGTCGAGCTCCGCCTGTCCGGATTCCTTGAGTCGCATGAGCTTGGTCTGCTCGGCCTTGCCAGCGGCGCTCTCCATCAACAGCCGCTGCATACCGACGTACACCGCGACGGGCGTGACTGGTGTCGGCAGGGTCTCCATTCCGGAGGTTGGCAGGCGCTTCATCGCGTCATCTGTGAGGTCTACGTGGGGGCCGGCTGGTCGCGTCTGGTCGAGCAGCACCACACCCGGACGTTTGGCGTATAGCGCTTGAACCCGGGCCATGAACGAGGCCATGAGCTTCGCGTCCTCGGCCGCCACCTCCTGCTGGAGCTTCACGTAGTCGGACTGTAGTTGAGCATGCTCCTGCTGCTTCTGCGCGTCGGACATGCTGGGGAGTTCAGATTGAAGCTGTGCCATGCGTGCGTCGTACTCCTCGCTCTGAACCCTTGTGCGCTCCTGCAGGGCGGCCGCTTCGGGGTGCGCCTTCGCGAGCTTACCGAGGTCTACGAATCCAATGGCCTCGTCGCCGGGAGGCGTGGGGCGGGTCTCCCAGAGGTACGAGTCGAAGTGCTGGATGACCGCGTCGGTGAGGTCTTCGGCACCTGGAAATGGAAACGAGGCACTCCCGGTGAACGCCGCCACGCCCCGCTGGGCCGCCAGGTCGTCGGTGGCCCGCAGGACACGGGGCAACAGCCCCTCAACGGCGGTTGCCTCGATGGTGGCCAGTTCCTGCTGCATACGCACGAACATCTGCTGCAGCTCCCCGATCTCCTGCTGGAGTTCCTTCAGGGCCTGCTCGTTCAGTATCGCCGCTCGCGCCTGCTTCTCCTGCAGTCTCGCTTGCTCCTGGTTGAGGAGAGCTTGTCGGTTGTCGAAGTCCTTCTGCAGGTCGGCACGCCATCGCTTGCCCTCGGCGGTCTCGCTCAGGGCCCGGTGCAGGTCTACCTTTACCCACTCGCGCTTGCCGACCGCCGGCGGCGCGATCGGAGCCACTGGCGGCGCTTCCCTTTTCTCCACTCCCGGCGGGTCATCCAGTTTCCCCGTAGACAGCTTCCAGTCGGCGAGCGCAACTCCTGCCAGGTGGGGGGTCTGGCCGGGGATATTGGCCTGTCGCATCGCCTCGGAGACGTACAGCTGCCCCTCCTCGGCGGTGACGGTGCCATCTGGCACGCCTGTCAGCTGTCCGTCAGCCCAGCCCCGCAGCGCGCCGACGACGAAGTACGTGAACGCGCCGTGCTGGACCGATGACAGCGGTCCCGCCAGCTCGCCTGGCCCGGCTGCGGTCCACTCCAGGATCTCCTTTCCGGTCTCGAAGGCGTAGCTGGGCATCGCGAATCGGGTTCCGGCCAGCAGCTGTCCACCCGCCCGTCCCACGCCGGAGTAGCAGGTGTCCATCACGAACACGGCCTTGGACTTCACGCGGCTGCGCAGCTCGCTGAGCTTGACAGAGCGCGCCTCGAAGGCGCTGGCCTCGGCCATGACGTCCACGCCCAGGATCATGCGCTCGCCGTTTGAGGACGACGCGGCGCCGTGTCCCGCAAAGTAGACCCACAGCGTCCCGCCCGCGCCAACGCTGGTGGCGGCCTTGTCCACCGCCTCGAGGATGAGCTCGCGGCTGGCGCGGTCCTTGATCAGCGTCACCCGGTCGAGGGGCACACCTCGGGTGTAGATCAGAAAGTCGGAGAACACCTGCGCGTCCCGCTTGGCGTAGGGCACGTCGCTGATGAAAGGGTAGTCCTCGATTCCGATGACAACCGCTGCGTCGGTAGTGGCCCGCGCGCCCGCCTTGTGGGGTTGATCGATGGACGGAAATCCGGCCGCCAGGGCGGCGGAGATCAGGAGTTGGACGAGCATGGCGCCATTGTAGCTCCGGGTGAAAGTCGCGCTGGAGGTCAGCGGGGTCGGGGTAGAGTTCGTCCATGGAGATCGGTCCCGGACGGACAATCGGAGGGCGCTACCTCATCCAGCAAGAGCTCGGGCGGGGCGGGTTCGCTGTCGTCTATGCGGCAACCCACATGTCCCTGGGCAGCACCCATGCCCTCAAGGTCCTGCACACCGCCACACCATCCCTCAGCCAGCGGTTGTTGACCGAGGGCCGCGCCCAGGCCCAGCTTCGCCACCCGAACATCGTCTCGGTCACCGACGTCGTCGAGCTCGACGGCAGCGTGGTCCTCGTCATGGAGTACATCGACGGTCCCACCCTCGCGGATGTCCTGGCCACGCGCACGCTGAGCTGGGGCGAGATCGACCTGATCGTTCGCGGGCTCCTTCACGGCGTCGCCGCCGCCCACCAAAAGGAGCTTGTACACCGCGATCTCAAGCCGGCCAACGTGCTCATGGCCGCCTCTGGACCGCAGGTGCAGCCGAAGATCACCGACTTCGGCCTGGTGAAGATGCTCGACGGCGCGGCGGGCGCATTGACGCTGTCGGGCGTCAGCATGGGCACCCCGGCGTACATGGCTCCGGAGCAGTTCGGGAGCGCTTCGAAGGTCGATGAACGCAGCGACATCTACTCGCTCGGGTGCATCGTCTACGAGCTGTGCTGTGGGCGACGGGCCTCGATTGGCGACAGGGTCTTCGAGATTGCGCAGGTCGCGGAGACGGCGAGCCGCCCTGCGGTCTCCGAGTTGTCTCCCGATACGCCTCCGCGGATAGCCGCCCTCATCGAACAAGCCCTCAGCCCAGATCCAGCCCATCGACCTGCAAGCGCTGCGAAGATGCTGGAGAAATGGCGAGCGGGTTCGACGTCTGACGCGGACGCCCATCGCACACTGGGCCTCCTCACCGAGTCTCTGAAGAAGGAGCTTCTCGGGGGTATACCCGTTTCGGGAGGCATGCCGACGGAGACCGTTCTCCCCGACGGCGGTGGGGCCGGGGCCCCAACTACGGGTCGCGCCGGGAGCACCCCCGTCATTCGGACCCTTCTGCTGACTGACCTGGTCGGCTCCACCAGCCTGTTGGAGGAGCTCGGCGACGAGCGAGGCGCCGAGATTGTCGCCCAGGTCGATCGGGTGACCCGCGACGCTGTCGCCCGCAACGACGGCGTCGAGATCGACAAGACCGATGGATATCTGTTGCTTTTCGAGCGGCCTTTCAACGCCATCGTCTGTGCGTTCGAGATCCACGCCACCCTGGAGGACATGAGTCGGGAGCTTGGGCGCCCGATGCTCACCCGCGCCGGGATCCACGTTGGCGAGGTCATCACCTGGAACAACTCGCCCGAAGATGTGGCGCGCGGCGCCAAGCCCATCGAGGTCGAGGGCCTCGCCAAACCCATGGCTGCCCGCCTCATGTCATTGGCCGCTGGCGGACAGACCCTGCTCACCCAGGGCGCCTGGACGCTGGCGCAGCGAGCTGCCGTCGGAAAGGAGCAGGACTGGGGTTGGATGGCCCACGGGCCGTACCGCTTCCAGGGCGTTGCGGACCCCATCGAGGTGTTCGAGGTCGGGCCACCAGGCAAGGACCTGGTCCCTCCACCGAGCAGCGCAAAGGTCCATCGAGCGGGGCGCGACTGGTCGGGTCTGCGGCGGCTTGGCCTGGCGTCCACCTTCCTTGCTCTCGCCGGGGTCACCCTGGCTTCGGTGTACGGGCTCTGGGATACCTATCGAGATAAAGTCACTTATCACCTTGGGATCGAAGTGATCGATGGGGTGCCGGTCGGCGTGGGTCACGCGACCCCGGAGACCGCGCTGCCGTGGGAACTCACCTGGCGCGGTGGCGAGGTCATCCGGGCGAGACGCATCACCCAGGGAGGCGGCCCGACCGACCGAATCAGCCTCCCCCTCGAGCCGATCGAGATGGCCGTCGAGGTGTATGTGGACGGCGTCGACCTCACCAGCTCGCTGTTGTACCCTTGTCCAGATCCGAAGTCGCCGATGGGGCACGCCGACTACCTGGCGTTGTGCGAGGTGGAGGAGTCCTATCTGGAGCACCCGCCGTCGGTTGCGGAGTACGAACGAAGCGACGAGGCGCTCACCATTCGCTGGCTCGATGGGTATGGAGAGATCGTCCGCGTCGACCGCATCACGGAGGAGGACGGCTGGTTCGTTCGCCGCTCGTCCGATCGCCTGGGACGGCCCCAGGTCGGCCCCTATGGCATGCCGGTGAGCGCGACGCGACGCGACGCGGACGGGCGTCTGGAGGAGGTTCAGTTCAGAAATGAAGACGGCGTGACGCCGGAGATCCAGAGCAGCCCCTCCACCGTTTACTTTGTCCGTGGCGACCGCTTCGGCGTCCGCTTCGAGCGGGACGCGCAGGGGCGGATTGTGCGCGCGGTCGAGCTCGGTGCCGACCGAGACCCCAAGGACGTGTTTGGCGTCGTCACCCGTCAGTACGCCTACAACGATCCCCGCCATCCGTCGCGCCCCACCCGTGTCGACCATCTCGGCTCGAGTGGCAGCCCGCAGCGCGCTCCGAACAACTGCGTCGCCAATGACTTCAGCTGGGACGACCACGGCAACCTCCTCACCCAGACCTGTCTCGACCCGGAGGGGGTACCGATGCGCGATCTGGAAGGGTGCGCCATTCGGACGTTTTCCTGGTCGTCGGACGGCTGGAGCGAGACCTGCAACGACCCGAGTGGGCAGCCCACCGCGTCGATGCATCAGTTTGCAACGATCCGGGGGACTTTCGGCGAGTCCGGGCTACCGGATGAACTGCGGTTCGAGTCCTCGACAGGCGACGGCGCACACAACCGACTCTTCGCGCGCGTTGCCGGGGTTGTCGGTCAGACCAGGTTCGTTGGACCCTCCGTAGTGAGAGCGACTCGCGATGCACAGGGCAGTCCGGAGCGGGTGGGCTGGTTCGACGGCCACAACCGTCCATACGCCTCTCCCGAGGGATGGTTCGCGTGGCTCGTGGAGCGGGATGACTCCGGACGGCGAATCGGCTGGAAGCTGCTCGATGACGTCGGACAGCCCACCTCCACCACCTGGGGATTCTCGTCGGTGCAGATCACTCGCGACGCGCGGGGTCTACCCGAGGCGATCAGTCTGTTCGACGCCGCCGGTCAGCCAGCGTTGTCCAGCAGGGGGTATCACCGTGAAGAACTGGATAATTCAGACTTGTCTCACCGGCATGAATACCGGTTCTTCGGCACCGATGGGGCGCCAGTGATCCGCTCCGACGGCATGCACATCATCCGCATGAACACTGAGGACCCGTATGGTCGAACCGAAATTCGCAGTGCCTTCGGCGTCGATGGCGGGCCCGTCGTCGACCTCCACACCGGTGCGCACCGCCGGGTGTGGGAGCACGACGGCGAGTTCGAGAGGTTCTTCGATACCGAGGGCAAGCCGACGCCGGGAAACGACGGCTGCGCGGTTTGGCAGGCGTCCCTCGTAGACGGCCATTTCGTGGGTCGCAGCTGTAAAGATGTGGAAGGAAACCTGGTCATGACGCCGCGCGGATCTGCTGCATGGCAATTGACCATCAAACGCGGCCGCACATCGTCCCACACGCTCTTCGACCAGGACAACCGACCGCTCTGGCTCCAGTCCTACACCTATGACGCGCATGGACAGAGGATCGCGCATCAACTCGAGAGTGGCAGCGGTCAGTTCGTCTCCCGCACGCTCGCGGAGTACGACGACCTGGGCCATCAGACGGCCATTCACCACGTGGACGCCGAAGATCGGCCAGTCCTGAGCCGTGAGGGCGTGGCCACCCGTCGCTATGGGTACGACGACCGGGGAAACGAAACCAGCATCGCGCAGTTCGGCCTCGAAGGCGAGCCGGTCATCGGCACGCGCTTCAAATACCACCGGCAAGAGCAGCACTACGACGAAGCGGGCCGAATGATCTCCATCGGGTCCTTTGGCCTGCAAGGAGAGCCCCTTGCCGACGACGAGGGGATCTTCGAGCAGCATTGGCACTACGACGCAAAGGGCCGCATCGGTCGGATGGAGAATCTCCCGGTTCCGGGACGCGATCTGCCGGCGAACACGGCCCAGGAAATCCGGCGGACCTACACGGCGTCGAGCTACTTCGCTTCCGGTCAAGGCGTGAATTCGGATGGCGCACCCATCGATTTCGTCGATCCCAAGCGTCCGGTCGCCATGCTGTCCAAGTTCACGATCGCCCGCGACGAACGCGACCGGCCGATTTCATTGAGCAACGAGCTGGCGGACGGTGCTCCGGCGCTCTGTCCAGCGGGATGGGCTCGCGTCGACCTGGAGTGGGGGCCACGCTTCTTGTCGGCGGGGAAATTCACGGATGGACGGGGCAATGCCGTCCGGATCGCCCGCGGCATCGGCTGGGACATGACCTACCTCACATCCCGTGTCATCGGGCCCGGCGAGAAGTCCGATCCACTGCCCGGCAGCGTTGTCCCACCAGAGCTCCTGGTGGGAGCCACGGGCTTCGAGAGCGCGTTCGACATGCGCGGCCGCCTGGTGGAGCTGACCCTGACGGGCACCGCGCACAAGGCCGTCCATCTCACCCAGGACTTCGACGCGCGCGGGATGGTGGCCCGAAGCACATGGCGCACCCTCGATGGCCAGCCAGCCCTCAACCCGGATCAGGGATTCGCCCGCTGGGAGATGGAATATGACTCTCGTGGAGAACTCGTCCGAGAACGCTGGTTCGCGGCTGACGAATCTCCGTCGTCCGGCACTCGTGGCTATGCGAGTCACGTGATTCTTCGCGACTTGTACGGCAATGCCATCGAGGAATCCTGGCTCGGAGAAAACGGCGAGGCCGCAGTCGATGAGGCGGGATGTGTGGTGGTCCGGCGCACCTTCTCCGGCAAGGGGGTCCAGACCGACCAGACGTGCGAGACGAAATGATAGGTCTAGCCGTTGCACTGACTTTCTCCACGGTCTCGGCCGCCCAGGCCCCCGCGGTGTCTGACGCCGATGCGCTCGAAGCGCAGGTGGCCGAGTTGTACGGGGCAAGTCGTTTTGCCGAGGCCGAGGAGTTGGCCAGGGAAATCCTGGCTATTCGACGGGAAACTCTCGGTTCAGATCATCCGGGCGTAGCCATGAGCCTGTTCTGGGTGGGCAGGTTGGCGAAGGCGCAGGGGGACCTCAAGGCGGCGCGACCGATGTATGAAGAGAGCCTCGAGATCTACCGCGACGCCTTCGGGCCCACCCACGACGCGGTGGCGACCAGCCTGAACAACCTCGCCGTGCTGCTCAAGGCCCTGGGGGACTACGATGCCGCCCGACCTCTGTACGAAGAGAGCCTCGAAATTCGGCGCGAGGTTCTCGGCCCAAGGCATGAATCGGTGGGGATGGGCCTGAACAACCTGGCAAGGCTACTCCAAGCGCAGGGCGACTACGTGGGCGCCAAACCCCTGTTCGAGGAGAGCCTCGACATCCAGCGCGAGGCCCTGGGCCTCCGCCACCCAAGAGTGGCGACGAGCCTGAACAATCTCGCCTTGCTACTCCAGGCGCAGGGGGACTTCAACGCGGCTCGACCGCTCTTTGACGAGAGCCTCGACATCCGGCGGGAAGCGCTCGGGTCCCGGCATTCCCTTGTGGGACAGAGCCTGCACAACCTCGCGTTGCTGCTTCAGGCCCAGGGGGACTACGCCGCCGCCTTGCCTCTGTCCAGAGAGGGCCTCGAGATCAAACGGGAGACCCTGGGACCACGACATCCGGACGTGGCAAGGAGCCTGAACAACCTCGCGGGGTTGCTGGACGAAATGGGCGACTACTCAGCCGCCCGACGGCTGTTTGACCAGAGCATCGAAATCCGGCGGGAGGCACTCGGGCGGCACCCCACACTGGCGACGACTCTGAACAACCTGGCGGGGCTGCTCATGGACCAGGGGGACTACGCCGGCGCCCGGCCCCTCTACGAAGAGAGCCTGGAGATTCGGCGCGAGACACTCGGTCCTCGCCATGCGGAAGTGGGCGCGAGCTTGAGCAACCTGGCCGGGCTGCTCAAGTCCCAGGGAGACTACTTGGCTGCTCGAGCCCTTCACGAAGAAGGCCTGGAGGTCAAACGCGAGGCGCTGGGGCCCCGGCACCCCAGCTACGCCATCAGTCTCGGCAGCCTGGCCGTGCTGCTGAAGGTCCAGGGGGACTACCCCGCGGCGCTGTCCCTGCTCGAAGAGAGCCTCGACATACAGCGCGAGGCCTTCGGTCCCACCCATCCCAACGTGGCGTGGACCCTGAACAGCCTCGCTTCTCTGCAGGTGGCCCGTGGGGAGTTCAGCGCTGCCAGCGTGCTGTTCTTGGAGAGCCTCGACATCAGACGCCAGGTCCTCGGCCCCCGGCACCCTGACGTAGCGTTGGGCCTGAACAACCTCGGAGCGGCGCTGGTAGCGGACGGGGATCATGCGGCCGCTCGACCGCTGTTGGACGAGAGCCTCGAAATCTGGCGGGAAGTCCATGGGCCGCGTCACCCCGACGTGGCTTTGGGTCTGCGCAACCTCGCGGAGCTGCTCGAGGCCCAAGGAGACCTGGAGGGGGCCCGCCCGGTTCGGGATGAAGCACTCGACATCGTCGAGAGTCGGCTTGACCTCCTGAATGGAATGTCTGAGCGCGAGGCGCTCCGATTCCTTCCCTTGGTTCGGCCGAGTCTGGACAACTGGCTCGCCCTCTTCAAGAGGCCGGAAGACGCCGACTCGGCCTGGACCCACGTCCTGTTGGTCAAGGGCGCGCTCGCCGCCCGTGCCCGCGCCGCCCGCGTCGTCGCTCGGATCGAGCCCGAAGTCGCCGAGATCGCCTCCAAGCTGGACGCGGTTCGCAGCCAACGCGCTCGTCTGACATTCGCTGATACGACCGCCGAGGGACGCATTGTCCGCGAAGGTCAGCTCGCAGCGCTCGCCAAACAGCAGGAGGCACTGGAGCGACAACTCCTGTCCAAGAGTGCGAGCTACCGCCAGACCAACGCCGCTGCGGTAGCGACGCCTGCAACCCTGTGCGAAGCGTTGCCGCCAGACACCGCGCTGATCGACCTGCTTAAATATTCCAACGCCCGTGAGGATAGATACCTGGCCTTCGTCCTGCTCTCTGACGACTGCAGGGTCCACCGGATCGAGCTTGGGCCTGCCGCGCCCCTGGAGCGGGCCACAACCGATTGGCAGGCGGTGTTGCGAGATCCCGAAGTATTGGCCCGCCGCGTCGAGGAGCGGGGAGTCGCCCTGGCAGCCCTCCTCCTCGAGCCACTGGCCGCCGTTGCGGGTGATCGGAAGAACTGGATGGTGGTGCCAGATGGACCATTGGCCACGCTCCCCTTCGGTGCACTGCCGACCGACACGGGCTTCGTCATGGAAGACCGTCACATCCGCTACCTCGATCGGGCCAACGACGTCATTCGCTCATCCAGAGCCTCGTCCGAGGGGGCTCTGCTCGTAGGAGGTGTCGACTACGATTCCCAGCGAACCGGCAACCTCAAGGAGCGCACATTTCTGACCCCGTGCAATGGAGGCGGCTTCACGGCGTTGCCCGGCACCGCAGCCGAATCCGAGCGCGTCGGGGCCCGTTGGCGAAAATACCGCCGCAAGGAACCGCTCGCGACGCTGTCTGGGGCTGCCGCCACCGAGTCTGCCATCGCCAACAAGATGCGGGGCAAGGCCGTCGTGCACATCGCCACCCACGGCTTCTTTGCTACCGGAAAGTGCAAGTCCAGCCTGGATGATGGCGTGGGGTACGATCCCATGCTCCTGTCCGGACTCGTGCTTGCCGGGGCGAACCAGCCTCCAGATCCATTTGCGGCGGAGGACGGAATCCTCACCGCGTCCGAGGTCGCCGCATGCGATCTGTCCAACACCGGCCTGGTGGTGCTGTCGGCGTGCGAGACGGGCCTGGGTGAGCTGGCGTCGGGCCAGGGAGTTCTCGGCCTTCGTCGTGCATTCTCCATCGCCGGCGCCCAGAGTCTCATCATGAGCCTCTGGTCGGTCTCAGACGACGAGACGGTCGCGTTGATGGATGACTTCTACCGCCGCCATCTCCGCCGCGGCGGGATGCCGGCTGGCGAGGCACTTCGAGAGGCGCAGCTCGCGATCTTGGCGGAGCAGCGGAACGCGGGGGATGTGCATCCCTATTCGTGGGCGGCCTTCATCGCGTCAGGACGTTGAGCCGGCAAGCCACCACACCAACGCGATCGCGGACACGGTCACCATCGCTCCCAGCGCGATCCGCAACGGCCACGGTGACGGCTCCGGGGTGGCGAGGGCGTCGAGGACATCGATCGCCGTTTGGTATCTCCGGTCCGGATCTCGCTCCAGACAGCGCATGGCAATCCGCTCCAGCCGCCGAGGCAGGCCGCGATGCGGAGCCACATCCCGGAATGTGCGAGGGCCTCCCTTCAGGTTTCCAACCATCACATCGGCGCTGGTGGCGTCGTACGGAAACCGGCCCGTGAGCATCCGATACAGCAGCATCCCCGCGGCGTACAAATCGCCGCGCACGTCTGCCTCCCCGGCCAGGACCTCCGGCGCGACGTACCATTGGGTGCCGACGACACGCCCGACGACGGACAGCTCGTCGTCTTCTCCCTCGAACTTCGCCAGGCCGAAATCGAGCACCTTCACGATGCCGGTGACCCGGTCGATGATGATGTTCCCGGGGGACAGATCGCGGTGCATGATCCCCAGCGCATGGGCGTCGCGCAGCGCCTTGCAGATCTGCTTGAAGATCCGCTCCGCGTCCTCGACCGGCAAAGCGCCGCGAAGCATGAGCTCTTCGAGGGAGGGGCCTTCGACGAACTGCAGCACCAGAAACGGGACCCGGCCATCGAGTCCGTAGTCGTGGAGCTTGACGATGTAGCGGCTATCCAACCGGGAGAGGCTCCGAGCCCCGCGCAGGAACACCCGATTGTGGTCCTCGAAGCTCCCGTGATGGGCCTTGGGGTTCACCGACAGCACCTTGATCGCCACCCGACGGGTCCCCGGCTCCTGCACGGCGAGGTAGACCATGCCCATAGAACCATGCCCGATGATGCGGATTACTCGGTACTTTTCGCCGATGCGCTCCGGGATACCGGCCAGGGACTCGTGCTCGCCGGTCGCCATGCGCTCCAGAGCGGCCTCCTTGCGCTCCATCAAACTTCCTCCTCTGGCCAGGTCGAACTCCTCTCGCCGACGAGCCGCCCGGGCGGCACCTGGCGCCCACGCGTTTACAAACGTGCGAATGAACGACCAAAGTGGCCGTTCTTTGAAGCGAATATCGAACACGGCATCGCCCTGATGGAGGCGTTGCAGCACCTTCGCGGCCCCGGCGCCCACCAGGGTCGGTACGACCTCGAGGGCCCCGGCGGTGATGAGGACCAGGCCGTGCGGTAGCGGCTTGCCCCGAGGAGGGCGCAAGACGACCCGCAGCTGGCCGGGAGCGACCCGAACCAACGCAAAGGTCACCGTCCGGAATCCTCCGGAGTCGGGGCCGAAGCTGTAGCTGAGCAGCCAGTCATAGGCACCGGCGACACTGGGGATCGTCCAGCCCACGACCGGGGCCAGCACCCGCAGCCCGCGGACCTCGAAGAGGCGGCGTCCGGCGTCGGTCCACTCCTCGTCTGACAGCTGCTCCGAAGGGAAATTGACGAGCTTGAGGTAGGTGTCGTACGCGACCCAGTCTCCGGGCTTGAGACTCAGGAGCTCGGGTATGCCGGTCTTGCGTGCGATATCCCGCCGTTGAAAACCGCTCTCACGAAGGAAGGCCGTCAGCGACAACACCATCCGGCCGGAGACCTCTTTGTCGCCCGTCAAGGCTTGGCAGCGCTGGCGTAGTGGATGTCGGCGGTAGGCATGCCACTCGGTAGCACGGCACGCCAGAAAGTGAGTGGCCGTCATTTCCCCTGAGCGGTGCAAGTTCATCAACGACAGTCGTATCCTCTCGACGTGTCCACCGAGCCCAACGACGTTGAGTCCACTTTCGATGTGCTGAGGCAGTCGGGACTTCTCGATGATGAACAGCTGGACAGCGTTGCAAACGCCAAGAACCGCGACCCCATTTCGACCTGGGGCGATCTGCTCGGCGCGCTGCGCTTGGAGCCCGATACCTTCGAGAACGCGGTAGCGTTGACCGTCGCAGCCCTGCCGAACAACGAGGTCACGGACGAATCCGATGGCCGATATGCCGCTCTGACCGAGCTCGGCGCTGGCGGCATGGGCCGAGTGGATCTGATCGAAGACCGCCACCTGCGCCGGTGGGTGGCTCGCAAGGAGCTTCGCGCCGACAACCCCGCGGTCGTTGCGCGGTTCCTGCGAGAGGCCCGGGTCACAGCGCAGCTCGAACATCCGGGCATCGTGCCCGTCTACGAGCTGGGGAAGAAACCAGACGGAAAGCTCTACTACACGATGAGGAGGGTTCGAGGGCGAACATTGAAGGATGCTCTCGCCGATACTGCCTCCTTGGAAGATCGGCTTGCACTGTTGGGCCATTTCATCGATCTGTGCCAGGCCGTTGGATACGCCCACAGCAAGGGCGTTGTGCATCGGGATCTGAAACCCGAGAACGTGATGCTCGGATCCTTCGGTGAGACCCTCGTCGTGGATTGGGGATTGGCGAAGGTCGGCTGGGAGGACGACATCGTGCCGGACGCTGGAGCGTCCACCGTGATCGAGTCCGGCGATCAGGGACTGACAAGGGCCGGAACGGTGATGGGGACGCCGTTGTATATGAGTCCAGAACAGGCCAACGCCGTTCCGGTCGACTCGCGAAGCGACGTCTGGAGTCTGGGGATCGTGCTGTTCGAGATCCTCGCCGGTGCGCCGCCGTTTTCGGGTCCCACCGCTGTCGTGATTGAGCAGGTTCAAGGCGGGATCGCACCGAAGGTCGTCGAGAGAGCAGCAAAGGCACCGAGAGAGCTTGCCGCGATTGTGGACAAGGCGCTCTCGACGAACGTCGACGATCGATACGACCACGCGGCCGACCTTGCGAGTGAGATCGAAGCGTGGCGAAACGGCGCCGCAGTAGGCGCCTATAAGTACGGCCGTCTCGAGCAACTCCAGCGCGCTGTGGCGAGGTTCCGGTTGGTTGCTGTGGCGATGAGCGTGGCCTTGATCTCAGGCATCGCGTCGACGGCCTTCTTCGTGCCGCGCCTGGTTGCTGAGCGCGATGAGGCCCACTCTGCACGGGAACAATCAGATATCGCTCGTGACCAGGCCGAAGTGCGCCGGCGTGAAGCCGAACGACTGAAGCTGGAAGCCATCGCTGCGCAAGATGAAGCGGTCGTGAACGCTCTGCTGACGGACCTGGCCAGGGCGGACCTCCTACGGAGTCAGGGCACCCATGAATTCGCGAGAGATGCCGCCTACGATGTGATCTATCGCGCGAGGCGGCTCATTGCGCCAAACGACTCGCAGTCGAGCCCAGACACCAGCGACAAGACGGTCAATGACATCGCTTGCATCGAGCGAGAGGCATCGACACTTCTCGCCGCCTCCTTTGCAGGCTCCGACCGCGAATCGGGCTACGCGAGTCCAATCGCCTACCTGGCATGGGAGTTTGACGCCGGCGAAAAGGGATTCACGTACGAAGGGTCGTCGTCGAAATGGGCTTGGGATGACCATCTCGTGCTGGCGTTGACGCTTCAGCAGATCGTGAGGACTCAGGGGATCGAGCCGACCGTTGAAGCACTGCATCGTATCCAGGCGGAGGAGAGGTGGGCGCTGGATCCAAATCTCCCAAATTACTGGCTCCTCGCCCAGAATCTCATTGATTTGCCGGCGCGACGAGACGTCCACCAGCTGGCGGAACGCGCGAGCGATTGCGTCGAAACACCCACGTACGGGGTGTCCGGGCGCAGTCGCCGAAAAACCGAGGCGTGGGTCGACTTCGAGCCGCTCGATCCGCTGGAAGCAGCGAGGTTGTCAGAAGAACTCGATGCACTTTCGGCCCTGTACGCCGAAGGCTCAGCGTGGTGGTCCGCCAATGAGTTCGACCTCGCGGCCACCGATGCCGCGGAGCGCACGCAAGCGGTCCGCTAATGCGAGAGGTCGGGCACAGACTCCTGGCGCTTCGGCACTTGACCTGGGTATAACTGAGCCCACCCCGGGGCTGGGAAGAGTACAAACATCCTTGCACTTTGCCTTTTGTGTGCGTTGCTCGCCGGCTGCACCAAACCCACACCCGAGCCGCCGGATTCCGATGCGGTGAGCTGTGTTGCGCACTCCGACAACGGTCTGCGCTTCGACTGCACTGTGGTCGTCGCCAACCCCTCGTCCAGCGTGAGCGTGCACTTCGCGGAGGTCTCGGGGCCCGACCGCGGGACATTTGAGTCGGAGGCCTCGAGCGTGCGCGACCACGACTTCGTGCTCTGGGGAATGCGGCCCGACCGCGACCACGAGGTCACCGTCACCGTCGAGGGCTCGGTTGTGGCGACGACCGGCTTCCGGTCGGGAGTCCTACCGGATGCCTTTGAGCAGTTGTCTACAGTGACCACCGGCAGCGATCCGATCATCGAGAATCTGATGGTGCCGTTGCGCTGTGGCGGCGTTCCCTACATGAGCATCATCGACAGCGAGGGCAGCCCGCTCTGGTACCAGCAGATGGGCGACGAGAACGTGGGCCTGTTCAACCTCACTCCCGACGGCATCATCGTTCTGGAGAGCCGGGCCATCCAGGAATGGAGCTTGGAAGGGGAGCTCCTACGGGTCTTGAGCCAGGGGGAGCACTTCGAGCACCGCGTGCACCACGACGCCTTTGTCTACGAGGGTCTGATCTACGTGCTCTTTGCCGCGGCCTATCCAGCGGGCGGCCAGGAGGTCGTACTCGATGGGCTGTACGTCTTCGATGAATCGGGAGCCCAGGTCGGCCAGTGGGAGCTCGCCGACCACCTCGACATCACCCCGGCAGATCTCGTCGGGCTACCCCCGCGACAGTTCTGGGCCGAGGAGTTCCCGGGAGCCGTCGACTACTCGCATGCAAACTCGGTCTTCGTCGATGAGAGCGGGATCTACGTGTCCACCCGGTGGCTGTCGACGGTCTGGAAGCTCGGCAGTTTTGGCACGCCGGAGTTCGGAGAGGTCCAGTGGAGGCTGGTGGGAGAGGCGGGAATGGCGGTGCAGCAGGACTTCGTTCTGGAGAGCGACGTGAGCGAGGTGGTGACCTTCAAGGGTCAGCACCACGCCACGATTGCGTCCGACGGCACGCTGACGCTGTTCGACAACCGCCGGCAGCCGAGCACCTCGTCGCGTGTGCTGGCCTACGACATCGACGAGGGGGAGCAGATCGCCGCGCTGGTGGAGGTGTACGAGCTGGGAGAGCTCTGCGACATCCAGGGTACGACGGTCAAGACCGCCGACGGGGACTGGATCGCGGTGTGCTCCAACTCCGGGGTGGTGAGTCACTTTCGCGCCGGGGCAGTCGAGCCCTCGTTCACCCTGCAGACGGGGTGCGACGCGCCTCCGCCCGATGGGATGGCGTACCCCCGTGCGCTCCCGGTGTCGCTGCCCTAGCAACTACGACGATCACCGCCAACAAAGAACTTCGCCCTCCGTTCCAAGGAGGCCAAAACCATGCTGCAACCTCTTGTTTGCAAGATAATTTGGAGCCTTTGGGTGCGCCAGGCTGGCTCCCGGAGCCGGGCCCGCTCGTAGAAGGCGCCGAGGATGTTGGAGGCGTCGCCGATCCGCTCGGGGTCGTCGCCGACTCTGACGGCAAACCCCGCAGCTTGGTAGAAGGGCCAACACCCGGTTTCACGCGGAAGACGCCGAAGAGCGCGGAAAGCGCGGAAACGAAGCCGGGTGACGGATGTCGGTGACGGACGTCTGACAGCTGTCAGTGTCGACGAGTCGATAACGTAGGTTCATCCGTCGCGTGGCGCTGGCACGGGCATTGCTGGGCCAGTCGGGAGGAGGGATCATGGAGATCAACGAAGTCTCGGGGCACATCGTCGATGTGGCGTACCAGATGCACAACGAGCTGGGCCCGGCACAGAAGGCTTACCAGCGCGTCATGAAGCGCCAGTTGGAGCAGCGCGGGCTGCGGGTCGAGGTCCAGAAGTCCGTCGACATGGTGTATCGCGGGCTCGCTGTGCAGGACGCGTTCAGAGTGGACTTGCTGGTCGAAGGTGTCGTCGTGGTGGAGTTGAAATCCACCGCCGCAATGGCGGGGGTCCATCAACGTCAACTCCTGACCTATGTGCGATTTATGGACTTGCGTGTCGGTCTTCTCATCAACTTTGGGGCCGAAACCTGGGGAAGGACCGTGAAGCGAATTGCCAATGACGCTCCCGATCTGAAGCCGTTGCGCGAGGCGCCACCCTGACAGGCCGCCGCGTCTTCTGCGCTCTTCTGCGTTTTCAGCGTGGTAACGCCACGTACCGCGTGTCGATCCGTCCCAGAGGCCAGTTGCAACGCCAGCGCCCTTCGGTGACCGGAGTTCAGGCGTCCATTTCTCGGTGGTTCGTTTGTGGTCCCCACGTTGTGGGCAAGGCTTTCGTTGGCGTCGACCGCGAGGATCGGAATCCGATTCAGTAGAAGGGCCAACACCCGGTTTCACGCGGAAGACGCCGAAGAGCGCGGAAAGCGCGGAAACGAAGCTGTGACGGATGTCGGTGATGTACAACGAGCTGGGCCCGGCACAGAAGGCTTACCAGCGCGTCATGAAGCGCCAGTTGGAGCAGCGCGGGCTGCGGGTCGAGGTCCAGAAGTCCGTCGACATCGTGTATCGCGGGCTCGCTGTGCAGGACGCGTTCAGAGTGGACTTGCGTGTCGGTCTTCTCATCAACTTTGGTGCCGAAACCTGGGGAAGGACCGTGAAGCGAATTGCCAATGACGCTCCCGATCTGAAGCCGTTGACAGGCCGCCGCCGCGTCTTCTGCGCTCTTCTGCGTTTTCAGCGTGATAACGCCACGTACCGCGTGTCGATCCGTCCCAGAGGCCAGTTGCAACGCCAGCGCCCTTCGGTGACCGGAGTTCAGGCGTCGATTTCTCGGTGGTTCGTTTGTGGTCCCCACGTTGCGGGCAAGGCCCGGGTCTTCGTTGGCGTCGACCGCGAGGATCGGAATCCGATTCAGAACCTGCTACCCGGTCCCGTCCTGAGGGCCGCCCGCTTCCAGACCAGGGGCCCGCGCCGACTCTGACGGCACACAAATCGTCGCTCCGGTAGACTGGCACAGTGGAGGCGCATTTGCGGTTTGGGCGGTCGATCTCCCTGGCCCTGGGTGGGGCTATGGCAGCCGGTTGTGGAACGGACTCCTGTTTTGTCGCCGGAACGCGAGTCGCAACGCCGAGCGGACTCATCCCCATCGAAGATCTCCGTGCGGGAGACGTGGTCTTTGCTTGGAGCTTCGATCGGGGAGCTGCCGTCGAGCGCCGGATTCTGCACCCTCGCCGCTACCGCCGAGACCCTCCTCGACATCCGGTTTGGAGAGCTGCGGCTACGGGTGACGCCCGAGCACCCGATCTGGGATGCGCGCAGCGAGACCTGGCGACCGGCCGGCGACCTCGAAAACGCCGCATGCCTGGCTGGTTTCCCGACACCCACCCCAAACACCTCGATCTCGTCAGCGCGACCGAGACACCTGGACACGCCGCCGTGTACAACCTGACCGTGGAGGAGGAGGAGAACTTCTTCGCCGAGGGCGTCCTGGTTCACAACAAGACCTACGAGCGGACCAGTCTCCGATCAGCGAGGTGGACATCCTGTGGGTGGTCTCCGATTCGCCGTCGATGGTCGAGGAGCAGGAGAAGCTGGCGGAGGGTTTCGACTCGTTCATTTCCCAGTTGGATGGGCGAACGGACTTTCACGTTGGCCTGCTCTCGGCTTCGTTTGACCCCGCAGACCCCGACGCCGGACAGTTCGTCGCCGCCGAAGGCGAGCCCGCTTTCTTTACGGGCGACGATGACTTTGTGAGGCTGTTTCAGGAGCGGGTCGGGCTCGTCGGGCTCGACGATGATGGGCTGGAACAGGGCCTCGAATCGGCACAGCTGGCTTTGTCTTCGAATTTTTTGACGGGTGCGAACGAGGGTTTTTTTGCGTTCGGATGCTGCGCTGCTCATCGTCTTTGTGTCGGATGGTGACGACTGCACCGAGTGCGACCCGATCGACGAGATTCCGCCTGTGAGTGAATACGTCGAGTCATTCCGCTCCATCAAGGGCGATCGGGACCAGATCCAGGTCAGCGTCATCGCCGGACTCGAGGACAACACCTGCGATGAGGCGCTCCTAGCCAGGCGATACATCGAGGCCGCGTCGAAGACGGGCGGCTCGGCGCGTGACATCTGCACATCGGACTGGAGCGACATGCTCGGCGACCTCGGGCTGGCCTCCACCGGTGTTCGCACCAGCTTCCAAACCAGCTTCGCGGCTGACGTCGAGACGCTGGAGGTGTTCGTGGATGACGAGAAAGTCAGGGAGCACGAGACCGATGGTTGGACGTACGATCCAGACACCTGGTACATCACCTTTGGCGCCAACGCGATCCCCGAGCGCGGCTCCGAGATCAACGCGGTGTACAACATCCTTCCAGGAGGGTACGACGGTCAAGACCGCCGATGGTGACTGGGTCGCGGTGTGCTCCAACTCCGGGGTGGTGAGTCACTTTCGTTCTGGGGGTCCAGCCCTCGTTCACCCTGCAGACGGGGTGCGACGCGCCTCCGCCGGATGGGATGGTCTACCCGCGTGCGCTTCCGGTGTCGCTGCCGTTGCGCTAGGCCGGAGTATGCTGGCGCATGACCTTGACGACAGTCCTGTTCGTGTTGTTGTCGCTGTGCACCTCTTTCGCGCTGGGCGAGGAGCCCGCCCTCAAGCCGGGTGACCAGGCGGCCCTGTTCGTGCTGCCGGGTATCTACCCGATCAGCATCGACGGGACGCCCATCAAGCTCTCGGACAGTGTCGGGCCCACAGCCGTGGTCCAGAACAAGGCCGTGGTCATCGGATTCTATGCGTCGTGGTGCGTGCCGTGCCTACCGGAAATGGAAGAGCTCGTGCGGCTCGACAAGCGGCTTGCGACCAAGGGAGTCCAGACACTGGCGATTACTATCGACAGCAAGGAAAACCTGAACGACGTGCAGCAACAACTGGGGGGTATCGGGGTGATGTTCCCGGTACTTCACGATAATGCTCGGTTCGTCAACAGTCGATATGGCGTGAAAGGGTTGCCGCTGCTCGTGATTCTGGACGGCGATGGGCGCGTTGTTCGGTCCGACCTGGGCATTCTGAGCGCAGAACAGCGGACATCGATCGAGGACACGCTGCAGGACCTCATCTCGCGCAACTCGGCCGCTCCCGCCATCGCCAGTCGGCCCGCCGAAACCACTCCGACCCTTCCGGCCATCGATGGTCGCCTGGTGACGGGTACCTCCTCGCGGAGCGATTTTGCCGTTGTGGTCGGTCTCGAAGACTATGCGTTTCTGCCAGACGTGCCGTTCGGCAATCGCGATGCCGATGCCTTCGAGAGCTGGGCGCTGTACACGCGGGGAATCCCGAAATCGAGGATCAAGCGTCTCACTGCCGGGCGAGACGGCAGCAGGGAACACCTGCTCAAGGCGGTCGAGGCCGCTGGCAAAGCCACCGGTGATGGTGGCACGGTGTGGGTGTACTACGCTGGACACGGCGCCATGTCTCCGTCCTCAGGAGAGCGGTTGCTGCTTGGCGATGACGCTCGCGCGGACATGGTCAGCTTCGAGTCTCGCGGCGTGGAGGTGTCGGAGCTCGAGGCGCTCGCAACAGCAGGTGGTGGGCGCGCCATGACCTTGATCGATGCCTGCTTCACGGCTGCGGGTCGCGATGGTGCTGCGCTGATTGCCGATGCCCGGTTCGCGATCCCCACATATGTGGCGTCGGTCGACGGCGGCGTGGCGCAGTGGAACGCGGTCTCGGCGGCGGAGGTTGCCAAGCCGCTGGCGGGTGCCGAACACGGCGCGTTCACCTATTTCGCCATCGGTGCTCTCCGGGGTTGGGCGGACGGTGAGTTCGACGGCAAGCGCGATGGTCGCGTGACCGCGGGCGAGGCGAACGCCTTCGTGGTCCGGGCGTTGAAAGCGGCCGGGCACACCGGCCAGACGCCGCTATGGGTCGGCAACGAAAGCACCGAAGAATGGGTACTCTCCACTGGCAAAGAAGCCAGTCCCATCGACTGACCTGCTGGTTCTCGCGATGCTATGTTGGCGCGTGTTTCCATTCGTACCCCTCGTCTGGCTCTCGTTGTGCACGGACACAGCGTCTGCGGAGGACGATTTCCTTCAGCCCGGTGACCAAGCGGCCCTGTTCGTACTGCCCGCCATTCATCCGGATGAGATCGCCGGCCAGCCGTTCAAGCTCACGGACCGAATCGGACCGGCGGCCGCTACGCCGGCAAAAGCGGTGATCATCAGCTTCTACCATTCCTGGTGTGACAATTGCGGTCCCCAGATCGAGTGGCTGATGAAGCTCGATAAGCGTCTTGGAACAAAGGAAATACAGATGCTGGTCGTCAACACCGACGACAGCACCGGAGTGGAGCAGGCGAAGGCGAAGATGGAGGAACTGGACGTGCCCTTTCCCGTGCTCCACGACAAGGCCGAGTTCGTGCGCAAACGCTACGGTGTCGACTGGCTGCCGATGGTGTTCCTGTTGGATGGCACCGGGCGTGTCGTCCGGTCAGACGTGCGCACACAGACCGCGGAGCAGCGCGCATCCATCGAGGCGTCGCTCGAGGCCCTCATCGCCCGCGGCGCAGAGCCCAATCGGACCCTGCCGCCTATCGATGGTCGTTTGGTGACAGGTGCGTCGTCGGCTGGTGATTTTGCCATCGTGGTCGGTCTCGAAGACTATGCTTTCCTGCCTGACGTGCCGTTCGGCAATCGCGATGCCGATGCATTCGAGAACTGGGCGCTGTACGCCCGGGGAATCCCGAAGTCGAGGATCAAGCGTCTCACTGCCGGGCGAGACGGCAGCAGGGAGCACCTGCTCAAGGCGGTCGAGGCCGCCGGCAAAGCCACGTCTGACGGTGGCACGGTGTGGGTGTACTACGCCGGACACGGCGCCATGTCTCCGTCCTCTGGAGAGCGGTTGTTGCTCGGGGATGACGCCCGTGCGGACATGCTCAGCTTCGAGTCTCGCAGCGTTGAGGTGTCGGAGCTCGAAACGCTTGCAACAGCCGGCGGTGGGCGCGCAATCACGTTGATCGATGCCTGCTTCACCGCCGCGGGTCGCGACGGCGTAGCGCTGATTGCCGACGCGCGGTTCGCGATCCCCACATATGTGGCGTCGGTCGACGGCGGCGTGGCGCAGTGGAACGC
>Ga0315336_1002240_pt1 | contig 30810 bp, 37 predicted proteins | sample ASW5metaG_FD_204512 | JGI IMG/M metagenome (GOLD analysis project Ga0315336, IMG submission 204512) | Ammonia-oxidizing marine archaeal communities from Monterey Bay, California, United States - ASW #5 | ecosystem: Environmental > Aquatic > Marine > Intertidal zone | place: USA: California...
ACTTATACTGCGCCTCCGGCGTACCTTTAAGCTGAATCACGCCGGGCTTCACAACACCCTTACCCGCTTGCGTGACACCTCTAACTCCTCGCGGGATCGGAACGGCTCGTAGTTCAGCGGTTCCCTGTCGCCCTAGCTCACTAAGCGGTAACTGACCAAGAATGCCAGGCTGCGCCGGCGTGGCGAGGAGCTTGGGAGCGGCAACGGCCGGTGTGGCACCAGAACTTGGCGCCGCGCCCGATGCCACGGGTCTCAGTGATTCCAGTGCTTTCAGGCGGATATCAATGTCCGAAGCTAGTTTATCGAGATGCTTCCCGACGCTATTGATGGCGTGTTGCAGTTCTTCCACCTTACCTGTGAAACTGCGCATCTGAGATTCAATTTCATCGCGGCGCACCTGCATCGCCGCGGCAAGGTTGGCTTCTCCCGATGCCCCCGTAGCAGTGGGTCCCGAGGGCGCCATTCTGCCATTGCTGCGGTAAACCTGGCGTTGCAGCGTGTTCATCTCCCGCTGCAAGCGATCAATACGATTTATAAGGGAATGGATGTCGCCTTGACCGGCACGGGATTGGGCCAATGCGCCCAAGGGACCTATCAGCGTAGTGACAGCCATGGCCACAGCAAATGCCAATCCACCCAGAGAACTGGTGATACGGTCCTTGGGCTCAACGAGTAATGGCGTTGATACGGCCAGTTTGGAACAAAGTGTGGCTAGGTACATGGGGATAAGCATGGATGTAATTCTAGGCACAATTATGGCGTCCGCTTAGCGCAATAATCACAATCAAAACTTTATCCGTCGGACCGAAGCAGTACCCTCATCCTCACCCATGGGGCAAGGGCGGCGCCCGATCCTTAGCACTCCAAGTTCTAGTCAGGAACCAGGCGCGCGAACACCGGTCACGGAGCGGCGGTTTTGCTTCCAGGCAGCTTCATTGGAACCCGCCACTGCGGGACGCTCCTTACCGTAGGAAATGGTCCTAATGCGGTTCGGATTCACGCCCAGTGCCACCAAATAGTTCTTTGCCGAATTAGCCCGACGCTCACCCAGTGCGAGATTGTATTCGCGGGTACCGCGCTCATCACAGTGACCTTGAACGGTGATCACCACGCTGGGGTACCTTTTCAGCCACGCCGCCTGACGCTTCAGGGTCTGGCGCGCCTTCGGATCCAAATTATATTTGTCAAAACTGAAATATACCCGGTCGCCAACGTTGACGATGAAATCTTCCGATGAACCGGGCTTCGCTCCTGGTATTTTACCTGAGGTAGCTGAGGTAGCTCCGCCAGATCCACCAGATCCGCCACCGCCACTCGCACTCGCTTTCGCGCCGCCGTCACCGCCAGCGGTTTTACTCTTATCAGGAGTGGACTCGCAAGCCGTAACAAGCAACAGCGCGGCCAATATGCTCACAAATCGCAGAGCCATTTTTTCTTCCCCTTAATGTTGTTATAGCCGGGAATAGAACGCCCGCCTGTTTTCTATGTTTAAGACGGGACAAGGTTTCGCTTTAATTCTTTATCGTTTGGCAAACGCCCATACCAAATGCGGTTAACTCAGAATCACTATAAGACACAATGAACTAGACTGACAACTACTGAGCGTGGCAGAACCCGAAATGTTCATGGAATAAGTGCTGACCACGCCGGGTCGGAAGCATCCGTTGGCGTTACCACCTCTCGTTCGTTATGCCCAGTTATGTCTATGGAATAGAGTTTCGAACCGCCACCTCGGCCGCGATCATCAGAAGGTGTCTGGCGGAAAAACATCAAAACCCTGCCGTTGGGCGCCCAGGTGGGGCCCTCGACCAGGAAACTTTCGGTGAGTAAACGCTCACCGCTGCCATCAGGACGCATAACGCCAATAAAGAAACGTCCCTTACGCAGCTTGGTGAAGGCAATGAGGTCCTGTCGGGGTGACCATACCGGGGTCGCATAGCGTCCTTTGCCGAAGGAAATGCGACGCACTTTGCCACCATCAGTATTCATGATGTAGATCTGCTGGCTACCACCACGATCAGATTCGAAAGTTATGTGGCGGTTATCGGGTGAAAATGAGGGTGAAGTATCGATGGCGGGATGACGGGTCAGTTGCTTTACTCGCCTGGTACGAAGATCCATCAAGTGAATATCGGAATTGCCGTTTTGGGCGAGCGTCATGATGACCTTATTGCCATCGGGAGAAAAACGTGGCGCAAAGGACATTGATGGGAAGTCGCCAAGGACCTCCTGGCGTCCTGTCTCGATGTTGAGAAGATAGACCCGCGGACGATTACGGTAATAGGACAGGTAGGTGATTTCATTAGCGATAGGCGAAAACCTTGGGGTCAGCACCATATGGCTACCGTCGGTCAAAAATTGGTGGTTGTGGCCATCCTGGTCCATGATCGCAAGGCGTTTGATCCGACGCTTCTTGGGGCCACTTTCGGAAATAAATACAATCTTCGTATCAAAATAGCCGTATTCACCGGTGATCCGCTTGTAAATGGCATCAGACGCCTTATGGGCCAACCGGCGCCAATTACCTGTTTTCAGCGATTTCAAAGGACGAGTTGTCGTTAATTGAAATCCAATCAATTGTTGTTGGGCAAACACATCCCAAAGGCGGAATGCAAGTCTGAGCCGCCCATCTGATAGAAATTGTGCGCGACCAGACACCACGGCCTGAGCGCTGATAACGCGCCAATCGGAGAATCGAGGCCCAACTTGAAGCGCCTCGGGTGTCTGGATGAAAGCCTTGGGGTCGACTGAATGGAACAGCCCTGAGCGTTCGAGGTCATTTCTCAGGACCGCCGCAAGTTTAGCGCCGATGGATATTTCGCGAGGTGAGCCACCAAGAAAATTGGGGATGGCAACAGGCATGGGCTCGACTTTGCCACGGGTAATGTCGATTTTGAGCTCGGCTGCGGCAGTGCGTATCCAAGTGTCCGCGATAAACGCGAAAAAGCCGGCCAGGGATAGCATAACCAAAACCACGCGACGCCTGGGCCTGGCCATGACGCACGTCTGGGAGAACAATTTTGTAGATATTTCAGGATCACTCATATTGTTTGGGTCTTAAAGGGCATCTATGGCGGAATTATGACTTGCCGGCGTGATTATAGCCCTGTTGCCTCTTTGGGATTGAAGTTAAGAACCATCACTTTGAATGTATCGTACTTTTTAGGCGGAAACCTTAGTGGACTGCAACGGGGATTAAGAACTGCGCGCAGGGCCGTTTCCGCAGCGCTGCGGAAAAATGGATCTTTCATACGCGCACGATCGAGAATTTCAGCCCGGGCAACCCTACCATCGGGGGAGACCCAGACACGGATGCCGACCACTAAATTTTCGGCACTGCGGGCGCCGGCAGGAATGTTCCAACAGTCTTCGATCTGGCGCCGGATGGCATCAATCTCGGTCATAGATGCACGGGCATCTAGGGGCGCCCGGCGCACTGTAGTTTTTTTTGGTGTGGGTGTAGGACGAGGCATTTTTTCCCTCACGACTTCCTTAGGCGTCTCGGCGCGCTCTTCAGGCGCGACGTCACGCAATACCGAACGCACGAAATCGTCCTTTGAGGGAGGTGGCCGGCGGCGCGGCCGGACTCGGACGATTTGGCGCGGTGGAGTTTTAGGTTTAGCCCTGGGCTTGCGTTTAGCCTTGAGCTTGGGTTTAGCCTTAGGCTTGGGTTTAGCCTTGGGCTTGTTCTTAGGCTTAATCAAAGGAATTATTTCAGCCTTTGACGCCGCTTTATCGCGCAACGGGGGAGGGGGCAATGACGGTGTATGGCGGGCCTGCGGCGGCTCCGGTGGTGGTGGTGTTTTAATAGCTTTCTTTTTGGGCGATTTCGGCTTGGGCGTATCCTCGGTCTTAGTCTTATTGTCGATTTTCACCATCTCGACAATAACCGGGGTGTCCGACTGCAGCTTAGAGTCCCAAAGCTGGGGTAATCCAAGTACGGCCAGCACCAGAACCAGAAAATGTAGCCCCACGGACCATATCATGCTGAGCCGCATGCCCCGCCGTCCTATCGCCCGTAACGGCCAGTGGGTAGCTCGGCAATCAGTGCCACCCTCTTGAAACCTGCGGCATTGATAGTCCCCATCACCTCCATGATGCGGCCGTAGACCACCGAACGGTCGCCGCGCACGAAGATGCGGGTGTCGAGCTTATTGCGGGTGATGGCGCGCAACCGCGCCACCAGGATATCGAGTTTCAATTCGGTTTCTTGGAGGTAAACGCGCCCTGCTTGATTAATCGTGATCACCAAGGGTTCGTCCTGGCCTGTGATGGCCGAAGCCTCGGTCTTAGGTAGATCCACCGGCACGCCCACAGTCAGCAACGGTGCCGTCACCATGAAAATAATCAGCAGCACCAGCATAACGTCGACCATGGGCGTAACGTTGATCTCGCTCATTGGCGGGCGCCGGTGGCGCGCCCGCCCGCCGCCTCGGCTTCCTGGCTGGGCTAATTGGCCAGCCATTCACGTACCCTCCTGCAATTGACGCGATAGGATAGCTGTAAAATCGCTGATGAAGGCGTCCATGCGGCCGGCATAGCGGTCCAGGTCCGAGGAAAATTTGTTGAAGGCGATGACTGCGGGAATCGCGGCAACCAAGCCGAGTGCTGTCGCGAATAGAGCTTCGGCGATGCCAGGTGCCACCACGGCGAGAGATGTACTTTTTGACAGTGCAATTGCCTGGAAGCTATTCATAATCCCCCAGACCGTGCCGAACAGACCGACGAAGGGGGCCGTCGATCCCACCGAAGCGAGGAAGATCATGTAACGTTCTAGGATCCCCATTTCACGGCTCATGGTGGTCTGCATGACACGTTCGATGCGCGATTGCAGGGCGACCTTCGACGAAGATCCAGTGACCAAGCCCTTTTCCGTCGAGCGATGCCATTCACCCATGGCAGAAGCGAATAGACTTTCCATGGGATCGTTGGGTCGGGCGCCAATACGAGAATAAAGATCCTCCAGCGCTCCACCTGCCCAAAATGCATCCTCGAAGCTTTCCGCCTCTTTGTCGACGCGGCGCAGACGACGGTATTTATCGAAGATGATTGTCCAACTCCAAAGAGATGCAAATAGCAAAAGTATTATCACCAATTTGACGATAATGTCGGCGCGGATGAATAGCGACCAAACCGATAGATCGATCGCTGCCTGTCCACCGAGTGATACGGCTTCGATCGCTGCTGTCTCCATGAAATTCACCTTTTCCTTCCGCGCCCCGTCCGCCTGGCAAGCCCGGCCCTGGGGCGCTCCACTTGATGTAACCCACCTACACGCCGGGTCCCCGCCTACACACCACGGGCGAGGGGATTCGGGTCGCTCGGCCCTTGGCGTTGACGCAGGCGATCTCGATCACCATGCGCACCAGGTCTTCTTCGCGCCCGATCACCTGGCCCATAGCAAAGTGGGCACCGCGGCACTCCACAGCCTTAGTCCGTAATTCCAACTCATCGTCAAGATGGGCGGGACCGAGGAAATCGGCCTCTACCCAGCGCATCGCGAAGATGGTGCCACTGGCCTCGGCTAATAATTTCTGGAGAATACCGAAAACCCGCAGGAGCTCGGTCCGCACACGCTCGACGACTTTTAGATAATTGGCGTAACAGAACGCCCCACTGGTATCGGTATCCTCGTAGAACATGTGCAGATAGTAAAGGTGACCCACACCATTGACGGGGTGCAATGTTTCCTCGCTCACGGCAATTCCTCACCATCGCCCCCTTCCAGTAAGCGCAGTTGGCGCGCCTCGGCCGGTGGCGCCAAACCAAGATGCCGCCATCCGCCCTCAGCCAAGGCCCGCCCCCGCGGGGTGCGCTGAATCAGGCCTTGCTGCAGCAGGTAGGGCTCGATGACCTCTTCCAAGGCGTCGCGCTGTTCGGACAGCGCCGCCGCCAGGGTTTCTACACCAACCGGGCCACCGCCGTAGTGCTCAGCCATGATGGTGAGATAGCGTCTATCCATAGAATCGAGACCGCGGCCATCGACCTCGAGACGGGTTAATGCTTTATCGGCAACCTTAGCGGTGACTATCTCATCACCAGCCACTGCAGCGAAGTCGCGAACCCGCCGCAGCAAACGGTTAGCGACCCGGGGCGTGCCCCGCGAACGGTGAGCGATTTCACTAGCACCGTCATCAGCTAGATCAAGGCCAAGGATACCGGCACCGCGGCGCAGGATCAGCTCCAGTTCGCCGGCATCGTAAAAATCGAGTCGCAGCGGGATACCAAAGCGGTCACGCAGCGGCGTCGTGATCAGCCCGGTGCGCGTGGTTGCGCCGACTAGGGTGAAGGGGGATAGATCGATGCGCACGCTACGCGCCGCCGGACCTTCACCGATAATGAGATCGAGTTCGAAATCCTCCATGGCAGGGTAGAGAATTTCCTCCACGGCTGGTTGCAGGCGGTGGATCTCATCGATGAAGAGCACATCCCGGGGCTGTAAATTGGTCAGCAGCGCTGCCAGATCACCCGCCTTGGCAATGACCGGGCCCGAGGTGCCGTGATAGCCGACCCCCAATTCGCGAGCGACGATGCGCGCAAGCGTCGTCTTGCCGAGGCCCGGTGGACCCGACAACAGCACATGATCGAGAGCGTCACCCCGTTCACGCGCGGCGCTAATGAAGACGTCGAGGTTTTCACAAATACGTGGCTGACCTGTAAAATCATTGAGGCATTCAGGGCGCAGAGGATCGTCTCCCTCGCCAGCGCTTCCGGCGGCAGGATTAACGAGGCGGTCCGTATTCACATCATCATGAACCGCCATGGAACTCCCATTCTCGCACTACTAACCTATCGCTCCCATCCTGGCACATTGGGACCCCCGGACCTAGGCCGCAGCGCCTAGGCGATTGAGCCCGGACCGGATAAGTGCTTCGACCTTGGCCGCATCGCCCAGCTCGTGGGCCGCTTCTATGACAGCGCTGAAAGCTTCGGTACGCCCATAGCCAAGATTGATAAGTACCGACACCGCGTCGGCTAGAGCCGGATCGAAACCTTCCCCGCTGCTGCTCCGAAGGGCCGTGGCAGCGCCATCGGTGGACGAGAATTCCAACGTACCCGCCTTGTCCTTGAGCTCGGTGACGATCCGCTGGGCCAGCTTTGGCCCGACCCCACTAGCCCGGCCCAACACTGTCTTGTCGCCCGCGGCCAGCGCGCTAGAGATTTCCGCCGGCGACAGCGCCGAAAGAATGGCCAACGCGACCCTTGCACCGACACCCTGTACCGTGATCAGGAGACGGAACCAATCGCGTTCAGCGGCGCCGACAAATCCATAAAGATGGATATGATCCTCGCGGACGTGGGTTTCGATCATCAAGGCCACCGCCTCGCCCGGTCGGGGCAACGCTGCAAGAGTGCGGGCAGAACAAAAGACCAGGTAACCTACCCCGCCGACCTCGACGATAGCGCTGTCCTCGGCGGAGGATTCAAGGAGACCCTTGAGGGTGGCGATCATCGCCGTGCCTCCAAGGCAGCGCCCTTGCCAAGTCTCGATACCCCCCAATGTCCCGCGGTTTCCAAATAATGGGCATGGCAGATGGCAACGGCCAGCGCATCAGCGGCATCAGCAGTCTCGATCTCGGCCATGGGTAACAAGGTCTTCACCATCATTTTAACTTGGTCCTTCGCTGCATGGCCAGTGCCGGTGACTGACTTCTTGACCTGGTTGGCGGCGTATTCGGCAACCTCAAGTTCGGCCCTGGCCGGCACTAGCAGCACCACCCCGCGGGCCAGACCAAGCTTCAACGTACTCTGGGGGTTGCGATTGACAAAGATTTCCTCGACTGCGGCGCTTTCAGGCCCATACGTTTTGATAACGCGGGCGATGCCGTCATGGATAGCGCAAAGGCGCTGGGCCATTGCATTGGAAGCTTTGCTGTGCACGACGCCGTTGGCGACATGACGGAGCCTGCCGTCGACCGCATCAATAATACCCCAACCGGTCACGCGCAGTCCTGGATCGAGACCAATTAGCCTCATGGCGTGGCCATCCTTGACGTCGCAGACAAAGATCCGATTCGTTTTATGTGATGGACATCGATATGCATACGGCGGGCCATGAATACCAAGAGGTAAAACCTAGGTTCTGTAGAAGTCTGCGCTCTTAATACCATATCTTGTATGGCTTTAAAGCGATAGCTTCGTTTGTAAACGCTGATTATGGCGGTTCTTTGGCGGGCCTAAGTGATTATGGCGGTTCTTTGGCGGGCCTAAGATAGTCACAAAATTTTAAGCCAAAAGATTTAGATTGTGATTTAAGGAATGGCCAGCGAACACCGCTCTTAACCCAACAGATCGTGAAGTCCTAGAATCTCGGCGTTCAGGCGCTCAGCTTCTCCACGACATCGTCGGAAATTTCAAGGTTGGAGGCAACCGCACGGACGTCGTCGTTATCCTCTAACGCATCGATTAGGTTCATCAACGTCCGCGCCCTCTCCTCGTCCACCTCGACGGTGCTCTGAGGCTTCCATGTCAGGCCGGTACTTTCCGGCGCGCCAAAATTCTCCGCGAGGGTCTCGGATACGGCTGCAAAATCTTCAACCGCGGTGATGATTTCGTGGCCCACTGCGCTCGAATCTACGTCTTGGGCCCCTGCCTCCAGGGCAGCTTCGAATACGGCGTCAGAATCAGCCACCGCGGCCGGGTAGCTGATCACGCCGACCCTAGAAAACTGAAACACGACGGAGCCGCTCTCGCCCAAATTACCGCCGTGTTTGCCGAATGTGGACCGTACCTCGGCGGCGGTACGGTTGCGGTTATCCGTGAGCGCATCGACGATGAGTGCGATGCCGCCTGGCCCATAGCCCTCATAGAAAATCTCGTCGTAAATCGTGCCATCTTCACCGCCGGCACCGCGCTTGATGGCACGGTCGATCCGGTCCTTGGGCATGTTGGCCGACTTGGCAAGCGCCACAGCAGCACGCAGGGCAGGGTTGAAGCCGGGATCATCGCCGTTACGCGCCGCAACAACCAGTTCGCGCCCAATTTTAGTGAACATTTTGGCGCGTTTTGAATCTTGCGCGCCCTTGCGGTGCATGATGTTTTTAAATTTGGAATGGCCAGCCATGGCGTAAAATGTCTCCAGACTAGATAAAGACAACACCCATTATACCCCATCCGTAAAAAATTCGCAGCCAACCAACGAGTTGCCAGATCGACCCAAAAGAGCCCGGGTCTGTCTTGCCAGCCCTAAATCACCCCCTGATCGGTTTCTTCAAGAGCCCCGCCGATACGGATAGGTATGATCCTTTGCGCCAGCCCAGTAGCATCGTTTGTTTCCACAAACACCGCGCATAGGGTACCTTCCCCCATGGCTGGCGTCAGGCGTTCCTTACGCATGCGGGTAACGAAGCGGGCGATAGCTTCTTCTTTCTCCATACCGATCACCGAGTCGTAATCACCACACATTCCTGCATCGGTCTGATAGGCGGTGCCGTTGGCTAAGATGCGGCCATCAGCGGTGGGTATGTGGGAATGGCTGCCGACAACAATGGAAACACGCCCATCGAGCAAATGGCCCATGGCCGTCTTCTCGCTGGTGGCTTCACCATGAACGTCGACGATGATAGCATCCACGCTTTCGCTCAAACGGTGCTCGGCTATGGCCTCTTCGACCCCGCGAAAGGGATCATCCAAGGCTTCCATAAATAACCGTAGCATAACCTGGATGACGAGAACCTCCTTCCCGTCCGCGGTCCGTACCACGGTTGCGCCCTTGCCCGGCGTCCCTGGCGGATAGTTGGCGGGCCTGAGTATGCGCGTGTCGTTGTCCAAATGGGGAATAATCTCACGCTGGTCGAAGACGTGATTACCAGTGGTAATCACGTCGACCCCGGAATCATGAAGCTGGCCACAAATCTTTGTGGTAATTCCGAACCCGGCAGCAGAATTCTCGCCATTGGCAACCACTAGATCTAGCGCCAGGATTTCGCGCAAGCGCGGCAAATGGAAGGCAATAGCCTGGCGGCCAGGGCGACCGACTATATCCCCACAGAAAAGCAAATTCATAGCGCGTGCGGTCTTTCCCTCAACCTATCTAATTTCAAGATGGTGGCCCAAAGCGGTGGCAACCGAGCTCAGTAACGACCCAGTCCAGTCTTTCATCATGGTCTCCTACCGGGAGGCTGTCCACCTCCTGGTCGGAATAGGCAACGCCGACTGCCACTATCTTGCGCGCTTTGCGCAATACCGCCAGGGTCCTGTCGTAAAAGCCGCCGCCATATCCCAGTCGCGCGCCTGTCGCATCGAAACTGAGTAAGGGCACCAAAAGTACTTCGGGGTGAATTTCCTCATTACCCGCCGCCGGTTCAAGTAAGCCTTCATATCCCGCTTCAAGATGATCATCGGGATGCCAATGGAAAAACCGCAGAGGCGTGCCCCGTCTCAAGTCCCCGGGCAGCGCTACCCGGTGACCGCGCCGATGCAGCGACGTCATAAGCAGGCGGATATCGGCTTCCTCGTCCATGGGCCAATAACCTGCCATATCGACACGAGACGGGTAGCTGAACTGGGCGAGAAAATTTGCGGTAAGAATGGGCCCAATTTGTTCGCCAAAACGTGCGAAGGCAGAGGCCCTTTTCTCCCGCGCGCGCGCCCTGATAGTGTATTTTGAATTGGGATCAGAAGACGGCACCTGGCTGCCTTTCTCGCGGCAGTTGGAAATCCTAGTCATGAGGCGAACGGAGCCGCCCAGCCGTCGACCTTGCTTATTCTCTAAGGCCCTCATGCAAAGGTGGGCACCATATACCGGAACCACGATTCCGGCAGGGACAGTTCCCGAGGGTTAGAATGTTGGCCCCAGAAATATAGCAGCCTAACGCACAGGGCAGCGTCCGTTCTATGGAGAAGTTAAGCTCGTTCGAGGCCGGCGGCAATATCATCTATTCGTTTGGCCAAAATGGTGATGCCCTCGGCGGTGCCCTCAGGGTCGCCATCGGCGCGCGCGACCGGGACCACATCGTTGCTTTCGAGCTTCTCATAGGTACCGGATAACTCATCGGCAACCAACAAGGCCGTCATCACTAGAAGCCGTGTATCACCGACTTGCCCCATTCGGGAAACTAGCTCAGTGACTTTTTCGTCCACATATTTGCCCAACATTTGGACATGGGCTTCTTCGCCGTCGTCACAAGCAATTTCGTAGTTGCGGCCGTTGATGTATATGTTGACTTGCGCCATGACTATTCAACCTTGCTCCCTCTCCCAACCGTACATCAGTTGCCGCGGCCTGCATCCTCGCTCAAGGTCGCGCGAAGGCGCGCGATAACTTCGTCTATACGCCCAGAAACGCTGTCAGCCATCACACGCAGGTTTTCGTAATCAGCACGGGCATCCTGAAGCGCTTTGTCCACTGCCGCGTTGCCGATACCATCGGGTTGTATGGATAGGGCTGTTTCAAGATGCTCGATGGCCTTTTCCAGCTGTTCTCGCGCTGCTGTCAAATCACTCATAGAAAATATCCTCTGGGGTCCATTTTACGCATTCCCGCCCCAACCAGGCCGCTGCCAGGGAGACCAGGGAGCTGAAAGAATAAAACAGCCTAGCCACAAGCGTCAACCGTGACCCATGCTTTCACGGGGGTGCGCCTTGCCAAGGTCATCGCCCACGCCTAAAAGGAAGGATTCATGATAATCTTTGCGAGGATAACTTGGCAGAACCACCCACCATCATCGTGCATAATCTTCACCATGCTTTGGGCGCGCTCGCCGCGGCCGAAGCGGTGGGTATCGCTGTGCGCCTTCTCAGCGCTCCCGGCGCGGCATCCCATGGCGGCGGTGCATGGTTCAGGGAAGTGGTGGCTGCCGCCCGGTCGCAGTACCCCGACGCCAAGGCAGACGCTGTGCTCGATTGCGGCGCAGAACCGGGCCTCGCGCTCGGCGCCATCCGCTCCGGCATCGAGGCTATCCGAATTAAAGTGCCGACAATCGCGCGTGCGCGCATCAAAGCCGTCGCCAACGCCGCCGGGTGCCGTCTGATCGACAACAGGCGGGTCCACGCCCTTGACCTTCTCGACACCCGGGATCCGCAAAGAGAGGCCGATGCCTGGCTCCGCGCGGCACCACACCGCCACTGATTGCAAAACCATCGGGGCTAGAGCATTATTCGACTAAGGATCCCCGTGAAAAAGAGAGGCGAAGTGCGATGAAGCTCAGCCAGCGTGTCAGAAAAATTCTGAGTTATTACGAAAGCGACAATCCCGGTACCAAGGGCAACCTCGCACGAATATTGATGCACGGCAAACTGAGCGGTACCGGCAAGCTGGTGATACTGCCCGTGGACCAAGGGTTTGAGCACGGCCCGGCACGGTCGTTTGCACCCAATCCTGATGCCTATGACCCCCATTACCACTTCAAGCTTGCAGTGGATGCCGGCCTATCCGCCTACGCGGCGCCCCTCGGTATGATCGAGGCCGGCGCCGACAGCTTCGCCGGCGCCATACCGACAATCCTCAAGGCCAACTCTGCGAACTCGCTGGCACGGGCCACGGAAAGTCCCGACCAGGCGATTACTGCCTCGGTCAACGATGCACTCAGGCTCGGCTGCGCCGCCATTGGTCTGACAATTTATCCCGGCTCCGACGCCGCCTTCGATATGATCGAAGAAGCAAGGGAAATGGCCGAGGAGGCTAAGGCCTCGGGGCTTGCCGTCGTGATCTGGTCCTACCCGCGTGGCGGCAACCTTTCCAAGGCAGGAGAAACTGCCATCGACATTTCGGCCTACGCAGCCCAGATGGCGGCCCTAATCGGTGCTCATATCATCAAGGTCAAACCGCCCACGGATGCCCTGGAGTTGGAAGCGGCCAAAAAAGTCTACGAGGAACGCAACATCCCCCGGGCGACCTTGGCCCAACGCATCGCCCATGTGGTACAATCATCGTTCAACGGCCGCCGGCTAGTCGTGTTCTCGGGTGGCGAAGCCAAGGACCTTGATGGCATTCTTGCCGAAGTCCGGGCCACTAAGGAAGGCGGGGCTACTGGTTCCATCATCGGGCGCAACACCTTCCAGCGGCCCCGGGGAGAGGCCATCGCCATGCTCAACCAGATCATTGACATTTATCGGGGGAAAGAATGACGGCGAAGACCGAAAAGGGTGCTCGGCTCCAACAATGAAGGGAGAACTGCCATGGAACTCGTCAAACGCGTAGATCACCTGAACGTCCAGGTTCCGCCCGAAAAAGAAGAAGAGGGCATTCGTTTTTACAGCGAACTCCTAGGCCTTAAGCGACTCAAGAAGCCTGACAGTCTCGGTCCAGCGGGGGCACATTTCTGTATCAGCAAAAATCCATGGTACGAATTGCATCTAGGGGTCGCACGCGGCGTCACCCAGGCCGACGTGAATAAGAATCTGCGCAACCATCTAGGCTTCCAGGTTGACGATTTACAGGCTGCCCGCAAGGCATTCAAGGCGGCGGGTGTCGAAATCGACGAGGCCGAGGCGGCATATTCCAAGGAGCGTGGGTTTCATCAGGAAAGGTTTTTTGTTTTCGATCCTGGCGGAAATCGACTGGAAATTTTGGAGCCACGCCGTGAATATGCCAGCGTCGAACATTGAGCGGCCCCTCGCGCGCGCAGTCGGACAGTCGTGACGGATACCTGCCAGCTATACCTGATTACGCCCGAGCGCCTGAACCCCGGCCCCTTCGCCGACATCCTGGCCCTGGCCCTGGATAGCGGCGAGGTTGCCTGCGTCCAGCTTCGACTCAAGGGCGTCGACGACGACGCCATTCGGGAGACGGCCCTGGCCCTTGCACCCGTTGCGCAATCCCGAGATGTCGCCTTCCTCTTGAACGACCGCCCCGATCTCGCTGCCGAGACCGGCTGCGACGGGGTTCATGTGGGCCAACAGGATCCATCTTACGAAGCAGTGCGCGCGGTGGTGGGTGACGATGCCATCGTCGGCATCACCTGTCACGATTCGCGCCACCTCGCCATGGTCGCCGCCGAGAAGGGCGCTGATTACGTAGCGTTCGGCGCTTTTTATCCAACTGCCACAAAGGACGCCATTGGCCACCCAGATATCGATATTCTCAGCTGGTGGTCGGAAGTGATGACCGTGCCCTGCGTCGCCATCGGCGGCATCGATACAGCCAATTGTACGCCCCTAGTCAAGGCCGGCGCCGATTTCATCGCCGTACTATCCGCAGTTTGGAACTATGAGAACGGCCCGGGGGAAGCGGTCAAGTTGCTCAATGCGGCCATCGCCGAAGCCAAGGCCATCACGTCATAGGTCACTAGTGATTTCGCAGGCGATTGAGCGCGTTGCACCAATCATGGGAACCTGATAGCTTCCGCCCGCTTGCGCGCTTCTGCCCGCGTCGGTCATAGGCGAGAAAGCGATTCGGCAGCCAAAATTCCAAGGTGCGAACATGAAGATCAACGGCAACGCAATCCGTCCCGGCAACGTTATTGAGCACAAGGATCGCCTATGGGTGGCGATCAAGACCCAGCACACCCAGCCCGGCAAGGGCGGCGCCTATCTCCAGGTTGAGCTCAAAGATATCCGTGACGGCACCAAGCTCAACGAACGTTTCCGTTCCTCGGAGAGCGTCGAGCGCGTGCGCCTTGACCAAAAGAAATATCAGTTTCTATACGCCGAGGAACACAACTACACCTTCATGAATACCGAAACCTACGAACAGCTTGCCCTCTCCAAAGAACTGGTCGACGACCAACAATTGGCCTATCTTCAAGATGGAATGATGGTAACGGTGGAAAGTTACGAAGGTGAGCCGCTCTCCTTCGCCCTCCCCGAACAAATCACCATGACCGTGGTCGAGGCCGACCCAGTGATCAAGGGGCAAACGGCAGCGTCCAGTTTCAAGCCGGCGCAAATGGACAACGGTACCCGGGTCATGGTTCCACCCCATATTGAAACCGGCATGCGCATCGTCGTGGCGACCGCCGATGGCGCTTACGTGGAGCGGGCCAAGGACTGACCCGTCGCCGATGGCCCTCAAATCCCCCTTCATCAATGTCATGGAACGCGCCGCCCGCAAGGCGGGGCGCGGTTTAGTTCGTGATTTCGGAGAAGTGGAACAGCTCCAGGTCTCCCCCAAAGGACCCGGACAGTTCGTCATAACCGCAGATGCTAAATCGGCGGCCGTGCTAAAGGAAGAACTGAGCCGAGCGCGTCCAGAATTTGGATATTTGGCCAAGAATAGCGGCAATTTCACCAGTCGAGACTTTGAGCATCGTTGGATTGTCGATTCCCTAGATGGCTCTGATAATTACCTCCATGGCATCCCACGTTTTTCCATTTCCATCGCCGTAGAAAGCAATGTCACGTCAGCAGGACGAATGCGGCGCGAGACCATCGCCGGGATAGTCTATACTCCCCTTACCGATGAAACCTATTGGGCGGACAAGGCCCAGGGAGCCTATCTCAACGACCGTCGGATGCGGGTTTCGGGACGACGCAATATGGCAGAGGCCCTCCTCGCCATCGGCACACCGGACGCGGAAGAGCCCGACCACCAGACGTACCTAGCCCGCACGGCAGCACTTCTGGGCGGGGGCAGCGGCCCGCGCCTGTTCGGATCGCCTGCCCTCGACCTGGCCTATGTGGCGGCTGGCCGCTTCGATGGCTACTGGCAGGACGGGCTACAACCCTGGAACTTAGCAGCTGGCATTATGCTTGTGCGTGAAGCGGGCGGATACGTCTCGGAACTCGACAGTGGATCGGACATGATTGACACCGTTTCCATCGTCGCCGCCAACGATCACCTTCATGAAAATTTTCTAGGGATCCTCGAATCCGCCTAACCAAAATTGACCTGGCAGATTAAGCCCTGGGACCAATACAGGGATTGATTAAGGGGAAGGCAGTTGTCCATCCCGCTTCCGTTGGGCTATTGTTCGATTTGAAATTTCACGCGCGACTAAGGATCGCTTCGGGCTCAATCAAGTCCGCATTAAGGAAACTGCCCTGTCATGATCTTCACCGCATCATCCCGGAGGGCCCGCATCCTTGCCCCATGGGGTCTGGCTGCCTCTCTGGTCTTCACCAGTATAAATGGAGCTGTTCTGGCCCAAGACCGAACAGTCCTCCTTGGGGCTCGCGGTGGCAGCCCGGTCCAAGTGGATTTCTCGGTACTCGACGGATATAGCGGCGAGATCCCAGCTGAGCAACGGGTCCTACTTTTTCCCGGCAGCACATTCAAACCTGGACAGCGCATCTTACTGAGGCAGCCGGGAAACAGGTCAAAACGCACCAAACTACGGAAACCGCAGCGCCAATCGGCTCGCAGGACCACACGCCGGGCAGTTGTCACACCGAAATCCGCCTTCGAGGCGCAACGTAGTAGTCGTGCCGCTGCACCTATACTGCTGTCCTCGGTGATGAAGTCGGCAGCCAAGACCAGGATCAGGGCCAAGACCAAACCAAAATCGCAGCAAAATTTCAAAACAAAATCACGGGCCTCTGCGAACCTGCAAGAACCGCTCCTGGCACCGCCGCCGGCGATGAAAAAAGCGAAATCCATCGCCACGCTGCCGCGCACTGCGATCCCAGCACCACCTAAGATCGCGCGCAAGAGGATACCCGTCCCCCCAAAAGCAGCGCGTAGGCCCTCACCGGCCCCACGGCAAACGGGCGCCGCCCCGCCACCATCTCCCCCACCGGTCATGGCCGTATCCCGCGCTCCAATCACTGCCAAGCCACTTGCGAAAACCACACGGACCCCGACCAGGGTTAATACATCTAGTAGGCAGGTCGCCTTAATGCCGAAGATTGGAACAATTTCCAGCGGTTCCAAGCTGCGAGTCCTGTTCGCACACTCATCGGCCCGCTTGGGACCGGACGGGAAGACCATTCTCGGTCCGGTATCCGATGCCCTGATCAAGAATTCGGGGCTCAGGGTCGAACTCAAGGCCTACGCCCGTGGCAATTCCGAGACTATATCGCTGGCCCGGCGCCTCTCCCTCAGCCGGGCATTAGCGATACGCTCCTATTTGATCAAGCTCGGCGTCAGTGCCATGCGAATCGATGTCCGGGCGCTGGGCAATAAAGTCCCCGATGGGATCCCTAATCGTGTCGACCTTTTAGTATTCACCCAGTGATAAGCAAAGCCCAAATTTTTGCTTCGCGGCCTCCCCTGGGGCGGGGTGGTACGCCTCGGTTCCTAACAGTCCTAAGCGGGCCAAAGATATAGGCTGAATCCCCGCGCATCCCCAGGCAGGAAACATGTTCAGGCTAGAACCCTACCTTACACGCATGGCGGCCTTTCTCGCCGCCGTCACCGTCGTGGCGGGAGCCCTATTCCAGCCCTTGGCACGTGCCTTCACGGCCAATGCGCCGCTCAATGGACTGATCCTGGGCGTCCTGTTGCTGGGCGTCCTCTATGCCTTCCGCCAAGTCGTTCTACTGCGCCATGGAGCTGCCTGGATCACCGCTTATAAGCACCGCCGGGACAGCCACGAGCAAACACCCTTGATGACCGAGGACAGTAATCTTCCTATTCCGAGGTTGCTAGCACCCATGGCAGCCATGCTTGGTGCACGAGAAGGACCGCTGCGCCTGACCACCGGTTCCATGCGGTCCATGCTGGATTCCATCGCCTCCCGCCTGGATGAATCGCGTGCCCTGGCACGCTACCTGATTGGCCTGCTCATCTTTCTCGGTTTGCTGGGAACGTTCTGGGGACTTTTACTCACCATAAATTCGGTGTCCGACGTGATCGGCGGCCTCAAGGTCAGCGGCGGCGAACTCACCGAAACCTTCGCGCGACTCAAGGATGGGCTCGCCGCACCGCTTACGGGGATGGGCACGGCTTTTTCATCGTCACTTTTCGGGCTGGGGGGATCCTTGGTTCTTGGCTTCCTCGACCTGCAGTCGGGGCAGGCCCAAAACCGCTTTTATAATGATCTCGAGGAATGGCTATCGGGGCTACCGCGGCTTACCACGCCGGCATCAGAGTTTAGTGGCAATGGCAGCGTCCCCGATTACGTGCAGGCGCTCTTGGAGCAGACTGCCGAAGGGCTCGATTCGCTGCGTCGCACTCTCGCGCGCGGTGAGGAAGACCGCATTTCTACTTCCGCGGCGCTCATCCAACTATCCGAAAGACTGACTACTCTGAGCGACCAGATGCAGGGGGAACAAGCCCTTCTCACCAAACTTGCACAAAACCAGGTGGAGCTTCACCCCGTGCTCGGACGCCTGAGCACGGCCATGGAAGACAGCGGCGGGTTCGACGAAGCTACCCGCGGCCATATCCGTAATATTGAGGTCTACCTCACCCGTCTGCTGGAAGAGACCTCCACGGGAAGAAGGCAGGCCACCGAGGAACTGCGTTCGGAAATCAAGCTCTTAGCCAGGACCATTGCCGCCGGTAGCGACAAGGCCCAAGGCCGGGGCGACGACTAGGGTTCCATGGCCGGTCTCGCGCGCCGCTCACGATCACCTACCGCCGATATCTGGCCAGGTTTCGTCGATTCTTTGGCGACTTTGTTGATGGTGATTATATTCTTGCTCACCGTTTTTGTCCTCGCCCAGTTTCTACTGGCCGAAGTGTTGGCGGGCCGAGACCAGGCCCTCAAGCGGCTTGAAAGCAACATCGCAGAACTGACCGAAGTATTGGGGATTGAGCGGCGCGCCAATATCGAACTCCGCGGGACCGTAGCCCGGCTTTCCAGTCAGCTCAAATCGTCCAACGCAGGGCGTACCAGATTGACGTTACGGCTGTCCGAGTTTCAAGCCACCGCCGCGGCAGCCCAGGACGAAGCCCGGCGCCTGAAGAGTGAAATGGAAGCGGTCTTGAAAGAGATTTCGGTGAGCAAGGAAACTGTTCGCGTCCGATTACTGGAAATCATTAGCCTCAAGGCCGATATCGCAGCACTACGCAAATTGCGCAATGAGCTCGAACAGAAGGTCGGCAACCTCGCAACCAGTCTCAAAGAGACCCAGGCAGAAACCGGTGCCCTTCGGGACCGCTCCATGACGCTCACCGCTCAGTTAGCCGACCAGCGCCAACGAACTCTGCTCGAGCAGAAAACCATCAAGGAACAGGATATCCGGATTGAGGAATTGGGCGCCACTGAACTAGACGCGCGCCGCCGCTCGATATTTCTCAATAACAGCATCGCCACACTGAGAGAGGAATTGGTGAAACTTGCCACTGCCCTGGATGTGTCGGAAAAGAAGGCCAGGGAACAGAACATCACAATCGCCAATTTAGGCACTCGGCTAAACGCGGCACTAGCAGGCAAAGTCCAGGAATTATCGCGTTACCGCTCTGAATTTTTTGGAAAATTGCGCACAGTCCTGGGCAACCGCAGCGACGTGCGGGTGGTCGGAGACCGTTTCGTGTTCCAGTCTGAGGTCCTATTCGCCAGCGGAAATGCGGCATTGAACGAGGCAGGTAAGGAACAGTTGCGGCGCCTGGCCGAAGCCATCAAGGAAATTTCAGCGAAGATCCCAACCAACCTGAAATGGGTGCTTCGCGTTGATGGGCATACTGACATCCTACCCATCTCTACTGCTAAGTTTCCCTCCAATTGGGAACTTTCCACCGCCCGCGCCTTGTCGGTTGTGCGGTTTCTGATATCACGTGGGGTCGATACGAATCGCCTTGCCGCTACCGGCTTCGGCCGTTACCAGCCTATCGATGGGGGCCAAACCGACGCCGCCTACCGTCGAAACCGGCGTATCGAACTTAAGCTCACCCAACGCTAAGAGCACCAGGCCCCAATGAGTCATCCCTGGCCCTATCGACGTCGAACTGCAGTTCGGCAAGATGCGCGTAGAGGCCCCCCTCGGCCATCAGATCCTCATGGCTTCCTTGGGCGACGATTAACCCTTCCTCCAGTACGATGATGCGGTCGGCCTCCAGAACCGTGGCTAGTCTGTGGGCGATGATGACCGTGGTGCGTCCCTTCATGAGACGAGACAGCGCCTCCTGAACCAAACGCTCGTTTTCTGCATCAAGGGCGCTGGTCGCCTCATCCAGCAGTAACAATGCCGGATCCCGCAATATGGCGCGGGCAATTGCGATGCGCTGGCGTTCACCGCCAGATAGACGAATGCCCTTTTCGCCAAGAAAAGTGTCGAAACCCTGGGGCAGGGCATCGAGAAACACATCTGCTGCCGCCGCCCTGGCCGCGGCGCGGACCTCTTCGTCGCTTGCGTCGCAGCGGCCGTAGCGGATATTTTCCATGCCACTGGTGGAGAAAATCACGGGGTCTTGGGCGACCAACCCAATGCGCCCACGCAGATCTTTGGGGTCGGCGCTTTTAAGCTCGACCCCATCGAAAGTTATGCGCCCAGTCTGTGGATCGTAGAACCGCAGAAGCAACTGAAAAACAGTGCTCTTGCCGGCACCTGACGGCCCCACCAAAGCGAGCTTCTCTCCCTTGCCGATGGTCAGGCTGAAATTGCTCAAAGCCGCGTCGTTGGGCCGCGCTGGGTAATGGAAGGTGGCCTGCTCGAAACTGACCTCGCCGCGTGGCGGGACTGGCATGGGCACCGGGTTACCAGGTGCGGCAATTTCCGGCTGGATCGCCAGTAGTTCGATCAGTCGCTCCATAGCCCCAGCAGCCCGCTGCAGATCACCGACGACCTCACTGACAGCGCCGGTGGCCCCGGCCACCAATATTGAATAGAAAATGAACGCGGATAGTTCTCCTGGAGACAAACGCCCCGCCAACACGTCATGGCCACCGATCCAAAGAATTGTGCCGATCCCACCGAAGACGAAAACAATAACCACTGCTGTCAGTCCTGCTCGCGCCCGGACACGCCGTACAGCGGCGCTGAAGGCGTCTTCGACCTGACTGGAAAAATCGTCCCGGTCGATATCCTCATGACAAAACGCCTGGATCGTGCGGACGGCATTCAAGCTTTCTTCGACATGGGCGCCAACATCGGCGACCCGGTCTTGACTGGTCCGCGACAAACGGCGTACCCGGCGGCCAATAAGCACGATGGGGACAACCACCAATGGCACGAAAAAAACCATCATTAAGGTAAGCTTGGGAATAGATGCCGCCATCATGACCAGGCCACCCACTAACAGCAGAAAATTACGCATGGCAACAGAGACCGATGAACCGATAACGACCTGCAGGAGGGTCGTATCAGTGGTGATCCTTGACAGCACGTCGCCCACCCGGGTGGTTTCGAAGAAAGCTGGATCCAGGGTCAACACGTGGCCGAATACTAGCTTTCTGATATCCGCAACCACCCGCTCGCCTAGCCACGAGACCAGGGAATAACGCGAATAGGTGGCGAAGGCGAGCACCAAGATCACCACGAACAACCCCAACAAGGCACGGTCAAGAAGCGCCATATCCTGGTCAGCGAAACCTTGGTCCACGAGCATCCGAAGCCCAACACCGACGGCCAAAACTGTCACCGCTGCAACCGTCAGCGCAAGCACGGCGCCGACAACCGCGAGGCGATAGGGTGCTACATAACACCACAGCTCGCTAAGGGCCGAGAGGCGCCCTTTCGGCGGCCCAAGCCCTTCGCCATCTTCATAATAACTTTTGGGCGGTATCGTGCTCATGGGGGATCAAATCCACGTTGGGGGTTTCTGGGAGCAGGCCCATGGCCTTGCCAGGGACCGTAATGTAACCGGATGCTGGGATGAATACATCCCTATTGCGGCGTTAATCAGGGCTGTCGTTTTCCTTGCATTACCCGCCCACATTGGATATTAAAGCCCCTCCTCGCTCCCCTGGGGCCCAAATCCTTCAAAGAACAGCCATGAAAAAAGATATCCATCCTGAATATCATGAGATCACGGTGGTAATGACTGACGGCTCCAGCTATCAGACACGGTCGACTTGGGGCAAGACTGGGGACACCCTGAAGTTGGATATCGATTCGAAGTCTCACCCGGCCTGGACCGGCGTCCATCGTCTCATCGATTCCGGCGGCCAACTTGCCAAGTTCAACAAGCGATTCGAGGATTTCGGCCTGAAGTAAGGCTTACCTGGCGGCTTTCGCTACAAGTTGGCCGGCCCTTGGGGTCGGCCTTTTGGGTATAGGGAAGTTTCACATTGCCCAAAGCGCATGTTTGCGTCGGACCCGAAGCTCGCGGCAGCGCCGAGATCAGTGGCCCCAGAACGTCCCTTCATAGGCGGTGTGTCGGTCCAGGTCTTCGAGCTGTGTAATAGGGATGTATAGCCAGTAGCTGCGGGGACCATCAGTTTTGAAAAAATTTGAGGAGATTTTCGTAAGCCGTGGGATCGCCGTCGGCCAGCATTGCATTACGTCCAAACAGGCGGTCCCAACGTGCCGCCTCCACTCAAGCCAATTCTCCCATGGAAGCCGCATTGCGAGCTAACAGCCAGGCCATGATTTGTATCAAGTGTCCTATAGAAACAGGCAAATTTCTCGTTTCTATATAAGATTTTATATACTCTCGATGATTTTCCGGGACTTGAAAATCGATCTCCTCCCCCTAAATTATTTTTGAGCGGCACCCATTTCGGGCCGTCCCCGAATCCGGTCAAATGGCGGTTCGGGGCATCAACTGAGCCGTATTGCTTGATTTAAGGAGAATATGGACATGACTGGTTTTGATTTCTCACCCCTATTTCGTTCAACGGTTGGATTCGACCGCATCAATCGTTTGATGGAAACCGCGCGGTCGCCTCAAAGCGACAGCGCCTACCCGCCCTACAACATTGAAAAGACAAATGACAATCATTATCGGATCACGGTCGCTGTAGCGGGATTTAACAACGAAGACCTGGACATCGCTGTCAAGGACAACAGCCTCGCAATTTCTGGTAAAATCCAACGATCCGAAGGGCAGGAAACCAATCGGCAAATACTGCATCGCGGTATCGCCGGACGTGCGTTCAATTTGAATTTCGCCCTCGCCGATGCTGTAGTCGTGCACGGCGCCGATCTTGAAAACGGGCTATTGCATATTTCCCTGGAGCGGATTGTGCCAAAAGAGGCCAAGCCCCGTAGCATCGATATCAAGTCCGGCGATTCTCACAAGACCTTTCATAGCCGCGCCGCCTAATCCAGGACGCGTGGTCCCCTAATACCCGTAATTCCTCACAGAAAGCCGCCCCGTGGTTTGAAGCCCGGGGCGGTTCCAAGTCGTAGCTTATCCGCTGGTTTTGGCGCTTCGCTCATGTTCTGGGTAAAGCAGGGCCGCCTCGAAGGGCGGCTCATGTTTAACAGGCAGACGCAAAAGGTTTGGACTCGGTCCAATGAATAACTCTGACAGGAAATTGTCTGATCCCCTAAATCAAGTGAAGTGGTTAGTAGTCAGTTAACAAACCACAAACTTTTATTGGAAAAACTTTTTGTTGAAACAATACTTCAGCTACGGAAAACATCTTGGGCACTTTCACGGAAACTTTTTTTAGCGTCGATCGATGCCTCGGCACGGGTAATTTCCTCTTTCAATTCCACGATATAGGCGGCCAGTTCCTCGATCGACAGAGTATCGAACACAAGTGGTTTGAACTTTTTTGCCACCTTAGGGACAGTTTCGTCTTCATCCATATCTCAACCGCATTATTCGTCCGCTAACGCGGACGCGTGAAGGATTTGCCCTTTTCCGTTAAGACTATATGATTGATTGAATGTTATTGTCACCATTGTGGGGTGGTCCGGGCACGGTAACACGGCGCGGGCCCTTCACATTAATGGCGCACACTCATACCCTCAAGGAGGAGACATGATTGCTCCGTTAATGCCCAAGGCGACCGCCGTTTGGCTGATCGAGAACACAGCGATGACTTTCGATCAGATCGCCGATTTCTGCAACCTCCATGCGCTGGAAGTACAAGCCATCGCCGATGAAGAGGTTGACGTGGGCATCGTCGGCATCGACCCGGTGGGCAATGGCCAATTGACCAGCGAAGAGATTAGCCGTTGCGAAAAGGATACCTCGACACGTCTGGAAATGGCTATTGCCAAGACGCCCCGTCCCACGCCCAAGACCAAAGGACCGCGCTACACACCCATTTCCAAGCGCCAAGAGAGGCCTGACGCCATCGCCTGGCTGCTGCGCCATTACCCTGAGCTCTCCGATGCTCAAATTTCAAGGATTGTGGGGACCACCAAGACGACAATCAACGCAGTCCGTGACCGCACCCATTGGAAGGGCGCCAATATCAATCCTGTGGATCCCGTCGACATTGGCATCTGCTCTTATGAACAATTGCTATCCGAAGTGCAATTGGCACGCAAAAGGAAGGCCCGAGCAGATGCTAGGGCGGCCAAGGAAGTCGCCAAGATAGAACGCGCCGCGGCCAAGAAAGAAGTCATGGCCGCGACGCTGCTGGAACCCGCCAGCGCCGTAAATCCCTATCAGGAACACCTACCTATGGAGCAGCCAGGATCCGGGGAGGCCCCAGAGGCGCAATCCGATACTGACGTAATAGGAGAGAATAAAGAAAACAGCGACGAAGAGCCCCGTCCGGCATAGGAATTTTCCTTCACCGAAGTCGAAACAAAGAACGCGCCCTCTTGGACGCGTTTTTTTCAATCAGGCCTTACGCATTGGCAAGTCGCTGCAATTCATCCTTGATCCGCAACTTTTGCCGTTTCATGTCTGTGACGTGCTGGTCATTTGGATATGGTCGGGTAAGCTCCGTTTCGATCGCTTGTTCAAGACCGGCGTGGTCCAATTTCAGCTTTTCGACTTGCTCTTCCAAGACCATTCGCATCTCCTTTGCGCAACATGACATACCCTGGAACACACAGAAGGTGTGCAACTCTAATCGACAGTGAGTCCCCAGACTTTTTTTGCCCCGGCATGAATGCACGGAGACCCCATCAACTACAAAATGCTACCGCAATCGAGCCTGGAGTCCAAGACCCGATACACCAAATTCAATCACATTAGCGCTTCAGAAATGTCCAGTGCGTGTTCCGGCGTCAGACCGGGAAAGGCTTGGCTGAGAATATGCGCGAAATAGACCGTATCGTCGGGCTCGAATACAATATCGAGAGTATCGAGATAAAGATCGAAATTATCGGTGGCATCGCTAGCGAGTTCCTCGACGGTGCACTTGCCAATCCCAGTAGTCCTATCTACCGATGCCGCTAAGAGTAGCTGCTGGAGGTGTTCGGAATTGATCTCCGCCGCCTGAATCTCACCGCGCAAGCTTTCACGTAGGCTAGGAGGGGAATTAGGAAATCCGTCCTTGAGAATACGGCGGACGTGGCGCAAGCTTTTTACTACCTCGTTGTGCCATTTTTCAGCGGCGGCCGTCATAGAAGCACATTCCTCGGCATCAAGCACACCGCGATTCGTTTCGCCGAGCCATAGGCAAAAAAGCATGACATTGACATCAATGCCGTGGCGATCCTGCAAATAAATACAGGCAGTCCCCACCCCGTCACAGTCATAGACCCGAAGAGAAAAATCCCAGAACGGATGGTCAGGAAAATCCATGATGGAGCCTGCCTTTACTATTCATAGCCAAAGGAAATCCCAAGCCCCGAATCGTTCCCATGAGAGGCCCATCCACCTCGACATTACATTGGTTGCCAGCCACTTCACGACCATGGCCGTGGAGGGCGCAAAACACCACCGCCCGAGTTACCGCGTTGAGCCCTGCGCAATCTACGCCGCTGGTAAGAATTCTGATTCTCTTGGGCTCGACTATTGTTCTAGAAATAACTAATTACCCGCACGCCATCAATAGGGAACCCTCCATGGGAAGCGCCCAATTCCTTATTTTTGGTTAACACCTAATCCGTGACTTACGCTAAATGTCACCGCAGGTTATCTTCCTGGTTGCGTTCTTGCCCGGTTGCCTTAAGGACGGGCCTACCTATAATATCCGCTTCCTCGCCTAGGAGCGCCACCTCAAGTACCGCCGCCGGACGTGATCGAGAGAGGCCAAATGGTAGAATCAACACCACCCATTGCTATCATCATGGGCAGTCAGTCTGATTGGGATACCATGCGCCATGCCGCCGAGATCCTGGGGACGCTCGGCGTCCCACATACCTCCCGGATCATTTCCGCTCACCGCACTCCCCAGCGCCTTTACGAATTTGCCTCCCAGGCTAGGGGGCAGGGCTACAAGGTGATCATCGCTGCCGCCGGCGGTGCCGCCCATCTTCCTGGCATGACCGCCTCTATGACACCGCTGCCGGTGTTCGGTGTCCCCATCGAATCGAAGGCGCTGAAAGGCATGGACAGCCTTTTTTCCATCGCCCAGATGCCAGGCGGCGTACCCGTCGGCACCCTAGCCATAGGCCGGGCTGGTGCCATAAACGCCGCCCTTCTCGCCGCAGCCGTTCTGGCGCTCTCCGATGATTCCGTCGCCAAGGCACTCGACGAATTCCGAGCCGCCCAGAGCGCGGCGGTGGCGTTAGAGCCCAGCGACGACAACTGACCCCTTCTTCCGTGACCGAGCTTCCCTTCCCTCCCATTTATCCGGGCGCCACCATCGGCATAGTTGGCGGTGGACAGTTGGGGCGCATGACGGCCCAAGCAGCGGCGCGCCTGGGCTACCGTGTGCACATCCTTACGCCCGAGCAAGACAGCCCCGCTGCCCAGGTTGCCACTGAAACTACCATCGCCGCCTATGACGATGTTGGAGCTCTGGAAATTTTTGCAAGCAATATCGATATCGCCACATTCGAATTCGAGAACATCCCCACGGCAACAGCCGAAGTTGTGGCCACGAAGGTCCCTCTGCGGCCATCAACGGACTGCCTGGCGGTAGCCCAAGACCGGATTCGGGAGAAAATATTTCTCAATTCCAAAGGCACATCGACGACGCCCTTTATGGCCATTGGATCAGCTGGGGAACTGGCCCAAGCACTTGATACCATCGGCCGCCCGGCAATCCTCAAGACGGCGACGCTGGGCTATGACGGCAAGGGCCAGGTGCTGATCGATGCCGAAACCGATCCAGCGGCAGCCTTCGCCGAAATGGGCGCGGCGCGCGGTATCCTAGAGGCCTTCGTCCCATTCAATAGTGAAATTTCTGTTATTATGGCACGTCAGGACCGCAACCACGCAGCAGCCTTCGAACCTATGGAAAACCGCCACCGCCACCACATCCTGGATTCCACCATTGCACCAGCGCCCATCACGCCCGAGCTCGCCCATCAGGCTATCACCATTGCCGGGGCCATCGCCGACGGGCTCGACCTGGTGGGTCTGCTGGCAGTGGAAATGTTCGTAACCCCGGATCAAACACTGCTGGTCAACGAAATTGCGCCGCGTCCCCACAATTCAGGCCACTGGACCATCGACGCCTGTGTCACCAGCCAGTTCGAACAGTTCGTGCGCGCCATCTGCGGCTTAACCTTAGGCAATCCTTCGAGACATTCCAACGCAGTGATGTACAACTTAATCGGCGACGACATTGAAAGAGTAAAGGACCTAATCGTTGACCCCGATACCAAAATCCACCTTTACGGCAAAGCCGAGGCCCGCCCCGGGCGCAAGATGGGTCATGCGACCAAACTCTACCCATTGGATACCAGCGAACCCAAGGTACCTTTCTTTGGAGCTTAAGACTTTTGATCTCCAGGCGCCGGACCATCGTCATTCCGTTTACCACTCTGCACCGCAGCGCCCCGCAGGATACGGAAGGGATCGGGAAGCTCGGCCAGCCATTCCTGGGCCTTTCCCTTGGCCTTTTCAAAAGCCATCACATCGTTAATACGCCTGTCAAGAAAGGTATGACTTTCCACCGCACCCTCGGATTCGTCACCCAGCCAATAGAGCACTGTCGCTGCTAGCACTCCGGCCAAGATTGCTCGCTTGGTATAGAAATTAAAATCCGTGGATGTGTCGCCGATGGCGTGCCAGATGGCGTCCACGGTACGATAGAGGCAAACCACCGCACATGGCTGGTTGGCGGGAAAGGCAAACCAGGTCATCAATGCCTTGAGAGCCTCGCGTTCGCCCTCGGCCTGGGTGAGGCGCAGGTGCACGGCGGCGAGAATCCGCTCGCGGATACGCAACTTAGCGATAGCCTCGGGATCAAGCGCCGTGGCCATGCGCGTGTCGGCGTGGGCCGAGTAATATTCGGCGAGGTCTTCCGGACCCCGGGGAAAAGCCAGAATGGAAAGGCTCTCGCGCTGGCTGGCATCAACTATACCAGCGGCGATGGCCTTATCGCTCCAACCGTCGAAAGGCACGTGAGTGAGGGTCGCGCGCAGAATCTCCATGCGCGCTTGATCCAGTTCCGGCGCATCGTTCGCCATGATCCGTCAGGCACCCTGGGCGCCTTCTCCTTCCCTCGCCGCCGATTCCATCAATTTCAAGTCAGATCCACCGAGCGTATCTTCTTCGTCATCAGAAGGGGCGATTTCTAGAGGGTGGCGGTCAAGCTCATCGGTGAAGCCCAACAACCTGAGATCGGTCATGCGTTGCGGGTAGAGAACACCGTCGAGGTGGTCGCATTCATGCTGAACCACCCGGGCGTAAAAACCTTCGGCCTCCTCCACAATCGGCTTACCGTCCAGCCCAAATCCAGAACAGCGGATGCGAGTAAATCGCGGCACGACCCCCCGCATCCCCGGCACCGAAAGGCAGCCCTCCCAACCGAACGCTGTTTCTTCCGTTAAGGGTTCGATCATAGGATTTATGAGGATATGAAGCGGCCCGGGATCGGCTTCTTCAGGCCCTGTCCCGTCCTCGGCCTCATCTCCCTCCCCGCTGTCTTCCGCGTCCGTGTCCTCGGGGGGCTGATGGAAGATGACGATACGCAGCGGCACATGGACCTGTGGCGCGGCCAACCCCACTCCACCTGCATCTACCATGGTTTCCACCATGTCACGGACTAGGGCGCGAATTGGCGGTTGGGTGGGGTCCGGGACCTCCTGGGCGGGCGCGCGCAGAACAGGATCACCCATCTTTGCGATTTTGAGAATAGCCATGGCCGCAATATGGAGCCCCCCGCCGCCCCGGTAAAGGGTAGCAGAGAGGTAAATCGCGCTTTTTTCACTTTTCACCACCTATTAACCGAGGCTTTGCGACTAAATATAAGGATTACTTCATAGTTTCCCCTCACCTTTAGCCTTCACAAAACACTGGAGAAGTGCTAGGTACCGCGGTCCCCGGTGGGGGGACCCCTTTAGGTGGCGGATGTGGGATCAGTCTATTCCACCCCCTGGGTCCGTAAAAGGAAGGTCGAAGATATCGTGCTGGTAACTGTTAGAGACAACAACGTCGATCAGGCATTGCGCGTGCTCAAAAAGAAGATGCAGCGCGAGGGCGTGTACCGCGAAATGAAGATGCGCCGCAGCTTTGAGAAACCATCGGAAAAGCGCACCCGCGAAAAGGCAGAGGCGGTGCGCCGCCACCGTAAACTAATGCGCAAGCGCATGGAACGCGAAGGTTACTAGACCCTCTTAAATGACGGCCAGCTCCAAAGGGCAAACCTCCACCCGAGCCGCCACCCCCCAGGTGCGCGGCTTTTCTAATATCTGCGTGAACGGTGAGGGCGGCTAGCGCCGCTTACCCCAGCGCCTTAACGATGTCGTCGCACATTTTCTTGGCGTCGGCAAACAGCATCATGGTGTTGTCGCGGTAGAACAGGTCGTTATCGACTCCGGCATAGCCCGGCGACAGCGAGCGCTTGACGAAAAGCACTGTGCGCGCCTTGTCCACTTCGAGGATCGGCATACCGTAAATGGGACTTTGAGGGTTGTCCCGAGCGGCCGGGTTGGTAACGTCGTTAGCACCGATGACAAAGGCGACATCCGTCGTCTGGAATTCAGAATTGATCTCGTCGAGCTCAAACACCTCGTCATAGGGCACATTGGCCTCGGCCAGCAGCACATTCATATGCCCTGGCATACGGCCCGCCACCGGATGGATGGCATAGCTGATCTCTACCCCTTCCGCCTTCAACTGATCGCACATTTCCCTGAGGGCATGCTGGGCCTGAGCTACGGCCATGCCGTAACCAGGGATGACGATCACCTTGCCGGCGTTCTTCATGATGAAGGCGGCGTCTTCCGCCGAGCCCGGCTTGACCGGCGTATCCCCCGATACCGAACCGGCGGTGGCTTCCGCGTCACCACCGAAACCGCCCAGGATGACACTGAATAAGGACCGGTTCATACCCTTACACATGATGTAGCTAAGGATGGCGCCGCTTGAACCCACCAGGGCACCGGTGACGATCAGCGCCGTGTTCTCCAGCGTGAAGCCGATACCCGCCGCCGCCCAGCCGGAATAGGAATTCAGCATTGAGATCACCACCGGCATGTCAGCGCCGCCAATCGGGATGATAATCAGAAATCCGATGACAAAGGCGAGTGCCGTCATCGCCCAGAACCATTTCGCGTCGGCATCCATGCAGAACGCCACGATGATGCCGACGATGACGAGCCCCAGGACAAAGTTCAGCATATGCTGGCCGGCAAACACCACCGGATTGCCGGACACCAGGCCCTGCAGCTTAGCGAAGGCGACAATGGAGCCCGAAAAAGTGATGGCGCCGATCACGGTGCCCAGGGACATTTCGATGCGGCTGCCGAACTTTAACGCCCCTGCGCCATCGACGATTCCGTACGCCCCGGGATTATAGAATGCCGCTGCAGCCACCAGCACTGCCGCCAAACCCACCAGGGAATGGAAGGCCGCCACCAATTGGGGCATGGCTGACATCTCGATTCGCCTGGCGATGATCGTGCCGACGGCACCACCGATAACCAGGGCGGCCAGTATTTCCGGATATGACACGACGCCGGGCGTGCTGATGGTAGTGAGGATGGCAATGATCATGCCGGCAATGCCATAGACATTGCCCATGCGCGCCGTTTCGGGCCCCGAAAGGCCACGCAACGCCATGATGAAAAGGACCGATGCACAGACATAGGCCAGCGCCGCGAAATTCGCTGTCATGGGCCGCTCCTAGTCCCGCT
>Ga0315336_1002241_pt1 | contig 30785 bp, 23 predicted proteins | sample ASW5metaG_FD_204512 | JGI IMG/M metagenome (GOLD analysis project Ga0315336, IMG submission 204512) | Ammonia-oxidizing marine archaeal communities from Monterey Bay, California, United States - ASW #5 | ecosystem: Environmental > Aquatic > Marine > Intertidal zone | place: USA: California...
AGAGCCCGGTTGTGTCACAAATCCGCGCGGATCGCGGATGGCAGTCGAGCCATTTGGTGGTCCGGCAAGGGGAACGCTACACGTACACCGCCGAGGGCACTTGGAAGCTGACCAAGGACGGCCCGTCGGTGGGTGGTGACGGGACGACCGAGACCGGCGGGCGGCTGGTGGGGGCCGTGTGGGATGATTATCTGTTGTCCGACGCTTTCAACCTGGGGGCCGCAGAATTCACCGCTCCACAGGACGGCAAGCTGGTATTGCGTTGTCAGGATCGCTGGAGCCAACTGGCGGACAACAGCGGAACGCTGAAGGTCCGGATTTCCGCGTCGCCCTGATCCCGTGGCCGCGCACATTCCCGACCGTTCACACGGCGCGCCGACCGTTCACACATCGTAGTACAATGCGAATTCGAAGGGGTGTGGCCGGCGCCGCAGGGCTTGCACTTCCCGCTCGGTCTTGTACCAGATCCAGGTGTCGATGACGTCTTCGGTAAACACGTCTCCGCGGAGCAGGAAATCGTGATCTTGCCGCAGGCAGTTCAGCGCAGCCTCCAGTGACTCCGGACACTGCGGGACCTGTTGCAGTTCGTCGGTGCCCAGGTCGTAGAGATCCTTATCCAGGGGTGGTCCCGGATCGATACGATTCTGAATTCCGTCGATGGCGGCCATCAAGACGGCCGACATGGCCAGATAGGGATTTGACGCACCGTCGGGGCAGCGGAATTCAATGCGTTTGTTCGCTGCGTGGGGTGTGTGGACCGGAATGCGGATCGCGGCGGATCGATTGCGATAGCTGTAGGTCAGATTGACCGGTGCATCAAAGCCGGGCACCAGTCGCTTGTAGCTGTTGGTCGTGGGGCAGCAAAACGCCATCAGAGCGGGCGCGTGTTGCAGGATCCCGCCCATGGCGTGCAGCCCCAGCTCGCTCAACCCGCCATACCCCGAACCGGCGAACAGAGGTTCATCCTGTTTCCATAACGACAGATGCAGGTGCATTCCCGATCCGTTGTCGTTCCACAGCGGCTTGGGCATGAAGGTCGCTGTCTGGCCTCGGCTGGCCGCGACGTTTTTGACGATGTACTTGTGGCGCAACAGGTTATCAGCCGTCTGCAGCAGCGGGCCGTATTTCATGTCGATTTCACATTGGCCGCCGGTGGCGACTTCGTGATGCTGCGCCTCGACCTCAACTCCGCACTCGATCAGTGTCAACATGATGGTGGTCCGCAAATCCTGCAGCGTGTCGGCGGGTGGGACCGGGAAATAGCCCTCCTTGTAGCGGATGGTGTAGCCAGCGTTGGACCCCGAACCACTGCGCCCGCGATTCCATTGCCCTTCCACGCTGTCCAAATGGTAGAACGCCTCGTGCTCTTTCTGGTCGAATCTCACATCGTCGAAGACGAAGAACTCGGCTTCGGGGCCGAAAAACGCCGCGTCGGCGATTCCCGTCGATTGCATGTACTTGTCGGCCTTTCGGGCAACGTTGCGCGGATCTTTGGCATAATCTTCGCGCGTGATCGGGTCCTGAATGTTGCAGGTCATGGCCAGCGTGTGCTGCATGAAGGGATCGACAAACGCGGTTTCCGCCTGGGGCAGGACCAGCATGTCGCTCTCGTTGATCGACTGCCAGCCGTGCATCGAGGACGCGTCGAAGCTGAACCCGTCTTCAAACGACTCGGTGGTCAACGCCTGAACAGGAATCGTGAAGTGTTTCTGCGTGCCCGGAAAGTCCATGAACCGCAGATCGACGGCTTGGATTTCGCGTTCGCGGCAGAGGGCCAGGATTTCGCGGGGAGTCATGTGGTCGCGTGCTTTCTACAACGGGGTGTCGTGACGGTCGCGTTTAGAGGAATCGGGGCTCTTCGTCGGCGAAAGGATGCAGGGCGCGGGTTGCGTTGTCCTTGGGCAGCGCGTTCAACAGAAACTCGGCCATACGCAAGTCGTCAGGCGTGGTGATCTTGAGATTCATTGGCGATCCGGCCACCACCCGCACGGGATGGCCGAAGCGTTCCACCAGCTGGGCGTCGTCCGTTGAGCGTTCCCCGCCGCATTGTGCGTGGGCGTCCTGCAGCAACTGCCGACCGAACACCTGTGGCGTTTGTGCCATCCAGAGTGCTTCGCGGGGCACCGTGTGCTGTATCTGTTGATCCGTTACGCTCTTGAGTGTACTGGTCACAGGAATCCCCAAAATGGCTGCCCCCGACTCGACCGCCGTCTGAAACACTTGATCGACCCAGTTCTTTGTCAGCAAAGGCCGTGCCGCATCGTGCACTGCCACAAAGTCGGCTTCGTCCCGCACCTGCCGCAGAGCGGCTGCCACCGTGTCCGACCGCTCCGCTCCCCCGGCAATCACCTCAATGTTCATGAACGCCAGGTTGGGTCGGAATTTGTCCTCAAAAAACTCCATGTCGTCGGGGCTGACGGCGATCAGTGTCTGCACGACGTCGTCACGATTGAGGAAGTGTTCGGCGGCGCGCAGCCAGACGGCTCGGCCCTTCAGGTCGAGAAACGGCTTTTTGCGTTTGTTCATCTGCAGCCGCGTGCTTTTCCCGGCAGCCGCCAGGATGACGGCGAACTTGGCCATGTCTTGCCCTCTCGCGTGCCGAGTCCGTTGTGGGTTCGCATCGAGGACCGATCATAGGCCGCGCGCGGCGTCTGAGCAACTACGGCTGGGCGGAGTGCCGCTGTGCTCCAGCGACTGTTGAACCCCGTGGACAGCAGAGAAAGCGATGTTCAGCCGCGCAAGCCGTGGTCCGCAGTCAGGACCGTGGTCAGCCGAACGGGCTTGACCGGTTTCAGGGGCTCACCAGGGTGGCCCCAGGTGTGTGCGCCGGTTGCGCCCTTGTTCCACGGGCACAGCTTGGGGGGTATTGACGGCCGGCCGTGGCGGGATCGCTGCATGTGACACGGTCGCGACCTTGAGCGCCTCGTCCGCAGACGACATCATGGAACACGAACAAACGGGAATGCAACGGAACTCGACACCAGGCGAAGTGTGTGCAACATGAAAATGGCCAGTGGCACCATGGTCATCGGCAATGGCCAGCTTGTTGATGGACAGGGTGGCCCAGTCGTACCCGACGGGGCGCTTGTGATCGAAGATGGTCGCATTGTCTTCGCCGGCGCGCGGGCGGATCAACCGCAGCGGCCGCCCGATGTTCCGATGATCGATGCTGGCGGCGGCACGATCATGCCCGGACTGGTCGAGGCGCACTTCCACCCCACCTATTTCAACGTGGCGGCCCTGGAAGATCTCGACATCAAGTATCCCGTCGAATACGTGACCCTGCTGGCCTCGGCCAACGCGACCCTGGCGCTGGAGTGCGGATACACCGCAGCCCGCAGTGGTGGCAGCCTGTTCAACATCGATGTCTGGCTGAAAAAGGCGATCGAAAATGACTTAGTCAGCGGCCCGCGGTTGTCGGCTTCGGGCCGTGAAATCTGTGGAGTCGGTGGACTGATGGATTGGAATCCCGACTTTCGCAAGATTGGCATGGAAGGCCTGGTGTTGCTGGTCAACGGGGCGGATTCAGCGCGCCAAGCCGTCCGCAAGCTGGTCAAGGACGGTGTGGAGTGGGTCAAGACCTATCCCACGGGAGACGCGGCAGCGCCGGATACGAACGATCACCATACGCTGTGCATGACCTTTGAGGAAATGAACGCGGTGGTCGCCACGGCGCACAACCACTCCTGCCGCGTGACCGGTCATTGCCGCGCCACCCAGGGCATCAAGAACGCATTACGGGCCGGATACGACACGATTGAACATGCGACCTTCCTGGACGACGAGGCCTTGGACCTGCTGTTGGAACGCGATACGCCGGCGGTGCCCGCCCTGTATTTTGAACAGGCCAGTATCGAGTACGGGCCACAGTACAAGTTGCCCACCGCGGTGATCGACGGGCACCAGGAAACACTGGAGGCCGGTGCGGAAAGTGCACGGCGGATTTTGCGGGCGGGAGGTCGCGTCGGCATGGGCGGTGATTACGGATTTGCCTGGAATCCCCACGGAACCTACGCTCGTGAACTGGAGTTTTTTGTGGAATACGTGGGCTTCAGCCCCCTGGAAACCATCACCTGTGCCACGCGGACCGGAGCGGAAATCATGGAGCGGAGCGACGAGTTTGGGACGTTGGAAGTCGGCAAGCTGGCCGATGTGCTCGTCGTCGATGGGGATGTGGTGGCCGACATCCGTCTGTTGCAGGACCGCCAGCGGTTCATTGCGGTGCTTCAGGCCGGACTGATCAAGGCCGGGCAATTGGCCTGAAACGCGAATCATGTCGTCAACGGACGCACGCGATTTGCTGAGTTGCCAAGTGTGCGCCGGTGGTACATATTGGTAATCGGTCGCTCATGTGATGCGGGCGCCGTTGATCGGGTCAACTATGGTCCGTAGCTGTGGGAGAGAAACGACATGTGGTTGCGAATAACAACGTCCATCATTGTGTGCGCTGGAATTGTGGTCTCCGGTATGCTGGGGTGCGACCCCAACGGAACCGACGCGCAGAATGCTGGAGTGCCTCAGGCGGATGCGCAGGGTTCGCCCAAAGTGTATTGGGTCGAGCTGGAAACTTCGGTGGGTGACATTGTTATCGAAGTGCATCGGGACTGGTCGCCCCATGGAGCGGATCATTTCTACAAACTGGTCGAATCCGGTTTCTACGCGGACTGCCGCTTCTTTCGCTCGATTCCGGATTTCATGGCGCAGGTGGGAATGCACGGAGACCCGTCGGTGCAGCAAAAATGGGAAGGCCAGACCATTCCCGATGATTCGATGGTGGAGTCCAATCAGCGCGGCTACGTCACATTTGCCCAAACAGCCAGACCCGACTCACGCTCGACACAATTCTTCATCAATCTCGTCGACAACTCACGGCTGGACAGTCAGGGTTTTTCACCCTTCGGCATGGTGGTCAACGGGATGGACTCGGTGGACAAGATCAACACCGAGTACGATCAGCGTCCGCAGCAACATCGGATTGCCAAATTCGGAAACCAGTACCTGAACAGTGAGTTTCCGAATCTGGATTACATCATCAAAGCGCGGATCATCGAAGAGCCGTCGATCAAACATCCGCTCGAGACTCGTCCGGACTCCGCAACCGAAACGCCTGGCACCGACAAGAACGCTGCGGACAAGAACGCGCCGGAATAGAGTGATGCTGAGGGCTCGGCATCGCGCGTTTGGAGCGCCGGCCATCGTCGAGCGGAACAGGCGACGTGAGATCGACGGGCAGCCGGAATTGGCAAAGAGAATCACGGTTGAACGACTGAAATTGTCATCTAAGGGGACGCATTATGATCTGCCGCAGGACACCATTGGCCTGGTTCCTTGTTTTGTCTGTGGCTGTGTTGGCTGGTTGGCAGCCTGCGCGGGCTCAGGATTCGGAGGCTCCGCAGGATCCGAAGGCTCCGGAGAAGTTTCGAGTGAAGTGTGATACCAGTCGGGGGACGTTTGTCATTGATGTGCAGCGCAAATGGTCTCCCAAGGGAGTCGACCGATTTCACGCGCTGGTCAAGGACGGTTACTACGATGAGTGCCGGTTCTTTCGCGTGGTGCCCGACTTCGTGGTGCAGTTTGGTATGAACGGAGATCCAAAACGGCAGAAAAAGTGGGATGTGAAAATCGACGACGATCCCGTAGTGGTATCCAACAAGAAGGGCTTCGTGACGTTTGCCAAGAGTCCGCAACCCGATTCGAGGACCACGCAACTGTTCATCAACTGTCGAGATAATACATCTCTTGACGGGATGAAATTTGCGCCGTTTGGCGTCGTCAGCGAGGGCATGGATGTTGTGCTCAAGATCAACAGTGAATACGGCCAGAGTCCGCAACAGAACAAGATCCAGGAGGAAGGCAATGCCTATCTCAAGAAAGAGTTTCCCAAGCTGGACTACATCAAGAAAGCGACGATTCTGCCGAACAAATAGCCGCTCATGTCCCGTCCGTCGGGCTACGGCGATTTGTCAGTAGGCGACTTCCAGAGCGACGCCGTGCGTGCCGTTGTTCGCGTCGACCAGTGATCGCAATCGCAAATTGGGTCGGTCGAACCGTTCCAGGCGCGCCACGGACTTACCCAGGACATAACCCAAGGCCGTTCCGAACACGACGTCCGACAGGTCATGATCGCGTTGATCGATCCGTGTCCAGCTGACGAGTCCCGCCAGCGCGTAGGCGGGGATGCCAATGCGGGGACCGTAGTATTCGTCGGCGACAGCGGCAATGCAGGTCGCGCTGGCCGCGTGAAATGACGGAAAGCCAAACTGTCCGCCGTTCCAGGCATCGGACGGACGGTCGGTGTTGGCGATTGCTTTGACGGTCAGAGTGCTCAGGCCCGTCACGGTGTAGGCGCTGAACAGGGTTTTTGAAAACCGATACAGCTCCTCGTCCTGGGACTGCACCGAATAGCTGTACAGCCCCAGCATGACCGGAACCTGGACCTGGACATCGCCCAGCAGGCCCAGGGCTTCGCTGGTCTGGTTCCACCGCTCGGCATGGCGCTGCGTGTTGTTTCGCACCGGATCGTCCAGCGTTTCACGCACCAGCAGGCTGGCGCCCAAGGCCGTTCCCAGGGCTACGGCGGTGTGCCGGTTGAGCAACGGACCGGCATCCGCGCGCAACCGTGGCAGGAAGGCACACAGGTCTTGCTGTGCGGTCATCCGCAGGGACGGTTCGAGCATCGCGTACCCCGTTTCCTCGGCAGCCACGGTCTGCTCGGCGGTGACGGCCCGCGGGGTTTGCAACACAACCCGGACGATCGCCGGTGTGGCCTCTGGCCGCCGTTCGGTGTGCAGCGCGGCTGACGGAACTCCAGATGTGCGCGGAGATGCCATCTGGCAACCGGGCTGGCACAGCAAGCCCAACAGGGGAATCAGGGCCATTGTCGATCGGATTGAGAGCATCGGGCTGTGTGGCCTGTTGGGGTGGCGTGGACACGGCTGACGGGATGTGGGTTGCACTCATTGGATTGATTCGACGGATTGCAGAGCCTCGGTGCATGACGTTTCGCTCACCGCGCACGATGCGTATAACCGGCAAGGTTTATCAGCTTAATTCGATTCTAGTGACGCGATTTTCATCGATCTGGTCTATAATGGCCGCGGAAATCGGATTCGGCGACAGGGAGCACCTCGTGGACGCGGAACTCAGCAAGTGCATTCGGGATCTGGAAGCCAACATTTCCACGGTGCTGATGGGCAAACCCCTGCCGATTCGCCTCACGCTGGTGGCCCTACTGGCCAACGGGCACGTACTGATCGAGGACGCACCCGGTGTGGGCAAGACGTCTCTGGCCAAGGCTGTCGCCAAGAGCCTGAATTGCCGATTCACTCGGATCCAGTTCACTCCGGATATGCTCCCCAGCGACATTTTGGGATCGAGCGTGTATTTGCCCAATCTGGGTGAGTTCGAGTTTCGCCAGGGACCGATTTTCACCAACGTGCTCTTGGCCGACGAAATCAACAGGACCACTCCCAGAACGCAGAGCGCCTTGCTGGAGGCGATGAACGAAGGGCAGATTTCGATTGAGGGAAAAACCCACACACTGGACGCTCCGTTTTTTTTGGTGGCCACCCAGAATCCGTTTGAGTTCGAAGGCACGTACCCCCTGCCCGAAAACCAGCTGGATCGCTTCATGTTGCGCATCGATGTCGGCTACCCGGAACGCGCCGTCGAAAAGGAAGTCATCAGCAGTCGCCGCGATTCGGAACCCGTCGATTTGCTGGAGGCTGTGGTCAGCGTGGACAATGTGATGGCTTTGCAGAAGGCCGTCACCGAGGTGATGGTTGAGGATTCGATCAACGAGTACATTCTTGATATTGTCGAAGCCACCCGGGACAGTGACGAGCTGCAATTGGGAGTCAGTACACGGGGTGCGTTGAAAATCTACCGTGCAGCACAAAGCCTGGCTCTGGTTCAAGGTCGGGATTTTGTGATTCCCGACGATGTCAAACAGCTGGCGATTCCTGTGCTGGCGCACCGAGTCGTTTGTCGTGGGCTGGTACGAGAAGGTGATTTGCAGCGGCAGCAACAGATCATCTCGGATATCACCGATCGGGTCGCCGTGCCCGCCTGACAGCCTCGTCAGTCGTCCTTGCGGACGCCGGCGAATTCGTCGACAAACACGTCGCTCTCCAGGACTTCGACTCGATCGTCCAGGAGTGACTGCTTGTCTCCCGTCTTCACCTGGGGCTCGGAATCACCGGCCGCACTGATGATCAGGCGGTCAGGCGAGACGCCGAGTTCCACCAGCTTTGTGTAGACCGCATGACTCCGCGCATAGCTCAATTCGAACTTGCTGCTGAACGGGGACCCGGGCGCGAGCGGTTGTGTTGAGGCGTGACCCTTCAGGTGAATCTTGCTCTTCTTGCCGGTGATTTCAGGAACGATCGTTCGCATTTGTTCCTGGGCCGCAGTGGTGAGCTTGGCTGAGTTGGGTTCGAACACCAGCGGTTTGCCTTTGCGAGATTTCTGGCCCTCCCGCGTGCGGTATACGAGATTCTTGGTGCCTTCCAGCGATTGCACCTTCACACCGCCCGGTCCGGTATCCGTGTCGCGGTACGATCCCAGTGTGGGACGTTGTTGCTGCAGCGAGTTGAACGGCTCTTTGATGCCGGGCTGAGTGGGTGCTCCGGAACGATATCCCTGGTACTTCTGCAGCGCATCCAGGATATCCTGGTAGCGGCGGTTGTTGACCACCTCGCTCAGCGAGACCAGCATGATGAAGAATGTCAGTAACAGACTCATCATGTCGCCGTACGTCACGACCCATTCCGGTACCCCCGGGGTGTCGGAATCATCGTCCGCAATGGCTGGAGACTGTTGGTTTGACATACTCGGCTTCGCGGGCGGATGCGCGGCTGGGTGTCGGATGTGTCGGCCGGGGCCGAAGCGGACCACGATCGCTGCCGTATCGTTCTCATTTTCGGAGTTTCCAGTGGTTGACTGCAGACGATCCGTCGTGTGTGCAGCAGTTTCCTCAGGCAATCCAGGCTCTGAGGGAAATCCCCTAGGCAGACCGGGTGTTTCCAGCGGAGTGAAGCCGGGCTGGTGATGCCGGACCACCCATTGGGGCGGTTTGTGGACCCGGATGCGGCCACTCAGCAGATCACCCCGAATCAGATCACCCCGAATCAGATCACCCCGGTCGGGTCCGGGTTGGATTGCCAGTCCATGCCCAGCATCAGGGCGTTGAGTCCGCTGCCGATGCCGAGCAGGGCGACTTGGTCGCCGGCTGTGAGATGGCCGCGTTCGATGCCCAAGGCGGCGGTGATGGGTAGCGCCACGGCGCCGGTATTTCCGAGAAACTGGACGGTGGGAAAGTCGCGAGTTTCGGGCAATCCGAGTCGTTTCAGCAACAGCTTGCGGTGTGCCTGGCCAACCTGGTGCGTGAACACCTTGTCGACGTCACCGTTGCTCCAGCCCAAAGTGTCCCGCGCCGACGTCCAGGCTCGTTCCGCCAGATCGACACCGGCGTGCAGCAGGCCTTCGGAATCCGTTTGCATTTGCGGTCCATCGTTGGCATTTTCGGTCGCGGCGTCTCCCCCGGAACACAGGAGGTGACTGGCCGTGTCCGACAGAAAACTGCCTCCCAGCAGCCGATTGCCCGTGCGACTCAAACGGCGATCGCACAGCAGAATGGCGGCGGAGCCGGAACCAATGGTCAGCGACGCAAAGGCGAGTTTGACGTCCTGACGGGTCACGTGGGGATGACTCAGCAGCGCGTCCATCGTGGTTTCGACCAGACCGCGTCCAACTTCGGTACCCGTGACAATCCCGGCCCGGATTTGACCGGATTCAATCATATTGGCCAGAACCATCATCCCGTTAAGCAGGCCGAGGCAGGCGTTGCTGACGTCCAGAATCAGACAGTGTGCCGGCAGTCCGGCGGCCAGGTGCACCGCATTGGCGGTGGCCGGCTCCAACTGGTCTCGACAAACGGAACCATGCAGCAAGGCACCAATGTACCCGGCATCAAAGCCGCTCACGTGCAACAGGTGTTTGACCGTCTCGGCACTCACAGTCCCCGGCCGCGTTCCGCGTGGAAAAAAACGGCGTTCGCGGATACCGGTCATCATTTCCAAGCGGCCGGCCGGCAAACCCAGGCGTTCGTACACCGGCGCCAGGCGATCTTCGATGTCTTCGGAACGGACGACGTCCGGAGGTAACTGGTAGGCGAGGGCTTCTACGCAGACGTGCTGAAAACGCATTTGGCTACCTGGAATCACCCAGCGGGCGACAAATGGTCCACGTCCCACCGCGAAAACAACACCGGCCACAACATCTGTTGAGCAACAGTCGTTGTGGCCGACCAGAGAGACGTCGTTGGCTTGTCAGACGTCCGCGGTGACATTCCGTTGGGGAGAATTACCAAGGCGATTCATCAAGTTCTGAATCTGGCTGATCTGCAGACTGCGCACCTGCTCGTCCTCAGGCGTCGGATCACGAACGTCCAGCATGATGGATCTGCGAACATACCTCAGGCCTTTGACCAAAACGTCGCATTCTTCAGTGGTCAAATCCAGTTTCTGTGGATCGCTCATATCCGCGAGCACTCCCGATGGCTGATCCAGGATGTGTGCCTGGAACCTCGTTGATGTGAAGGGGTTCCATCCGCCGCGCACACTCTGATCGTAAACGACCACTCTGCAATTCTCAATCGAATTCGAGCGCCCAGGCAAAAAACCTGGTACTGCGATTCCATCGACCGCGCAGCCAGTTTAGCTTTGCAAACCGTGAAGCGGGCCGCAGTTCCGTCACAGACCCGCGACGTCCGGCAATCCGCACGCATTCGCAAATGAAACGAATCGGATGGGAATCACGGACGTGAGGACGTGCCGGCTCGCAGGTTCCCCTCGCGATAGGCATTGGCCATCGATTTGGGAATCTCGGCTTCGGCCAGCGTCACCTTCGCGCGGTTTTCTTGAGTCAACGCCTTCATTTCCTGTTCGATCGCCACGGCCCCAGCCCGCCGTTCTTCGGCTTGAGCGCGGGCGATCCGCATGTCGGCCTCGGCTTGATCGGCCTGCAAGCGTGCCCCCACGTTGTCGCCGACATCGATGTCGGCGATGTCGATCGAAACGATGGCATAGGCCGTCTGGCTGTCGAGGCCTTTCTCCAGTACGTTGCGCGCGATCAACATCGGGTTCCGCAAAACGTCCTTATGAGTGTCGCAGGAGCCGATGGCCGAGACGATGCCCTCACCAACGCGGGCAATGATCGTCTCTTCCGTGGCTCCGCCCACCAACTGGCCCAGATTGGTGCGTACTGTCACCCGGGCGCGTGCTTTGAGCTGAATCCCGTCTTTGGCCACACCGTCCAATGTTGGCCGACTGGCCCGTTTGGGATCCGGGCAGTCGATGACTTTGGGATCGACGCTGGTCTGGACCGCCTCCAACACGTTCCGACCGGCCAGATCAATGGCTGCAGCCGCGTCCCAATCCAGTGGGATTTTGGCGCGGTGAGCGGCGATCATCGAGCGTATCACGATTTGCACTCGGCCGCCTGCCAGATAGTGACCCTCCAGATCGCGGGTCGTGACATCAGCCAGGCCGGCCTGGACGGCCACGATTTTCGCATCGACCAGGACGTGCGGGTTGACCTTGCGGAGCGACATGCCCACCAGCTGCAGCGGACCGATTCGGGCGTCGGAAAAATAACCGCGAAACCAGAGCTTGATGTACCTGGCAAACAGCACCACAAACACAAACGCGATAAAGCCCGCGAAGATCAGAATTCCAATTACGACAGGGTTTTCGAGGATTTCTTCCATTGCGGGTTCCCAATGTGTGTTGGCAGTGTGCGTTGGTGGAGTTTCAGGCGAACGCCGCGTCCAAGATGCGCGTGTACCCGATGGATGTCCCCAAGGGGCATCTCCCCAAGGGGCATTGTTACCGGTTCGGGTCCGATTTGCAATTTGTTCCCCGGAATTCATCGACGACCGGCCCGTTGCTACCCGTGCAGCCGCGCATCTGTTTATGATATTCCTCACGTGCGGGCAGCGCCGCGGGAGCTGCTTCGACGGCCGACCCGCCATCACGTGTGTGCTGTGGATCGCGTGTCGCCCCACGGCCATTTGAGGTTTTGGAATGTGGGGGTATCATCCCCGCAGGCCCGATCCAGCATGGGAACCGTGACCGCAAGTCAAGCAGCAAGGGACGTACAGAAACATGAGTTTTGATGCACGCGTGGCTGAGTTGCAATTGGAACTGCCCGAGGCTCCCAAGCCGGGGGGCACCTACAACCCCCTTGTCCAGGTGGACAATCTGGTCTACGTCTCAGGGCACGGCCCGGTGCTGCCGGATGGCAGCATGATCAGTGGTCGGGTGGGTGACGACTTGACCGAGGAGCAGGGTCGTCAGGCCGCGCGCGTCGTGGGACTGGCCATCCTGTCCACACTGCAGGCGCAATTGGGCGGACTGGATCGCATCCAACGGCTGGTCAAGGTGTTGGGCATGGTGAATGCCTCGGCCGATTTCCAGAGACATCCCCAGGTGATCAACGGTTTCAGTGACCTGATGGTTGAAGTGTTTGGCGAGGACGGTCGCGCGGCGCGGAGCGCCGTCGGTATGGGTTCCTTGCCTGGCAATATCCCGGTGGAGGTCGAGCTGATTCTGCAGCTTCGCGATTGATTCCCAGGGCCGGGTGTTGCGGTTCAGCGACCGTTGGTCAGGCGGCACCCGCGCAGCCCACCGTGGTCGTCAGGCATCTCAGGTTGTCCCGGCCACCAGCATCAGACTACAATCCCCGTCAGGAACCCGGTGGTGGATTGGGCTGCCGCCAGCATCGTCTCGGGTGGTGTTGCCGTCTGGGGTTTGATCGCTGTGTGTCCGTCTGGTTTTCGACGCAGGTCGCACCCGAATTCCCGCCGCCATGGATGGCGGCGCACGAGTGGTCCACCGGAATCGCGTGTCAGGGAAGGCCATGACCACGGATGGGGGACAGCGGTGCACGTCGGCGATCAGCGACGTTGTGCGCAATCTGACACGGAGCGTGATCCGCTATCCGCGACTGACACTGGCTGTTGTGGCTTTGAGCTGCTGCATGGCGCTGTTGACCACGCAGCAGTCGTTGCAGTTCCGGGCCCAGCGATCGGACCTGATCGATCCCTCCGCGGCGTTTCACCAGCGGTGGCTGAACTACACACAGCGATTCGGAGACACGTCCGACATCATCGTGGTCGTCGAAGCCGACCAGCCAGCCACAATCAAGCGTGTGCTGGATCGATTGGGCAGCGCGTTTGAACAACATCACGCATTGTTCAGCAACGCGTTGTATAAAATCGAGCCGGGCCGCCTGCGCGGCAAAGGGTTGCAGTACTTGACACCCGGTCAATTGCGGTTGGGACTGGATCGGTTGGACGGCTATCGACCCGTGATCGCCGGTCGCTGGGAGCTGACACAACTGGCGTCATTGGCGGATCGCTTACGGTACCAGGTGTCCGAGCATGCGGACCGCGATCCGTCGGCAGACCTGTCCTCTCTGTACGAGCATGTGGAGCGTGTGTCGCTGAGTTTGCAGCGCTGGATTGCCGACGGAGACGATTTCATTTCGCCCTGGCCCGAGCTGCTGCCGCTCGACGCCAGGCAGCAGGATCAAGCCAGACAGGTTGTGTATCTGTTGAACGCGACCGGCAAAATGGGGTTTCTCAAGGTGCGCCCCTGGAACGACTCGACCACGCTGGATGGAGCTTCAACGGCGATTGCCAAACTGCGAGACATCGTAGCCAAGGTGTCGACCGAGTTTCCGGAAGTGCGGATCGGAGCCACGGGGATTCCGGTGTTGGAATACGACGAAATGCGTCGATCGCGATCGGACATGCTGTGGGCTTCGTTGATTTCCGCTGTGGTCGTCGGGTTGTTGTTGTGGATTGGGTTTCGCGGCCTGCGTCACCCGCTGCTGGCATTGGTCATGCTGGCGGTCGGGGTGGTCTGGGCCTTCGGATTCACAACTCTGGCCGTGGGCCATCTGAACATTTTGTCGGTGGCATTCGCTGTGATTCTGATCGGCTTGGGCGTCGATTTTGCCATCCATTATCTGGCTCGTTATCTCGAATTGCGGCAGGCCGGCCGGATGTTGCGGCCCGCTTTGCTGGAAACATCATCCACGGTGGGGACCGGCATCGTGACCGCAGCGGTGACGACGGCGCTGGCGTTTTTCTGTGCCACATTCACTCAGTTTCTCGGTGTTGCCGAATTGGGGTTGATTGCCGCTGGCGGAATTCTGTTGTGTGCCCTGGCGACGTTTGTCGTTTTGCCATGCCTGATTGCTCTGGCGGACCGCCGGCTTGAACCCGGCCGATTGCCGATTCTGTTTCGGGGCCGTGTGCTGCGGTCGATCACGTCGCGATATCCCGTGGTGATCCTGGCTGGATCCGCTGTCGTGGTGGGGATCGTGTCCAGCGGCTGGATCGATGTTTCGGACGGACGAATCTCCAGGCGGGTGCGGTATGATTACAACCTGCTGAATCTCCAGGCCCGCGGCCTGGAATCGGTGGAACTGCAACGCCGCTTGTTTCAGGAAGCCGATGACTCGTTGCTGTACGCCGTGAGCATGGCGGATTCGCCGGAACAGGCCCACGTGTTGCGAGCACAGTTTGAACGGTTGCCGAGCGTGCACCACGTCGAGGACCTGGCGGCACGGCTTCCCGTCGCTCGACCAGAGCAGACGCGATTGCTGGTTCAGGGATTTCACGCACAATTGGCCCGACTTCCCCAACAGGTGCCCCCGCTGCCCGCCGCCGATCCAGCCGCTGTGGGGCGTGCCTGCGAACGGCTCTATGCGGCGCTCGAAGACCACTCGCATCCCAGACTGGTCACGGCCCGCCGGGCTTTGGACAGCTTCTTGAACCGCTTTTCCGACTTGGCGTTGCCACGGCAGATCGCGTTTCTCAGCTCCTTCGAGAACCGCAGCACGACGGCGCTGTTGCGACAACTGCAGTCGATCGCTGCGGCGGCCGACTCCGAACCGGTCACAGTCTCCGATCTGCCGCCGGAATTGACTTCTCGGTTTGTGAGTCCGCAGGGCCAGTGGTTACTCCAGGTGTTTCCCAAGGACCAAATCTGGGACATCGAACCCCTGACGGACTTTGTACGCGACGTGCGTTCCGTCGATCCCGAGGCCACCGGTACCCCGTTGCAGAACTTCGAGGCGTCGCAGCAGATCATGCACAGTTACGAGAAAGCGGCGCTGTATGCGCTGGCGGTGATCGTGATCGTATTATTGATCGACTTCCTGCGGCCCGAACTTCGCACGGTGACGCTGTTGTCCCCGGTGGTGATCACCGCGCTGGTTGGATTCTCGCTGGCAGTCCGGGGCACCGAGATCCAGGCCAGCAGCGTCGCGGTACTGTACCTCGTGTTCACCGTGTCGATTGCCTGCATCCTGGATTTTCGCAACGTGTGCGACATGCTGCTGGCCATGCTGCCGCCGCTGTGCGGAGCGGCCTTGATGTTCGGCGTGTTCGCCTACCTTGGCGTGAGCTTGAACCCTGCCAACCTGATCGTGTTGCCCCTGGTATTGGGCATCGGTGTGGATGACGGTGTACATGTTGTTCACGATTTTCGACTGCAGCGCGGGTCATACCGCATGTCGTCCAGCACGATCAGTGCCATCGTGCTCACATCGCTGACGTCGATGGCGGGCTTCGGCAGTTTGATGGTGGCTTCGCACAATGGCCTGCGGAGTGTTGGCCTGGTGATGGTGATTGGGGTGGCGAGTTGCCTGTTTGTGTCACTTGTTCCGCTGCCTGCCGCTCTGACAATCGCGGCGCGGGTCCGCGGACGTGCCAGCCAGCGGGTCGCCGATTTGGCCCATCCGCTCGCGGAAGTTGCCGTGCCGTCCGGCGAGCTGCCACGGACGTCGCTGACGCCGGATGTTTGAATCGAGATGGCGTGTCGATCCAGGGCGAATCAGGAGGCCGCGTCGTAGGAAATCAGGCTGTGAACGGCGTACGGCGCGAGTTGCTGGCGACCGTTGAGGAATGCAAGCTCGATGAGAAATACGCTGCTTTCGATCACCGCCTGGGCCCGTTCGGCCAGGCGGATGCAGGCCGTCAGCGTGCCGCCGGTGGCCAGCAAGTCATCGACCAGCAGGACCCGATCACCGGGCTTGACCGCGTCCTTGTGCATTTCCAGCGTGTCCGTGCCGTATTCCAGTTCGTATGCGAATGCATAGGTATCGCAGGGCAGTTTGCCGGGTTTTCGCAGGGGAATGAACCGCGCATTCAACTCCAGCGCCAGGGGTGCGGCAAAAATAAAACCCCGGGCTTCGGCGGCCAGGATCGCGTCGATCTGGCGATCTCGAAACGGTTCCGCCATGCGGCGCACCGACTCGCGTAAAGCAGCGGGATTGGCCAGCAACGGTGTGATGTCGCGAAACAGGATTCCCGGTTGCGGAAAGTCCGGAACGCAGCGGACGTAATCTTCCAAGTGGATTTCGCTGTTCATGACAATCCTTGATAGCGTTGCCCGCGGTGCTGAGATTTTTCAGGGCGCGGTGTCAGTCGTTGACGGCTGGTCAGCGGCATCGGTGGTTTGCAGGAGTCGCTTCGCCTGGCCAATTTCGTCGGCCAGTGAGACGTCGCCGTCGTACAACGTGATCAGGCTGATCCAGACTTTGCGAGCACTTTGGGTTTGTTCGTTCTGTTGATGCCGCGCCGCCTGTTCGAGCATGGATTGTACGAAGGCCAGCTTCTGCTGGGAACTCTGAGTGTCCAGCGTGCGCAGTTCTCGATGCACCAGTTGAGTCATCGATTCGTAGTCGGCAGTGGTCTGCAGCAGGCCTGCCAATGCGTTCAATGTCCGGCGCGCCCGATCCAGATCGCCGAGTTTTCTGTAGGCGATGGCCATCTTGAGCAGCCGCATCGGTTCGTACATCGGGTGGTTTTTTTCGATGGACTTCCCACGCCCGGTTGTCAGCTGACGGCGGAATTCGTAGGCGGCGATCTCGTCCAGGTACGGCGCGACCTGGTCCTTCCATTCTGCCGAGTCGATTTCCAGAAGCGGTCGAAAGTAGTCTTCCTTGGCTTTCAACCAGCTGGCACCTTCCGGTTCCTGCATCAACGCCACACCCGTCTCAAACATCTGCTGGGATGACGTGGTTTGCGATTCGAACCAGAAGTAGCCGCCGATGATGATGGCCGCCAGGGCGGCGACCAGCACCCAGGTGTTGTCCAGGGCGGCGACCAGTGGGTGTTTGGAATCCGGACGTTCGATCTCCGCGCGCACCAGATCCCGCATCAGCGTGGGACCGATGCCGTGATCTTGGGGACCCGTCGCTGAGCTGACGGGTGTGCCGTCTGACGACGGGTTGTTCACCGAGTCGATGGTGGGTGCGTCTTGTGACAATATCACTTTTTTCAACACCGTCTGCAGTTTTCGGGACACCACGTACGCGTCGGGAAATCGGTCGTCCGGGTTCTTGGACATCAGTTGGCAGACGATGTCATCCAGCCAACTGGGCACGTCCGGAACAATGGTCCGCGGCCGATCAAATTGGCCGTATTGATGTTTGTGGATCAAATCCAGCGTGGTGCGTCCGGTGAACGGGGGGCGTCCGGTGAGCATCACATACATCACGGCGCCGAGCGAATACAGGTCGCTTTGCTTGGTGGCCCGCTGACCCTTGGCTTGCTCGGGCGACATGAACTCGGCCGTGCCCACGATGCCGCCAGTCACGGTCAGTTTGCTGCCGGCAAACACCTGGGCTACGCCGAAATCCGCCAGCTTGATTTGGCCGGTTTTGGTAATCAGCAGATTGCCCGGTTTGAGGTCTCGATGCACGATTCCCGCGTCGTGAGCCGCCTTGAGCGCGGTGCAGATCTGCAGGGAGATCCCGATGGCATCCGCCCAGGGCAGCCGCTTTTCGCGCCGCAGACGGTCGGTCAGCGTCTCGCCATCCACGTACTCCATGGCATAGTAGTAGACATCATTGTCCACTCCATGATCCAGAAGTCGCACGATGTGTGGATTGCTCACCTCGGACAAGACGCTGATTTCGCGCGAAAACCGGTGAACAAAACCCTCTTCGCGCGACATGTTCGACGGCAAGACCTTCACCGCCGCTTCGGCTCCGGTCTCCGAGTGGGTGCCATGGTACACGGTACCCATGCCCCCGGAACCGATCTTCCGGGAGATGTTGTAGGGGCCGATGCTTTCGAAATCCATGACCTGGGAACCGTGAGAACCATAGGACGGGGACGTTGGTTGCGTGGCCGTTGCGCGTGCGTCGGTGATGCTACCAGTGTAAGTTGTCGGATTGAGGGCGGTCAAATGGGGTCGCGGTCCGAAATCGGAGACGCGTGCATCAGCGACCGTCAGCATTTGGCACACCGGGGGACGCGATGGCCGCATCGGAAAGTGAGATCTGCACGGGCGTCATGTTGATCGCCCATGGAAGCCGCCGCCAGACGGCCAATGAAGACCTGTTGGGACTGGTCGAATTGCTGGTGTCTCGTGGGGGTTATTCGCTCGTCGAGCCGGCGTTTCTGGAATTGGCGGAACCGACGATTCCGCAGGCGGCACGGACTTGTGTGCATCGCGGAGCCCGTCGGATACTCATGTTGCCGTTTTTCTTGGCCGCCGGAAATCACGTGACCGTCGACCTGCAACGGTACGCGCGGGAATTTGCGATTGCGTTTCCCCAGGCGGATTTCGTTGTCTGCCCGCCCCTGGGGCTGCACCCATTGATGCTGGGGATCGTCGAGGAGCGTTTGCAGCAAGGCCTGGCGCAAGCCGCGCTGGATTCCACGGAAAGCGGAGACTGAGCGGTTCATAGTCTGCCGGAAGCGACATCGGCTCGGGGCAGGCGGCTGCGTTCCACCAGGCAGATCAACAGCGGCATCAGAATCAAATTGCCCAACAAGCCTCCGCAGATTGCCACGCTGACCAGAATACCGAAATAAACGAGTGGGATGAAGTGGGACGCGGTCAGTGCCGTAAAACCGGCAATCAGCGCCAGGTTGGACAGAATCAGGGCGCGGCCCACGGCCTGATGCGTGTTTCGTAAGGACTCGGACCGGCTCAGGCCCCGCTGTCTGGCACGCCGGTATCCGGACAGGTAGTGGATGCTGCAATCGACGGTCAGGCCCATCGACACACTGGCGATCATGGCAGTGGCGATATTGATCCGCAACCCGATCCAACCCATGGTTCCCAGAACCATCACGATGGGGAACATGTTGGGTATCAGAGACACCAATCCGATCCGCCAGCAGCGAAAAGCGATCGTCATCATCAGGAAAATCCCCAGTGATGCGAGGCCGAAGCTCAACAACTGATCGTTCATCAGACTGTCAATCAGAAATGTCAACAGCACGAATGTGCCCGTGGCCCGCGCGTCCTGTTCGCGGGATCCGTTGCCGGGAAACTCCTGAGTGACCAGTTTCTCGACGTGGTTGATCAGTTCGTTCTTGCTCTCGGCCGTCTGCTGTTCCCGCGCGCGCAAGACGATCCGCATGCGACCCATCTTCGAGTTGTACAGGCCGGACACGAAGTCGTTTTGCAGCCGGCTGAGCATCCGCAACTTGTCGTCTACGTCGCGAATCAGCAGCGGTACGGACGGGATCAGGTCCAGTCCGTCCGTGAGACTGACGACTTTGGTGACCTGAGCGTCGCCATCGCCCTGGAGTTTGCGGAGATTGAAAGTCAGCTGTCGAACTCGATTCAGAAACTCATCCGTCAATTGAGCCGGCGCTGGAAAATTGACTTCCCATGTGCCCGCGCCTCCCAACCGGTCCTCGACGAACTCCAGGGAGCGCACGATGGGGCTGTCGCGATGAAAGTTCTTGCTGAAATTGGTCTCCACCTGCAATCGGAACAGGCCCATGGCGGCCAGCAGGGCAGCGGCAAACAGAGTGAGTCCCAGTGTCCGCGGCCGTTGTTCGATCCAGTTGGCCAACCCGTCGAGCAACCGCCGCAGACTCTGTTCGCCAGGCGCCGAGCCCGGGTCGGCTTGAAATCGTCCGACCAGGATTCCCGCGGGCAGCACAATCGCGGTTGTCAGCAGCACGAGCAGCGTGGCCAGAGCCATCATCAAGCCGAAGCTCTGGACGGGAGTGAGGCTGCTGATGGTCAAAGCAGCAAAACCGACCGCCGTGGTGCCGCAGGTCCAGAACACGGCCGGCAGCAGGTCCTGCAACGTGATCCGCAGCGCATCCACTCGGTCGTGCTCTTTACGGGTTTCCCGATAGTGCACCGAGACATGTGTCACGGTCGCGACGCTGATGATGGTGACCAGCGAGTTGAGCATCGAGCTGACCATCGTCAACTGGACCTCCAGCAAGACCAGGATGGCCTGTGTCCAGACAATCGTGATGAACACGACGCTCAGGGGCAAAAACACCCAGCGGAGACTGCGGAAGATCACCAGCAACACGGTCGACAGCAGGGCCGTTGACAACAGAAACAGATCGTGTCCGTCCTGCTCGACGTAACTGAACATGTCGTGAATCTGTACCGGTTCACCCACAATGTACGTGGTCGTATCCTCGGCAATCTTCAGTTGCCGCAACGCCTGGATGGTTTCGCCACGCGGTACGGCATTTTTTTGATTCTGGGGCACCAACCGAGCGATGACGGCGGTTGTCGTTCCGTCGCGACCGACCAGAATGCCCTCCAGCATTTCGCGGACGCGTTTGCGACCGAACCGGAATTTCAGGGAACTGGCCAGGTCCTGCGTGCTGTCCGGATTCACACCGGGGATCTGATTGATCTGCGTAACCAGCTGCCGTAGCGTCTCGCGACTGGCCGCGGTCAATTCCGTGCCGTTGGCGGCGAACAAGTTGGGTTGCTCGAACGCCACAATTGCGAATTCATCTCCGCCGAACCAGCGGTGGCTTCGCAAGAAGTCGGCTAGAATCGGGTCGTCATCCGCATACAGCGATTCGAGTCGCTGGTCGAACCGCAGTTCTGCAGCCCAGGGCACAGCGGTCGCGGTGAGCGCCAGGCTGACGATCAGCAACGGAATCCGGAAATGGATCAGACGCGTTACCAGACGTTGGATTGCTGTGGGAACTTGTCCTCGATCGGATGCCATGGCGGTGGACCGGAAGCGGAAACAGCGACAACGATGGGCCGGGCTGGATTGCGGATTCTAATCCAGTGGCGCGCCGGAAGAAAGCACCTTCATGGCGGAACTTGAGCCGAGGCCGCGACCGCCGCGTTCCGGTCAGCAGTGACGGGCCTCTGCATTCCCCCCGGGGCGGCGGGTAGCGATTACGGCACCAGGAAGCCGTTGACCAGAATCTGTCCGTTGTTCGATCCTGGGGGCATCTGGAAGAACACGGCCGGACCACCGCCGTTGTTGATCGTGATAATATTGTTGCGTGGTCCGGACAGATTGACCTGCCCGCTGACAGCCTGGAACACGATTCCCCGTTCGACATCACCGGCAAACAGGCCTTGAATGTTGATGTTGTTGTTGTCGAACTGCACGGACGCCGGAGCCGTGATGGTGGTGAACAGGATGCCTTCACCCTCGGTGTTGTCCACAATACTGTTGCTGACCAACCGGGTTGTAGACGTGCCCGCCAGCAGGAACTCCATGGCGCGGTTGGGAGCCACCGAGAATCCACCACCCATGATAATATTGTTCCGCTGCATCGTCGTGTCGGACGGTCCCGATGTGTTCAGAACCAGGGCGATGTCATTGCCGGCTGTCGTATTGAGGATGTTGTCGTTCAACACAATCGTCGCCAGTTCATTGGCGTCGATTGATTGCGTATTCAGATCGATCACACCCAGAACGGTGGAACCGCCCGAGCTGAGGATTTCGTTGCGGAGAATATTGGTTGTCAGATCGCCGTTCCAGTTGAGCAGAATCGACTGGTCTCCGGCGCGGGTGTTGGTGATCAAGTTGTCCAATAACGACAGGCTAAGCGTTGAGCCGGCCACGGTATCCGGACCGATCTCGATGGCCACACCCGTGGCATCCGTGATGTTGGATCGGGCCACGGTCCAGTCGTAGCTTTCCTGGGTCAATATCCGCATGCGAATCGATCCGAAACCTGCGTTGCCATTGCCATTGAACACCGAGTCCAGGATTTGAATTCCATTGGTGTCTACAAAATCGACGCCTTCCTCCGTGGAAGCCGTGGCCTGCATGAACTCCAGATGAACGGTCTGCGACAGATTGGGGTTGGCCACGGTGGTCAGCGATTCGACGTGTGTCCGGTTCTGGTCGAAATTCATGCCCCGCAGCAGCGCGCTGCCGGCGTCCTGGATCAATGCGCCCTGCTGGCCGACCGCGGTGAACCCCGAAATGGTGCCGCCCGACCCGTTGGCCACACCGCTGCCGTCACCCAGCACGGCGAAGTTGAAGGCGGCATTGAGTGGATTGGTGATTTCCTGGAGATGGATCCCGGCCGTGGCGCCGGCCACGCCGGTGGCCGTCACGCTGGTCAGCGAGACCTGGGTTCCCGTGGTTTCCAGATGCACCGCCGTGTTGGCGGTTGTTGTGATGTTACCGGCGCTGGTGTTGAGCAGCATTTCCGGATTGTTCATGGCGAACAACCCGATGCCGGCGTTACTGGTGATGTTCAAGTCCGAGAAGCTGACAGACCGGGCGGTGAGTCCGGCATTCGGATTGTCGATGATGTTCACGCCGGGATTGCCGGTGGCGTCGGTCACAAACACCGTACCGAAGACGATCGTCGCCGAGTTGTTGTGGATGTCGATGGCCGATTCCGTGGAACCGCCGGCGTTGGAAATGACATTGGTGTCCAGGAATTTGAGTTGAGCGCTGACGGGATTGCCCGAGAAGTCAACAACCGGGTTGCCGCCGCTGTCCAGAGTCTCGACGACGTCGTGGATGTGAATGCCGCGTCCCACGCGGTTCTGAATCGTGGTGCCGTTGAAACGCACATTCGATCGTGTGTCGGAGATCAGGATGCCGTCGTCGGTCGTACCATCGATGGCCGTGTTGCCGTTCACGATGAAGCTGCCCGAAGTGACGGGCACAGTGGGGTCGAGAAGCGACATGGTCCCGCCGATCTTGATGCCGATTCCGCCGCTGCCGTTGATCGTCAGCGCTTTGTCGAATTGCGCGAATCCGGTGGCATTGTCAAACAGCACAGCGGGATCAGTGCCGCTCGTGGGTGTGTCGATCAACACGTTGTCGTTGAACCGCAATTCACCGGTAAACAGACTGGTGCCAGCGGGAGGGTCGTCCAGGCCGACGTTGATTCCCGAAGCATTGCGGCCTGTGACCGTCAGGCCGCTGAAGGTGATTTTCGCGGCACTGCCTCCAATGTTCACAGCGTGGTCAGCCGCATCGTTGATCACGGTTGCGGGGTTTTCGCTGTTGCGGAACGTGTAGGTACCCGTGCCACGCTGGATGTCGATGCCGGTGGTGCTGCTGTTCGATAGATCGGCGTTGTCGATGGTGATATTGCCGTTGGCGTCCTGAATCAGGATGCCCTGGCCACCGTCGTCGGTGACAAACGCACTGGTCATGTTCACGAATCCGCCGACAAGATTCTCGATTCTCACGGCATAGTCGTTGCTGTTGACGATATGTCCTACGCCCGGCTGTCCGGGAATGGACCGAAACGTGATCGCGGGAGCGCCGCCGTTAACATGGAAACCGACGCCGCCGGATCCCAGAACTTCCGTGTCTTCGAATGTGGCCGTGCCGCTCACGCTCTGCAACGCGATCCCGTCCAGGCCGGCGTTCACGACTTGTGTGTTCCTCACGAGAATCCCGGTGACGCCCGGGGCGTTGATGCCGTGACCCACAGCGTTCTCCACGCGGAATCCGGAGAATTCCGAATTGCTGGCCATGGTCACGCCATCGGCCGCTGCGCCCTGAAACACGGGACGGCTGCCGCTGGCCGTGGCCCGCGGCAGCGTCAGCGGAGTATTGAACCCGACAATGTTGATGAAGTGGTTCACCCCGTCGCCTTCACCCAGGACGACATCTCCCGGATTGAGGAGGACGGAGTTATCTGGAATTGTGGTGTAGTTGCTGTTGGCGTGGACGAAAATGATGTCCACAGGATCGACCAGCGATGTGGTCTGAGCTTGCTGGAGTGTTTCAAACGGTTCGGTCAGTGACCCCGTTTGCACCGGTGAAATGAATGCATTGGAGACGTGATAGATGGAGTAAGGACTTCCCGTTGCCGGATTGATGGCGACCAGTCCTTCGTCGATGATCGGAGTCTTGTTGACCACGATGTTGTAGTTGCGTTGCACAGGTTCTGTCAGCCGGTACCTCTGGTCGATTCGACGGCCGCGGCGTTTGCTGCGTGACAAGCCCCCGTATTCCCAGTTGACCCCGAATGTCACGTTGGTATCGAACGTGGCGTCGTTGGTAATTTCCGTCCGCACGCTGACTCCCGGGAACAGTTCGCCCTGTAGCCGTCCCCGCCATCCGATGACATCATCGACACCTGTCGATTCATAGTAATAAGCACCGGCACCGAGCTTGATGTTACGTTGCTCGGCAAAATTGCCCCAGAGAGGTACCGCCAGCTCGACATCAAAACCCTTCATGGCGCTGGCGATGATCCGCCGCTGATCGTACAGAATGTTGTTGCCGCTGAACCGCGCTGTATCGGACAGCAGGTCGGTACCAGCCAGCCCGCTCTGTTCGCCCACCGGGATGTAGATATTCCCGTGGGCGTCCCAGTTCTGACCCAGCATCTGCAAGCCCACGCTGACTTCTTCGAAGGTCACATCCGACAGATCGTCGCGGTCATAGAAAAAGGCCGCTCCAATCAAACGGTTGCTGTCCGCGAAGTACTTCTTGATTCCGACACCCATATTGCCGCCCATGTTGAGCTGGCCGCCGTTGTTGCGGAACAGTCGAAAGTCCGCGAACAAAATGCTGTCGTTTTCGATCAGATAGGGCATCAGCTCAAGCGGAGTGATGGACTCGGTTCGACCGACTCCAGGACCCGTCAGGTGACCCAGGCGGAACAGCCACCCCGTTCCGTCGTTGGCCTGCTGTCCCAGATTCTCCGCTCCGGACAAGGCAATTCCGTTTCCGGCGACAATACCGGAGGCGGCGTCCGTGTCCGGAGCCGGACTTTGTGCCCGGCCGGCCAGGGGAATCAGTGTAATGGCCGCCAGCAACCAGGCTCGACGAGCTCGGAATGGGCGGGCATGTAATCGTCTTGTACACGACACGGTCACTAGTACACCTCAAAACAGTGTGCGACGCGGCGCACAGGTCCTCAGGCACGGCCGGAATTGGCCGAATCCAACAGCTCACCAAAGACCGCTTACGCAGCGGTTCCGATCACAGCTCGGACCGCAGGTCGGAGGAGTCCAGGTGTTCCGCAGGAAGTTAGATTGGAAAGGTAGGAAATCGTTAGGAGAGGAAGTGGAGAGGCGGTTTTTAGCTCGGTCGTAAGAACGGATCAATCCGAATTGAGGTCTCAAACAGTCAAACTGATCAATTTTCGTCAAAAAGCGGTCTCGGCTGACCCGTGGACCCCAACTTCGTTTCCACAATCGGCAGAATCTGCGCGTCACATCGGCCTGATCGCGGAGTGTGGCGGTGCCGTCCGGGGTCAAAGGCAGGTCACGTCGCGGGAGCGTTCGTGGTCCACACAGGCTCCACTGTGCAGTTGTCCGTCGATTGCCGCTTGCCGCCAGGGTCCCGGAGCATCGAACACCGTGGAATCCAAGTCCATCCGAGTCAACAGGACGCCCGACTGGTGCTTTTTCAGCCGGCCCGTGATCCAGCCGTCGGGACGGACGGCAAAACTGGCCCAGCGACTGGGCCGCGCGGTGCTGTTGTTGGCGCTGATCCAAAAGTGGTTTTCCGCGGCACGGCAGGCCATGGTGGCGGGCACGATCGTCTGCCAGATGTTGTACGAAGTGTCCGCCACAACAGTGCTCCGCGCATTGTGAAAGGACTGAAACACGACGTGGACGCCCTGCTGGAACAGCTCGCGATACAGTTCGGGAAAGCGGTAGTCGTAGCAGATCAGAATGCCGCACGTGATCCCTTGGACTCGAAACGTCACACAGCGGTTTCCGGGAGAGTAGTGGTGCAGGTCCATTGTGGGTCGCGTTCCGCCGCGTCCGGTGCAAAACCGCTTGTCGTAACGGTTCACGATGCGTCCACGGGGATCAATGACGTAGACCGAATTGTGGGGGCGGAAGCCTTCCGACAGCCGGTGGGTCGATCCCAGCAGGACCCACACACGCCGCGATCGGGCCGCTTGCTGGATCTGAGTGGTTGCCTCACGCAGCCGTTGCCAGTCGATGCTGCGCACATCGGGGATGTCGACTCCGGCGTATCCCGACAGGGCACATTCCGAGAAATGAACGACGTTGGCCTGTCCATCGGCGGCCTGGTGGATTTGTCGCAGGATGTGACGCCGGTTCAAGTCCATGTCGGCTTCGACGGGAAACTGGCAGGTTGCCACCGTGATGGATCGCATCTGTGTCTCCGGTATGTTGCGGGTTGCCGGGCTGAGTCAGCCGCTGTCGCAGTGGTGTTGTCGGCGGTCACGGGTTACTCTGTGGACCGTGAACGCCTCTGTCAACAATGGAGAAATTCATGGCGGTTGCCGATTTTCGAGACAGATTGCTGGCGGGTTTGGGCGGCAGCTGGCCCGAACCGCCGTCGTTAAACGTCAGGCGCCGCGCCGAGCCTCGGGACGCGGCCGGGTTTCGGATCGAATCGCTGTCTTACGACGCTCAGCCCGGTGATCCGATACCGGCATTGTTGCTGGTTCCCGACGGAGTGTCCGCGGCCAAACCGGCTCCCGCCGTCGCGGTCTGGCATCAACACAACGGCCAATACCATTTGGGGAAATCTGAGCCGGCCGGCCTGGCGGGAACGGCGATGCATCACACCGGCGCGGCGTTGGCGCGGGAAGGGTACGTCGTGTTGTGTCCGGACGCGCTGTGTTTTGAGGAACGCCGAGATGCGACCGGCAAGCTCGCCGGTGGCCGTTTCGAGCGCTTCGAATTCCTGAGGTATGTGGTGGACGGAAAATCCATGGCCTGGAAGAACATCCTGGACATGAAGCGTGCCATCGATTTTCTGGTCAGTCGTCCGGAAGTGGTTGCGTCCCGTATCGGCTGCTACGGACACTCAATGGGCTCCACGCACACCTGGCTGGTCGGCCCCTGGGAACCACGGTTGAAGTGCCTGGTCGGCAATTGTTGCCTGCCCACCTACGCAGGTATCCATCGCGAACACCTGCTGCATTGTTTCCCGAATTTCGTGCCCGGTCTGGATGCCTACGGCGACACGCCCGACATTGCCGCACTGATCGCGCCGCGGCCGCTGCTGCTGAACTTCGGGGAACTGGATCGCGGCAGTCCCATCGACGAGGTTCGAGCGGGGATCCGCACGATCGCCTCGGCTTATGCCGGCATGCACGCGGAGAAAAAGTTCGAAGCGTACATCGAGTCCGGTGTGGGCCACGTCTTGTCCGACAACATGTGGACCCGCACGCGGGACTGGTTTCACCGCCATTTAGGCAGCTGACAGTCCCGCGAATTCCCGCGCACCGTGGCCGTGGTTCGCGTATGGGTGCGCGCAGGTTCTCCCGCGGAGTGGCCTGCGCGGTTCATTGCACCTTCCAGAACGATCCGCTGAATAGAACCAGGATGGCAAACAGCTCCAGTCGTCCCAGAAGCATCAACAGCGACAACAACAGTTTCGACTGCGGTGCAAACCCCGTGTAGTTCGCATGGGGTCCCACAATTCCCATGCCGGGGCCGATGTTGTTCAAGGTGGCCGCGACCGCGCTGGCACAGTCCAGCAGCTTGTCCGACGGCAGGTCCGGATCTCGGGCCCACTGGGTGTCTGGCTCAATAGCCAGCAGCAACATCCAACTGATGGTGAAGGTGCACAGCATCAGCGCGAAATAAACCAGCACTTCGTGCCGCAATCCTCCGTCGACGCCCTGGTCCCCGATTCTCAACGGGCGGACGACATTCGGACGGTAGGCCTGCTCGACTTCCAATCGCAGTATCTTGAAGAACAAGATGTAGCGGATGACCTTGATGCCGCCGCCCGTCGAGCCCGAGCAGCCGCCGATGAACATCAGCACCAGCAGCAGGCCCCTGGAAAACGCTGACCACTGCGCGAAGTCCTCGGTGCCGAATCCCGTCGTGGTCATGATGGCCACGACTTGGAATGCGGAATGGCGAAAGGATGTTCCCAGATGCTCATGGTTACTGCGAACAATGTTATTGCTATCAAAACGATAGTGGTCATTCCAGAACACGCTGATGGTCAGAGCCAGCGTGGCCGTGGCCAGGATCATCAGATACACGCGGTACTCGGGGTCCTTGAACAACGGAGAGAAATGTGGACGTCGCGGATGGCCATTGCCGCCCGCGCGCCGCTTGACCATCAGGAAGTACAACGCGAAATTGGTGCCGGCCAGGATCATGAACACGATGATCGTGGATTCGATCACCGGGCTCTGGAAAGCGCCAATGCTGGCGTTGCGAGTGCTGAATCCCCCGGTCGCCATGGTGCCGAACGTATGGCACAGTGCGTCGTACAGGCTCATTCCCTCGAGCATCAGCAGGAGATTCAACACCAGGCTGATCAGCACGTAAATCAACCACATGAACACGGCCGTCTCGCGCACGCGGGGCCGCACCGCTTCATTGACCGGCCCGGGAACCTCGCGGCGCATCAGCGCTTTTCCTCCGGCCCCCAGTTGGCCGAGAACGGCTACGAACAGCACGATGATCCCCATCCCGCCCAACCAGTGAGTGAAGCTGCGCCAGAACAGAATGCAGCGCGGAACCAGTTCCGGATCCTCCAGTTCCGTGAGGACGGATGCTCCCGTTGTCGTAAATCCCGATACCGACTCGAACACGGCGTCGACGCACGACATGCGCTCCTGGGGATTCCGCATCGTTTCCGAAAACAGGTACGGCAGTCCACCCAGCAATCCCGCCAGGATCCAGCCGAGTCCCACAACGGCCATGGCTTCCTTGCGCAGGATGGTTCCCGTCTCGCGGCGACCGACGAAACACAGGCCGCCGCCGACGACCAGGCTGCAAGTGACGGCCAACAGCAAACCGCGCAGACCGTCTGTCTCCAGCTGCTGCACCTGGCCGCACGCGGGAAAGGCCCACGGCAGGCAGAACAGCATCGATATGCCGACCAGTATTCCCAACCGGCCCAGCAGTTGGCACAACAACAACCAGTTCATAGTGTGATTCGAATCGAAACCAGCGGAAAGGAATGCAGACGCACGATACGTCTCGAATCGGTGTCATTCCAGGTCGGATCAGCGGATTGCCGTCAGTCCACTCCCGGCCTGCCTCGATTGTACGCCGCGTTTTGAACGAACACACCGACAGATTGCGTCTGTCGCGACGAGATTGGAATCTGGCCGAGAACGGTTCGAAATGGGCTTTACAAACCCGCGTCGACTCACTCAGGCATGTCAGGACTCACGCAACCGAGTGCCCAGCCAGAACAGGATGCAACCGCCCCCCAGAAACAACGGCATGGCAATGGGGTGGAATCCATAGACCAACTGCCAGTAGATTAACAACGGCAGGCCCACCAGGTTGACGAACTGGAACAATAAGCCGATTTGCTGCCGCATGGCCCTGCTGTCCTTGAGCTGCATCCCGGGTCTGCGTTCGTGAGTCGCTCCGATGACATTTCCCGCCCGCACGGTATGCGTTGCAGCGGGACAGCAGCGACCATCGCAACGGCACAGATGGCAGCATCCGTGCCCATCAGCTCTGGGCACCGCGATGCAGCGCTTGCGGCTGGCCGGCCGCTTCAGTCAGTCAACGTCGCTACCGGCACCTTCACGGCCTCCAAGGCGGTCGTCTTTCCGTCCGCGATTGTGACTTTGAATTTTCGGTCAACATATCCCACCCGTTCATGCCAGACACGGAACTCATGATCCCCGGCCGGCAGTCCCTTGATTTCGAACCGGCCCTTGGCGTCCGTGATCGTGGCGAACGGGTGATCCAGAATCAGCCAATAAGCGCGCATGTGTGGATGCAAATCACATTTGACCGGCATCGGCAGGATCTCCGCGACCGGGTTCTTCAAGGGGATCCCGTCCCGCTGATTGGGAGACACCAGGATGTTGACCGCCTGATTGCGCAAGGTAAATGTGTGTGTGTTGTGCGCCACCGGATCGTCCGATTTGACCAGCACGGTCTGGTCCGTGCGGATGAACATTGCGTGGGGCTTGAAGCGACACGCCTTCTGGTCGAAGACCAGTTCCTTTTTCTTGGAAGGGGCGATTTTCGCTCCCGATGGCGCCCGCCGCATGTAGATGAAGATGTTCTGAATTCCCTTGGTCTTGGCATCCACCACCAATTCGTCGCTGATGAAGTCGCTCGGTGCGCAGATCTCGCTGTCTTTAACAGCGGCCCCTTTTTCAAACAGGATCTTGGGTTTGGGAATCGCACCGTCGAGGACAAATTGTCCGGTCACCGAACCGTCGGCATGCGCGGGAGACGGAGTTGAGAAATGTGGCGCCAGTACCAGGAAACAGATTCCGGTCAGCCACTGTGCAGTCTTCATGTTGTTACCTCGGGTTCACTGATCTGTATTTGGACCCATTGACGCGACCGTAATGGTCGCCTGGGTCGATTTCCATCGCTTCCGGCTGTGGACTCCATCACCTATCCAGCCTAGTCGATTGCCGGGGACAGTGCGAGCCAACCGCGCGCAGCTGCGCTCCGCATTCCCGTTGGATCGCGACGCCGATGGCCGCCGGTACCCGACAATCCGCGTCCGGGTTCGGTTGGGTATCCGCCCCTGGCCGGTGTTGTCAGGGTTGCGGAATCGTCCGCCGTGTGTACAATTCCAGAAACTGTACATATGTATAT
>Ga0315336_1002242_pt1 | contig 30770 bp, 33 predicted proteins | sample ASW5metaG_FD_204512 | JGI IMG/M metagenome (GOLD analysis project Ga0315336, IMG submission 204512) | Ammonia-oxidizing marine archaeal communities from Monterey Bay, California, United States - ASW #5 | ecosystem: Environmental > Aquatic > Marine > Intertidal zone | place: USA: California...
CAATTGGCAGAAACGCGCTTCTCTCGCAGAACCACGCTGACGCAATCAATTTGGCCATTGGCTACGAAGCCGGTAACACAGTCTCCACCGGCACACAGAACGTGCTGATCGGCCACCAAGCGGGGAAGACGCTTGCGACTGTCGATAATAATACAGCCGTTGGCTACAACGCATTGAAACTTGCCACATCTGCACACAACACAGCAGTCGGTTCGTATGCAATGCCGCTGGCAATAGCTGGTGGTAGTAATATTGCAGTTGGTCACAACGCGATGTTCCTAGCTGCTTTGGATATGAGTGCCAACACCGCAGTTGGTACGAATGCACTTTACAATCTTAACCACGCCAATGCCGATCATAATGTTGCGCTTGGCTATGACGCCGGTAAACAAACAGTAGACGGAAGTCCAGCAGCCGTAGATGAAGCGCAGCAGTGTGTGTTTATCGGCTCTAGTACAGAGTCAGCCAGTACGGATAGGCAAAACGAAATCGTCATTGGTTACGCCGGTCAGGGTCAGGGGTCGAACACGATTATGCTGGGTAATGGCAGCATCGGTTCAATACTTTGTGCTGACACATCAATTTCTGCACCGTCAGACAGTCGCGTTAAGCGCGATGTGGCGGCAAGCGCAGTTGGCTTGGACTTCGTTGAGAAGCTGGCGGCGATCAGCTACAAGCGAATCAACCCCGCCGATTATCCAGACGCAATCAAAGAGAACCGTCTGCGCGACACGACCACCGAAGAACTCGTCACCCCCGCAGTCAAAGCGGCTGACGAGGTTTGGGAAGATTACGTTGTCCAAGAGGCGCGTGTCGCACTTGAAGAAATCACCCGCGAGGAAGTTCATCCCGCAGTTGAGGAAGTTAAGGAACTGCGCGTGACGCAAGAAGCGTGTGATGAAGAGTGGGAAGAGATCGTTCATCCAGCGGAAGAAGCAGTCTACGAGGATCAGGTTGTTGTTCACGGTGAAGCGGAACGCACCGAGACGAACATAGTCGTTCACGCTGAAGCAGAACGCACCGACACGCACATCATCCAACACGCGCAGGAGGAGATCACCGAGGAACGAGTCACGCAGGAAGCGCGGGAGGAAATCGTAGGCGAGCGGCAGAAGTACGATGAGAAGACCGTTAGCGAGGAAGTCACCAACGTAGAGTTCGTCAAAGGTGACGGCGATGCGTACGTCCGTAAGGAGACGACTGAAACAGTCGAGCGCATCGAGCGCACACCACTTTACACAGATCACCCGGTAGTCAATCCAGACGGTACACCGTGCGTGACTCTGGTGACAGCGGCAGTTGAAGCTGTTGCCGGGGTTGAAGCCGTAGAAGGTGTTGAGGCAGTTGCCGCCACTTACTACGAAGAAGGTGACGAGTTACCAGAAGGCAAAGCTGTTGGTGATGAAAAGACGACGGCAATTGAGGCAGTCGAAGCGGTAGAAGGTGTTGAAGCTGTCGAGGCGCAACCCGAAGTCACCGAGCCGGTCATCCACAAGTGCGCCGTGATGGAGGAGTACATCGAACAGACCGCACAGGAAGAAGTGCGCGAGACGTTCGTTGTGCAGAAGGCGCAGGAAGAGAAGACCGAGACAGTCGTCACGCCAGCCGTTGAGGAAGTGACAGAGACGGTCACAATTCCAGCAGTCGAAGAAGTCACCGAACGCGTCTGCACTTGCGAAGCCAAGGAGGAACACACAGAACGCCGTTTGGTTCGTGAGGCACAGGAGGAGATCAAGGAAGAAGTTGTTGTCGTTGAGGCGAAGGATGAGTGGACAGAGACGCACATCATCAGACCGGCTTCTCCAGCCATTGAAGAAATCACAGAACGCCGACTCGTTAGTGCCGCCGTCGAAGCGAAGGACGCAGTTTACGAGACAGTCACTGTCCCGGCAGACGAACGACCAGACGATGACGACACCGTGCGGCTTGGCTTGATAGCGCAAGATGTGCAGACAGCGATGACCGAGGCGGGCGTGGAGTTCGATCTGGTGAACGAATCACCTAACGGCAAGCTGTCGCTGAAATACGGCAACTTGGTGATGCCGCTGATTAAAGCGGTGCAGGAGTTGAGCGCACGGGTGAAGCAGCTTGAAGCATAGAATTTTGGTCATGGCTAAAAAAGAAGAAAAAGAACAAGGACAGGTCGTCGTAATCAACGGCGAGGAGCATAACGTAGCTGATCTCTCGCAGGAGCAAGTCACGCTACTCAACCACGTTGCTGACTTGGAGAACAAGATTCGACAGATCAGCTTTAACCTCGATCAAGCTCATGGTGGTAGAAATCACTTTATGAGTTTGTTGACGGCTTCCATGACTGAACAAGCCGAGCCAGAGGTTGAAGCGGAGGCGGCAGCGAAATAGTTATGTGGCCCAGTACAAAACATGGAGGCACACTCAAATGAGTTTCTTCGACTGGGATACTGGCAAGGTGTTAATTGCGACATTCACAGGACTTTCCAACTGGATGGTAAACATTGATTTAATACTCAAGGTGGGGATTTCCTTGGCAAGTTTGATTTATATTGTGTTGAAAATTAGAGAATTGTTAAAACAAAAATAGATTATGTTAAAGTCAAAAACAGTATGGACGGCAATAACTGCGATACTTGGTGCAATAGGTGGCTATTTTACTGGCGACCTTGAACTTGGTGAAATGCTGCAACTCGTTGTTACCAGCGGGCTGGCGGTGTTCCTCAAACACGCAGTCAAGAAATCCGAGGACGCAGCGGAAGCTGCCGCCGACGCCGCCGCCGACGCAGCCAGTGCTGCCGAACTTGGCGCAATAAAGAAGGTGGCTGCGAAGATTAAAAAAACCGGCTAATGGGATTTGTCAGCGCAATAGTTGCACTGCTCCGAGCCGTTCCGAGTCTGGAGCGGCTTTTTTTGAAAATCGCAGACGGAATAAAAGAGGCGAATGCGAAGAACAGATATGATGCAAAGGTTGACCGTATTGACGCTCTTATTGATGGGGTGCGGGTGCAGCACACCACAGTTGGAGAACGTGGAGAGACTGACGACGATGGAGGGGTTTAGGAAAGCGGCCTATGCGAGTCCAGAATGGACACGGGAGGCTTTACGAACCGTTGCTGAATTAGAATATGAAATAGAGAAAAACTGATGCCAATACCCGACCCATTGATAGACGGCGACTCTGGATTTTCCGGGGTTAATGCGCGTCTGGATGCGGGACAATTGCCGACTGGCGTTGTGTCTTCGGCTAAAAATATACGCTTCAGAAATGGGGTTGTTTCTCCACGGGGCGGTATCAAGAAGGTTTATTGGGCGAACGATACTCTTACAAATGTTGGAGCCAGCGACACCAGTAATGGGAACCATGAGAGTGATGCGTTGTTTTCCTTGGGTAGCGCGGCAAGAACGCTCAAAAGCAAACCCTTAACGGCCTTCTCAAACATTCGCGGAGTTGGCCGGTTCGACAACCCCACCAATGGAGTTAGTTGGTTGCTGGTTGCAACAAGCACAACAATCTATGGCATTCGGGAAAACAACGAGATTCTTAAACTTCAAGTTGGCCTGACGATTCCAGAGAACGTGGAGTTTGTTCAGTGCTTTAATGTGGTTGTGATGTTCCGTGGAGACAAGAACGTGCCTCTGGTTATGGAAAACCGGGGGGATGGTTTCCACGAAGTTACAAATCCAATCACTCAATTTGCGTTTAGCGCAGCCGCCGTGGTCAATAGCACCATTACGTTGATCTCGACAAACGAGACATCTAAAACTTACATTGCGAAAGCCAGTGGCGGCGGCGTGGATAACGGTGATTTAGACGGTTCAAATGTAATTTTTCTATCGGGCAGCAGTGCGAGCGATTCAGCCACAAATCTCAAGACGGCAATTGAAAGTGCAAATGGCCACGACGGGCAGCTTTTGGTAACGGCCAATAGTGCAAGAGTTGTAATTGCCCAGTTTCAAGCCGGGGATGCTGGAAAGACGGACATTGCCACGGCCAGCAATTTTACAAACAGCACAAACCCCAACCCCGATTCCGCATTTAGCGGCGGACAATTCAACTCTGATGTAACCCTTGATGAGAACGACACCGATGGAACAGAATCAATCCCAAATGCGGACACTGGGATATACTTCCAGAATCGACTTTTAATTCCACACAGCCGGGACTTGGTGGCCGTGTCGGATTATTTGAATTACACGCGGTATCAACCCGTGTTGTCAAACTTCCGAATCAATCAAGGAAGCGAAGACAAACTTGTTGCCTTGGTTAAGTACGATCAATCCACCGTGATTTGTTTCAAGGAACACAGCGTCTATGCGGTTCGCAACATTTACGGGAATCTGGTGGACACCTACTTGGATGAATTGACGAGAACCAGCGGGTTGATTGGCAAGAAAGCCGTGACAACGGTGGGTAAGGATGTTTGGTATTTGAGCGACCAGCGTGGCGTTGTAAGTTTGTCCGTGTCCGAGTCTGGCAAGTTGCAGGGTTTGGATGTGCCTATTAGCGAGGCAATCCAGCCGCTCATTGATCGTATCAATTGGAAAGCCGCCACCAATGCCGTGGCCGCATACCACAACAACCGATACTACTTGGCGGTTCCCATTGATGGCGCGGCGAAGAATAATGCCGTGTTTGTGTTCGACTTCAAAAACAAGGCGTGGAGCGGGTACGACCAGAGCGACCAGATTGGCAAGGCCGGGTCTTGTTCAACTGCCGCCTATAAAAACGAGAGAACTTGCGTATTGGGAAGCGGCACTTGGACTGCCGAAACCGGCATACTGGATATGTTCACCTTCAGTTATTTGGGGGCGGAGCGACTGTTCTTCCTGACGACAGACGGTTTCATAAGTTTGTACGACGACGATATGTATAGCGGCGACACAGACGAAGGCGTGGACACCGCAAACACAAGCACTCGGAACATTACGCAAACAAACATTTCCACGGAAGCCGTGACCCGTGGTTACTCGTTTAACAGCATAGATTTCAAACAATTTACACAGGCCGATTTTCAGCTTGCCACAAATGGCGTGGTTGGAGCCACTGGAATTACGCTAACCGCGCAGTTTGATGGCGTGTCTGAAAATTCCTCCGTCCTGACCAACGAAGACGGCACGACCAAGTACATCAATTTCAGTCGGACAAAGTACGACAAGCCTTTCGACAAGGCCGATTTTGTGGAGTCCAACGCGGGCGACGATTACATGACGCAATTCCGGCAGGATTACAGCACCGTCCTGTCCACTGCGCTAGACCCAAACACAACCGGGTTCAATCCAGATGCCAAACAGGAATCCACGCAAAAGGCGCGGTTTAACGGGCGCGGAAGATTTGTTCAGTTTAAGGTCACAAACGACTTGGGAATTTGCGAAATAAAGGGAATCAAGGCGTCGGCACTGCCGGGTCAAACAATGGTAACTAAAAGGATTTAATCATGGCAATCACAGCAGCAGTAACACCGGGCGAAACTTATCCCGATTCAACAAATGTAACGAGGGCGATGCTACGCAATGGCGCGGCTCCAACCGTGGCAATTTCGGGCGACATCGAGAATGCAGACATAGCCGATGCCGCAGCAATTGATTTTGATAAACTAGAACCACTGGCCAACGGGTCTGTCATTGTCGGAAACGCCAGCAGCGTGGCGACGGAATGCACAGTTACAAATGGGTCAATGGCCGTTTCTGGAAGTAACGTCACAATCACACCATCCGATGCGACCATTACTCACGCCAAACTGGCTTCTGGTTCGTCCAATGTGGTGAAGGGAGCCACGCTAATCACAAGCGCGGCCAGCGGAGATTTGCTTTTGGTGGCTGACGCAGATGATTCGGACAACCTAAAATCCATAACCCTCGGAAACATATCGAATTCTGGAACATTTGAACAAATCACTCCAGCGAGTTCGATCAACATGGACGTAGGCAAGCCAGTGCATACGCTTGCCATCAACGCCAACACAACTCTCACGCCAACCGGGCATCCGGCATCTTCCAGTGAATTCAAATCCAGCGTGTTGTATGTCACAAACGGCACAGGTGGAAATCTTGATCTCACCTTGGCGGCGGGGTCTGGAAGCAAGGCGTGGTCAGTGTTGAAGTACAGCACGGCGACTCCTACTTTCACAATTTCCGCGAGTGGAAGTGCTGTACTTTCGGTGATGGCGTTTAGCGGAAATCAAGTGGGCGCGTTTGCGGCCACGGCTTAATATAAATGTCTGATAGAGAGTTAATCATTGGGAATTGGGTTCACACCATGCGTGATCCAGCGTTCATTGCTGGGCTAACCAACACGTTTGACGGAACCAAATCCCCCTTGGAGATTATTAAAAATCTTCCAAAACGACGACTGGTGGACAAGAAGGAATCCACAACTCTCGACATCAACTGCAACAAATCCGCTGACCTGACTTTCACTTGGCAAGTCAGCAATGTGGCTAACTTTCCCAGCACGGACATAACGGATATTGCCTCGGCATCCCATTTGAACGGACTTGATCTTGTAACGATTACCGACACGGTTGCCGATGGGGAATCCAGCTTTGTGCTGTCTCGAATTGGAGACAGGTTTTTGGGACAGTACGTTCGGTGTAAAGTTGACTATGCCTATGGTGGAGAGGAACCGTTTACAGACGCGACTTGTGACACCACGGACACTTCAGTAACAATTGCTTGCGACGTTAGTGCGACCATAGCCATTGGACAATACGTTTCGGGAACCGGGATTCCTGTGGGTAGTAAGGTTGAAACGGTTAGTTTTGCAATAACTGCCATTTCAGACACAACACCAACTCCAAGCGCAGCATGGCAAGCAAGTCAGTCCCATTCCGCTTTTGCCCAAACCAGCACCAGTGGTTCCGGTACTGGTGCAACTTTTTCAGTAGCCACAGATGGTTCTGGAAATCCAACCTTTACTTTGGTTGGTGCGGGAGTCGTTGGATATCAAATAGGAGACACGCTTGTATTCACAGACCCCGGCTCAACATCGAGTACGGCAACTGTTACTGTTAGTACCGTGACGGCAACCGTTAAGTCCTTTACTATTACAACAGCGGCCACCGCAACAAACACAAACACCACGCTAACCTTTTACGGCGAAACTGCGACCAGCAATCCCTGTTTAATCCGACTTTCAGAAGGCGACGAGGCAAGCATTAACGATAACGTGATTGACGTTGTTCCAAAAGGCAGGCTATAAAGCATGGTTGAAAACCAAGACATAGTTCAAGGTGCAATCACCAAAACCAAGTTAAGTAAAAACTTGCGACTGGACTTGACTAACTTGCCGAAGGGAACAGTGGGTCAAATCCCCATCATCCAGCCGGATGGAAACTGGGGGTTGGTTAGTTTAAGTGGCGATGTGTCGATTGACACGGATGGCGTGACCACAGTCCTTAACAATGCCGAAATCACAGCGTCAAACCTCGACACGGCTTTTAATTTCAACCAAGACCAAAACGGCTACATCGTTCGCGCCCCACAACAGGATGGTCAGACGGTTGTTTACGAGGTTGACAACAGCACCTATGTGACGGAAGTGGTTGCTGCCGCCCACGCTGACCATGCCGTGACCACAAAGGGAACCAGTAAATTTTCAATAACAATGGCGTGGGGAACGGATGCGACAAATGTGTCCTTTGATGGAAGTGGCACTTCAGAAGTGGCCACAATAACGCACGGGCTATACACCAAGGAGTTGGTAGTCAGCATACAGGATTTGGTAGACAACATCTGGACGGACATTAGTTATGATCCGTTCGACCTTCGAGCGGCAACAGATACTACGTTAGAGGTCATGGTGGAAAGCACCTCATCTGCACCGGCAGCGGGTCGATCTTTTTTAGTAACAATAATCGGATGAATGACACCTATCCAGCAAGCCAAAGCAACGTATGAACCGGGAGATGCGAATACATTCGAGGAAGATTTGGTGTGGCACTTGCACAACGCCTATGTCTATTCTGACAGGGAAACCTTTGTCATGGGACGGCCTATGCCACAGAATAAACTCAAGGGAGAAATTAAAAACGACACCCTTTACCCGGTGGAGGAGTGTGATACATGGTTTGTCTGGCTTGCTGCCGGGAAAAATCCTCTCAAGCGGTTTTTGGAGGTTGCCCCGGTTAAGATGGAATATGTGGGGTGGCACAGGCGTGGTAATAAATTAAGACTTTATAAATGGAAAGATTACGAACGGAAGGTAAATAAGCATGGGAACAAAAATTAAGGCTCCAAAAGCCCGCGATTATGAAAAAGAGATTTTTGCGACAACTCGCGCACAAATCGAACTAGCTCCAGAATTGTATGCGGCAGAATCACAATACCGTCCGTTATACAGCCAACTCGACGTTGACATCGCCAAGAACATCGCTCCACAAATGCTGGACATCTACGAGTCCACGCAGCCGAGGTTGGCCGCGATGGACAGGCAGACGTTGGCCGCGCAGCGAGAGAGTGACATTGAATCAATTGAACAACTGGGCGGACGAGCAAGGTCGGCATTAGAAGCTGCAAATCCAGAACAAGCCGCTTTAATGGCCGAATTAAATCGGCAAGCACAAACAGGTTTGGAGGCCGGAGGACAGTTAAGCGCGTGGGAGCGGCGTGAAATCCAACAGTCCGCCCGTTCTGGACAAGCGGCAAGAGGCATGGGTTACGGTGTTGGAGATGCAGCAATTGAGAGTCTTGCACAGTTGCAGGGCGCATCCGCTCGCCGCCAACAGCGGCAGGGATTCGCACAGTCAATGGTTGGGTTGAATAAGGCCACCAGTGCAGACCCGTTCATGGCGATTCTAGGGAGGCCGAGTTCCGTGTCTCCAGCAATGGCCGGGGGCGTGTTAGGTCAGGCACAAGGCTTCAACGCTGGCCAGATGTTCAGCCCAGAATCCCAGTATGCTGGGGATATTTATAACCAGAATTATCAGGGAGTATTGGCGGCGAGAACTGCCAGCGCGAAAAACCGCGCATCCATGATTGGCGCAGGGCTAGGCGCAATTGGATCAATTTGGGGGGGCGAAGGAGGATAAAATGGCTGAATATTTTTCAAAATACACAGGGCGAAAAGGCCCGGCAATAGCACCCGGCATCATTTCGATGATGGGCAGCATTGGCGAGGAATACGGCAAGGGTATCGAGAAACTTGGTGAGGGGATCGCCAATTACCAGAAAAACAAAGCCGAGAAAAACAAAGCCGAGGCTGACTTTGAAAATGCCTTGACCAGAATGTCCAGTATGTACGGCGAGGAATCCATCATCTACTCGGTGGACGACAAGACCATGTCAAAACTGGAGTCCGGCAAGGGAACAAAGGAGGATTTCCTGTCGGCATTCAACTCGCTCAACACAATGGAGGAATCCATTGAGGAAAATCGGAAACGCGAGGAAGACGCCCGGCGGTTTGGTGTAACCACCGACATACAAAGAGAGCAACTTAAAGCAACACAGGAACTAGGATACGCGAGGATAGGTTCTGCTGAAAGCGAAGGTGCTGCGGGTCGAGTCTCCCGTGAGGGAATGCACAGGGCTGGACTTGTCTCTGCTGAAGGAGAAGGTGCGGCGGGCCGAGCTTCCCGCGAGGGAATGCACGCGGCTGGACTTACCTCTGCTGAAAGCGAAGGTGCTGCGGGCCGAGCCTCCCGTGAGGGAATGCACGCAGCCGGGATTACTTCCGCTGAAGCGATGCAGACGAAGAATCTTGCCCAAGCAGAAGACCATTTTAAAGACAAACTAGATCAAGATTTCTTCCTTGAAATGGGCCGTCAAGGTTTGAGCAGAGAAGAAATAGACCAAAGGTACACAATCCACCGAGAGTCTTCAGATCAAGCATGGAATCTGGCACAGGATAAACTGACGCAACAACAAATCCAGTTTGATGCCACGCTAACAGAAACACAACGGGTAAATCAAATCAAGGAAAACGTAGATGCCCGAATAATTGAGAATCAGCAAGCGGGTCTAATAGGATACAGCACCTACCTAGACAAAACCCAACTCACGTTTGACCCAGACGCGCACTCGGCGGCCATGTCGGGGGCGGGTTCCTTGGGCGGGCCAACTCCTGCTCAACTCCAGAGCTACATGGACAACCCCGAACAGTTCAAGCGTCAGTTGACCTCTTCCGAGCGGGCAGTGAAAGCCCTTAAAACGCCGGGCCTCTCGCTGGAAGTGCAGGAGAGTATCGCCAAGATGGCAAATGCAGAGGCCGGAACGGGCGGGGTTAAGTTCGTCAAGCATCCAGTAACGGGAGAGTATGTGATGGCCGTTGGGCCAACCGGGTCAATGTCGCAGTTGCCAACTTCTGGAAAATCCGCAACCGAAATAAGCGTTGACTACCAGAGGGAGCGCGACCGGATTAGAGCAATTGAGAATAAACAGACAGCCCTTGCGGAGGCGAAAAAGGCAAGACTGACTTCTTTGCAAAAGTTACTGGCCGACCCCCTCTACGACGAAGACGATCCTGTTTACAAAAAGGCAGAAGCCGATTGGGACGACCTAATCACCGAGATAGGTGGAGGCGAGAAAATACCAGAATACGGCCGGGACGGGAAACTGAAAAACTAGATGCCTATTATACGAGTCGAGGGTGTGGGCAAAATTAAGTTGCCCGACGAGTGGGACGAAGCCCAAATAGGTGCGTTTGTTGCGAAAGAGTTTGGCGGCGAAGATGAAGTAGCCGACCCCGAAACTTCGTGGTTTCTCGGACGATTCGCTGAAGCATGGGGGGAATCCTATGAAGCCGCCGAAGACGGTCTGGCCATAGGAAAACTGGTCATCTCAAACGACAAACCGTTCGCCATCGACCTTCTGGAAGGCGAGTTCAACCAGTGGCAAAACAGTACCGAGGAAGGCGGGGAACCCCCAGCCTTTTTCTCATGGGCCAGTGCGGGAGAAATTGTTGGTGGTGTAACACGCGACCTTGCGGTGGGGGCGGGAATAGGCATTGCCGCTTCCCCGTTCACCACCCCAATCGGCGGAGTCATTGCTGGAGCCGCCGCAGTCACCTCCCTCCAATCTTTAACCGCAAAAGGCGCATCCTTTAAAGACGCCTACATCCAGATTCGAGCCAAACAACTGGAGCGCGGCATAGACGACAAGGATGCCGCCTATGAAACGGCTCGCAAGATTTCCAATGCAGACGCGGCCTATGCTGCTGCCGAAACCGTAGTTTCCACTGCTGTGCCGGGTTTTGGAAAAGTCGGCACTAGGGCGATAACCAAAGGGGTTGGCAAGGTCGGCGGCCGGGTCATGTCCAGAGGAGCCGTTGATGTAACCGGGAAGGCAATTAGTGAGTTGGGCTTGGATATGGCGGCCGGTGGTGTGGGATCGATTGCCTCGGACGTAACGGCGGAAGCTATTGGCGAGGAACAGGGCGTCAACCGCTACGACACCGCTGGTGAACTGTGGCAGAACGCAGCAAAAGCAGCAGCAGCAGAGGGACTGGTTGGCCTGCCGACGACAGCTATTCGGACGCAAGCGCACAGAAAAGAATTTAAACGTAGAGAAGAATTTATTGACGACGCCTTGGAGCGCGGCCGTCAATACCAGTCTGACCAGCAGGAGATAACGGCACAGACAGATATAATCGTACAACGAGGACTGGAGCAGGAACGTGAGCAAGCACGAAGACTTAAAGAAGGACAGATTCCACCGGCAGAACGGGCAAAGAGGGGTACGCAAGATGCGGCCGTCGTCATTGAAGGCAAGCCAATCGACGTTGAAGGCAGATTGGTGCTGCCACCGGATGCTAGAAATGTTCCGCCGCCGGGGATGGGGATTCCCGTTGATGAGGGTGTCATGGCCACTGGAGAAGGGGTTTCCCCAATTCTCGACCGTAATGGCAATGTCCTCCTCTACTCGCCAACCGTCATTGATCCCGTCACTAGAGTTGAAGCACCCACCACCCTTCAGACAGAACTAGGAACCCACCTCGACGCAGGCACGGAAGCCCGCGCCATGCAGGCGCAGCGAGCCAGAGCAGGCGCAGCATTCCTGCGAATGGGCCACGGGGGACTGGGAGACGCACTGGGCTGGGTGGACAACCGGATCAGGCAACTGGTCGCCATGCAGGAACGGGGAGCCAAAGACCCCAAGGCAGAATTTCCAATAGAAGAAGGGCAACTGGAATTCCAGTTTGGCTGGCCGGAAGGCGGCCCGACACTGGATCAACTGGGATTTGACAAGGACGTGGGGCGGGTGCTGAACCCCAACCTCGACCTGACCACGCCCAGTCCCGGTCTGAACATCAGCGATGAGATTGCGCGGTTGTCGGATTTGCGCGGACGATTTGAGGCGCGACAGGCTGAAATTAAATTTGCGGAGAAGGAGGCCGAGGTCACGGGGGTCAAGGTTACGGATCATCGGAAACCGAGTATTGCGCCGGTTCCGCTGGACATCAAACTGGACATCCCGAAAAAGGAAGCCGCGCCAATCAAGGTGGCGAAACCGGAGGTGGTAAATCTGCGGGAAGAGGCCGACGCACCTCCTCCCCCTCTCGAAACAGAAACCTTCGAGGTAACGCAAGAAGCCGCCGACTTTTACAACGAAGGCGCGACGGAAACCACAATATCTTCACCGGATGGGCGCATAAAAATAGCAAGCGGTGTGGACAATTCTCCCAACAAAAATTCAGTTGTTGATTTCGTTGTTCCAGAAGGGAAGCGAGGGCAGGGACACGGAAAGGCTTTAATGGCGAAAGCTGTTGAAATGTTTCCAGAATTAGGAGGCCAAGTGTCCTCTCTGGCGGCGTTGAAAATAGCGTATGATGCTGGAAGGCGACCAGCAACAAAACCAGACGCAACTTGGGAACAGACTAAAAATACTTTTGAAGAAGCTAGTCCAAAAACGGGTGGTTCTATAAACATGAAAACCCCGGAAGGGACAAGCGCGCCTTCCAAAGTAAAACCAGAAAAACAAAAAGCGCGGGTCGAGGCGCGGGTCGAGGCACACAAACAAAACATCGCCCGGAGAAGGGTACTCCGCAACAAGCTAAAGACGTTTGCCAAAAAAGGAGGCTTGACCAAAAAAGAAGGGAAACAATTCACCGCTCTTGTCGATGAACACGACGCACTGCTTTATGACCACCGGAAGAATGTTGGAACAGACACGGGCAAGGTCGAGGACGTAAAAGAACCGTCTGAAACCAAGAGTACCTTGTCGCCAGAAGTGGTTGCCCAAGCGCACACTGACGCACACAAATCTAAAAAAGTTTTCTTGGAGGTAAGTCAACTGACGGCTGGGACATTCCACGACGCAGACACCGGGGTGGACACGATTCTAAAGAACGAAGACCCAGAGATATCCGCGCAGGAATTTTACGATACTTTTTCCGAAACCCGCGAAAAACTTCGCAAACAATACGGCGACACCATACCTCTGTACCGCATAGAAACCGGGAAACAGAAAGAAAAACCAACCAAACTGTGGGCAACCACAAAAGAATTTATAGAAGAAATCGGAAAGCAGGAGGGTTACGAGGGCGGGAAAATCATCCAAGAAAACGTCCCCGTTGAGCAAATCGCATCAGTCAATGTACGAAAAGACGGCACATACCACGAACTGGTGGTGGCTGACAAAAAACACCTTCCTCCGAGAACCACCCCCAAGCCAACGGGAGAGGCCAACGCAGTTGCCACCAATCAACAAAAAGCCCAAGAAGCCAAGAACGAAATCAAGGCCGCTTTCAAGGACATAGTTGACCCTACCAAGATGAGTATGGGCGTTGACCCAACCCCAATATGGAAAGCCTTCAAGGGTCTGGTAAAACTCGCCTACTACCACGGGGCGCGCGGAGCCAAGAGCGCAGCAGAATTTGCCAAGCGCGCCGGATTAAACTTAACGGCCGCCGTCAAGAAGGCATGGGATGTGTACAAGTCCAAGCGGGCTATCCGGCCGAAGGACATGGGCGCACGGGTTACGGCCGACCTCTACGGGTCTGACCGGACTCTGACGGCCGAGGGTCAGGCTAGAAAAGCCGCCCGCGACCGGATAGAAATCATCCTCCACCCCAAGATGGGGAGCGCAGGCGTTCGCGTATTGGCCGACAAATTTATCGGACTCGACCACCTCCAAAAACTCCACGCAGCAGGCAAGGCAATCCCCGACACAAACAACGGCTACCAAGCCCAGCAACTAATGGACGGGATTCTGGGAGCCAATCACACAAAATTTGGAGAAGAAATAGATGGCATAATGCAGCAAATGGAGGAAATGCAGCTTCCATTTGAAGATGTGGAAGCCTATCTGTACGCCCTCCACGCTAAAGAGCGAAACGACCATATCGCTAAAATAAACAAGAAATTTCCAGACGGCGGCAGCGGAATGACCGAGGCCGACCGGGTGGAGGTTCTCAAAAGAATCCGTGATTCGGGCAAGCAGGAGCAGTACGACAAGATTGTGTCGCAGATTTACGCGATCACTAAACGCACCCTGCAAGTTCAACTTGAGGGCGGGCTAATTACCCAACAAGACTTCGACGCCCTGTCCAACTACTACAAAAACTACGTCCCGCTAAAAGGCCACCACGACTCCGACCCGTTCTCCCAGCAGTCCGGCAACCACATCCCCATCACGGGAGAGATTAAGGGGCGCGACAACGAGTACGCGCTGGGTCACGGGGAGCGGAGTCAGGACATTCTCGCCTATGTATTTGAACAACATGACACGGCCGTGGCTCGCGCCGAGAGGAATAAGGTCTACCAGACAATACGAAACTGGGTCGAGGCCAACCCCGACAATGAGGTAATTGAACTTGCCACCACAGAAAACGCGCCACTGGAACCGAAACGCACCCCGGCCAAGATGGAGAAAGTGGACGGCGTGGACTACATCGTGGAAGAGGCCACTGTAAAGGACGTTAAACAGTCTGGTTGGCAAAACAACTCCGACATAGTTGCCCTGCGCGTCAACGGTGAAAATGTGTACTTGCGGGTGAAACACGAAGCACTGGCCAAGAATTTAAAGGAAATGGGCACGGCCACCTTGGGAGAATTTACCAAAATGGTCGCCGGTTTCATGCGGTGGCGCGCATTGACAAACACCATGCTGAACGTGGACTTCCCGCTTTCCAACTTTACACGGGATTTGTTCACGGCAGGGATCAATTTAGGGGCAGAAGAAAATGCAGTCGCCCTTCAAAAGGCGACCATGAAAAATGTCATGCCCGCGTTTAGAGCTATTTGGAAGACTGAACGAGGTAAAACAGAAGATTCTGAAATGGTTAGGGCGTTTAAGCTAATGCGAAAACATGGGGGCAAGATGGAATTCTCCTCCCTCCACAATCTGGAGAACAACATTCGTAAAATCGAAGAATACGATGCCCTGCTCAATCCAGACAAATACTCAATCACCGAAGCCGTGTTTAGTAAGGATGCGAGAGGCTTGACCAAAGCCCAGAACGTGGCGAAAGCCGCGAGACTTCGGTTGCGGTCGAAAGCGCGATTTGTCACGGAACGGAAACTGGTGAAGGGGGCTTTCAATATTCTGAAAGACGCCAATGCCGCGATGGAAAACGCCACCCGGTTGGCCGTGTTTAAGGCAGTGATGGACACTGGCAAGGCCACCCCGCAACAAGCCGCGTTTATGGCGCGAAACATTACGGTTAATTTTACGAAAAAAGGCGAGTTGGGCACGGCACTGAACGCGGCGTACCTGTTCTACAACGCCAACATTGGAGGCAACCTACGAATCCTCCAAGCCGCCAAATCTCCACGGGTGCAAAAGATATTGATGGCTGGGATGGCGGCCGGGGCATTCGAAAATTTATTTAACCAAATGGTTGGTGAAGAAGACGAGGACGGCTTCACGGACTACGACAAAATCCCCGAATACGTCAAGGAATCAAACATCATTATCCCAATGGATTGGATAGGAGAACTGTTCGGAATTCACGCCGGAAAGAAACTGAAAGACAAAGACGGCAATTTTCTGGATGGTAAATTCATAACTGTCATGCTGCCCTACGGGTACAACACAGTGTATTACGCGGGGCGACAAATAACGTCCACCATCCCAGCGTTGGGTGGGAAAAAGAAAGTGGGTACTGCCATTGGTGACACTCTCCACGCCGCGATCAACTCTTTCAACCCCATTGGAGGTTCAAGGAATCTACTTCGTTCACTCACGCCAGAAATCGGCAAACCCATCGTGGACATCGCCACCAACACGGATTGGAAAGGCGACCGCATCATGCCGGATCGTAACCCGTTTGAGAAATACGAGATTCCCATGTCTGAAAGGAAGTGGTCTACCGCAGCCGCTTGGTCAACCAACCTAACACGGGAACTGAACTCACTCGCGGGAGGAAGCCGGGAAACTTCCAGCGTAGCAGATTTCTCACCAGAACATCTGGATTACGCCGTTCAATTTTTAACCGGCGGCATGGGACAAAGCATTAGCCGAGTAATCGACGCCCCATTCAAACTGGCAGAAGGTAGATTGCGAATGGAGGACATTCCGATTATTCGCCGGTTCCAAGAAGACCCGTCTCCATATTTCGAGATGCAGAACCACAAGGAACTGCGCCAAACCGTGTACTCCACGGAGGCCACCCTGAAAAGGATGCGAAAGGAAAAGGCCGGGCCGCGCGCGATAAAAGATTTTAAGGAAGACAACGCAATAGCCCTCAAAATGCTTGGCCGAGTCAAAGCCATAGATTCCACATTAAGAGAACTTAATAGTGCCACTAAAAATGTGCAAGCATCTTCCAAGTTTAATCGCGCCGAGAAAAAGAAAAAGCTGGAGGGGTTAAACGGCAAGAAACAAAAACTTCTCCGTGAAACCCAGAAAAAATTCGTTGACCTAGTAAATGAAGAATGAACGATTTAACTTTGGGAGCCGTGGGGGAACTCCTGACTGCCGCCGAATTACTTCAGCGCGGATTCTACCTCGCAAAACCAGTAGTGGACACGGACGGGTATGACCTCCTAGCCGGGACAACCCCAAACCAGTACCACCGCATTCAAGTCAAAACCTCTCGGCAGCCCTTCCTGCGCGGGGACGTTTCGCCAAAGATGGCCATGTACAAGTTCAATTCCCGCTCCAGAACCGACTCCGACTTCTTCATATTATGCTGTCTAATGCACAAAAGTTTTTATGTAATACCCACCACTGAAATGCCCACTACCGCCCGTCTTTCTGGTGACGGGTCTGGGGGGTCGGTGTGCGAGAAGTATATGTCCGCGTTTAACCTCCTGTCTTCGGAACTAACAAACAATGTAAAAATAATGTAAAAACATTGTTGACACCTCCAAGGGGCGGTGTACCCTGTCCGTTCTTATTATAACGATGGCGCAAAAACGAATCGTAATTTGGCTGGACAATGAAGTTCGCAAGGAGATAAAGAAACGGGCCACGGCCGAAGGGAGATTGCTTTCGGCAAAATACCTTGAGGTTTTCCTCAAGGGCTACCAACAGGAGGTTGAATGCACACAGTAAACTGATTGGCATTGGTTATATATGCACCAAGGCTGGACAAACATTAGCAACCGAGGTTGTGGTTCAAGCGGTTCGCGATTTCTCACAACTGCACAAGTACCGGCACAAGGAGGTCATGGCGTGGGGCGGAGCGCGCTGCGACACAAAGAAGGAGATGGAACAACTTCAAGATTTCTTTCTAGGAGGAGCCGCCGATTTCTGGCTGGAAGTGGCCGGGATCAACTACGAGGGTAGAACAATATGGCAAAAAATTTCACAACACCCCGACCGCCGAGTGACGGGTTTGGGTGGATGCACCAATCGCATCTGGTTGTGACTGCCCCCGCTTCACCGCCATTCAGATGACAGGGTGAAGTGGGGGGAAGTTAAATGCGAAACAGGAGTCCACTTGAAATTAAATTCATATTACTCTGGAAAGAAATCGGCGGCCAAAAACTCGAAGAAGAGTTCCGATTTCATCCCGTCCGCAAATGGCGATTTGATTTTGCTCACACCAAGGCCAAGGTCGCCATTGAAATTGAGGGTGGCATATGGGGTCAAAGCCGCCACACCAAGCCCGTTGGGTACATCAAGGACTGTGAAAAGTACAATGCGGCAATATTTGACGGCTGGGATGTTGTCAGGCTTCCGAGCTACTGGATAAACACCGAGACATTAACAAACGTAAAGAAGCTAATTAAGGAAAGATGCCAACGAAACACGCCAAACACGGGCCAAGCTCCCTAAAGAACAAGCACCCTGACACGGGCTGTTCCCACTGGCGCAACGACCCACACGCAGACAAGACGGCCGCCAAGGCCGGAACCCTGCAACACGACTGGATGGAACAGTGGGAGAATTGGCTTGTCGGCAGCCGCAAAGAGGAACCAAACGCGCCTCTCTCCGACGAACAACTGGCCAACGCAGCGTTTTGCCAGAAATTTGTCGAGCCATTCATTCGACAGGCCGCCCACGTCGCAATTGAAAAACCCCTAACCATAAACATTGGTGGGGAGGAAGTAACTTGGGGAACGGCAGACCTTATATGCCTTCAAAACTGATGACACACGCCACAGTAATCGATTATAAATTCGGCAAGGGATTTGTGGATGCCCCGGCCGACAATATGCAGGCCAAGGCGTATGTTGCGGGTGCATTCCAGAAATATCCAACGGTCGAAACCGCAGAATTTATTTTTGTCATACCACAACGCAACGAGATTCTGCGGCACACCTTTGAACGAAAAGAGTTGCCCACGCTGGTCGAAGAGGTCAAGCGGGTGGTTGACGCCGCCGAGAATCCAGATTCCCCATACAGTCCGAGCGAGGAAACGTGTATTTTTTGCGGGGAAAAACCCAGATGCCCCGCCATCAACACGGCCGTGGCCAAGGTGGCCGACAAATACGGCGAACTCAAGCTGCCGGAAGAATTTCACTCCAGCGCAATCACCTCCCCCGACCAGATGGCGAAGGCTCTCCAAGCCGCCAGCATCCTTGAACGATGGGCCAAGTCAGTCCGCCATCACGCGATGGAAATGGTGCTGGAAGGCGGGGAAATCCCCGGCTACGAGATCAAGCACCGTCAGGCAAAACGCACCGTGCGCGATGTCCAGTCCGCTTGGAACATTTTACAGCACAAAACCATGCTCAACCTCCATGAATTTTTGCCCGCCTGCTCCGTGTCAATCACGGAACTGGAGAAGGCCATCAAGGCACTCGCCCCGCGCGGACAGAAAAAAGCCCTAGTTGAAGAAGTGTTTGACGCACTTCAAGACGAAGGAATACTGTACCGTGGCGACGAAATATCGTTCCTCGGTAAAACGCTGAAATAATAAAATAAAAATGCCTAAAGACCTAAAAAAAGGTACAGACACGGACAACGCAGTTGCAGTTGTAGAGCCAGTAAACACAATCGTCATCGCCAATGAAGACCTGTCCGGTGACTTTGAACAATCCGACCTCCTCATCCCGACCATTCGGCAAGTGCAGAAAACCGGCGAGTTGGCCGAGCTACACACACCGGGATCGTGGGTGTTGAATCAGGAGGAACTCCTTTCAGACGGCTCCACGCCGATAAACCTGACGGTGCTGACCTTCCGAAAGTTCTTCTCCGAAAACATCGAATTCGGGGACGACCAGCAGCCCCGCATAGCCGCCACCCTCGCAGAAGTACGAGGACTGAACGGGACAACCGAGTGGGAAAACGACACGCCCCCATCATTTGTCCCAGTCGGAGAGGCGACTGTGCTTGTCGAAGGCAAAAACGAAGCCTTGTTCCCGTTCGAGTTCGAGGATTCCAGATACGCACTGGCCCGGTGGACGCTGCGGAACACCGCGTTCAAGCGCGCCGGAAAGAAAATCATCACCGAGGCCCGCATCGGACTGCAAGACGGTCTGGAGCGGGGCAAGTGGGAGTTAAGCACCGGCAAAGCCGAGTACAAGGGCAACAAATGGTTTGTCCCGGTTCTGGTGCTGGCCGGAAAACACGAAGAGAAATTTGCCACTTGGGCAAACGAATTGGGCCGTTAGGGGTATCTCGGCCCAGCTTGGGTAGTTGAAAACGGGCGGGCTGGGGGGTTTATTGGTTTGCCCCCGGCCCGTCTAACTTTTTAAACCAACCAAAACGAATATGTTGAGAGACTTGCCACCTGACGAAATGTTCGAGGCCGTGGCCCATATCGGGAGGATAAAACATGAATTTCTGTTCAAACAAAAAAGACCTCTTGCCTTCGAGAGCAACCCCAGAAAATTGGCGGATGCCCTTCTGGAAGAGGGGAAAATATCCACCAACGAACCAGACCAACGCGACCTTGAGGATTTGTCGAACCTAATGGAACTCTCCGAACTGTGGTTCGACTACAAAACCGACAAGGAGGGGAAGGTGACGTGGACAAACAAGATCGATTGGGAAAAGGAAGCCGAGGCGCGGGAGAACGACCAAGAGGACGAGCGTGATAGCCATTGATTTCGAAACCTACTACGACAAGGAATGCACCATCAAGACCCTCGGTGCAGACGCCTACTGTCGCCACGAAAAGTTCGACCCATACATGGTCGCCCTCCACGGTGAAGGACTGACCTACACCGGCCCAACCGAATCCGCCCCGTGGGACAAGATAAGTCCCACCCAAGATTTCGTGGCCCACAACGCCGCGTTCGACTCAACGGTCTTCGAGGCAGCCCAGCGCATTGGACGAATCCCCAAAAACATCCGGCCAACGTGGGATTGTAGCGCAAACCTGTGCGTGTACATCCAAGGCCCGCGCTCCCTCAAGAAGGCGTCTGAACAACTCCTCGGCATTTCACCGGACAAAACCATCCGCGACAAGATGAAGGGCCGGACATTCTCCGACCTCGACAAGGCCGAGCAGGAGGAACTCACCGAGTACGCGCGCCATGATGCAGTGTACTGCCACCAAATCTGGGAAAAATTCAACAACCGCTGGCCCGCACAGGAACGCGAAATCGCCCGGCACACCATGACCAGCGGTCAGCGGGGCGTGTGTATCGACACCAAGAAACTAGTCGCGGGTCGCGAGGTTCTGGTCGCAAGGAAAGCGGAGGCAGAAAAGCTAATCCCGTGGGCTGAAAAGGCCAACACCGTGGCCTCCCTAAAGTTGCTCAAGGAATACTGCGAGCAGGAAGGCATCGAGGTTCCGGCGTCCACCAACCAGAACGAGGCCGACTGCATCCGGTGGGAACACAAATACGGCGAGAAATACCCGGTCGTCGGCGCACTACGAGACTGGCGCAGATCAAACCGGATCATCCGGCTCTTTGAAACCATCCAGACGCGACTGCGCGACGACGACACACTCCCGTTTAACCTCAAATACTTCGGGGCAGCCGCCACAGGCCGCTGGAGCGGGGATGCCGGGCTAAATATGCAGAATCTTCCGCGCAACGAAGTGTTCGGGGTGGACACGCGCAGCCTGTTTATCTCTCGACCGGGTAAAAAATTCATCGTCTGCGACCTTGCCCAGATAGAACCCCGCTGCCTCGCATGGATCGTGGGCGACAACGAACTGCTCGACTTGGTGCGCGCCGGGAAAGACATCTACACCGCACACGCAATCACCTCCATGCGGGCCAATGAAGTCACCAAAAGCATACGCCAACGCGCCAAGATCAGGGTGCTGGGACTAGGCTACGGGTGCGGGGCAGACAGGTTCCGCGACCTAGCCGCCAGTTGGGGCTACCACATGACCAAGCTGGAGGCAAACCACGCGGTCAACGAGTACCGCTACACAAACCGCAAAATCACTAATTTCTGGGAGGAATGCGCGCGCGATATGCGAGCCGATCTGAACACAAACTTCGACGTGACCCTGCCAAATGGGCGCATCATCCGATATCATAACGTACAAATTGGGCGCGGCCAGATAACGGCCACCACCACAATGGGCGACCCCCCACGATACTGGTACGGGGGAAAAATTTGCGAGAACATCGTGCAGGCAACCGCGCGCGACGTTTTTACCGACTGCTATCACCGAATTTTAAAGGCGGGCTACGAGGTGGTGTGGACTGTCCACGATGAACTAATCGCGGAAGTGGACGAGTCCGACAACACCGCACTCAAGGACATCGAACAAATCATGTCCACGGCTCCCACTTGGTTGGGGGATTGCCCCATCGCCGCCGAGGCTTATGAGACACATATATACAAAAAATAAGGTACTCCCGTCCAAGTTAACGCTGGATTTTCTGACATTCCACCGGGACAACCCGCGTGTGTACGAACTGTATGTCCAGTTCGCAAGGACACTGGCCCGCAGCCGAAGTCGAATCGGGTCGCGCGCCATTCTGGAACGCATACGCTGGGAAACCAATGTCGAGACAACCGGCAAAAACGTAAAAATCCCAAACGCCTACTCCGCATACTACTCGCGGCTGTTTGAAATCGACCACCCACGCTACGACGGGATGTTTCAACACAACCAGTCGGCAGCAAACGAACTATACGACCTCAAGGTAACCAGAAATAAAGATGCCCAACTCACCTTCGGATTTTACAAACGCAATTAAAACGTGCCCAACAGCCGGGGACGGAGTTCACCGCTGGATTTACCACGTCGTGTGCCGTATGCTCGACGCGGAAAAGCCGGATGCCGACATCGTTGCCTTCTGCGAGGAACACTGTACGCGCGCCCTTCAGCCTAACGAGGTGGAAAATGCCATCATCTCGCGGCAAGGCCAACTGCAAACCGGCACACCTCCACGTCCGCGCTGGCCCAAGGCCGCCCCGTCCGTCATCGCGGAAATCACAGCCCGCCCCACATCAGTGGCCTCCCTGTTCGAACTCTCCCCAATGCCAGTGGACGACTACAACTCGGAGAAGATAATTGATTATTTATTCCCCGGCAATCCTCTGCTATGCTGTGGTGCTAGTAGTCGGACATTTGCCACCCGGCACAAGGAAGAATGGCGCGGGAAACTGGACAAAATGCAGCTTATTGTGCCGTCCCCAATGTCGGACAAATACGGAACAACACAAGCCGGTAAAAAATCGATGCACACAATGGAAAACACCGGCCCGCGCGCTTATCTGGTTGTCGAGTTCGACGAAGGCAGCCACGACGACCACGCCAGCCTGTTGTGGCATTTGAACAGCGGAATTACGCCACTTATCTGCGCCGTCATGTCAGGGAACAAGTCCCTGCACGGATGGTTCAAGGTCGATGGTTGGCCAGAGGAAACGCTGAAAAACTTCTTCACGCGCGCCACCACAATCGGAGCCGACCCCGCCACTTGGACAAAATCCCAGTTCGTCCGAATGCCAGACGGTACGCGCGACAACGGCGCAACCCAAAAAACCATCTACCTCACCGATAAACTACTATGACCCCAGAAGAACAGGCCAGAACCCAACGCACCCCAACCCCGACATGGTATTCCACTTTCGCGCGCGCTTTCCTGATGAAAAACAGTCGCGACCAATACATCCACATCTCATCCGATATGTTTAGGAAACATCTGCGGAGATGGGGTTTTGCCACGCGCGCGGCTCCAGACGAAAACATTGCCCCCGCCGACGACGTGATGCTGGACATCCAGACCGTTCGCGACGTGGATTATTCCGGGCCACTGGCCGGATATGACGCCGGAATCACAACGTGCAACGGCCATCGCGCGCTTGTTACCCGACCCCCGCACCGCATCCCTGCAAAACAGGGAGAACACCCCATGATTAGTCAGGTACTGGAACAAATGCTTTGTCTGGATGACATCGACCAGCGCGCCTATTTTTTTGGCTGGCTTAAAATGGCCGAGAAATCCGTGCGCCTGTCCACCCCCATGCCGGGTCAGGCTGTGGTGTTTGCCGGGCCAAGGAACGCGGGAAAGAATTTTGTCCAAGACATGATTACTGCTATTTTGGGCGGCCGAGTCGCGCGCCCTTACCAGTGGATTATCGGGCGCACCAATTTCAACGCCGACCTTTTCGAGGCCGAACACCTAATGATTGCCGACGAAGTTCCCTTTCAAGACCTCGCCAGCCGCCGCGTTTTTGGGTCAAAAATCAAGGACATCGCGGTCAACTCAATCCAGACTTGCCACGGGAAATTTGTGAATGCGGTTCATTTAATGCCGTGCTGGCGTTTGACTATTAGCTTGAATAATGAGGACGAAAATTTGCTGATGTTGCCGCCACTAGACACTTCTTTAAAAGACAAGATCATGCTGTTCAAAGTCCAGTGCGCCGAAATGCCGATGCCGTGTAATAGTCCACTGGAGCGCGCGAGTTTTTGGGACGCGATTTTGAAGGAGTTACCGGGGTTTGTTCAATTTCTTCAAGATTGGGAGATTCCAGAGGAGTTGAACGACTCGCGTTTTGGGATTTCTGCCTACCACCACCCCGATATTGTGAAAGTTGTGGAGGAGATGAGTCCAGAGAGGCGACTTCTGGAATTGATCGAGGCCACGGTGCTAATTGGTGGAGATTTCGAAGGCACACTGTCAGAATTGGAGGCGCGGTTACTTTCTGACACCATTTTCGGGCGTCAGGTGTCCAAACTGCTATGCTTCCCGAACGCCCTTCAAACATACATGAGGAGGCTGAAAAAGGCGTATCCAGAGCGAATTGAGGCTTGCCGCTCGGAGTCCTCGCGCTTTTGGCGCATAAAATCCTGACGCCACTGACGCCACTGACACCAAATTTCCCCCTCTACTATATATATTACTCTTTTTTTACTATAAGGGTTAGGCTTGGTGTCAGTGGCGTCATTGGTGTCATGGGGGTTTTCGGGCTTCGCCCCGTGGAATTCTCCCGGCGGCGGGCACAAAAATCCCCCGCGCGGGCTATTGACCCGCCGAGGGTGCTTTGTTAACTTGGGCCGTGGTTATTCGTCGCGGCCGTAGTTGTTTAGGAACGGTGACCGTTTAGTGGAAGGGTTTTTAGTTCCACCCATCGTGCCAACTCTGCGTGGAACCGCTTTGGAACCTTCCGGCGGTTGTCGAACTTTTCTGGCAACTTGCCAGTGTCCAGATCGACATACGCCCAAGCGCGGTCAGTAATTCCTTCGTGCGCGTTTCCAGTGTTGAAGATCAACACCAGTACCTCATTGTCTTCAAGGTCTGCCACGACCTGATTGCCTTCGCCGTCAGTCCATACAAACCTATCAAACAGAGGAGACTCGAAAAAATTGTGGTCGTGGATGTCTCCATTTTCATCAATCGTTTCGGTATCCCATTCGTAGAATACTTTGTCTGCCATTTATTATCACCTCCTTTCGAGGTTGTTTACCAATGAACAACTTGCCCAAACTGGACAAGCGAACGACCATTATAACATATTGGAATTTTTGAAATTTGGATTCCGGTGGTTATCGACTGGAAAATGTTTCTAGTTGTTAGGAAATAAAAATTTTAAAAAAAAGTTTGACACGGTTTTGGGGCACAAAAAAACCCGGCCGAAGCCGGGCTGGAATTTTGTGGGGTTGGGTCAACTTCCGTACCAAACGGAAATTGTTTTTTTGTCAAGCATATGGATGTCTTCAATGAATTGGTGGTCGGGGTCAACTTCCGTATGTTCGCCAGTCAATTTGAAGATGTCTAACAGGTTCGCGTGGCCGTTTCGCACTTCAACGTCCCGCGTTATTCTGCCATCGAAGTGGTCGGCAACGCACGGGTGTTTGCCGTCTGGAAGGGGCAGTTTTTCGAAGCGGTCGCGCCGGTTGTCTAACTTATCTGGCAAACAGAGGTGGCAGTTGTGTTCGTTTTCCAGACACCTCTGCACCTCTGGTGTGATTGTTTCCACGGTTATGAAACCAGCCTCCTCCGGTTCGTGGTTGCATTCGCAGCAACCCGGATGGTCTGGGTCGATTGCCTCAAACGCCCGGCGAACCATTATGTCGATGATTTCCTTGATTTCCTTCAGCCCTATTTGCTCGGCCGCCAGTTTTACCTCTGGACACAGCACCCACCAAAAGGCGCGTTGTGGTTCGAGGTCGAGTTCGGTCACCAGATTGATGTATCCAATTCTGAATTTTTTGTAGACATCATTTTCCAGTGATCGTTCTGCCAGTGTTTTCCGTTCCTGTACTAGGTCGGGGCACACTGTTTCCGTGGTTATGTCTGTTTGTTTTTTCATTTTCTGATGTTGTTCTTGGTTTGCTTCTTTTTGTTTGGTTTAGTGAACGCGCCTTTTGGGTCGAGTTCTTCCGCTAGTTTTTTGCGTAGTGAGTCGCGTAGTTTTTTAGACCCACCGATTATCTCTAGTTTCATTATGTTTTGTTTTTGGTTTCCGCGCGCGCTTTAGATTGCGCGCAAAGTTTTTCCCCTGCTTGGTTGCTGCTTGATGCGCGCCTTTATTTGCGCGCGCACATCTAGCTCGATTTGGGTGATGAAATCCGCCCCGCACCGGGTGAATTTGTGCGCGCGTAATTCTGGCGCAATTGAAAGGGCGAATATCTTGATTTGTTTTTTGTTTAATAGCGTCATTTTTCCAGTTGTTGCCGGGCGAATTCCCGCAAGGCGGTGGCGTTGTTCGGGTCAAGTTGTCCGCGCTCCACCGCGCGCGTCATGCGCGCAATTATGCGGGCTTGTTTTTTGGTTGTCCGCGCCCCGGCATTTAGCGCGGCGGTGTACTTTTTCGTGGTTGTCAATATTATCATTTTTCTGGGTGTTAATTGTTGAAAAATTGCCGGGGATTACTCCACCACCCCGGCCCGGTATTCCGCCGCCAATTCCGTTACGTTTTCCCGGCGGTGGCCAGTGTCCCACAAATGCCGCCACAGGGCTTTGTACAGTGCCCCGGCATACGCGGGCCGGTCATCCGCCCAAAAGGCCGCTAGGCCGCTCTGTAGCGCATTGGCAAGGGCATCCTGTTTGGCGGCCTTTGCACCAATGGCGCAGGCGTTGAACATGGCGCACCCCGTGGGGCTTCCGGTATGCACGGCACAAAGGCCGTCGTGATAGTGGACACAGTGCCCATTTTCGTGGGTGGCTGGGACTAATGACGGGACGCGGAAAGTTTCAAACCCGTCCGGCCCGTGGCGGCAAACTTCCGCCCCTTGACTTGCAAGCAAGTTTTTCTCGGCCCACCGGAAAAGACTATCCCCGGCGGCCGGTGGCGCGGCCTCTAAATACCGGGGCAAATCATCCGGCAACAGGTAGCCGGTTAAAACCGTGCAACCGTGGCGGCATTTTTCGCACCGGCAATTTGTCCGTTTTATTTTGTTTTTTCGTTTCATTCTTCGCGCAATTTCCACCACCACGATTCCGGCTTTCCGTGTTTGTGAGTTTCCGTCCACTTGCCGTTGACTTTCCAGCTCCCCCAGTGGTCGATAAACTTGATCCAGTCTTCATCACTCCAATCCCCTTTGTGGACTGGAACGAATTTTAGTTGCGCGTACCAATCCCCGGCCGCGTACATTTCCCGCTTTTTTTTGTCTGATATTTCGCTGTGTTTCATTTTGTTTTCTTGTTTCATTGTTTCACCAATTGCAGAGCCAATTCCAAAGGCCGCAAAAATCAATTGTCAGCCACAAAAAAAATGCGATTGTGACAATGACAAACCCGTCAAAAATTGAGTCGTAGTCCCTCACTGTTTCGCCCCTTTCCGCGCCACTAATTGGGCCGCCGTTTTTTGTGAACCGTGCGCCACGAATCCAATTATTTCGCGGCGGTTTTTGTTTTGGCATTTTTGGCAAGTCAGGCAATTGACTTGGCCGGTGGTGTCGGTTTGTGCGGGGCAAATTTCAATTGGCAAACCGCCGGGCGTTTGGGTGGTGGTGGCGTCCGGTAAAACGCAAACCACCGGGCCGACTTTAAGGGCGGCCAATTTGTCCGCATGGGCTGGATTGTTGGCCGATAAATTGACAACAAACCCGGCCGCGTTTGCCGCCTTTATTTTTTCGGCGTTGCGCGGTGTCGGCGGTTTGTGGGTGTAAGTGAATCCCCGACGGCCACGGTTCGCGGCCAGTAAATCAAAAAGAGCGTTGGCGTCGATGTAGTCCCACTGCCCCGGCAAGTCTCCGGCTTGGTTGTGCCGCCACAGCGTCCCAGCAGGAAAGGCCGCCACGGCGTCGCAAAAGGCCGCCCACGGCATTTTTCTTTCCCCCGTGGAGACTTTCCCCCAATGAAGGGCAAGCGGCCCTGTGTTGGCATAACAACCGCCGCCGCGTAGTGGGCAGGTGCGTGGGCAAGTTTCCGCCCCGGTTGTGGAAACCGGAATCGGGCCGGTTTTTGTGTTGCGGGATTTTGGAGTTAGGTGGACAAAATAATTTGGTTTAATTTTCATTTTTTCCTTGGCGTTTGTTGTAGTTAAAACCGGCAAGACCGGAGCGAATTAACGCCCCGGCCTTGGCCTTGGTTTTTGTTTTTGGTCTACAGTGTTTCGATGTCGATTGTTTCGAATTTCACTCCGGCCCGGTTGTCAAGCGTAGCGTGGAGGGATTGCGTCCGGCGGCAGAGAGTTTCTAACGGTTGCCCCTTGCTGACTTCCGTCACGGCATTCCAAAAGGAAAAAAGATTTTCCGGCTTGAAACACTCGTGGCGCGGTTCGCGGTATTCCTTCAAAACCTTGCGGGCGTCACTCCAAACGACTGAATCATTTTCGCAACACTCCACAAGCAAGTCGTGGGCGGCCTCTTTGGTCAAATCAATCCCCTTGTAAGAGTTGATCCGTTTTTCGTTATTGGAAAATGCCAAACCCATTTTGGCCGTGGCCTCCAAAACCATCATTGGCAAGTGGCGGATGATTTTCGGGGTGTGACGGCGCGTGACGTTTATTTGGCCACTGAATGCCAAGTTGTCACAAACAAAAACACTCGAACCGATACAAAGCCCGGCCGGGAATTTTTTGTCGTGGGAATTACGCAATCCGATTACGTTTGCGAATTCAGAATTTGGCCCGGCCATTTGAAGCAATCCAAAAAACCGTGCCCCGTCCGGCGTGACTCCAAAACTTGAATCCGCAATTTCCATGTTTTCAATTTGTATCCCTTTTTCCACCATCGAAACAAAGTCACCGTGCCCGATTGGGTGGTGCGTTGTGGTGGGAGCCGGGATAGGCAATTGATTTAGATTTTCGCGCGAAACTAATTCCGCGCCTTTGTGTAGCATTAAACCTCTCATGATATGTTTTTTATTTGGTTTTAAAATAGAGCAAATACGATTTGCCCCGGCCTATTTTCCCACCGTAGCAGGAAAACAGGGCGGGACTAATTGGTTCCCCCGGTGGCTATGTACTTTTTTGTATTGTGTTCGGTTGCCACGGCGTCCCAGTAATCGGCGGAAAGTTTACACGCCCCGCATTCGCAGGTGGTGTCGTTTGTCAAAATACTTTTGGCCGTTTCCGTGGCGGTTGCCCGGTCGATTTTTGGGTGCGTTTGACAGAGTATTTCCGCCGCGTAAATAAGCATTCCTCCGGTGTTTTCGATTCTGGTATTTGTTAGCATGTCGTGCCGGTGTTTGTGGTTGAAAAACTTTATTGCATTTGCGGCCCGTGAATATTTGTTTGTTGTGGTGTTTATTTTTAGCATTTTGTTTTGGGGTGTATTAATCAAGTAAGCAATCGGCCCGCAATTGTGAAGCAACCACTGCTACAAATAATTTTTCGCGCCGTGGTGTCCAATCGGAAAAAAAGTGTATTGCCCACCATTTGGCAAAGTCGGTTGCATATTGTTTGCGGCAATTTCCTTTTTCGTTTTCCAAATACCGGGGCAAGTGTCTGAATCGAATCTTGCAAAATTCGACGACGGTGACGGCGTCTATTTGTCTCCGGGTCATAACCAAAACCCTCCGATGATAAGGGATGCAATTGCCGCCCCTAAACCAAGGCCGCAAAGGAATCCGCACCAAGTGACTTGTCGGTGGTATTCCGCGCCTACTACCTCCAGTGGCGGTTTGCTACTGGTGATTTTTCCGGTGTCGTCGGTGTACTCCAGCGAGTTGTGGCATACCGCCCGCTGGGATGATAGAAACGGGATTCCAATCCGTGGGGCGTCGTCTTTTTGTTGATTTAATTTTTGCATAATTAACGGCCTTTAATTTTTCTGGCCGGGGCGGTTTTATCACGCGGCAAGGCTGGCCGTCAATAAAAAAACAAAAACTTTTGCAAAGTTTATTCACCCCACCGGTCAAATACTTTTTCGGCCTTTTGGCCGGTTGTGTTAGTTTTTTGGCCGTATGGCGGAGAATCGAGGCGGGCACAACAAAATCCCTAAAGCTAAAAAGCTAAAAGTTTTGGAGGAATTAAAGGCCGGTAAAAGCATTATGGAAACGGCCGATTCTGTCGGCGTAGGTACAACCACGGTTGCCCGAATTAGGGTAGAGAATAAGGCCGATTTGCCGGGGTGGAAACAGCGAACGGTGGCGGCATTAACTGAATTACACTCAAAAATTGTGGATGATTTGCAGGAAACTTACAAAACCGTGCCGCCCGGTCAAAAATCCATTCTGCTGGGCGTCGTTACTGACAAAATAAGGGCATTGTCGGAGAACGAAGCCCAAACCGTGACCCACAACCACCTCCACATCAGCCACGGCGACATCAATTCATTGTTTACGGACAAGCCACCGGAGCCAAGGCCGCAAGTTGTTGACGTTCAAGGGGATAGGCCAGAGAATCCGGCCAAGTAAATACAACTGCTATTGTGCGAAACTTTTCTTTAAGCCGTTGACTGCCAGTGACTTACAAAATGCACAAAATCTGTTTTCCTGACTCCCGGCCCACGCGGCACAATAATTTGACCCGCGCAGGAGCCGTGCGGGGGGGAGGGGGGTCATCGCGCCACGCGCGCTCCAATCCTATAATGGATTTCGACTTACAAAATTTTTTGACAAAAAGAGCATGACTGAATCCGACCTTGCCGCCTTTTTAGGTGTCCCTAGAACCGAGATCGTTGCAGTTCGAAAAGAGAACCCGGAGTATTCCTACAAGGTTGG
>Ga0315336_1002243_pt1 | contig 30753 bp, 27 predicted proteins | sample ASW5metaG_FD_204512 | JGI IMG/M metagenome (GOLD analysis project Ga0315336, IMG submission 204512) | Ammonia-oxidizing marine archaeal communities from Monterey Bay, California, United States - ASW #5 | ecosystem: Environmental > Aquatic > Marine > Intertidal zone | place: USA: California...
ACCCAAAGCTGCTCAACAACGCGGCAAAGGTGATTAGCAAGCCCTGTCATCAAACCAAATAATGAATTCCAGCGCACCACAATCGCCGCCAACGCCGACTTCTTCAACAAAATCTGCCAGTAGCCGACATACGCGAGTATCCTGCGGGATTGAACGTGGTGGTAGCTACCTCTAGAGTGCCGATCGGGAATTAGCGAACATGGAAGCAATTCCGCAGAGTGGGGGAGCAGGCGACGACCAACAAAACAAGCGGCGATCCGAGAGACGAGTCGAAGGACCGGCGGGAAAATAGGAAGCGCCGCCTGTCGCGCCGCGAGTTCATCCAGGATTCAGGAGCCGCCACGCTGGCGGCGAGCACTGCCGCACTGGGAGTCGCTTCCGCGACTAAGGCGCTGGCCCAGAGCGCTGGAAGCCCGTCCGGACCGACATCCGCGGCGCCCTACAATATCGTGTTCATTCTCACCGACCAGGAGCGCTACTTCGACCCTTCGGAGTTACCGCCCGGCTATGCACTGCCGGGGCGCGAACGGCTGCGGCGTCGCGGCGTCACCTTCACCAACCACCATGTCAACGCCATGGTTTGCACGTCGTCCCGCTCGGTCATCTACACCGGTCAGCACATCCAACACACCAAGCTGTTCGACAACATGGACTTCCCCTGGATGAAGAATATGAGCCACGATATCCCCACCCTGGGAGACATGTTCGGCGAAGCAGGTTACTACGCCGCCTACAAGGGCAAGTGGCACCTGTCCAAGGAACTCGGCACGCACAACGAGCTGGCTCTGCCTCAAGAGGGGTTGACCCGAATTATCGAGAGTTACGGATTCAAGGACTATGTCGGCATCGGCGATGTAATCGGGCTGGTTCAGGGCGGCTATCTCAATGACGAAATGATCGGCGCCCAGGCCAAACGTTGGCTGCGCGTCCGCGGTCAGCAGATGAGCAGGCAGAAAAAGCCATGGAGTCTTGCCGTCAACATCGTCAATCCGCACGATGTCATGTTCTACAACACCGATGCTCCCGGGCAACATATCCAGGATACACCCAAGCCGCTGCTGGGCGTCGCCCGCGAACCGAACACGCCACACTACCGGCAGCGATGGGATGTCCGGTTGCCGGTGAGCCGCAAGGAGCCGTTCGACAAGAAAGGCCGGCCCAGGGCCCACAAGGAATACCAGGATGCGCGTGCCGCGCTGGTTGGCAACTTCCCCAACGAAGATGCGCGTTGGCGGCGGCTGCTCAACTACTATTTCAATTGTATTCAGGAGACAGATCAGGTGGTCGAAGGTATCCTCGACGAGCTCGACAATCTTGGTCTGACCGACAACACCATCGTCGTTATGACCGCCGATCACGGCGAGCTCGGCGGGGCACACGGCACCCATGGTAAGGGCAGCACCGCTTATCGTGAGCAGAACCACGTACCGCTAATCGTCTCGCATCCGGGCTACCCGCGGACCCATGGCCAGCAGTGCAACGCGCTGACGTCGCATATCGACCTCGCGCCGACCATGATCGGCTGGACCGGTGGTGACGCGGGCAAACGCGCGCGAATTGCCCGTCACCTCCGCGGCAAGGATCTGACGCCGCTGCTGGAGAAGGGCGAGGCCGCCGGGCGCAACGATCTCCGGACCGGGACGCTCTTTTGCTACAACATGTTCCTCTTTAACGACAGCAACCTCCCAAGGCAGGTCCAGCGCTACCTGAACGGCGGTGGCGACCACAAGAAACTCGCGCAGCAGGGCTACAAGCCCGATTTAACGAAGCGGGGCGGCATCCGAAGCATGTTCGACGGCCGTTACAAGTTCAGCCGCTATTTTTCGCCCAAACAGTTCAACCAGCCGCACACCTTGGAGGGCATCTTCAAGCTCAACGATGTCGAGTTGTTCGATCTGGAATCAGATCCGCACGAGATGCGGAACCTCGCCACGGAACCAAATAAGCACGGTGAACTGCTGCTGGCGATGAACGCCGAGATGAACGCGCTTATTGAAGCAGAAGTGGGCGAGCCCGACGACGGGAGATTTCTGCCGGGCGATCACAACCAATGGGCCGCCGCAACATTCGACCCCTGAGACGCCAGCCGGTGCCGGCCGGCCAGGCTTTGCTCTTGGCGCCGATGTCCGTTCGAGGTCAGGAGCGACTGAATCAGCTTCGGCATCGGCGCGTCCGTTATACTCGACAACCGACATCAGCAATTTCAGCCAAATGCGAGATTTGCTCGCAGAAGTAGCTCCCTAAAACGGTGGATATCGTCGCGGTGTTTCACGCAACGCAAGATCGGTGAGGAGGCGCGGAATCTCTCCTCTAAATTTTATCTTCACAATCACATGTTGATGGTGCGTTTGTCGACGGCGAGGGCGGCTTCCTTGACCGCTTCGTTCAGGGTCGGATGGGCGTGACAGGTGCGCGCGATGTCCTCGGCGCTGGCGCCGAACTCCATGGCCGTGACCGCCTCGTGGATCAGCGTGCCGGCATCGGGACCGATGATGTGGACACCAAGCACCCGGTCATTCGCGGCGTCGGCCAGGATCTTGACGAAGCCTTCCATATCGCCGACGGCGCGGGCACGTGAATTGGCGCTGAACGGAAACTTGCCGGCGCGATAGGCGACACCGTCCGCTTTAAGCTCCTCCTCGGTGCGGCCGACGGACGCGGCCTCCGGCCAGGTATAGACCACGCCGGGAATGACACCGTAATTCACATGCGGCCGCTGACCGGCCAGATATTCGACACAGGCGACGCCTTCCTCTTCAGCCTTATGCGCCAGCATCGGCCCCGGTATCACATCGCCGATGGCATAAATGTTTGGCGCCGAGGTTTGGAAATTCTTGGCCACATCGAGAAATCCGCGTTCGTTCGGGCTGATACCGACGTTCTCCAGACCGAGACCGGTCACGTATGGGCGCCGGCCGATCGACACCAGCACGGCTTCGGCCTTTAGCTTTTCCGCTTTGCCACCATTGACCGGTTCGACGGTCAGGGTCGCCGAGCGCCGGGTTTTCTCAGCACCTGTGACTTTCGCCCCGAGCTTGAACTTCAGGCCCTGTCGCTTCAAGGTGCGCTGCATCTGTTTGGCGACATCCAAGTCCATTCCCGGCAGGATACGATCGAGAAACTCGACTACGGTGACGTCGGCGCCGAGACGGCGCCACACCGTGCCGAGCTCCAAGCCGATATAGCCGGCGCCGATGACGATCATCGTCTTCGGCACTTTGCCAAGCGCCAACGCGCCGGTCGAAGACACGATGACTTTCTCGTCAATCTCGACACCGTTGAGCGGCGCGACTTCCGACCCCGTTGCGATCAAAATCGAATCCGCGGTCAACGTCGTGCCTTTGTCGGGGCCGTCGCTGACCTTGACGGTCTCGTTGTCGACGATCTGACCGGTGCCTTGGAAATAGGCTACCTTGTTTTTCTTGAACAGGAACGCGATGCCCTGGGTCAGGTCGCCGACGACCTTCTCCTTGCGGCCCATCATTGTCTTGAAATCGATGCCGACCTTATCGATGGTGATGCCATGCGCCGCCATGCCGTGCTGCGCTTCTTCCAACAGATGCGACGATTCCAGCAACGCCTTGGACGGAATACAGCCGACATTGAGGCAGGTGCCGCCGAGCGCACCGCGTTTCTCAATCACAGCCGTCGCCATGCCGAGTTGGGCTGCCCGTATCGCCGCCACATAGCCGCCCGGGCCACCGCCGATTACGACCAGATCGAAGCTTGTCTTGTCACTCATCACCACCCCTTCCGGTCAAATTTCCAGCATCATGCGCTGCGGATCTTCCAGACTGTCCTTCAAGCGGACCAAAAAGGTCACGGCCTCGCGGCCGTCGATCACGCGATGGTCATAGGACAAAGCGAGATACATCATCGGCCGCATCTCCATCGCCCCGCCGACCGCCACGGGCCGCTGCTGAATCTTGTGCATGCCTAAGATGCCGGATTGTGGCGGATTGAGGATCGGCGTCGACATCAGCGAACCGTAAACACCGCCGTTCGATATGGTGAAAGTACCGCCTTGCAATTCGTTAAGCCCAAGCTTGCCATCACGTGCTCGGCGCCCGAGATCGCCAACGGTGATCTCGATATCAGCGAAAGACAAGGTATCGGCATCGCGCAGCACCGGCACCACCAACCCGTTTGGCGTGCCGACGGCGACACCAATATGGTAATAGTTCTTATAGACAAGATCATCGCCGTCAATTTCGGCATTGACCGCCGGCAATTCCTTGAGTGCGGCAATGCTTGCCTTGACGAAAAACGACATGAAGCCGAGGCGGGCACCGTGTTTGGCCTCGAAATCATCGCGGTGTTGGCTCCGCAATGCCATCAGCGCCGTTAAGTCGACTTCGTTGAAGGTGGTCAGCATCGCCGCGGTGTTTTGCGCTTCCTTAAGGCGCGCCGCGATGGTTCGCCTAAGCCTGGTCATGCGCACGCGCTCTTCGCGGGCCGCTTCCGGCCGCTCCGCCGCGCCCGCCTGCCTCGCCATGATCGGTGCAGCGGCCTTTGTCGGGCTTGGAGCCTTGTCCAATATGGCTAGAATATCGGCTTTGGTGATCCGCCCATCCTTGCCGGTGCCGGCGACACGGGTCAGGTCGATTGCCTTTTCTTCAGCCAGTTTGCGCGCCGACGGCATGACGTTGACCTCGGCCGCGGATACGGCCACCGGCGCGGGCGAAGCCGCCGGGGCGGGTACCGGCGCAGGTGCGGCCGGGGCAGCCGCGGGGGCGGATGCAGGTTCAGCAGCGGGCTCCGCCTTCGCCACACCAGCGGCGCCTTCCTTGATCCGCGCCAACAGGGACCCGACCTCGACGGTGGTGCCTGCGACGGCAATGATTTCTTCGAGCGCACCCGCCGACGTAGCGTTGATTTCCAAGGTCACCTTGTCGGTCTCGAGCTCGCAAATGGTTTCGTCCATGGCAACAGCATCGCCAGGCCCTTTGAACCACTGGCCAACGGTTGCTTCGCTCACCGACTCGCCCATGACCGGTACGCGGATTTCGATCGACATGTCCGTCTGCTCCTCCGGCGCCTTGCGCGGCGCCTCGTACGAATTCAGGGGACCGGCTGAACGCCCTGTTCAGCCGACCAACGCGTCCTCCAACAACTGCGCCTGTTCGGCTTGATGTTTGCGCAACAAGCCGGTGGCCGTCGATGCTGACGGCTTACGGCCCGCGTAACGCGCGCGGGGAACTTTTTTCATCCCAACATCAGCAAAAACTTCTTCGAGCCACGGTTCGACAAAGAACCATGCACCCATATTCTTCGGCTCTTCCTGGCACCAGACAATGCTGTCGACATGGCGGAACGCCTTGAGCTCCACCGACAGGGCTTCGGTCGGGTAAGGATAGAGTTGTTCGACGCGCATGACATGGACGTCGTCGACACCGCGGCGCTCGCGTTCCTCGACCAAATCGTAGAATATCTTGCCGGTGCACAAGACCAGCCGCTTGATCTTTTTTGCCGGCGCCGGCGGGTTGTCTTCATAGAGCACCCGATGGAACGTCCAACCCGTGCCAAAACTCTCCAGATCCGAGACACACTTCTTATGGCGCAATAGCGACTTCGGCGACATCACGATCAGCGGTTTCCGGAACTGCCTGCTGACCTGGCGCCGCAAGGCATGAAAATAGTTGGCCGGGGTCGTGATGTTGACGACTTGCATGTTGTCCTCGGCGCAGAGCTGCAGATAGCGCTCCAGGCGGGCCGAGGAATGCTCGGGGCCTTGGCCTTCGTAACCATGGGGCAGCAGCAGCACCAGTCCGCTCATGCGCAGCCATTTGGATTCGCCGGAAGAAATGAACTGATCGATGATGACCTGAGCGCCGTTGGCGAAATCGCCGAACTGCGCTTCCCACAGAACCAGCGCCTTCGGCTCCGCCATGCTGTAGCCGTATTCGAAGCCGAGCACGGCCATTTCCGACAGCATGCTGTCGATGACTTCGAAGGAGGCTTGGCCATCCGACAAATTGGCGAGCGGGATGAACCGGGCCTCGGTCTCTTGGTCGACCAGCACCGAATGGCGATGCGAAAACGTGCCGCGGCCGGAATCCTGGCCCGATAGGCGCACGGGAATGCCTTCTTCCAACAGAGACGCGAAGGCGAGCGCTTCGGCGGTTGCCCAATCCACGCCCTCGCCGGTTTCAATCATCCTTTTCTTGGCATCCAACTGTCGCTTAATCGTGCGGTGGGTGACATGGTTTTCGGGAACATCGGTGAGCTTCATGCCCAACCGCTTCAAGGTCTTGAGGTCGACCGCCGTCTCACCGCGACGGGCGCCGGTCGGCGCCGTCTGCATGCCGGTCCAGCGGCCATCCAGCCAGTCTGCTTGATTGGGCTTGAAGCCAGACGCCGCCTCGAACTCTTGGTCCAGAAGGGCGCGATAGGATTGCTCCATCTCCTGGAATTCCGCGTCGGTGATGGTGCCTTCCTTGATCAATTTCTCGGCGTAGATCTGCCGTGTTGTCGGATGCTGGCGGATGGTCTTGTACATGAGCGGCTGGGTGAAGGCTGGCTCATCGCCTTCATTATGGCCATGACGGCGGTAGCAAAACATGTCGACGATGACGTCGACTTCGAAGAGCTGACGGAACTCGATGGCTATTTTCGCGCCGTGCACCACGGCTTCCGGATCGTCGCCGTTGACGTGAAAAATCGGTGCCTGAACCATTTTCGCGGAATCCGACGGATAGGGCGAAGATCGCGAAAAATGTGGCGCCGTTGTGAAGCCGATTTGATTGTTGTGAATGAAATGCACAGTACCGCCGGTGCGGTAGCCCTTGAGCTCCGACAAACCGAAACATTCCGCGACCACGCCTTGGCCAGCAAACGCAGCATCGCCGTGCAACAGCATCGCCAGAACTTTGCTGCCGCCTTCCTGAAGCGAGCCCAATTGATGAATTTTGGCCCGCGCCTTGCCCAAAACCACCGGATTGACCGCTTCCAAATGCGACGGATTGGCGGTCAGCGACAGATGCACGCGATTGTCGTCGAATTCGCGATCGGCTGACGAGCCGAGATGGTATTTGACGTCGCCCGAGCCTTGGACGTCTTCCGGGTTGGCCGGCGTTCCCTGGAATTCGGAAAACACCGCGCGATAGGGCTTGCCCATCACGTTACACAGCATATTGAGCCGGCCGCGGTGGGCCATGCCGATGACGATTTCCTGTACGCCAAGCTGGCCGCCGCGCTTGATGACCGCCTCGATCGCCGGGATGATGGCCTCGCCGCCATCCAGGCCAAAGCGCTTGGTCCCGGTATATTTGACGTTTAGATAGTTTTCGAAGCCCTCGGTCTCGATAATCTTGTTGAGAATTGCCTTCTTGCCCATCAGGGAGAAGGTGATTTCCTTGTCCGGCCCTTCGATGCGTTGTTGTATCCAAGCCTTCTGTTCGGGGCTTTGGATGTGCATGTACTCGACCGCGAGCGTGCCGCAATAGGTGCGCTGGACGACTTCCATGATCTGGCGCATAGTCGCTTCTTCCATGCCCAGCACATTGTCCAAGAAGATCGGCCGGTCCATGTCGGCTTCGCCGAAGCCGTATGTCGTCGGGTCGAGTTCTGGATGCTCTTTCGTCGGTTCCTGCTTGAGCGGGTCCAAATCGGCCTTGAGATGGCCGCGCACCCGGTAGGACCGGATCAGCATCAGGGCGCGGATGGTGTCCAGGGTGGCGAGGCGCACGTCCTCAACACCGACCTGCTGGGCATGGCTGGCGGCGCGGTCCGCGGCGATGCCAAAATCGAAGCCATCGTCCAGCAGGTAACGGCCGTTGCCGCCGGCCGGCTGCCAACTGGCGCCGCGCGCTTCGGCCATCACGCTTTCCAGATCGTCACCGACCTCTTGGAAGAATTGTTGCCAGCTCTGGTCGACCGAACCCGGATTCTGCAAAAACCGCGAATAGAGATTTTCGATAAAGTCGGAGTTGGCACCGCTAAGAAACGATGACTCGACGGGCGCTATTCCCATGTCATTCGACACGGCCATCGCCGTGCCCCTTCTTTTTCATCGGCAAGCGTGGCGAGTGTGGCCTGTTAGCCTTACAAAATCTTTACCATAGTTGTACCGAGTGCGGCTGGAGAATCGGCGACTTCGATCCCGGCACTTCGCATCGATTCGATTTTATCGCCCGCACCGCCCTTGCCGCCGGAAATGATGGCACCGGCGTGCCCCATGCGCCGTCCTGGCGGCGCCGTGACACCGGCAATAAACCCGACCACCGGCTTTTTGGTTTTCGACGACTTCAAGAATTCGGCGGCTTCTTCCTCGGCGCTACCGCCGATTTCGCCGATCATGACGATCGCCTCGGTTTCTTCGTCGCCCAGGAACATGTCCAGGCAATCAATGAAGTTGGTGCCGTTGACCGGGTCGCCGCCAATGCCAATGCAAGTCGACTGGCCCAAACCGACGGCAGTGGTCTGCGCTACTGCCTCATAGGTCAAGGTTCCCGACCGGGAAACGATTCCGACCTTGCCGCGGGCATGGATATGGCCCGGCATGATGCCGATCTTGCATTCGTCGGGGGTAATGACGCCGGGGCAATTCGGCCCAACCAACCGGGTATCCGAACGCCGCAGCACCCGCATCACCCGCACCATATCGAGCACGGGGATGCCTTCGGTAATACAGACGACCAGCGCGACACCAGCGTCGGCGGCCTCCAAAATAGCATCGGCGGCAAACGGCGGCGGCACGTAGATCACGCTGGCATTGGCGCCGGTCGCATCGACCGCGTCGGCCACCGTATCGAATACCGGCATACCGAGATGGGTAGTGCCGCCCTTGCCCGGCGTGCAGCCGCCAACCATTTGAGTGCCGTAGGCGACGGCCTGTTCGGAATGAAAGGTTCCTTGGGCGCCGGTGAAACCCTGGCAGATGACCTTTGTATCGGAATTGACGAGGACGGCCATCTAAGCGGCTCCCTTCACTTGCTTGACGACTTTTTCCGCCGCGTCGGCGAGATCGTCCGCCGACACGATCGGCAAACCGGAATCCGCCAGGATCTGTTTGCCGAGGTCGACATTCGTGCCTTCCAACCGGACCACCAGAGGCACGTTGAGTTCGACTTCCTTGGCCGCCGCGACGACACCTTCGGCGATGACATCGCAGCGCATAATGCCACCGAAGATGTTGACCAGAATGCCCTGCACGTTGGAATCCGACAGAATGATCTTGAACGCCGTGGTCACCCGTTCCTTGGTGGCGCCGCCGCCGACGTCTAGGAAGTTCGCGGGCTCGCCACCGTAGAGCTTGATAATGTCCATGGTTGCCATGGCCAGGCCAGCGCCGTTGACCATGCAGCCGATGGAACCGTCGAGCTTGATATAGTTGAGGTCGTGGCGCGCCGCTTCGAGCTCGGCGGCGTCCTCTTCATCGGGATCGCGCAAATCCTCGACGTCCTTGTGGCGAAACAGCGCGTTGTCGTCGAAGTTCATTTTTGCGTCCAGTGCCAGCACCTCGCCGGCCCCGGTCACCACCAGCGGATTGATTTCCAGCAAGCTCGCATCAAGATCGACAAACGCCTTGTAGACAGCGGTAATGAATTTCACCGCCGAGGAGACCTGTTTGCCTTCGAGCCCTAGGCCGAACGCCAGCCGGCGCGCCATGTATGGCATGATGCCGATCGCTGGATCGACGCTAACCATGAGGATTTTCTCTGGTGTCTTAGCGGCGACTTCCTCGATCTCCATGCCGCCTTCCGTCGACGCCATCAAGGTAACCGTTTGGCTCGAACGGTCGACCACGGCGCCGAGATAGAGCTCGCGCGCAATATCACAGCCATCCTCAATATAGATGCGCTTGACCTGCTTGCCGCCCGGTCCGGTCTGGTGGGTCACCAGGTTCATGCCGAGGATGGCGCGGCTACTGGCATCGACCTCGTCCAAGGACTTCGCGACCTTCACCCCGCCGCCCTTGCCGCGGCCGCCGGCATGGATTTGCGCCTTAACGACCCAAACCGGGCCGCCCAGATCGCGCGCCACGTTCATCGCCTCGTCCGGCGTGAACGCGACACCGCCGCGGGGCACGGCAACACCGTATTTGGCGAGCAGCCCCTTCGCCTGATATTCGTGAATATTCATGATTTTCCGATGCTCGATAGCAGATACGCGTCAACGGCGACTGTATTTGGCAATTCGTTTGCAAAACTTAAACAGCCGCGACCAGCCACGCAAGATCTATTCACGCGTGTCAATTTCGTCGCTATTTGAGGCTTCGATCGATTTTTTTGCAGGCATCGACAAGCCCCTTCACGGCACCGACGGACTTGTCGAACAGCTTCTTCTCGCCGGCGTTCAGACCGATTTCCACGACCCGTTCGACGCCCTTTGCACCGATCACCACGGGCACGCCGACATAGAGATTGCGGACGCCGTATTCGCCTTTCAATTGGGCCGCGCAGGGCAGCACGCGTTTCTCGTCGTTGAGATAGGCCTTGGCCATCTGGATCGCCGAACTCGCCGGCGCATAGAAAGCCGAGCCGGTTTTCAGCAGGCCAACGATTTCGGCACCGCCGTCGCGGGTCCGCTGGATGATCCCGTCGAGCTCTTTCTTGGAGATCCAACCCATCTTGACCAGGTCCGGCAACGGCACGCCGGCGACGGTCGAATAGCGCGCCAACGGCACCATGGTGTCGCCGTGACCGCCGAGCACGAACGTCGTCACATCCTCGACAGAAACATTCATGGCCTCGGCAAGAAACGAACGAAAACGCGCCGAGTCCAATATGCCAGCCATACCGACGACCTTCGATGCCGGCAAGCCTGAGGCTTTCTGCAACACCCACACCATGGCGTCGAGCGGGTTGGTGATGCAGATGACGAACGCCTTGGGCGCATATTTGCGGATACCTTCGCCGACTTGCTTCATGACCTTGACGTTGATGCCCAAAAGATCGTCACGGCTCATGCCCGGCTTGCGCGCCACGCCGGCGGTGACGATGACCACGTCAGCGCCCTTGATATCGCGATAGCGACCGGTGCCTGAAAGCCCGGAATTGAAGCCTTCGACCGGTCCTGACTGAGCCAGGTCCAACGTCTTGCCCTGCGGCAAACCATCGACGATATCGAACATGACGACATCGCCCAGTTCCTTGAGCGCCGCCAAGTGCGCCAATGTCCCGCCAATATTGCCGCCGCCGATCAACGCAATCTTGTTGCGCGCCATGTTAGCCTCCTCGTTGGAAAATCCCGTGGCCGCCGCCTCGAACGGGTCACATTTCGATTCCTCTTGCACCCCGCTTCCTATAGCGAATCGAAGGCCATCGCAAGCATCCTTAGCCAATGGAATGGGCGGCTAATCGACGCTTGCCATTGCCAAGCGAGCACGGCTACTTTGGCAAATTGGCCATTCGGGTGGCGCACCCGGCAACCGGCCTTATGGAATGAGCGAGCACAAGGACCGACGCCCGCGGTCGTCGGTCAGGGAGCGTGGACCATGACCAGAATGATCGACCATTATATTGGCGGTAAAAGTGTTTCCGGCACCTCGGAGCGTACTGCCAACGTCTATAATCCATCGACCGGCGAGGTCAGCGCCGCGGTCGCGTTGGCTTCCAAAGCCGACGTCGAAGCCTGCATCGTCAATGCCGGCGAGGCATTTCCCGATTGGGCAGCGGCGTCGCCGTTGGTCCGCGCCCGGGTCATGTTCAGGTTCAAAGCGCTGGTCGAAGCCAACATGGACGAACTGGCGGCCCTGTTGTCGAGCGAACACGGCAAGGTCATTGATGATTCCAAGGGCAGCATCATCCGCGGCCTCGAAGTGGTCGAATTCGCCTGCGGTATTCCGCACCTGTTGAAAGGCGAGTATTCCGACAATGTGTCGACGGGTATCGACATGTATTCCATGCGCCAGCCGCTTGGCGTGGTCGCCGGCATTACGCCGTTCAACTTTCCCGCCATGGTGCCGATGTGGATGTTTGCCGTGGCCATCGCGTGCGGCAATTGCTTCATCTTGAAGCCTTCGGAAAAGGATCCGAGCTTGCCTGTGCGGCTCGGTGAATTGATGGTTGAGGCCGGCGCACCGCCCGGTGTTCTCAACGTTGTTCATGGCGACAAGGAAGCGGTCGACACCCTGTTGACCGACCCGCGGGTGAAAGCGGTGAGCTTCGTCGGCTCGACGCCGATCGCGCAGTATGTCTACGCCACCGCCGCGGCCCACGGCAAACGGGTACAGGCCATGGGTGGCGCCAAGAACCACATGATCGTCATGCCAGACGCCGACATGGATCAGGCAGCCGACGCGCTGATCGGCGCCGGTTACGGCTCGGCCGGCGAACGCTGTATGGCGGTGTCGGTGGCGGTCCCGGTCGGCGATGAAGCCGCTGACGCATTGCTGGATCGGCTGCGGCCGAGGGTCGAAAGCCTGCGGGTCGGGCCGTCGACGGATCCGGAAGCCGATTTCGGCCCCTTGGTCACCCGCGACCATCGCGACAAAGTGAAAGGCTATGTCGACATTGGCGTCGGGGAAGGCGCCGACTTGCTGGTCGATGGCCGTGAATTCACCATGCAGGGCTATGAGAACGGTTTCTTCATGGGCGGCTGCCTGTTCGACCGGGTCACGCCGGACATGCGGATCTACCAGGAAGAGATCTTCGGCCCGGTCCTGTCGGTGGTGCGGGCGCCGGACTTCGATGAAGCGTTGCGCCTGCCCAACGACCACGCTTTCGGCAACGGCGTCGCCATCTATACCCGCGATGGCGACTCGGCGCGGGAGTTCGCCGCCAAGGCGCAAATCGGCATGGTCGGCATCAACGTGCCGATCCCGGTTCCCTTAGCCTTCCATTCCTTCGGCGGTTGGAAGTCCTCGGCTTACGGCGATCACAACCAGCATGGCCCGGACGGCGTCCATTTCTATACCAAGGTCAAGACCGTGACCTCGCGCTGGCCGACCGGCATCCGATCCGGCGCGGATTTCATCATGCCGACAATGAAGTAACAGTATCTCGGGACCATGAGCGACTCCCGCGCCGACGGACCGCTCGCCGCCTACCGCGCGTTGCGCCGCTCGGGCGACCTGGCGCCTGATCCGGCGCAGCTGTTAGCGGTGGAGAAACTTCAGGCGCTGCACCACCGGCTGAAATATTACGAACCCGCCGGTGATGACGGCGGCTGGAAACGGTTTTTCGGCTTGGGCAGCCGTGCCCGGGAGGCGCCGCCGCAGGGCATCTATATTTACGGCGACGTCGGCCGTGGCAAATCCATGCTGATGGATATGTTCTTCGATTTGGCGCCGGTCCCTTTGAAGCGCCGCGTGCACTTTCATTCCTTCATGCTGGAGGTCCATGCCGCCGCCCACGTCTTTCGCCAGACACCGAAAGGCGAACGCGATGGCGACGACCCGATTCCGCCGATCGCCGCCAATATTGCCGCCGGCGCGACGTTGTTGTGTTTCGACGAATTTCAAGTGACCGACGTCGCCGACGCGATGATCCTGGGCCGGTTGTTCACCGAACTGTTCGACCGCGGCGTCGTCGTGGTCGCGACCAGCAACCGGCCGCCCGACGACCTCTACCAGGGTGGCTTGAACCGGGAGCTGTTTCTGCCGTTCATCGATCTGTTCAAGGCGCAGCTCGACCTGCTGCATCTGCAGAGCCCAACCGATTACCGCCTGGCCAAGCTGAGCGGCGCGACTGTCTATGTGAACCCGCTCGGGCCCGCACAAGCGGAAGCGATCGACCGGCTATTCGCCGAGCTGACCGGCGGCAAACAACCGGCGACCGTGGACATCCATGTCCAAGGCCGAACCGTGACCATACCGCTCGCCGCCGCCGGCGTCGCCCGCGCCGGCTTCGACGATCTCTGTGCACGGCCACTGGGCGCCGCCGATTACCTCGAACTTGCCGCGTCGTTCCACACGCTGGTGCTGACCGAAATCCCGAAAATGGGCCCCAACCAGCGCAACGAAGCACGGCGGTTTGTCATCCTAATCGACGCGTTATACGAACATCACGTCAATCTAGTATGCAGCGCCGACAGCGCGCCCGATCAACTTTATCCACAGGGCGACGGCACCTTCGAGTTCGCCCGCACGGTGTCCCGATTGATCGAAATGCAAAGCAGCGACTACATCGAAATGCCGCATGGTTTAAGAGGCGGCAGCCGATCGGGCGCGACAAGCCCGGCCACCGGTTGATCGAGAACGCGGCTAAAATTTGCGCTCCACCATCATCTTCTTCAGCTCGCCGATCGCCTGGGCCGGATTCAAGCCCTTGGGGCAGGTCTGGGTGCAATTCATGATGGTATGACAGCGGTAGAGCTTGAACGGGTCTTCCAGGGAATCAAGCCGCTCTCCGGCATTTTCGTCGCGGCTGTCGATTACCCAGCGATAGGCCTGCAGCAGCACCGCTGGGCCAAGATAGCGATCCTCGTTCCACCAGTAGCTTGGGCAGGAGGTCGAACAACAAGCACAGAGAATACATTCATAGAGCCCGTCGATCTTAACCCGGTCGTCCCGCGATTGCAGACGTTCGCGATCCGGCGGCGTCGGCGTTTCGGTCTGCATCCAAGGCTCGATCGAGGCGTACTGAGCATAGAAATTAGTCAAGTCCGGCACCAGATCCTTGACTACCGGCAAATGCGGCAATGGGAAGACTTTGACGTCGCCGGAGACCTCGTCAATGCCTTTGGTACAAGCCAGGGTGTTACCGCCGTCGATGTTCATGGCGCAGGATCCGCAGACGCCCTCGCGGCAGGACCGGCGAAATGTCAGGGTCGGATCGGTCTCGTTTTTAATCTTGATCAGCGCGTCCAATACCATCGGGCCGCAATCATCCAGATCGACCTGATAGGTATCCATTTGCGGGTTCTTGCCGTCGTCGGCATTCCAGCGATAGACCTTGAACGTCTTTACCCGCTTGGCACCGGATTCCGCCGGCCAAGTTTTGCCGTTCTGGTTGATCTTCGAATTCGCCGGCAGCGAAAACTCCACCATCGTTCTTATCCTTTAGTAGACCCGTGCCTTGGGCTCTATGTATTGCATATCATTGGTCAGGGTGTAGGTGTGAACCGGCCGATCGCCGAGCCGGACCGCGCCGTCATCGCTGACCCAGGACAACGAATGTATCATCCATTTCTCGTCGTCACGATCGGGAAAATCTTCCCGTGCATGAGCGCCGCGGCTTTCTTCGCGGTTGGCTGCGGAACTCATGGTGACCATCGCCTGGCGCATCAAATTGTCGAGCTCGAAGGTTTCGACCAGATCGCTATTCCAAATCAGCGACCGGTCAGTGACCTTGACTTTCGGCAGCTGCGCCCAAACCTCGGCCATCTTGTCGACGCCTTCCCGCAATACCTCGCCGGTCCGGAATACCGCGCAATTTTCCTGCATAGTCCGCTGCATATCGTCGCGGATGGCGGCCGTCGGCTGTTCTCCATTGGCATTACGTATGTGATCGAAGTGCGCCAGCGCCGCTTCGATCGCTGGCTTCGGAGAATCGCGATGCGGCGTACCCGGCGTCACCACCTCTAGGCAACGCTTTGACGCGGCGCGGCCGAAAACCACGAGATCGATCAAACTGTTCGATCCCAACCGATTGGCGCCATGCACCGACACGCAAGCGGCCTCGCCGACCGCCATCAATCCCGGCACCACGGCATCCGCGTCACCATCGCGCGGCGCGATCACTTCGCCCTGATAGTTGGTTGGAATGCCACCCATGTTGTAGTGCACCGTCGGCAACACCGGAACCGGCTCCTTGGTCACGTCAACACCAGCGAAGATCTGTGCCGATTCCGAAATGCCCGGCAGCCGCTCGGCGACCACGTCGGCATCCAGATGATCGAGATGCAAGAAAATATGGTCTTTGCGCGGGCCGACACCGCGACCCTCGCGAATCTCGATGGTCATCGACCGGCTGACCACGTCCCGGCTGGCCAGGTCTTTGGCGCTCGGCGCATATCGCTCCATGAAGCGCTCGCCCTCGGCATTGACCAGATAGCCGCCCTCGCCGCGCACGCCTTCGGTAATGAGACAGCCCGCGCCATAAATCCCGGTCGGATGGAATTGCACGAACTCCATGTCCTGCATCGGCAATCCGGCGCGCAAAACCATGCCGCCGCCGTCACCGGTGCAGGTGTGCGCCGAGGTACAGGAGAAATAAGTCCGCCCGTAGCCGCCGGTCGCCAGGATGGTCATATGCGCCTTGAACATATGCATGGTGCCGTCGACCAAGTTCCAGGCCATGACGCCGCGGCAGGTGCCGTCGTCATCCATCAGCAAGTCGGTCGCGAAATACTCAATAAAGAAATCGACGTCATGCTTGAGCGATTGTCCATAAAGCGTATGAAGCATGGCATGGCCGGTACGGTCGGCTGCCGCGCAGGTCCGTTGCGCTGTGCCTTCGCCGTAATTGGTGGTCATGCCGCCGAAAGCGCGCTGATAGATCTTGCCTTCGTCGGTGCGGCTGAAAGGCACGCCGAAATGCTCGAGCTCGAGCACCGCGTCGACCGCATCCCGGCACATGAACTCGATGGCGTCCTGGTCGCCGAGCCAGTCCGACCCCTTGACGGTGTCGTACATGTGCCAGCGCCAGCTATCCTCGCCCATATTGCCAAGCGCCGCCGAAATGCCGCCTTGCGCCGCGACGGTATGAGAGCGTGTCGGAAACACCTTCGAGACGCAGGCCGTCTTCAAACCGCCCATGGCCGCGCCCATGGCCGAGCGCAGGCCCGAACCGCCAGCGCCGATGACCAGAACATCGTAGTTGTGTTCCGTATAAGGATATGCCTCGGCCACCTGATTACCCTCCGAATGCTAGCTTCAATACGGCCATGATGCAGGCCAGGCCAAACACCACGCAGCCGAAGGTGTTGGTCAACAACATCGTAATCTTGGCCGCCGGGCCATGAACGTAGTCTTCGATCACCACTTGCAGCCCAAGCCGGAGATGATAGAACGCGGTGAAAATGAACAGGATCGCGACGCCGGCGCCAAAAGGATGCCCCAATGTGGCGACGGCATCGTCATGGTCGGCGCCGGTCACTTTGATCAATAAAACGACGAAAGCGATCGACAACGGCACCAGGGCGACGGCGCTGATGCGCTGCAGCCACCAGTGATGCGTGCCTTCCTTGGCCGATCCGTGGCCGCGCACGCGACCGAGCGGTGTCCGCAAATTCATGACGCTATCCCCCTAACCGGCATAGGCGGCAATCCATGCCACCAGGGTCAAGACCACCGAAGCGCCAACGACAATCCAGGCCGAGCGGGTCGCCGTGACAACGTCATAGCCCTTGCCAATGTCCCAGAACAAATGCCGAATACCGTTGCACAGGTGATAAAACAAGGCCCAGGTGAACGCGAGTAACACCAGCCGTCCGATGATGCTGGTCAGCCAACCGGATACCATTTCGTAGTAGTCGGCACCGCTCGCCGCAGCGATCAGCCACCAGGCCAGAACCAGCAGGCCGCCACCGAGCCCGACACCGGTCGCCCGATGCAAGATCGACGACGCCATCGTCACTTGCCATTGATAGATGCCGAGATGCGGCGACAACGGCCGTTGCGCGTCTGACATGTCATGGACCCCTAGATTGTCGGCCTTCACCGGCGAAGACCTGCCCTTTTAGTGATTCGCTTAGATACTAAAGCGCGCGTCGATCAAGTCAACGCCGCGGCATGACCGCCCAATAGTCCAAATCCAGCACCACATCCGGGTCACGCTTGCCGTCCGCGGTTTGGTCGGGAAAGTCGCCGCACGGGCGGTTCTTGGCGGCAACGGTACGGAGCCGCAACAGGCCGACGTCACCGCGTCCTTCTGCCTCGACCGTCTCCAGAACCTCCGACCAGGCATAGATCGTATCGCCGGCGAAGGTCGGCGCGGCGTGGCTGCCGCCGTTCAGCGCGGCAACGAATTGCGCGTTTGCGAGGCCGTTGTATGACAGCGCCCGAGCCAGGCTGATAATATGGCCGCCATAGATCAGGCGCCGGCCGAAGCGGCCCGCGGATTCGCTGTGCTGGTTGAAATGCACCTTTGCGGTGTTCTGGTAAAGCCGGGTAGCAATCATGTGTTCGGCTTCTTCGATGGTGACGCCGTCGACGTGATCGATGCGTTCGCCAGCCGCATAATCGTCAAAGAAATGCGGCGACCCTGACGCCGTGCCATCAAAGCCGGAAAAATTGCTGCCGGCTGGCAGCGTGATCGTTTCTGGCGCCACCCGACCGGCAAGGTCGGGGATCACCGCCGTCGGCGCCGGATGGGATGGATCACGCTTGCGCACCATCACCCAGCGGACATAGTCGAGCACGATCTCGCCGCGTTGGTTGGTCCCGGTCGACTGCACGTAGACGACGCCGGTCTTGCCGTTCGAGTTCTGCTTCACGCCGATCACCTTGGACCGCGTTGAAAGCGTGTCGCCGGGATAGACCAACCCGGTGAAACGCCCTTGCGCGTAGCCGAGATTGGCAACCGCGTTCAGCGACACGTCGGGCACCGATTTGCCGAACACCAAATGGAACACCAGCCAGTCGTCGACCGGGCTGCGAGCAAACCCGATCGAGCGCGCGATCTCCGACGATGAGGTGACGGCAAAGCGCGAGCCGAACAAGCCGAGATAAAGCGCCAGATCGCCTTCGGTCACGGTGCGCGGCGTCGCATGCCGCAGTTCCTGGCCGACCGTGAAGTCCTCGAAATAGTTGCCCTCGGCGGTTTTGGATTGCGTCATGTCCGCCCCCTAATCGGCTTCGGCCCGGTCGGCGATGGCCTCGGCCATGGCCAGCAGCCGCCGGCCCTGCTCGACATGCAGGTTTTCAATCATGCGGCCGTCGACCACCACCACGGCCTTGCCGGCGGCTTCCGCCTCGGCAAAGGCGTCGGCGATCTTGCGGGCATAGGCGACCTGTTCATCGGACGGCGAAAACACCGCATTGCAAGGTGCTACTTGGCCGGGATGGATCAGGGTCTTGCCGTCGAAGCCCATCTCCAGGCCCTGTTGGCAAGCCGCGGTGAAGCCGTCGATATCCTTGAATTCGTTGTAGACGCCGTCGAGGATGGCGATGTCGTGGGCGCGCGCCGCGAGCATACAAATGCCGAGGGCGGTGATCATCGGCAGACGCATCGGCGTGTGCAGCGCCCGCATGTCCTTGACCAAATCGTTCGTACCCATCACGAAACAGGCGACCCGGTCGGAAGCGGCGGCGATATCATCGGCGCGCAGGATCGCTTGCGGCGTTTCCATCATACACCAGAGCACCATCGCCGCCGGCGCGCCGGCGCCGTCCATAAGGCCAAGCGCGGAATGGATATCGGCGGCGGCTTCGACCTTTGGCAACAATATGCCGTCAGCACCGGAACGCGCCGCGGCCATGATGTCGTCCTTGCCCCAGTCCGTGCCGAGCCCATTGACGCGCACGATCAGTTCCCGCTTGCCGTAACCACCGGCTTGTACCGCCGCCACGACTTGGGCGCGCGCGGTCGCCTTGGCGTCGGGCGCAACTGCGTCCTCGAGATCCAAAATTAATGTGTCCGCGGCCAAGGTCTTGGCCTTTTCCAGTGCCCGTTCGTTGGAACCCGGCATATAAAGGACACTACGCCGGGGCCTGACGGAGATCGTCATCAATCGCTCCACAAGTATTTCAAAGCCGCGGTGACTATAGTGAAATCGGTGTCCCGCACAAGCCGATGTCACGCGTTTCGAATTGAGGCGACCATGACGGATTACGTGTTATCAATGCAGAGTCAGGTGAGCTTCGGCCATGTCGGCAATTCCGCCGCCATGTTCGCACTCCAGCGCCTCGGTTATGAGGTTCTAGCACTGCCAACGGCAGTGCTGTCGAACCATCCCGGGCATGGCCAACTGACCGGCCGGCAAACCGATTCGGACGAGATCCGCCAGCTTTGGCAGGGGCTGTCCCAACTCGATCCGGCGCCGCCGATCCGGGCGCTGTTGTCGGGCTATCTGGGACGGCTGGAAAACGGCGCGGTGCTGTCGGACATTGCCGCGGCGTTGCGCGCCAGGTCGCCCGATTTGATCTGGCTCTGCGACCCGGTCATCGGTGATAGCCACACCGGGCCTTATGTGGCAGACGGGTTGCCAGCCTATTTCCGCGACCAGGCGGTGCCGGCGGCCGATGTGGTGACACCAAACCAGTTCGAGCTCGCCACGCTCACCGGCCGGCCCATCGATAGCCAAGCCGAGCTGTTAGCCGCGGCGCGGTTGGTCTTGGGGTGCGGCCCAAAGATCGTGGCGTGCACGTCGGTGACCGCCGGCCAACCCGAAGACCGCATCGGCAGTCTGGCCGTCAGCGCCGACGGTGCCTGGCTCGCCACCACACCACGCCTTGCAAAGGTGCCGCACGGCGGCGGCGACCTATTCTCCGCCCTGTTTCTCGCTCGTCTTCTGAATGCGGATTCGACCGACATCGCGCTCATCAACGCGACGGCCAGCACCTTCGCGCTGATGGCCGCCAGCGGCCGCGACGGGCTCGCCGAACTGCCGCTTATCGCCGAACAGGATTATCTGGTCGCCGCTGACCGTGGTCCGGTGACCTTGACCGTTCTGTGATCAGGCCGCCTTGCGTAAGTGGCGGCGGCCCAGAATCTCAGCGATCTGCACAGCGTTCAGCGCCGCGCCTTTGCGCAGATTGTCGGAGACCACCCAGATGTTGAGACCGTTATCAATCGTCGGGTCGTCGCGGATCCGGCTCACGAACGTGGCGTATTCACCGACGCAATCGATCGGCGTCACATAGGCATTCTCTTCCGGATTATCGACCACCATGATGCCTGGCGCCTCGCGCAGAATCTCGCGGGCCTGGTCCGCCGAAAGCGGCCGTTCGAGCTCCAAATTGATCGCTTCAGCATGGCCGACGAAGGTCGGCACGCGCACGCAGGTCGCCGTCACTTTGATTCGCGGATCGAGGATCTTCTTGGTTTCGACGACCATCTTCCATTCTTCCTTGCTCGATCCGTCCTCCATGAACGTGTCGATATGCGGAATGACGTTGAACGCAATCTGCTTGGTGAAGATGTCCGGAGTCGGGGCGTCGTTGACGAAGATGCCCTTGGTTTGCTGGAACAGTTCATCCATCGCCTCGTGGCCTGCGCCGGACGTCGACTGATAGGTCGAGACGACGACCCGCTTGATCCCGGCGGCGTCATGCAGCGGCTTCAAGGCGACGACCATTTGCGCCGTCGAACAGTTGGGATTGGCGATGATGTTGCGCCGATTGTAGCCGTCGACCGCGTCCGCATTGCATTCCGGCACGATCAAGGGCACGTCCTCGACCATGCGGAAATAGGAGCTGTTGTCGATAACCACGGCACCGGCCGCCGCCGCCACCGGAGCAAATTCCGCCGAAACCGACCCGCCGGCGGCAAACAAGGCGATATCCGTGCCGGCGAAATCAAAATCGTCGAGCACTTTCGCCTTCAGCGTTTTCTCGCCAAACATCACATCCTTGCCGAGCGAGCGGCGCGACGCGACGGCGATCACCTCGTCAGCGGGAAACTCCCGTTCCGCCAAAATGTTGCACATTTCCCGACCGACATTTCCGGTCGCACCAACGATTGCTATTCGATATCCCATGGTCTGTTCCATCTTTACCTGGAGCCGCGGCATCGCCTCGAAAAACGAGAGGCCGCGAAAGCGGCCCCCAAAATTAACAAATTCCTCGTTCGTCCACGTTTCGGTTGCCTGCTTCTGTTATGGCAGATCCTTCGTTTTCAATTTTTTTGTCATATACTTCAAAACCGCGGACGGCCCCTCTTTTCGGTACCCAGCCTGTGTCTCCCTAGACGTGGGCTGCGCCACCTTAGCGATTCACCCTGGTCTTTGCAATCACCAGTTTGGCCGTCGTTCAAGCATTTACGGCGACTTTGTCCATCTCCCTCAACAGGGATTCGCCCATGGTATCGGTCGACACTTCGGCCATGCCCGCTTGCATGATATCGCCGGTCCGGAGACCGCCGGCCAAAACGTTGGAAACCGACGCATCGATCAAATCGGCCTGCTCCGGCAGATCGAAGGTGTAGCGCAGTGCCATGCCGAAGCTGAGCAATGTCGCCAGCGGATTGGCCTTGCCGCGGCCGGCAATGTCCGGCGCCGAGCCATGGACCGGTTCGTAGAGCGCCCGCCGGCGGCCGTCGGCATCGACGGCACCAAGCGAGGCCGACGGCAGCATGCCGAGCGACCCTGTCAGCATCGCCGCCTCATCGGAAAGCATGTCGCCGAATAAATTGTCGGTGACGATGACGTCGAACTGCTTGGGGTTGCGGACCAACTGCATGGCGCAGTTGTCGGCATACATGTGGGTCAGCTCGATTTCGGGGAATTCCTCGTCGTGAATTTTCTGCACTTCCTCGCGCCACAACACGCCGGATTCCATGACATTGGCTTTTTCCGACGAACAGACCCGGCCCTGGCGCTTGGCCGCCAATTCGAAGGCGACCCGCGCCACGCGATGAATTTCCGGCGTGGTGTAAGACTGCGTATTGAAGCCTCGGCGAATGCCGCCGCCCAAATCTTCAATGCCGCGCGGCTCGCCAAAGTAAATGCCGCCGGTCAATTCCCGCACGATCATGATGTCGAGACCCTGCACCACTTCCGGTTTCAGGGTCGACGCGGAAACCAACGGCTCGAAACAAACCGCCGGGCGCAAATTTGCGAACAGCTCCATGTCCTTGCGCAACCTGAGCAGGCCGCGCTCGGGTTTCAAGGAGAAATCGAGGTCGTCCCATTTCGGTCCGCCGACCGCACCGAGCAGCACCGCGTCGGCCGCCATCGCTTTCTGAACCGTGGCGTCGGTAACCGGCACGCCATGTGCGTCAATGGCGGCGCCACCGACCAGGTCCTCTTCGATGTCGAAGCTCAAGTCCTGGCGCTTTTCGAACCACCGCATAATCTTGAAGACCACGCGCATTACTTCAGGCCCGATGCCATCGCCCGCCAGTACCAACATTTTTCTATTGGAAGCCATTCAGCGTCCTCTCACCCTTCCGTACACACGCCGGAACCGCCAAGTCAGTCGTACAGCCACGGTTGCTGCAGCCCTTGGCGCTGTTCAAACGTTGAAATTATTTCGCCTTGCTCCATGGTCAAGCCGATTTCGTCGAGGCCGTCCAGCAAACACTGCTTGCGGAACGGATCGATTTCGAAGTCGAACACTTTGCCGTTGCTGGCCAGGATTTGCTGGTTCTCCAAATCGACGGTCAGATCAAGGCCTTCTTCAGCATCGTGCATCAGGTAATCGACCGCTTCGCGCGGCAGGGTCACCGGCAAAATGCCGTTCTTGAAGCAGTTGTTGTAGAAGATGTCGGCAAAACTGGTTGAAATCACGCAGCGCACGCCAAAGTCGAGCAGGGCCCAGGGTGCGTGTTCGCGGCTCGAGCCGCAGCCAAAGTTGTCGCCGGCAACCAGCACGCTGGATTCGCGGTAATGATCCTGGTTGAGCACGAAATCGGACTTTTCGTTGCCATCGGTTTCATAGCGCATCTCGGCAAAAAGATGCTTGCCGAGGCCGGTCCGCTTGATGGTTTTCAAGTACTGCTTCGGGATGATCATGTCGGTGTCGATATTGGCGAACTTCATCGCCGCCGCGACCCCGGTATGCTTGGTGAATTTTTCCATTGCAGCCTCCGATTTAGAGGAAATCGCGGACGTCGGACAACCGGCCGTTGACCGCCGCCGCCGCCGCCATGGCAGGACTGAGCAAATGCGTGCGGCCGCCGCGCCCTTGCCGGCCTTCGAAATTCCGGTTCGACGTCGACGCACAGCGTTCGCCTGGCTCCAGCTTGTCGGCGTTCATGGCCAAGCACATGGAGCAGCCCGGTTCCCGCCATTGAAAGCCGGCCTCCAACAGGATCTTGTCCAGACCTTCCTCTTCGGCCTGGTCCTTGACCAATCCGGAACCCGGCACCACCCAGGCTTCGACACTGTCGGCAACCTTGCGGCCTTTGACGACGTGTGCCGCGGCACGGACGTCTTCGATCCGGCCGTTGGTGCAGGAGCCGATGAAGACCCGGTCGATGGCAACCTCGGTCAGCGGCGTGCCGGCTGACAAGCCCATGTAAGCCAACGAGCGCTCCAACGAGCCGCGTCGGATCGGATCCTCTTCGTCGGCCGGGTCCGGTACCCGTCCGGTGATCGGCAACACATCCTGCGGGCTGGTACCCCAGGTAACGTGTGGCGAAATGTCAGCCACTTCCAAGGTCACTTCGGTATCGTAGCGGGCGCCCGGGTCGGATACGAATTCTTGCCAGTAGGCAACCGCCTGTTCCCACTGTCCGGCCTTCGGCGCCATCGGCCGGCCTTTCATGTACTCGAAGGTGGTTTGATCGGGTGCGATCAGGCCGGCTCGGGCGCCGGCTTCGATGGTCATGTTGCAGACCGTCATGCGGCCTTCCATGGAGAGGTTTTGAATGGCCGGACCGGCATATTCGATGACATGACCGGTGCCGCCGGCGGTGCCGATCTTGCCAATGATGGCAAGCACCAAGTCCTTCGCGGTGACGCCCAACGGGGTATCGCCGGTGACCGTGATCCGCATGTTCTGGGCGCGCTGCTGCACCAAGGTCTGGGTCGCCAGCACATGCTCGACTTCCGAGGTCCCAATGCCGAAGGCGAGCGCGCCGAAAGCGCCATGGGTCGCGGTGTGGCTGTCGCCACAGACCAACACGATGCCCGGCTGGGTCAGGCCCTGCTCCGGACCGACGATATGGACGATGCCTTGGCGGATGTCGTCGACCGGCAAGTAGGGCACGCCGAATTCGGCGCAATTCTTGATCAGGGTTTCGACCTGGATGCGGCTTTCCTCATCGGCGATGCCGGCCGAGCGATCCGTGGTCGGAATATTGTGATCGGCCATGGCCAGGGCCGCCTGTGGGCGCCGAACCGGGCGGCCGGCGTTGCGCAATCCCTCGAAGGCTTGCGGGCTGGTCACTTCGTGAACCAAATGGCGATCGACATAGATCAGCGCCGAGCCGTCGTCCCGGGTTTCGACCAGATGCCGGTCCCATATCTTGTCGTATAACGTCTTCGGTGCCGCCATGGATGGCCTCTCCCACGTTGTGCCGTCTGCCGCGCTTTTTTTAAGCGTTCTTGGCCTGCGCTTCCTTCTTGGGACCGCGGCGGTCGTCGCGGCGCTCCTTGATGCGCGCCGATTTGCCCCGGCGGCCGCGCAAATAATAGAGCTTGGCCCGGCGCACCATACCGCGGCGCACCACTTCGATCGATTCGATCACCGGCGAGTACAGCGGGAATATTCGTTCGACGCCTTCGCCGTTGGAAATCTTGCGCACGGTAAAGGACGAGTTGAGCGCCCGGCTTTTGCGAGCGATGCAGACGCCTTCGAACGCCTGAACGCGTTCGCGGCTGCCTTCCGTCACCTTCACGTTGACGCGCACCGTGTCGCCGGGCCCGAATTCCGGGACCTCGGCCCCGCTCGACAGGCGTTCGATTTCGTCGCGTTCCAGTTCTTCGATTACATTCATGACGTCACCTTCGTCTTTTCTCGTTGCTCGCCATACCGGCGCCACAGATCCGGCCGCCGCTCGCGCGTCAGGCGCTCCGCTTGTTCCCGCCGCCACGCCGCGATGCGGTCATGGTGGCCGCTTAACAGGACTTCGGGCACCGCCCGGCCGTCCCAGACCCGGGGGCGGGTATAATGCGGATATTCCAGCAACCCCCGTTCGAAACTCTCTTCAGTCAGCGACGCCGCGTTGCCGGCAACCCCCGGCAACAACCGCACCACCGCGTCGAGCAAGGCCAGGGCCGCAATTTCCCCGCCCGACAAAATCACATCGCCGATGCTGACTTCGGTCACCGACCGAGCCGCCAACACCCGTTCGTCCACACCCTCATAGCGGCCGCAAATTAGGGTGATCCCGCCGGCCGTTACAAGCTCATTCACATAAGCCTGGTCCAGGACCCGGCCGCGCGGACTTAGATACACCAGCGGCCGGCCGCCGACGGATGCCCGCGCTTGCGTCGCGTCGATGGCCGCGGCCAAGACGTCCGCACGCATCACCATGCCGGCACCCCCGCCAAAGGGAGTGTCGTCCACGGTGCGGTGTTTATCGCGCGCAAAGTCGCGAATGTCTACTGTTTCTAGCGACCAAATCCCCTGGTCCAGCGCTTTTCCCGCCAAGCTTGTCGCCAACGGCCCTGGAAACAACTCGGGCATCAGGGTCAAGACCACGGCATCGAAGGCCGAACCGGAATTCGCGCTGTCCATCATTCCGCCTCCTGTCTGTCGTCATCGTCCGTCGTCGCTGCCGACCATGCCGCCGCATCGACCACGATCCGCCCGGCTTGCACCTGGATCTCAGGCACGGTTTCGCGGGAGAACGGCAACAGCACCGTTTTTCCGCCGCCTTCAAGCTGGACTTCCAGCAAATCGCCGGCGCCGAAGTCCTGCACCGCCTTGACCGTTCCCAAAGACTGCCCAGCTCCGTCGATTACGGCGAGGCCGATGAGATCGGCGTGATAGAACTCGTCCGGATCGCCAAGCGCCGGCAGCACCGACCGGTCGACGAACAGCCGCGTCCCCCGCAAAGCCTCGGCCGCGTCGCGGTCGTCGACGCCGGCAATGCGGCAGATCAAGACGCCTTTGGCAGTGCCGACGACGGCCACATCGTAGGACCGCGTCGCGGTTTCATCGGACAGCGGCCCGTAAACGGCCAGATCGCCGGGCTCGGCGGTGAACGACTTGATCCGAACCAAACCCTTGACGCCGTGCGGCGCGGCGATCACGCCAAGCAGCATCGGCAGAGCACCGCCGGCGGCCATTAACCGGACCCAACCCGAGTTAGGCTTCGGCCGCCGCCGCAGCCTCTTCGCCCGCGTCTTCGGCCGGCGCATTCGCTGCCGCCGCGGCTTCCTCGGCCGCCTTCAAACGTTCCTGCGCCTTGGCCTTGGGCTTGCCCTTGTTCGGGTTGTTGCGCTGCTCGGGCATGGCGATAATCTCGGCCTTGCCCAAGAATCGCGCCACGCGATCGGTCGGCTGGGCGCCTTTGCTCAGCCAATATTCCGCCCGGTCCTGATCGATCTTCACGCGATCTTCGGCGTCTTTCGGTTTGAGCGGGTCGTAAGTGCCGATCCGTTCGATGAAGCGGCCGTCCCGCGGGCTGCGGGAATCGGCGACAACGATACGATAGAACGGCCGTTTTTTTGCGCCCGCCCGGGCCAAACGAAGTTTCAATGCCATGGTTTGCTCTGCTTCTTTCCTGTTCTGGATGGCCGTTTCGGGCCGGTTGCCTACATACGTGGCAGGATGCCGGGCAAACCCGCCCGCATCATGCCTTTCTTACCCATTTTCTTGACCTTCTTCATCATCACCGCCATTTGCTTCCACTGTTTCAGCACGCGGTTGACTTCCGGCACGGTGCTGCCGGAGCCCTGGGCGATGCGCCGCTTGCGGGAGGCGTTGATCAGTTTCGGGCGGCGCCGTTCGTCCGGCGTCATGGAGCAGATGATGGCTTCCTGGCGGATCAGGACGCGTTCATCCACGTTGGCGTCGGCCATCTGCTTCTTCACGTTCTTGACACCGGGCAACAGGCCCATCATGCCTTCCAGGCCGCCCATCTTGCGCATTTGCCGCAGCTGGTCGCGCAGATCCTCCAGATCGAACCGGCCCTTTTCGAGTTTCTTGGCGAGCCGTTCGGCCTCTTCCTCTTCGATCGTCTCCTGGGCTTTTTCGACTAGCGAGACCACGTCGCCCATGCCGAGAATGCGCGAGGCGATGCGATCCGGATGAAAGGCTTCCAGGGCATCGAGCCCTTCGCCGGTGCCGAGCAGCTTGATCGGGCAGCCGGTGACCGAGCGCATGGAGAGCGCCGCGCCGCCACGGCCGTCACCGTCGATCCGGGTCAGGACAATGCCGGTAAGCTGGATCCGCTCGTTAAACTGACGGGCGACATTGACCGCGTCCTGGCCGGTTAGCGCATCGGCCACCAGCAAGACTTCGGCCGGCGTCGAGGCACCATGGATGTCGGCCATTTCCGCCATCAGGGCTTCGTCCACATGCAGGCGGCCGGCGGTGTCCAACAACACCACGTCGACGCCTTGCAGGCGGCCGGCCTGCATGGCGCGGCGGGCGATCTCGACCGGCATCTGACCCTCGACGATCGGCAGGGTCGCCACCCCGGCCTGTTCGCCCAGCACCTTCAGCTGTTCCTGGGCCGCCGGCCGGCGTACGTCGAGCGAGGCCATCAGGACCTTTTTCTTGTCGCGTTCCTGCAGCCGGCGGGCAATCTTGGCGGTGGTCGTGGTCTTGCCCGAGCCTTGCAGGCCGACCATCATCACCGGCACCGGCGGCACCGCGTTGAGCGCCAGCTCGGAGGCCTCCGACCCCAGCATTTCGACCAAATGGTCATGCACGATCTTGATGATCATCTGTCCCGGCGTCACCGAGCGCAACGCTTCGCCACCAATCGCTTTTTCGCGGACCTGGTCGATGAAATCCTTGACCACGGGCAGCGCGACGTCGGCTTCCAACAGCGCCACCCGCACTTCCCGCATGACTTCGGCGACGTCGGATTCGGTGATCGCGCCACGCCGTTTCAGGCGGTCGAAGACCTCGCTCAGCCGTCCGCTCAAAGAGTCAAACATCGGTCCCGGTTCTCCAATCAAGGCGACAACGCCAAAAGCGCCAGTGCGCGAACACTCGCGGACTGGCGGTCACCCCCACAGTAGAAGGCGGCGAAAAATTCCCCGCTTCGGATTACTGGCGGGGTTTAAGCCATAGGTGGTGGGAATTTGTCAAGGTTGGCATGCCACCATGACACCACAAAATATGGACTGACACGAACACGAAAAATGGTACCGTGCCGCGATGTTTACGAATCCCGACTACGACAATCATGAACATGTGGTGTTCCACCGCGATCCCGAAACCGGCCTGACGGCGATCATCGCGCTGCATTCGACGGTACTGGGGCCGGCATTCGGCGGCTGCCGCATGTGGCCCTATGAAGACGAAGACCAGGCCCTGACCGACGCGCTCAGGCTGTCGCGCGGCATGACCTACAAGGCGGCGATCTGCGACTTGCCTTATGGCGGCGGCAAATCGGTGATTATCGGCGATCCCAAAACCGATAAGACGCCGACCTTGCTGCGCGCCATGGGCCGCCTCGTCGCCGCATTGGTCGGGCGTTACATTATTGCCGATGACGTCGGCACCAGCCTGGACGACCTCACGGTCATGCGCAAAGAAACCACCTACACCGCCGCGGCCACCGCGGCGGCGCAGGAACCCTTGGCCGTCACCGCCCATGGCGTGCTGATGGCCATCGTGGCGGCGGTCACCGCGCGCCTCGGGCGCGACGACTTCACCGGCCTCACGGTCGCGGTGCAAGGCCTCGGCAGCGTCGGCATGCCGCTTTGCGAAGCCTTGGCCGCGCGCGGCGCCGCATTGATCGTTACCGACATGGATGAGAAAAAAATGTCGGCCGCGCGCCAAAACTTGGGCGCCACGGCGGTCGCGCCGGACGCCATCTACGACCAGGCCGTCGACCTGTTCGCGCCGTGCGCGCTCGGCGCCGTCCTCAACGGCCAGACCATCCCGCGGCTCAAGGCGCGCATCGTCTGCGGCGGCGCCAACAACCAGTTGCTGGAGGCCCGCCACGACCAGGCGCTGGCCGACCGCGACATCACCTACGTGCCCGACTATCTGGCCAATTCCGGCGGGGTCATCGATTTCTACCAAGAATCCATCGACGACAGCCCGGCGGCCATTCTGACCTCGGTGGAACGGATCCGCGGCATCACCGAGCGCGTGCTGGCCAAGGCCGAGGCATCGGGCAAGACCCCGCTCGCCGTCGCCGATGCCATGGTCCAGGAACGGTTGAAGGAAGCCGCAGCATGACCGAAGACACGTTTCCCATTGGCCCGCCCGTCGATGCCTTACCCGACGGAAGGGGGCCGGAAAAGACGGTGTTGGACGGCCACTGGACGCGCCTGGAGCCGATCGACCCGGCGCGCCATGGCGACGATCTCTACCGCGCCATCGCCGACGCGCCGGACAGCCTCTGGACCTATATGAATTTCGGCCCGTTCGCCGATGCCGCGGCCTTCCGCGCCTGGCTGGAGCCGCAGCCGGCCATCGCCGATCCGATGGCATTCGCCATCATCGACACCGACCAAGGTATTGCCCGGGGCATGGCGTGCTACATGCGGATCGTGCCCAACTGGGCGACCTGCGAGGTCGGCTCGATCTGGTATGCGCCGGCCTTGAAGCGGACCCGCGTCGCGACGGAGGCCATGTACCTGATGGCGCGCCACGTGTTCGAGGATCTCGGCTATCGCCGCTACGAATGGAAATGCGATGCCCTGAACGCCGCCTCACAGAGCGCCGCGCGCCGGCTCGGCTTCAGCTATGAGGGCCTGTTCCGCCAGCACATGATTTATAAGGGCCGCAACCGCGACACCGCCTGGTACGCCATGATCGACCAAGACTGGCCGCGCATCAAAACCGGCTTCGAAGCCTGGCTCGATCCCGGCAATTTCGACGCCGACGGCAATCAGAAAGCCGGCCTTGCCCATTTGCGCGGCAACTAGACCGCGTTCGATTTCGAGAACACGGTCAGGGCCGCGACTGCGGCCCCGGCGCGAACAGCGCCGCCCCCGCGGAGCCATGCGCCAACGGCGCATTGGCGTGAGCGCAACATACAAACCGCATTCGATTTTGAGAACGCGGTCAGGGCCGCGACTGCGGCCCCGGCGCGAACAGCGCCGCCCCCGCGGAGCCATGCGCCAACGGCGCATTAGCGTGAGCGCAACAAACAAACCGCGTTCGATTTTGAGAACGCGGTCAGGGCC